>OATT01000027.1_pt1 | contig 176421 bp, 181 predicted proteins | sample 1476071 | NCBI WGS metagenome assembly OATT01 (sample SAMEA2579989, study PRJEB22360) | human gut metagenome | biome: human gut; feature: human-associated habitat; material: faeces | place: Denmark | collected 2008/2010 | reverse complement strand
TCAACATAAAATCGCTGCCGGTACTGCGGCTGGTGGTCCGTGGGGCGCTATCCTGTCTGCGGCATGGGCAATGCGCCATACTCTTTTCAAGATACTGATATGTATCTGTTTGTTTCTGTTGTTCCTGATTACCATGATTGTTTCCTTGCCGACGATTGTATCAAACAGTATTTTTGGGCTGGATGGTACGCAGCCGGCGGAAGGCGCAACTCTGATGTCAGCCTATACGGAGATGTCAGGTGCTGTTTCCGATGTGGTAGATGAAGGATATAACCAATCGCTTGCCTATGCGGATAAGTTGATTACAGACGGTGGATATGATTACGATCTTTCAATGGATGCGTTGGTCAATTATGCACAGAGTTCCGCCGGATATGATGTCTGTTACATACTGGCGGCTTATTCAGCGTCCATGCAACAGCAAAACACTGGCAAGGACGATATGGTATCAAAGCTCAGAGGCTGTGCTGGAGATATGTTTCCCGTTACAGCAGAAGAAAAGGAAAAAGAGATAACCATTCCTGTTTCCTATTACACCTATAAATCAGTAACGCTCACTGTGATTACAAACAAGGTGCAGACAGGTACGATTAACGGCACACCCCAATACCGGTATGAGACAGCATCAAAAACTTACTATCTCCCGGATGAAGCACATAGCAGTGATACGGCTGTCACGGTGGATGCCTATAAAGAGGTAGCGGTGGATATCCCTGTTTATTCCGGTGGGAAGATTACAGGCACAACCACAGCAAGTTATTATGTGGCAAACGGGCAGGAAACCCTGAGCCCTGGTACTGAGATTATCAAATATCTGGAGTGTACCATTCATCCGTTTGACAATACAGTGATTTCCAAAGCGTTTGGCATTGACCTGAATGCAAAATATGATCAGTTTAACCTCACTTATGGCGAGGTGATTCAGAACATGGCGAATGCGTTAAAACGGACGCTGTATGGTTCTGTAGGCAGTGGACAGACGGTTCCTCTGACGGATGCCGAGCTGATTGCTTTTGTGAACCGACAGAATTGTAATGCGACAAGAAAGCATATCCTCAGCACCGCCCTGTCCCTTGTGGGCAAGGTTCCATATTTTTGGGGTGGTAAGTCGGCACCCGGTTGGAACGATGAATGGAATACGCCAAGGCTGGTAACAGCTGCAGGGTCTTCTACAACAGGCACAATACGCCCTTATGGGCTTGATTGTTCAGGCTTCAGCACATGGGTATTTAATACAGCTGTGGGTGTAGATATCGGAGCAGGTACGTCCGGACAGTATCCAAATACCGTTGGGGTATCAGCAAGTGAGCTGCTTCCCGGTGATTTAGGATTTTTAGCAGAATCTGATGGAAACGGATGGAACCATGTACTGATTTTTGCCGGGTACGGTGAGAGCGGAGAACGGATGTGGGTGCATTCTTCTGGCGGACAGGGTGTAATCCTGAATACGCCCAGTTACGAAGCATCGCTTTCTTTACGTCGGCCTGTCAATGTGGATTTTGATGCGCCGGTATCCGGTGAGGTTTCAGGAACACCGATTTCTACTTTAGAAGTAGATGTTACCCATTACTGTGCATGTGCAAAATGCTGCGGAAGCAACGCAGACGGGATTACTGCCAGTGGTAAAAAGGTGGCTCGCGGCATGGTTGCAATGTCAAGCCATTATCCGTTTGGCACGCAGATTATGATAAACGGAACCATGTATACCGTAGAAGATCGCGGTGGTTCCGGCATTGAGAATGATATCCATCGTGTGGATATTTTTGTGCCGGATCATAACGAAGCATTACGTTTGGGCAGATACAAGACAACAGCTACAATTTACAGGATAGGCAGGTGAGAAATCTTGGATGAAAAAGAGTACAGTAATATTTATGCTATACCGGCAAATTACACAGATTCCGGCAAGATTTTTGGCGGAATGCTGGAGCCGAGAAATGCAGTAGAAACAGGGATATTGTTAATTATTTTGGGATATCCGGAACTGGTGCTGATTCCCATGTCCGGAACGATTCGCATTGTTGTCATGACTCTTACACTTTTACCTCTTGCGGTTCTTTCCATGATGGGGATTGACGGCGATTCGCTGTTTCAGTATATCGGACACATCATCCGATATTTTGCGAGCAGGAGAAAACTACATTACAGAAGGGTGGGATACAGATATGATCCAAAACAGCTCCGAAAAAAGAAAAAAGGTGGCAAAGCAAAGAAAAAAGGCAAAAAAACCGGAAAAGCTGGAGTTCGTTCAGGACTTCATTCCAGTTAAAAGTCTCCAGCACGGTATTATTGAAACGACCGATGGGAGATATATTCGGATTCTTGAAATTGAGCCGATTAACTTTATGCTGCGTTCCGGAGAAGAACAATTTAATATCATATCGTCTTTTGCCAGCTGGTTGAAAATTTCTCCTATGCGGCTTCAGTTTAAGAGTATGACAAGAAAGGCAGACTCAGATAAACACATTGCCATGATCCATGAAGAACTGGAAATAGAGGAAAGTGAAGAATGCCGACATCTTGGAGACGGCTATATCCGCCTGATTAAGGATGTGGGAAGTAGAGAGGCGCTTACAAGGCGCTTCTTTTTGATTTTCCAGTATGAAGAGATTCGTCGTGGGGATGGGGATGATTTTTCCCAGATTTATGGCATGATGCAGACAGCGGAGCAGAATGCCCGCGCTTATTTCCTACAGTGCGGGAATACGATTCTCCAACAGAAAGACCCGGATGAGGCAACTGCGGAGATTTTATATATGTTTTTTAACCGCCGGTCCTGTGTGGATGAGCCGTTTTCGTCCCGTGTGAACCGTGTGGTCGTGGATACGATGGCGGCGAAAGACAAGGTCATTGGCGTGGATCCTATCCCGCAGATTCGCATAGCGCACTTTCTGTCGCCGCGTGGAATTGACTTGACCCACTATAACTATGTCGTGATGGATGGGCTTTATTATTCCTTCTTGTTCATAAAAGGGAATGGTTATCCGGGTATGGTGCGGGCAGGATGGATGTCGGCCCTTATCAATGCCGGGGACGGGATTGACATAGATATACAGCTGAGGCGTGAGAACCGAAGCAAGACCATTGACAAGGTGGCGCAGCGTATCCGACTTAACAGAACAAAGCTGAAAAGTATGCAGGATACCAGTACCGACTATGAGGAATTGACCAATTCCATACAGGCAGGCTACTTTATCAAGAACGGAATTGCCAATAACAATGAGGATCTGTTCTATATGTCTGTGTTCATCACAGTTTCCGCCAAAGGCTATGAGGAACTGATGTGGCGTAAGCAGCAGATCGTGGATATGTTAAAATCCATGGATATGTACGTAAGTGATTGTAGATTTCAGCAGGAAGCGGCACTTCGCTCCGTGATGCCGTTTTTGAAGATTGAACCATCACTGGAAAAGAAGTCGAGACGGAATGTGCTGACCAGCGGCGCCGCATCTGCTTATATGTTTACTTCTTTTGAAATGTCGGACGATACGGGTGTGTTGCTCGGTATCAACCGGCACAATAATTCACTGTGTATCGTGGATTTGTTTAATACGAAGAAAAACAAGAACGCCAACCTGAACCTCTTAGGTACCAGCGGCGCAGGCAAGACCTTTACCATGCAGCTTCTGGCGCTCCGCATGAGAATGAGAGGAATCCAGTGTTTTATCCTGGCTCCAATCAAGGGGCATGAATTCCGCAGGGCCTGCAAGAAAATTGGCGGTGAGTTCATTAAGATCGCCCCTGGTTCTCCGCACTGTATCAATATTATGGAGATCCGGCATACCATCTCCCCGGAGATGGAATTGATAGATGAGATTGATTACAGCGAAATGGATTCTATGCTGGCTCGTAAGATTCAGCAGTTGATGACTTTCTTCTCACTCTTGATACCGGATATGTCCAATGAGGAGGAGCAGATGTTGGACGAGGCTTTGATTCAGACCTATGCGAAGTTCGGCATTACTCATGACAATGATTCACTGTATATAGATCGCAGCGTATCTCCGCCAAAGATGAAGAAAATGCCGATTATCGGGGATCTCCACAAGGAACTGTTGGAGAACCCGATGACAAAGCGCATTGCCATTATCATCAGCCGATTCGTGACAGGCTCAGCCCAGAGTTTCAACCAGCAGACAAACGTGGATCTCAGTAATAAGTATATCGTGCTTGACCTTTCAGAATTGAAAGGCAAATTACTTCCGGTCGGGATGTTTATTGCATTGGATTACGTCTGGGATACGGTCAAGGCAGACCGTACCAAAAAGAAAGCCATAATGATTGATGAAATATGGCAGCTGATTGGCGCCAGTTCCAATCGAATGGCGGCAGAGTTCTGTCTAACCATCTTTAAAACCATAAGAGGGTTCGGAGGAGCAGCCGTCTCTGCGACACAGGATTTATCTGACTTCTTTGGGCTTGAGGACGGCAAGTATGGACGTGCAATCATCAATAACAGTAAGAACAAGATTATTTTGAATCTGGAGCCGGATGAGGCCAAGTATGTGCAGGAAGTGCTGAAGCTGACAAAAACAGAGATCCGTTCTGTTACCCGGTTTGAACGGGGTGAAGCGCTGGTCTGCTCCAACAATAACAAAGTTCCTGTTGTAATCAAAGCTTCCAAAGAGGAGCAGGAAATGATTACGACTGACCGGGCTGAGTTGGAAGCGTTGCTAAAGGAACGCCAGCAGGAGCAAACGCATTCTGCGTAGAATACGCATTTTAAGGAAAATACTTACAAAAAGGAGGTGTTGCCTATGTTGCTGCAAGATGAGCAGTATGTTGTAAAATGGCTCTCACAGTACGGAGCTTTGCCGAAAACTCAGATTACACGAATGCTGCAAAAGCCAGCCCAGACCGCAGATAAAATCCTGCGGAACCTGAAGAAGCAGATGCGGATTGCGGATGTGTCGAGCGGCTATTATATTGGGCTGGATGCAATGGATAAACCGGATCAGAGAACGATTCTTGCCGTATGGGTTCTTTTGAAATTCATTGATTATGTGGACCCGATGGCACATTATCCGGCGGTTTATCCATCTCAGCTTTTTTTCTTAAAGGAGAATACCGGTTACGAAATCGTGGTGTTATACGAAGGTGAGCAGAACCTTTTGAAACTGCTCCAGCCTCAGGAGGATTTGAAGTATATTATCGTTCTTCCCCGTATTTCTATGGCATATGGGATGCGGCTTCCTCACGCTCCCTGCCTGTTTGCGACAGTGGACTTTCAGGGGGACGAGGAGCCGGGGGTTACTTTCTATTCAGAGGAGGCAGTGAGCGATGACGAAATTTCTGGACACGTTGGATAAGATCGGGAGATTGGATAAGAAATTGCAGGAGCAGCTTGCTTCTGTACAATGGTTTTGTGAAAACGGGAGTATCTATGAAGTTTATCTGCATTCTCTTAATCTGGAAGAAACGGCGGAGCGGCTGGTGCTTCTGACGCGGGTGCTTCCCGCGTATACCGGCGTGCGGAATGCAAAGCTTGAGGTGGAGCACCGGATAAAGGATTGTATTCCCGTAGAAATTGGTTTTACAGAGGAGCGTTGGTTTTGCCTTCGCATCCCAGCATTGCTCCCAAAGAAGGCGGGCGGGTCAGCGGATTATATCCGCTCTTTCTTATATCCTGCCATGCGAGCCTTTTTTGAAAAGCGACCGCCTGTGCGGTATCAGGATTGTGTTCTGATTTACCGTCATGTATATGACAGAGCCAGACCCGAAAGAAAAATGCGGGATCATGATAACATTGAAATCAACATGGTTTCAGATATTGTTGCCATGTATGTGATGCCGGACGACAGTCCGGCGGTATGCTCTCACTATTACTGTAGCACAGCAGGACAGGAGGAACGGACGGAGGTATATGTGGTGCCGAAGAAAGAATTTCCTATATGGCTGGCTATGGAAAACACAATGCCGGATGAGGGGGTGGAACTCTATGAAAAAAGATAAATTGAGCCGTAAAAACCTATGTAAAAACGGAACTTTTTTGGACAAGAAAAATTACATATATTCCAAAAGGAGCAAAAAGCCCAGTATAGCAGCGATTTGGGGACGTATTTACGCTGGAAATTCCGACAAAGAGAGCAGTCATGTTGTCGGAAAATGCTTATGAGCGGAGGTGAGTGCTATGGTGCATTTTCGCCCGGGCAGTCAGGTCTGGCAGCTCGTCATGCTTCTCTCATTTTCGGGAGAGTTCCCATTTCATAGCCTTTCCCTGCTTGGGAGTGAGCGGGTCTATAAGGCTCTCGTTTCCAGGCTGACTACGCTTCAGACGATTCGCAACTATCATTCCTGTGATGAAATCACCTGCCGCCTGCTGACCATATCTGGAAAAGGGGCAGGAAAAAGCATCCGGCTCTATAAGGGTGCACTTCCCATACTGGAATGGCTTTATCCGGGTGTGTATGAATATTATATGGACTCATTCTGGGAACATCGTTTTCCGGGTGATGCCTCGCACCGGGATAGGAATCATCGTGTTTCAGAGGCTGCGGCAATGTGTATGAAAGCCGGTATGGAGGCAAGACCTTATCTTCTCCCCAGACTTCAGAACCGGGAGATGCTGCAGGTTATACCTGACAAGCCCTGTTTTTATCTGGCAAAGGATATGAAAAAAGTCGGAGAGACAGAGATGAACAAGACGATGTTCACCCGTATGGCCGGCGCAATATTTTCTTCCAGCAATTGTTATGCTGTTTATAATACAAGGGATGCCGTAATGAAGTGGAGCGGCATGGGTGAGTTTAAAGCTCTCCACAGCCTGATTGAGCTTACAAGACTGAATACTGGTATTTCTGAGGTAGACTCAGCGATATTATTTGGCCGGTCTGGAGAGATAGCCCTGCGGACACTGTTAGAATCAGACAAAACCAGGCGGTTGGAGTTTCGTTTTGATTCCATTTACCGCCATATCCATTTTATTCCAATGAACGGGGGTGGCATCCGGCAGCTGCGTCTCTTTTCTGTACCAGACTGGAAAGCGCAGCTACTTGAACTTTTATTTGAGCCTGAGGTCAGATCCTACGACCGAGGGCTTTTTGAATATGACGCCTGTGTAGACGGCGTAAATATCTTATCGCATCTGGATGGGGACATTGCAAGACTCATCCGTTTTCGGGAAGCAATTGAAAACCGAACCGGACAGTTTGAGGTTCTATGTTTTCCCCATCAGACGCACTTCCTCCGGGAATACTTGGGCGGGCTTGCCAGCATCAAAACCATCGGAATGGACTCGGTGGAAGAGGAGCTTTGCCCAGAAAGGAGGAATTTGCTTGAAAGATAAAAAAAGAACGGCTGCCATTGTGGCGGCCATCATACTGGGATGCGCAGCGTTTTTATATCTTGGTGGAATGCTTGGCCAGTTGTTTACAAACTACGCAGCATGGATGCAGGCAGACGGGCTTGCAGGCGAGGCCGCCATGAAACCGGTCAGCTGGAATCCTGCGGTTTGTTTCCCAATGGCGTTTACCCCAGACGGGCTGAAAGGAATGCTTGGAACCCTGATCCTTGGCGGAGGGATTTTTGCTTACATCAAGCTTCACGATAAGTTTGATGGAAAAAGCTATGACCCCAGAGGCTTCACCAAAAGCAAGTCAGGGATTTACGGAACCGCCTCATGGATGGAAGAAAAAGAAATGCGTGAGGTACTGGAGGTGTCTTCTGTTGATAAGGCTGAAGGAACGATTCTGGGTGAGTATAAGGGAAAAGCGGTCTGTATGCCAAAAGACACCAGACTCAATCGACACATTGCCATATTTGGTGCGTCGGGCACCATGAAATCCCGGGCAATCATCCGGAATTCACTGTTTCAGGCACTAAAGCGTGGCGAATCCGTGATTATCACAGACAGTAAAGCCGAACTGTATGCAGACACAGCAGAAATGTACCGGCAGGCAGGCTATGAGGTGAAGATTTACAATCTCGTCACACCTGACCATGGAGATTCGTGGAACTGTATGTCAGACTTAAACGGTGATACCCTAATGGCACAAGTGCTGACCAATGTTATTATCGGCAATACCAGTTCTGGTAAAGGAGATCACTTTTGGGATAACGGAGAGGGCAATCTTTTAAAGGCTCTTATTCTTCTGGTAGACCAGGATAGAACCCGAAGTCAGGACATGAAGCACCTTACTGCAGTATACCAGCTTCTGACTCAGAACAGTGAGCGACAGCTGACAGCCATGTTCGATAAGCTTCCCCTTGACCATCCGGCGAGGGCGCCTTTTAATCTGTTTGCCCAGTCCAGCGATACTGTAAAATCAGGAATCATTTTAGGTCTCGGCACGCGGCTGCAAGTGCTGCAAAACCAGGCAGTGCAGCGGATTACAAGTCAGTCTGACATTGATCTGACCTCTCCTGCCAGACACAGATGCGCATATTATATTATCCTGAGCGATCAAGATGCCACCATGGCATTCCTGTCATCGCTCTTTTTTTCGTTCATGTTTATTAAATTAACTCGCTATGCAGACAGCCGGCCAAACGGCCGTTGCGATGTGCCCGTAAATTTGATCTTGGATGAGTTTAACAACGTGGGTCGCATCGGTGGTGCAGAAGACGGATCAGATTTTGCCCGTTCTCTTTCGGTGGTGCGTTCCAGAGACATCCGTGTGATGCTGGCAGTGCAGAGCCTGGGTCAGTTACAGAACCGGTATCCAAATAATCTGTGGGCCGAAATCATCGGCAACTGCGACATCCAGTTGATGCTTGGATGTACGGATGAGGTTACGGCTGAGTATATCTCAGCAAGATCCGGAGATATGTCCGTGCAGGTAAATTCTACTATGACGGTGAGGCAAACCATTGCGGTCGCTCAGGTCATACCCCAGTACCGTCATACTGAGGGTCAGGGACGAAGGCGGCTTCTGACTCCGGATGAGGTCCTGCGGCTTCCAAACGAAGAAATGCTCTGCGTCATACGAGGCTGCAATCTCTTGAAGCTTGAAAAACTGGATTTTACAAAACATCCCATGTCAAGACAGATTGTGAGGGCATCCATCATGGATTACCAGCCAGCAACAATATTTACAATACTTAGTGAACCAGTTCCAGTAGCAGAGCCGGAGAAAAAGCCGGCACGTAAAAAAAGCCTTTACAGCTCGGCAAAACCGCCGGCTGAATTTTAAATTTACAGGAGGTACTAATTATGGCAACAAAAAAACAAGAAAAGCTTCCCGGTGAGGAAATTTTGCAGGAAGCAACCCCTCAGACTGATGGGAATCCGGAACTTGAGGAGATGTCCCAGCCTGAAGACGACTCCCCGGATACGGAGCTGCCCCAGACTGATATAGAGGATTCCCTGGAGGATGTCTCTTCAGAGGAATTCAGAGATGCAGATCCTGAAGGTGGGATTCTCCCTCAGACTGATATGGAAATGGCTGATGGGAAGCCGCCTTCGGAGCCGGAAGAGAAAATATCTTCCCAGACCGATGCAGATTCTCCCGGAGATGATATCCCTTCAGGAAACGCGTTAGGCGAAGAGTCCTCTCAGGAGGATGTTTCTCAGACTGAGCCGGAAAAGGTGAAAAAACCCCGTGGGCGTAAGAAGACCAAGGAAAATACAACTCAGTCTGACACAGAAGCAAATCCCGAGGAAAAAAATATCGCCGACGGCGTCGAGGAGGCGCCTAAGCCAAGAAAAAGGCGTGTATCTGTCAGACCGACAACACCGGTGCTGGCCATTGATGACCAGCTCAGCGTCGAGACGGATGCTGAAAAAGCCAAAAATGATTTGCTGGATCTGCTGGAATCCCAGAAAACCGGGCGCATTTTGACTGGAACCATTCAGGGCGTAGAGCGTCCCGAGGACAACCCATCCCGTTCTTTCGCAGTCATTTACCACGGTGAGTTCAAAGTCATCATTCCTGCAGAGGAAGCGGTAGAACCGCCAGCGGATTATCGTGGCAGGCTTCCGGAGGACGTGCTGCATTACATGCTTACTAAGCGTCTGGGTGCGGAGGTGGATTATATTGTCAAAGGAATTGATCCGTCATCCGGCATTGCGGCAGCGAGTCGTCTGGAGGCGATGAAGGCAAAACGCAAGCAGTATTATCTGGGTACAGACAGGGATGGGAACAATCTGCTTTACTCAGGTGTGTGTGCAGAAGCCAGAATCGTATCAGTGATTCGTGCCGGCATTTTCGTGGATCTCTTCGGGCTGGAGATTTACATTCCACTCAGGGAACTCAGTTACCAGAGATGGATGGACGCAGCAGCGCATTTCCAGCCCGGGCAACGTATCCTGGTAAAAGTGCTTGAGGTGGACCGCAGTGATCGGAACCATGTCAAGGCAACAGCCTCGGTCAAGCAGTCTGGGGAAAACCCATATGAGAAAGCACTGCGCAGATATTCCGTCGGCAACCGCTATGTGGGTACAGTCAGTATGGTGGATACCAACGGCGTGTTTGTGGCATTGGATGGCGGTATCGACTGTTTGTGCAGTTATCCCAAGCGCGGCCGTCCGCCCAGAGGTTCGAGAGTGACCGTCAGAATTCTGGGAATCAACCATGACTCCAACAGGATTTGGGGCGCCATCACACATATCGCTGCCCCCAGATAATATATGAAACTCAATCTGAGAGAAAGGAGGAAATCCATGAACCATTGTGATCTCAGCCAGGCTGAGCAGAAGAAGCGCAAAAAGATTGCCGAGCATACCCGAAAGATGATCCTGTCTGAACTGGAAATCGAAAGTCAGGACGAAATATCCCTGATGGCAGGATACCGGGATTATTATCTGCAGATTTCGTTTTCCGAGCTTCATCCACTTTTGGTATTCTGCCTGGCCAAGGCACTTGAAAAGCCGAGCACCGCCAGACAGAGACAGATGACAAACGAACTGAATCTGCACAGTATTCTCGGCAGCCATGCCATCAATGATGAGGTCGGCTGCTATTCTTACCGTGCAACTCAGTGGCTTGATGCAGAACTGGATGCGCCGCGTTTTTTTGAGATACTTGACCGGTGCGTTGATGAGGCGGACCGTGGGTTCTATAAGCTTGCAGGTTAAGATGTGTTGTATTTCTCCATACTCAGTCGTGTAATGTAAATGAAAGCGATCAAAGGAGGAATGCATCATGAAAAAATACGCTTTATTCGTGATACTGGCAATGCTTCTGTCATTTACAGCCTGTTCTAAGGATGTGAGCACTGTGGTTGACCATGGGCAGGAAAACAAACATACCGCTCAGTCTCATACAGAAAAAGAACCTGAAGATGAGAATCTGAAGAAAGCTGCTTCAAAAGAAGAATCAAAGCCAGTCTCTCAGAGTGAGCCGAAAGAGGAGACATCGCTTCCGGATCCGGTTCATGAAACAGATAAAAAATCTGAGTCTGGGAAAGAGTCACAGAATCGGGCAGAGGAAAATGTTCCTGAGGCAAGGCAAACTGCTGCAGACAATGCGCAGCCAGAGCCGGAACCAAATCAACCGGAACAGACCAAACCCACAGAACCTCCGGCAGAGCCGAAGCAAGAAGAGACTTCTGCACCTGCCGCCGAACCGGAGTCTCCGAAAACCATCTATGATTATGCGTTTGATGTGGAAGCCATACGCTCAGAGCTCATTGCACTTGGGCAGTCCATGGGTCTGACACACATTACGGATGATGACGGGACTCCCTGTACGCCGGATACCTGTTCTTGGGCCTCTCCGGTAACAGCGTCCGAATCCTTTCAAGGAAATAACCTGAAACGGGCGCTTCAAAATTATGTAACCTCTATGCCGTCTACAATTGCTTCCTATGGAAGTACGCAGATTACCTGTTTTACCATTTATGTACGGGATAACGGAGGAGGAAGCTATACATTTTATTTTCTATACTAAACATAAGCCTGGCTCCCTGTATGATACGGGGATCTTTTTTTATGCCCAAAATCGAAAGGAAGGTAAACCTTAATGAAGAAGATAATCAAAGAAAGCGGCAGGCGCCTGCTTGCCGCATTATTAAGTCTCCTGACCGTCATCGGTTTAATACCGACGACGGTTTTTGCTTTTACACCATCAGAAGGACAGACGGTGTCATCCTTTTATGGCGATTATTATGTCAGTGCAGACGGAAACTACTACTATTCCGCAAGCTCATACAGCTTTTTGGTGTATGACAGTGACGGTAATACTTCCGTGCAAACAATCTCTGCCGGAAATGCCAGAAAGAAATACATGATTTCCAATGGTTCGGAGAGCCGTTTTGTGTATTGTATTGAGTCTGGCATCAGTTACGGTACATCCGATAACGGATATAGATCCCAGAGCGGAAAGAACAGCGCTTATTTTCAGAATCTCCCCTACAGTGCCCAGTATGGCATTATGCTGACCAGTGTGTATGGCTGGCAGCCGGGAAAAAGCTCCCCTGTATCAGGCGCTAATGAGGATGACTATGCGGTGGCTACACAGATTCTTCTGTGGGAGTATCAGCAGCAACTCAGAACCAGTCCGCAGGATCTGCATACAAACCCGGCAGGTATTCGTGCGGATAACTACCTGCGTACCATCCAGGGCCGTCCGGCGGAGCAGTGTTATAACTGGATTTTAGGTCAGATGTCGCAGCATACGACCATTCCGAGCTTTGCTTCTAACAAAAGCAGTTCAGCGCAGGTACATACGTTAAAGTATGACCCGGCAACCAAGAAATACTCCCTTACTCTCACAGATACCAACAATACGATGGCAGATCTGAAATTCAGCAGCAGTAATGGGATTACGGTAAGCCGCTCTGGAAACAAATATACTTTTACCAGCAGTAAAATGATTACCAGCCCGGTATCTATCAGTGTGCAGAAGAGTGTTCCTGGTGTGAAAAACGATATGTTGATCTGGGGGCGTGTCGGTTTTCAGACGATGATGTGTGGAGCTGAGGATCCGGTGGTGTTCTATCTCAAGATTGATACGGAGACGTATGGTACCGGACGCATTCGCAAAACATCAGAAGACGGTGTGGTATCCGGAATCAGTTTCCATATTTCTGGTAATGGCGTAGATAAGACTGTAACCACAAAGAAAGACGGCACAGTGGATATTCAGCTGATGCCTGGAACTTATACGGTAACGGAACAGTCGATAGACCGCTATCTGCCGCAGGATACCCAGAAAGTTACCATTGCCAGCGGCCAGACATCAACTGTAACATTCAACAATAAGCTTAAACGTGGCTCTTTGGAGGTTATTAAATCTTCAGAAGACAATTATGTGGAAGGCGTTACATTCCATTTGTATGGTACTTCCCTTGCGGGGTTACCTGTTGATGAGTATGCCATTACAGATGCTTCCGGCGTAGCGAAGTTTGAGAATGTCTTGATTAGCGGAAATGAGCCTTATACTGTCGAAGAGGTCGATACGGCAATCCGTTACGTCATACCGGACGATCAGACAGCGCCGATACAGTGGAAACAGGTAACAAAGAGAAACTTCGAGAATATCCTGAAGAAATTCCGTGTTGAAGTGGTTAAAACGGACCGCGTAACCGGCTATGCTCAGGGCGATGCCAGTCTGGCAGGGGCAGTGTACGGTCTGTATCAGGGTGATGAGTTAATCGCTTCTTACACAACGGATGCCGATGGATCTTTTATCAGTGATTATTTCATCTGTAATTCCAACTGGACGCTTCGTGAAATCAGTCCTTCCCCGGGATACCTTTTGGATGAAACCATTTATCCGATTCCGGCAGAGCCTGGCAATTTTACAGTTGAACTGAACCAGATTCCGATGGATGTTACCGAACAGGTTATCATGGGACGTATTCGTTTGATTAAGCACATTGATGCGGAACTGGATGATTCGGAAAGTACACCTGCAGCGAGAGAACAGGAAGCGGATATGGTAATGCTTGCGGCTGTAAGCGGGAACGACCAGCCTGAAGAAACCGTAGACAGCAATGATGTCCAGACTGAGGAAGCTGTAAACGGCGACAATGTCCAGACTGATACAGAAAACGCAGAACCTGAAGTTAGCGATGAAGAGGTCCTGGAAACAGAAGAATCTGGTACAGAAGAAAATGCTGCCCCGGAGACGGAAGCGGAAACGAATCCTTATGAGCCGGATCCGATACCCATGGACGAAATCGAAGCTTCCGGGCATGAAGGTATAATCGAACAGCCGGAGAAAGACGCCAAGTTCCAGATTTACCTTGCCAGCGCAGGCAGTTTTGAAAATGCCCGCGAAGCGGAACGAGATGAGTTGATTACCGATGCGGATGGATTTGCCATTTCTAAAGATCTGCCGTATGGTCGATATATTGTTCATCAGACCGAAGGCATGGAGGGACAGGCATTCATACCAGATTTCACTGTCTTTATCCGTTCCAATGAGCAGACGTATTCCTATATCCTGAACAACCTGACTCAGTCCAGCTTTATCCGCGTGGAGAAGCATGATGCAGAAACTGGAAAGATTATTCCAGCAGCGGGAGTCGGTTTCCAGGTACGCGATCTGTCAACAGGAGAAATCATCTCTCAGACAGTGTATTATCCGACACCTGTTACCATCGACACATTTTTCACCAATGACGAAGGCTGGCTGATGCTTCCTTGCGAGCTTTCCTACGGCCAGTATGAGCTGATTGAAAAAGAAACCTGTTTTGGTTATGTGCTGGACAGTGAGCCGGTGCCTTTCACGGTAGACGGCACACAGGATGTGGTCGTGGTAGAAAAGCATAATATGCCTCAGAAGGGCATCATCCATATCACGAAGACCGGCGAGGTCTTTGCCACCGTTACGGAAATGGACGGCGTGGACAAAGACGGTGCAGAGGTCATGTACCAGCCAGTCTATGAAATCCGCGGGCTTGAGGGCGCAACCTATGAAATCCGTGCTGCAGAGGATATCTATACTCCAGACGGAACGCTCAGAGCAGCAAAAGGCGATGTGGTCGATACCATTACGACCGCCGCAAACGGAATTGCATCCAGCAAGGAGCTTTATCTGGGGAAATATGAGATTCGTGAGATCCAGGCGCCTTTCGGAATGGTACTCAATCAGGAAAGCAAGCAGGTAGAGCTTGTATATGCCGGACAAGAGATTGTTGTGACAGAAGTTTCTTCGGGATTCTACAATGAACGCCAGAAAGTCCAGATGAGTCTGGAGAAAATGCTTGAGGTGAACGAAGTCTTTGGCATCGGCAATAACAATGAACTTGCCAATATCACATTTGGCCTATATGCAGCAGAGGACATTACTGCAGCAGATGGCGCTGTCATACCGGCAGACGGTCTCATAGAGGTTGTAAGCATTGATGCAGACGGAGTCGGCGTGGTCAAAACAGACCTTCCCTTTGGAAGCTATTACCTGAAAGAACATAGCACCGATGCCCATTACATTTTGAGTGATGAGAAGTATCCGGTCACATTCTCCTACGGCAGTCAGGAGGAGGCTTTTGTTACGGTGAAAGCCAACGATGGTGAAGCCATTGTCAATGAGCTGATCTATGGTTCGGTATCTGGCAAGAAAGTCGATGAAAACGGAGACACACTGGGCGGTGCCAAGATTGGTCTGTTTGCACCTTCTGTTACAGAGTTTACGGAAGAAAATGCAATCGTTGCAACAACTTCTGCGGAGGATGGAACCTTCTCCTTCAACGATATCCCATTCGGAAAATGGATCATCAGGGAGATTGAGCAACCGGAAGGTTTCGTGCTTTGCACAGAGCAGTTCCCGGTCGTAGTCAACGAAGATGCGCAGGTAATTGAAGTGGAAATCACCAATGAATTTATCCGCGGCAACCTGCACCTGACTAAGTTTGACAAGGATTATCCGGAAAACAAGCTCAGTGGTGCAGTATTTGAAGTATATCGTGATACCAACGGCAACAAAGAGTTTGATAAAGAGGATGAGCTGCTTGGCGTAATGGAAGAGACAGAACCCGGCCAGTATGAGATGAAAGATCTCTTGTACGGCGGGGTGCTCATCAAAGAGAAGACAGCTCCGGATGGTTTCTATTTGGACGAAAATACCTATTATATCATGATTGATACCGACGGGAAGACCTATGAGGTTGAGAATGAGGCCGGTAAGGGCTTCTATAATCAGGCGTTCAGAGGTAACTTAAAGATTGTCAAGACTTCTTCTGATAGAAAAGTGGAAGGCTTCAGTTTCCGCATCGTCGGTGATAATTATGACAAGACATTCCAGACTGATGCAAACGGTGAGATCTTCATTGAGAACCTGCATGTGGGCAAGTATACCGTGACCGAGGTGGAAGACAGTGTTAGCGCAGGCTACAAGCGTCCGGATCCGGTAACAGTAGAGTTGGTGAAGGATGAAACCTTGACGGTCAATGTTCATAACGATAAAGTTACGGTGGATGTACCAAAGACAGGCGATGACTTCAATCCGTGGATGTGGGTTGGCTTAATTGCTGCCAGCGCCGCTGGACTTGGCACAAGCATCTTCTGGGCCAAAAAACGCAAGAAGAAAGATACGAAGTAAGAATCTGTAAATCAGAAAGGAACTGGGCAGAGATTCTCTGCCCGGTTCTCAATTTAGACCTTTATGTTGATATGAAATCAAAATAAAAAAAGTTTTGGAGGACGAATATTATGACTTAAAAACGTAAATAATAATAAATGAAAACTCTATTTTGAGTTAAGTTGACAAATCAAAATAACAGAGGTATAATAAGAGTGTTATTTTGACTTGGAGGTGTCTTTTATGGGAAGAGCGGGAGAATATGTCAAGAATTTAAGCGGAGAGGCAGAATACAAATCTTTTTGTCCAGCACCACTTCCGCCGTTATTGGAGATGGATGCGGATATGATTACTGCTTTAATTGGGGCGACAAAAGCACTGGCTACACTGGACACTCTTTCTGCTAACATTCCCAATATGAGCCTTTTTATCTCCATGTATGTGCGTAAGGAAGCGTTATTGTCCTCCCAGATCGAGGGCACACAGGCTACACTGGAGGATGTGCTGGATCCACTCGTTGAACAGAATGCAAACCAGAATGTGTCGGATGTCATCAATTATATCAAGGCTACTGAATTTGCACTGAATCGGTTAGAAACTCTGCCGCTTTGTAATCGGCTGATTAAAGAGACCCATGCTGTTTTGATGGAGGGAGTCAGAGGCCAGGAAAAGAGTCCGGGCGAATTCCGGATCTCTCAGAACTGGATCGGAGCTGCAGGAAGCACGCTGAAAAATGCGAGATATATTCCGCCGCGCCCAGAAGACATGCAAAAAGCAATGTCGGATTTGGAAAAGTACATCCATTCGGATGATACGCTGGATATCCTAATCCAAGCGGCTCTTCTTCATTATCAGTTTGAAACGATCCATCCGTTTTTAGATGGAAACGGCCGTGTAGGGAGACTTCTAATTACTTTGTTTTTAATTGAGAAAAAAGCCCTGAAAACACCAGCTCTGTATATTTCCTATTTTCTGAAGAAAAACCGTATCGAATATTATGACCGTATGAGTGAAGTCAGAAACAAGGATAATTATGAGCAGTGGGTCAGGTTTTTCCTGCAGGCAGTGAAAGAATCTGCTGAGGATGCAACGGAGGCAATCCATAAGCTCTCCGCTCTGCATGACCGTAACGAGGCGGTTGTTAAGCAGATGGGGCGTGCAGCGCAGACAGCAGAAAAACTGTTTTCCTATCTGGAGCAAAACCCGATTATTGATATTAGGAAGACAGCGGATGAATTAGGACTCTCTTTTAGCACAGTATCCGCAGCAGTGGGCAGGTTTGTGAAAGAGGGAATCTTAATGCAGACCAACAACGCAAGCAGAAACAGGGTATTTGCTTATCAGGAATATCTGGATATTTTACGAAAAGACACTTAAAAATTCATATGATTATTATGGGCTGTCCTTAAAGGGGCAGCCTTTTTTAGGAGGAAATGACCATGAAAGTAAATTTGTTAAAAGGAATTCTGACAGTCCTTTCTCTCATCTGTATCCTCTGCATTCCGGCCACACCGATCTATGCGGAGCCGCAGGGAACGGATGGAACGGAAATGCAGGTCATAGAACCTGAGAAACTGGAAATTCAGCTCGGTGCAGACTGGGCTGGAGTAGAATTTCAGCTGAAAACGGATTCCGGGATGTACCCTGGAACCATAGCAGTTGGCGAAGACGGTGTCCTGAGAATGGAACTGGGTGGCAGCAATGCCTATGTGCTGACCTGTATGAATTCCTCTGTATCTGCTCCACAAGCAACGCAAGTCCCTGCCACAACAGAGGAGATGCAAAATGAGAGCAGTGAGAACCAGAAAAGCAATGGTTCAAATAGCGGGCAAGATTCAAAGGGCACAGTTGCAGGCATCCCGGTACTTCATCTTGTACTATTTGCAGGCGGCATGGTTTTGGCTGTCGGCAGTTTAGTCGTCATGCAGGTGATGAAAAAACGCAGAGAAAGCGATGTTGAGTACGAGGATGAATATGAAGAGGATTAGTCTCAGACTGATTTCGGAACACACGAGAAACCCTTATAGGAATAATTTATATAAAAACTTAAAATAAATATTCCTATAAGGCTTGACATGCGGATTTTAATTTGCTATACTATAACCGTGGCAGGGACTTGCGTTCAGGCTCTCGGTACGTTTGTGGTATAGCGTCAGACCTGATTCAGGGGAATCAGGGAACCGTTACGGATTCTGCGCATTGAGCGGATCCACAACAACGCAAGTCATTTGAATATTAAAGCCGGAAGGCTGCTTAAATACTTACAGAGTCAATTTGCTGGATGAGACATTGAAATTCCAGTGCTTTGGCTCTGTATGCTTTTTTGCAGACCTTCCGGCTTTTTCTTTTATCCAAACGGAGGTTAAGACGATGAAAAAACAAAAAAAGAAAAGAAAGGGATTTCAGGCAGGTTCGATGCGTTGCCCTTATTGTGGCAGTCCGGTTATTTATCGGAGTGCGGATGGGATTTATCATGATAACAGTAAAAAAACAATGCTCTATGTATGCAGCCGTTATCCGGAATGTGACGCTTATGTACGAGTCCATGCTGGAACCAATATCCCAGTGGGAAGCCTGGCCAATCATGAACTTCGCACCCTCAGGCGGACAGCACATCATTATTTTGACCAGCTGCACCAGTCTGGGATGATGAGCAAACAGGATGCTTATCAGTGGCTGGCAGACTTAATTTGTGCTCCTTTATCGGAAGCACATATTGGCCATCTGGGGGAATATTACTGCAAACAGGTTATTGAAGAGAGCCGCAGGCTCATGGAGCGCCGTAAATCCGGAAAGAACAGATACCGATTTCGAGCATTAGAAGGGGGCGTGGCAGCCTCATGATATTGACAGGAAAAGAACAGGAAAAGGTTGCAAAGAATATCGGTCTGATACATAAAGTGATTCAGGATAAGCTACAGCCCCCTTATCAGGTGGGTATGTATTCCTACGAAGATCTTTTTCAGATTGGAAGCATTGGCCTATGCAAAGCTGCTGCAACTGACAAGGGCGGCACGTTTTCCACCTATGCCTATCGGCTGATCTGGCATGAGATCTGTGATGCCATGGTTTATGCTACCCGAAGACAGGCGAAGGAGATTCTCTCCGATGTGACCCCATATATTGCAGCAGAACAGGAAACTCCGGAGGAACTATCGGATTTTCGTATGGACATCAATTGTATACTCGAACAGGCAAAGGCCGAGGCGCCGCCTTCCACCAGTAAAGGCATAGACGCCATCTGCATGATGTCAAAAGGTTATACAAGCAGTGAAATTGGAGTAAAAATGAATGCTTCAGCAAAATTGGTTTGTGCTTGGGTATCCAAAGCACGGAAGTTCCTGAAGAGCTGGCCGGAGTTTGTACAGCTTGCAGATGCCTATCATCTGGAAGGGTGACGGGCAGATCATATGGGATGCGGATAGCCTTGATTGGTTTTCAGCATCCCGCTTTTTTTATTTTGGAGGCAAATTATGAGTAGACTGAAGAAGAGCACATGGAAATGGATAATTCCGTTTCTCATTATGATCATTACATTGATTTTATTTAGGATGATATTTTTGTTGGGTTATGTACCTACGGAGTCTATGGAACCGACATTGAAAAAAGACAGTTATATTGTTGGAGTCCGGATTTATTCCAAACTTGAAACAGGTGATATTATTATTTTTCATCATGACGGGAAGCTGCTGATCAAGCGGATTGCAGCGGTAAAAAATGAACAAATAGAGCACAATGGAATCAGTGTGGCAGTACCGGAGAACTGTTATTATGTTCTTGGAGACAATGCAGGGCATTCACTGGACTCCAGATACTGGGAAGAACCTTTTGTGAGGGAAGAGGATATTGTGGCGAAACTGATTTGGCCATAAATTTTTTATCATATTTCAGGCTGTAACAGACATTATGGAAAAGAATGTATTTGAATTAGGGAGGGAGTGGCTCTGACAGGGTAAAAAAGTATGAATATAGAATGTTCTGAGGATGGATTTAGGAACACAGAGGAGATAATAAGAAAAAAGCAGCCAATCCGTGTGACCACTTTACTTCTTGCTGTTCAGTTCTTTCATAATGCCGAGGATATATGCCATTAATTTGGGATCCAGTTTCTTTGCTTCTGCAATAAATTCCTGCAGGGTCTCTGGATAAAGATTTTCTTCATCAAAGAATTCCTTTGGTGTTACGCCAAGATATTCACAGATATAGAAGAAGGACTGCATGGCAGGAAGTGATTTTTTGTTTTCAATGTTATTGATGTAGTTGTTTGCCTGCCCCAACGATAATGACATGTCGCGTGCAGATACACCCTTTTGTAATCTCAGTTTTGCCAGCCGTTCCGGAACGAATTCTTCGTACATCAGACCCACCTCCTATTCTGTAATAGATTGTACCTCATACATTGCTTCTATTCGCAAATAGGAAAAGGGTATTTGCATTGACTTGAAAAAATAAACCTATTATAATGATAATAGATACAAAATTAAATCTATTAAACGGAGGAACCTAATGGAAGAAAAGACCTGTTGTGTCACAGGACACAGAGATATACCGGATGAACAGATAGACGCGGTAAAATATGCTTTGCGGCGTGAAATTGTAAAGGCGGTTTCGGATGGTTATACCGGATTTATGACCGGATTTGCCAATGGTGCGGATCAATACTTTGCGGAAATTGTAGTGATTCTGCAAAAGGATTTCCCTGAGCTACGGTTGATTGCGGTGCTTCCATACTGGAAACGGATGGACAGTCTGTGCCAGAAGGAACATACAAACGCCCTTCTGGATGCCTGTGCAGAGGTTATCGTAATTCAGGATGAATACAGGCCCAATGTCTATGCCAAACGCAACCGTTACATGGTGGAACATTCAGACCGTGTAATTGCAGTGTATGACGGTCGGGAAAAAGGCGGTACAGTTAAGACGATTCGTTTTGCGCACCAATTTCGGAAAGAACTGCGGGAAATACCCGTAGGGTTAAACTTGGACAAAAGCAGGATAAATCTTGGACAAAACCGGAAATGAAAAAGTGGAGGTACAGGCTGCTCTATGGTATAATAAATATTCAACCGTGAAGACCAGTGTCAATTCGGTTGGATTTGAATAAATAATCAATCAACTTATATGAAAATGGGAAACCACAGTTTGAAAGGAGTATTTGCATGAAACACGTATGTATGCTTATATCTGTGGCTGATATTAACGCCGCAAGAAAATTTTATGAGGATCTGTTTGGATTAGAGGTGTTCCAGGATTATGGCAGAAACATTGCTTTTACCTGCGGCCTGGCACTGCAGCAGGATTTTGACTGGCTTGTGAATCTGCCGAAAGAAAAGATATTAAAGAAATCTAACAATGCGGAAATCGTCTTTGAGGAACAGGACTTTGACGGTTTTCTAAACAAGCTGAAAGAATACCCGGACATCGAATATCTGGGAGAAGTGATCGAACATAGCTGGGGCCAGCGGGTGATCCGGTTTTACGATTTGGATGGCCATATCATTGAGGTCGGCGAGGATATGAAAATGGTGATAAAGCGTTTTCTTGCTTCCGGCATGACCATGGAAGAAGTTTCTGTGAAAATGGATGCTTCCGTGGAGGATTTGACAAAACTTCTAAATAGCTAATATATGATGGACGAATAAACAAATCAGAAGTGGAGATGAAGAATAATGAAAAAGATCATGACTATTTTTAGTGTCATGTTACTTATCATATCACTGTCTGCTTGTTCACCAGATTTCAATGGAAGCAGAACAGGGAATGACAATCAACTAATTATGGAATATACAGCGTTTAATACTACTGATTCTCAAGATTTAGTTGTTGAAGCTGGAGACACCATTCATGTGGGAATTGTAATTGAGGACGGTCATTTATCATATAAAATTCAGAAAAATGATGATGAACCTATCGCTGAAAGTGAAAGCATCTTCTTTTCGGAAGAATTTGATGTTGAAGTAAAAGAAAGTGGAACATATACAGTAACTGTAACAGGAGAAAAGGCAAAAGGGAGTGTAAAAATCACGGTAGGTGAATAAATAAATCGGAATCAAAAGAAAACCGAACCGAAAATGACAAATTTCCGTTTATCGGGAAGTTACAGAGAACAAAAAATCGGAATTTGAAGGGAGTATGCAGGCTATGGATAACTGGTTTACATTAGATAGAGTAGATGATAATACTTATATTATCAGTGAATATCGACATTGGGAAGAAACGCATTGCTATTTATTAAATGGAAGCGAGCGAAGCCTACTTATTGACACAGGACTCGGCATTTCAAACATATACGATGAAGTTATAAAATTCACAAATAAGCCTATTACGGCAGTTGCAACACACATTCATTGGGACCACATTGGAGGTCACAAATATTTTCCTAATTTCTACGCTCACGCTGCTGAATTAGATTGGCTAAACGGTAAATTTCCCCTGTCGATGGAAACAATTCGGGAGATGGTAGTTGATCGCTGTGATTTACCAGACGGATTTGATGTCGGTTCTTATGAGTTCTTCCAGGGAACGCCGACAAGGATTGTAGCCGACCATGATATGATTGATCTTGGTGGACGGCAGATTGAGGTACTGCACACCCCTGGACACTCGCCAGGACACCTGTGTTTCTGGGAAAAAGATACAGGATATCTTTTTACTGGCGATTTGGTATATAAAGATGTATTATTTGCCTACTATCCATCCACTGATCCGGAGGCATATCTCACCTCGTTGAAAAAGGTTGCGTCTTTGCCTGTTAAAAGAGTGTTCCCCGCTCATCATTCCTTGGATGTCCAGTCGGAAATCTTATGTCGTATGCGGGACACACTAGAGCAGCTAAAGACTGCCGGGAAACTGCACCATGGAAGCGGCAAGTTTGACTATGGTGATTGGGGGATATGGCTATAACTTCCAATTTGCGCCACAGCCCTGGCAGACCATCGCGCAGAGATTTTATTCAATTAAAATTTGTGGAGGACAACTATTGTGGATAAAGCAGTTATTTATATACATGGAAAAGGTGGAAATGCTGAAGAAGCTATTCATTACAAACCGCTCTTTAGTGATTGTGATGTGATTGGTCTTGACTATAGTGCACAGTTTCCATGGGAAGCAAAAGAAGAATTTCCATTACTTTTTAGTTCGATTTGTAAAAACTACAGGTCAGTTGAAATAATCGCCAATAGCATTGGAGCATATTTTGCTATCAATGCCTTATCAAATCAGCAGATTGAAAAAGCATATTTTATTTCGCCCGTTGTAGATATGGAAAGGCTCATTGCTGATATGATGATTTGGGCAAATGTTACAGAAGATGAACTCAAAGAGAAAAAAGAAATTCAGACAACCTTTGGAGAGACCCTTTCATGGGATTATCTTTGCTATGTAAGAGAAAATCCTGTTACATGGGAAATCCCAACGCATATTTTGTATGGTGAAAAAGATAATCTTACCGCTTATGGAACGATATTTGAATTTGCACAGAGAACTAATTCAACACTTTCTATCATGAAAAATGGAGAGCATTGGTTTCATACTGAAGAACAAATGAAATTTCTTGATGAGTGGATAAACGAATCTGCCAAATAAATACCTTCCCGTTTTTCGGGAAGGTACAGAGAGTGAAAAATCGGGATTTTTTGGAGGTAAAATAAAGATGAGCGAAATTATATTTTTAAGATGCGATGGAAATAACAAAGATTTTATAGAAAATTGCAGGTTGCTTGATGAGGACTTAGATTTGCGAGTTGGAAAAATAATTAAACGAGATAAGTACGCTCAATATAACTTAATTGATAAAATAAACGAAGCGATAGTTGTTTATCGAGGCAATAATCCGATTGGTGGTGGTTCGATACGTTCTTATGATGAAAATACAGTAGAGCTAAAAAGAGTGTTTGTCATACCAGATGAACAAGGAAAGGGCATAGGAACAGAGCTGGTTTCTAAACTAATAGAGTGGGCGAAAGAACTGGGATATAGGAAAATGATTTTGGAAACAGGAGAACTTTTAGCGGAATCCTGTCATGTATATTCAAAGTTAGGATTTAAGCAAATTCCTAATTATGGTGCGTATGTAGATATGCCGGAATCTCTTTGTATGGGAAAAGAATTGTAAATTGACACAGAGAAATTCCAGTTTGCTGAGTTCTTTCAACCCTTTTTTCTAACGATGTTTTGTAACCAAGTAGTTGAAGCCAATGGAGGAAATGTATATGGATATTCAGAAAATTATCAGTTTAGTAACAAAGACGCAGGAGTTCATAAAGAACCGTGAAATGGCCGCTCATGTAAAAGAGAAAGGTCTTGCAGACTACGTAACGCAGGTAGATATTGCAGTGCAAAATTTCTTAAAGAAGGAGCTGTTTGCCCTTGCGCCGGATATTCAATTTCTCGGAGAAGAAACTGGATTGCAGGAAATAAAAGCGGATAGCTTTTGGATTTTAGACCCGGTTGACGGGACTACCAACCTTATGCACGATTATCAGCATAGCGTTGTATCTTTAGCCCTTTGCCGCCAGGGGGAAATTGTTATGGGGATCGTGTATGATCCCTTCCATGAAGAAGTGTTTTCAGCGGTTAAAGGAAAAGGCAGCTTCCTAAATGGACAGCCCATACATGTATCAAACGCAGAAAAACTATCCGACACGATGATTGGACTTGGAACAGCAAAAAGAGAGCTGGCCGATGAAAACTTTGCCCGGTTTCGCAGAGTGTTCGGCCAGTGCCAGGATGTCCGCAGGATTGGCTCTGCTGCCTTGGAACTGGCCTATACCGCCTGCGGCAGACAGGGAGGCTATTTCGAGATATATCTGAATCCCTGGGATTATGCTGCCGGTATGCTGTTGATTCAGGAGGCTGGAGGCCGGGTAACTGATTTTACGGGGAAACCGCTTGATCCGAGGAAAGGCAGCAGCGTTGTGGGAACAAACGGATATATCCATACAGAACTGCTAAAGTTAATATAAAGGGTAAGAAATCAGTATTCGGAGAAAAGTATATGAAAACATTTATAGGGTATAAGGCTTTAGGAGGTACATAAGCATGAGAAATATGATTGCATACTGTGGGCTGGATTGTGGAAAATGCGACGCATATCTTGCAACAATCAATGACGATCAGGCGTTGCGTGAGAAAACTGCAAAACGGTGGGCAGAGTTAAATCATGCTCCCATTTTGCCTGAACATATCAATTGTGAAGGATGTCGTGTTGATGGAATTAAAACTGTATTCTGCGATAGTCTTTGCGGAATTCGTCAGTGTGCATTGAAAAAAGATGTGACGACATGCGGTGACTGTCCGGATATGGAAAAATGTCAGACTGTTGGAGAGATTATCTCACATTCTCCCGAAGCTTTGGAAAACCTGAAAGGATAAACAGGACAATCTGACAACTTTCGTTTTATTGAGGATATCACAAATGAATTTAACTTTTAGAAATGCAGAACGGAAAGATACTTTGTTGATCCTGCAGTTTATCAAAGAACTTGCAGATTACGAAAAAATGCTGAACGAAGTTGTGGCTGTCGAGGCCACACTTGAAACATGGATTTGCTGAAGATAAAGACGGGTGGGATGAAATGATACAATATGCAAAATCACTTGGTGTTCCAGACGAACAGTTAGATTTTTTGCCAGAAGATTTTACGCAGAGACGATAATGAAAAAGTAGACCTAGAGGAGTACAGGCACATCATTCTTTTGTAGATGGTCTGCATATTGGGCAGTTTGTGGAACAATTGCAAAGGTTCTTGAATGAGTGGTTAATTAGAATTTGTGAGGATGTGAATATGCTTAAACTGGAGAAGATAAATGGGAAAAATGTATGGGATATTTTGAAACTTTGTGTATCTGAAAAGCAGAAAAATTTTGTGGCAAGCAATGACATCAGTATTATCGAAGCCTATACCGCCATAACTGGAAATGGATATGTTTTCCCTTTTGGAATATATGAGGATGATACGCCGATTGGTTTTTTGATGATTGGTTTTGATACAGACGATTACTGGGATGATGCACCGATAATAGCAAAAGGCAATTATAATCTCTGGCGATTGATGATAGATAAAATTTATCAGAATAAGGGGTATGGGAAGGAAGCAGTCAGGCTTGCATTGGAATTCATAAAAACATTTCCGTGTGGTAAAGCGGAATACTGCTGGTTGTCATATGAACCTGAGAACGAAATTGCCAGTCAATTATACCGTTCGTTTGGATTTGTTGAAACTGGAGAAATGTACGAAGAAGAGCTGATTGCTATTCTGAAATTGTAAAGACAATTTTTGCTTTATCAGAGAGTAGCACCACAAAAAAACAAATTCGGGCTTAAAAAGAGGAAAATTTATGTTTGAGGACGGTCGAAGCAAAAAAGTTATTTTTATAGCGCATTGTATATTAAATCAAAATTCAATATCTGATGGAACAGCCGTTTTTCCAGCAGCTTTTAAGGATGTAATAAAAATTCTTCTTGATGCTGATATTGGTATTGTCCAAATGCCATGTCCTGAACTTTGCTGTTTAGGGCTTAATAGAGGAAACAACGATGGGGCAGATGTTCCTGTCGTTATTGAAAATACCCGTATTCGTAAAGAAATGCAAAAAGCGGAATCTTACAAAATGCTAATGGTTCAAGTTGATTATGTGATGAAACAAATAATAGAATACAATGCCTACGGTTTCGAGATAATTGGTATTATTGGTGCAAATCGTTCGCCGAACTGCGGTGTGGAAACCACATCAGATTTTAACAAAGAGATAAGCGGTAAAGGTATATTTATGAGCGAACTTAGCAATCGAATAAAGGCGGAAAACTTGAATATTCCTATGTTAGGCATCAAAGATACTGATAATGTATTTGATCAAGTAAAGTCTTTCATTAAGTCAAACTTGGTCAAGGAGTAGCAGAAAAATAAATAAGAAATATTGAGAGATTGTGGTATGAAAATTGAGTATAAAGACACCCATATTTTTACAGAGAAAGAACTGCAAAGACTGTTTTTGTCCGTGGGATGGGAGTCCGGAAATTACCCCGATAAACTCGTTCGGGCGATGCAAAATTCTTCGCATGTAATTTCAGCATGGGATGATAACAAACTGATTGGACTGGTACGGGCACTTGATGATGGCGAAACAGTTGCATTTCTACATTATCTTCTGGTAGACCCTGCATATCAGGGGCATCATATTGGCGATGAATTGATGAAGATGATTATGAGTTGCTTTGAAAACCTCCTTTATGTCAAAATTATGCCGTCCGATCCTAAGATGATTGCGTTTTATGAACGATATGGGTTTCAGCAATATGATAATTACTCAGCAATGGTACTGAAACATTTTCGATAACAATATAGCTTCCGGTTTATCTGGAATTTGATCAGAGTTAAAAAGTGTATTTTAAGAGGAGAATAATTCAATGAAAGAATTTAGTCAAGAAGCAGAACAGGTCATGATTGAGCGTTTCGGGAAAGATACAATTATATCATTAGCAACAACGGAAAATGCAACGCCTTATGTGCGATACGTCAATGCCTATTACGAAAATGGTGCATTTTATATCATTACCCATGCACTCTCAAATAAAATGAAGCATATAAAAGATAATCCTGTTGTTGCAGTCGCAGGTGAGTGGTTTACAGCGCATGGGAACGGCATCAGTCTGGGTTATTTCGGAAAAAAAGAGAATTGTGAGATTGCTGATAAGCTGAAAAAAGTCTTTGCTGAATGGATTGATAACGGCCATACTGATTTTAACGATGAAAACACCATCATTCTGCGTGTGGAATTAACAGATGGCCTGTTGCTCTCGCATGGTACAAGATATGAGTTTTAAAATTCTCTAATTTCCTACTGTGTTAGGTCAAGCATTATTAAAGCTTATCCTAACCGTTTGCAGGTAGGCTGCTTAAGGAGGTTCTATGAAAGGATTTAACCGGCAAAATCAATTATTTTCCCTCTGCGGTTTGAATTGCGGGCTTTGCCCCATGTTTTTGAATAAAAACTGCCCTGGCTGTGGCGGCGGTGAAGGAAATCAGTCGTGTAAAATTGCAAGGTGCAGCATAGAGCACAACGGCGCCCAATACTGTTTCCAATGCAGTGAATACCCTTGCGAAAAATATGATCATATTGACGATTTTGATTCCTTTATAACACATCGAAATCGAAAATCCGATATGGAAAAGGCCAAACGCCTTGGAATAGACGCTTATAATGCAGAGCAGGCGGAGAAGGCCAACATTCTGGAGGTTTTATTATCGAATTATAATGATGGCCGCAAAAAGACACTCTTTTGCGTAGCCGTCAACCTGCTGGAACTGCAAGAACTGCAAACGGTACTTAAAGAAATTGACCGTAAACCTGATATGGAAACACTGACGCTCAAAGAAAAAAGCGCTTTTGTTGCTGGATTACTGCAGGATGCAGCGGCAACGAAAAATATTGACTTAAAGTTACACAAGAAAAAGAGATAATGTATTTGAAAAAGCGCCACATATTTTCAGTGGCGCTTTTTGTTTGTAAAAGAACGCAATGACAATGTAAGAAACTGCAAAGAAATGGGAGTAATACAAGCACCGGGTGCAGAAACTATGTGTAAAGAACCGGATCGATGGTGTGGTTCACCTTAGCCGGGTACGGTTGATTCCGAAAGGTGCGGATAAACTGGCAAACGGATGTAAAAAGAAATTTTTCAAATATTTCAAAAACTATTGACTTTGACGTTCCGTCATACCGTAGAATGAGGTTACAAAATATTGAAAGGAAGTACAAAATATGAGTATCCTAAAAGTACAGGCCGTTCGTTCTGACGGTATCTACAGAAAAATCATGGAAGCGCCAGTTTCTAAAAAGAATGATATTTATCGCTATGAAATGATGAAGCCTTTTGAAAAGAAATGGGCCTGCTACAATGTGCCAATGAAGGCTGCACAACCGAATGGCTATGATGTTATTATGGCAAGTGGTATGTTAGGCTTTCTTCTGCCGGAAAAAATTGATGAAACATGGTCCGAAAGTATAACACTGTTAGATGATAACCAATTTTGGGATAACTGTCAAAAGTCTATCGTGCGCTCCTTAAAGTGTTTTACTGATGCAGAAATTGAGTTGCCGATAAAAGAATATCTCTATACCATTTTGCTGGCTGATCCAGAGAACCCTTATATGATAATGAATGATAATTACTGTGGAGATGGAGGAATTCCCGGCTACATTTTTACATGGCTTGTTCCATCTGAACACACTAAGAGCAGACTTCCTGTAGCGTTGGCACATGAAACAAATCATAATGTCCGTTTCCAGTTTATTAAATGGCACAATGACATTACTCTTGCTGAAATGATGATAAGTGAGGGACTTGCTGAAAACTTTGCTACTTACCTATATGGTGAGGAAAATGTAGGGCCGTGGGTAAGTAAGACAGATTTGGAAACTTTGAATGGATATATCAAGCCTATCATTAGGGGAGGTCTTGATGTACAGGGCTTAGATAACCTGACAGCATATCTGTATGGTGATGAAATGGCAAAAATGCAAAATTATTTTCCTGTTGGTCTACCCTATTGTGCCGGATATGCTTGTGGCTATCATATGATAAAATACTATCTGAAAAAAACAGGAAAATCTATCATTGATGCTACCATGACACCTGCTGATGAAATACTGAAAGAAGTGGAGGGATTTTGGGATGAATCCTAAAAAAATGATGATTCACGAGGTAGCAAAGCTGACCGGCATTACGATACGTGCTTTGCATTACTATGATGAAATCAGTCTGCTGGAACCTGCCAAAGCAGATAAGACAAAATATCGTTTATATTCTGAAAACGATTTAGAGAAGTTACAACAAATTCTATTTTACCGTGAAGTGGGGTTTTCACTAAAAGAGATCAAGGCATTATTATGCTGATGTATCTGGGCGAACTCTATCAAACAGATGAACGATTTGTCGAGTATATCAATAGATTTGCCACATGGAATGTTGCGGAATTTTTGGTGAAGCAATTAAAGTCTATTGCTGTAATAGCTAATAAACTATTATATCTGTCCAGCGGCAAAAAAGAAAAACGCTGTTGGGCAGCTCCTTTCCTACACTCATATTACATTTTGCTGGCGGCGGCTCTGTTTTCAAAGCCGTCGTTCAGCAGCCCTTATTCTATGTCTCTGTTTTATAAAGTGCATTTTCTTAATCAAAAAGCGCATTGCGTGAAAAGCCTGGCAAAAAATAAAATGATATAATTTGAACATCAAATATAGGAGGTGCCGCAATGCACGCATATGAAGCAATCGAACAATCCTTGACTTTTATCGAGGAACACTTGACAAAAGAAATTTCAACGGAAGAACTGGCAAATACTGTCGGTCTGTCCCCCTTTTATTTTCAGCGCTTGTTCAAGCGGCTGGTAAATAAACCGGTTCAGGAATATGTGAAGCTCCGCCGTCTGGCAAAGGTTATTGAAAATCTGAAAAGTACCGACCAGAGGATTCTTGACGTTGCCTTGGAATATGGCTTTTCAAGCCATGCGAATTTTACACGGGCTTTCAAGGAAACGTATGGGATTACGCCTGAAAGCTACAGGAGGGATTTACCAATGCTCAATACATTCGATAAGCCGGAAGTTTCCATGAATTATGTTTTAATAGACGAAGGTGTTCCGCTGGTGGTAGGAAATATCGTCTTGGAGATTAAGAGAAAGACATTGGAAAAACCGGAAATTTATTTCGGATTGGAAACAGAGGTTTGCATTTCTGAACAAATGCCGGTTGGTGAAAGCACAGGTGTAGACGTGCCAGGACAGCTTTGGAAGCGTTATCACATGGAGAAGGCTTCAATCGCAGCCAATCTTAATACTACTGTTGAAATGGGAATGTCCCATGCGGAAGGTACTGCACAAAACCTTTTCACTTATTTTGCAGGCGGCCTTGTTCAAAATATTCCGGACCGGCTGCAAGATGGTTTTGTTAAGAGAGAACTCTCGGCAGGAGAATACATCGTTTGCAGAGTTGAAGCAGAAAATTTTGAGGATTTGGTGACGGTAGCTTTGGATCAGGCCAGCAAGTACCTTTTTGGTACATGGTTGCAGCACCACAGCCTGACCACAGAGCCCTTCTCTGCAGAGAAGTATTACAGAGATGCGGAGGACATGGCCTACATGGAAATTTGGGTTAAGCCCTTGCCGCTGAAAAATAAAAGCTAAGGAGGAATTTATGATGGATTGGAATGCGCTATATTCAAATGAACAACCTCCATCACTGGAGCAAGTCACGGAATACATTAACAATCCGTTATGGACAGATTTTAATAACCATATCCAGTCCACCTATCGGAGCAGGCAGGCTGGAATATTAAGAATAAAAAGGTGGAAAGTCTCTTTGTACGCGCTATCCGATGCAAGGCTATTTTATCGCTCTTGTGGTTGTAGGAAGTCGTGAACTTACGGAGGCAGAGTTTCTTATGCCACAATGTTCCGACTATGTGCAGACAGTATTCAAAAACAACGGTTTATTTCAATAATAATGAAATTCACGAATGCTTTTTCTCTTTGAGGAATTTGATAGCCTCTATGTTTCTTTTTCAGGAGGATTTGTTTTACAACTATGATAAAATATCTGTTAGTTTACACAAAGCCATAAAAGTTACATATATTATAACAAATATTGTCGGAGTATGGGAATGATGGAAAGCTGCAGAGAGAAAATTGTCTCAGACAAATATGCTGATTTTTTATGGAAGTCCAGCTGGAGTCCCAATGGCTTGGAAAGTTTTTTTCCGGAAGTGTGTTTTCAGATGATAAATGATTATTATGATGTATATTATGTTTCCAGAGAATATTTGGAAACAAGATCCAGAACTGATTATGAATATGAAGTATTTCCAAAACTATATGGTTTGTTGGAAAATGAAAGTCTGGTAGATTCACGTATACTGCAAATACAAAAGCATCCAGTATTGCAGCTACAAGGAGCGGGTGTGATTTTGGGCTTTTTGGATACGGGAATTGACTATACCAACTCCTGTTTTCAAAACTCGGTAGGAAAGAGCCGGATTATAGAAATCTGGGATCAGTCTATTCAGACGGGAAACACACCGGATGGAATTGACTATGGCAGTATTTATGGACGGGAGATCATCAATCAAGCGTTAGAGAGCGACATTCCTTTTTCAATTGTTCCCAGCAGGGATGAAATAGGACATGGAACACAGATGGCTGCTATAGCCGCTGGAAGCCGGGATAAAGAAACTGGTTGGATTGGTGCAGCCCCGCTAGCAGATATTGCAGTTGTGAAGTTGAAGCCTGCGAAAGGGTATCTGAAACAATATTTCGGTGTAAAAACGGATGTGGTTGCTTATCAAGAAAATGATATTATGCTGGGACTCCGGTATCTTCATGAACTGGCATTGCGAGAAAGAAAACCCCTTGTAGTCTGTATTGGCTTGGGAACTAATATGGGAGGACATGAAGGGACTTCTCCCCTTGCTTCTTATATCAACGCCATTGGCTCTCGTGTGGGGCGTTGTATTGTAGTGGCAGGAGGCAATGAGGCAAATCAAGGGCATCATTTTTATGGGATTCTGAAAGAGGGGCAGGAATATGAAGATGTAGAATTTCGAGTGGCAGAAGGGGAATATGGGCTTACAATGGAACTCTGGGGAAGCACACCGGATGTGCTGTCTGTTTCTTTAATCTCCCCGACAGGAGAAATGGTACCCCGACCCTCTGCTAGAAGCGGAAGTCAGCGGTTTGATTTTATATTTGAAAGGACAATCATATATATTGATTTCCAGCCATTGGAAGCTCAGAGTGGAGATCAACTCATTGTAATCCGCATGTTCTTTCCTATACCGGGGATTTGGCGTCTGCGGGTCTATGGAACTAACGTGCTCAGTAGGATTTATAATATTTGGATGCCCGTAACTGGGTTTATAGCGGAAGGTACAAGATTTTTAAGTTCAAATCCAGATATTACTCTGACCGAACCCTCAAATGCAGAGATTCCTATTACAGTGGGGGCTTATCATGTGCAGAATAAAAGTCTTTATATTAGTTCCAGCCGAGGCTTCACAAGAAGAGGAAGGATCAAACCAGATCTTATAGCTCCGGGGGTAGACGTGAAAACGATAGGTCCGGGAAACCGTTCTGTGTTTATGACCGGAACCAGCATGGCTGCTTCAGTGACAGCTGGGGCAGCAGCATTGATCTTGGAGTGGGGCATTGTAAGGGGAAATTGGCCTGCCATGAGCAGTTTAGAAATTAAGCAACTTCTTATCCGAGGGGCTGACAGAAGCAATAATGAACTGTATCCTAACCGTTCCTGGGGGTATGGAATCTTAAATCTATACGGCGCTTTTGAAGCCTTGCAAAGATTTTGAAGTATTACAAAATGCAGTCTGCTGTTAGCACAACGAATCCGCTTTGGAGGGATAAGGCCATACGGTCGGCTTTACCCTTTCAGAACTCATAAGTGTAGAATGGCAGAAGATTCTGGGATAAAATGGGAAAGACCAGCAGAAACAAGATATTCTTGCCCTACTGGTCTTATTCAGGCTAGTATTTTTCTGGAACTCGAATATTAGCTACATTACGAAATCTATATTTTTCTACCATATGCTTCTTCATACGAACCAAATTGTAACGATAACACTCTGCTATGCCATCCGCAAAGGAGTCTGCATTACCTTTCCTCAACTGTTGAAGCGCAAGAATGACTTGCTTGTTGAGATGTGAAAGTGTATGTTTCTTAGATGGATAATAAGCAAAATGGTGCCCCCATTCAAGGAGATGATTGGTTTCAGATAATATAACATATAAAGGTTCTAACGTGGTGTGTTTCATTATGGCTTCCAAAATATCTGCCAAATAAACAGAGTCAGAAGAAGTAAATCTATCCGCCAACTCGCACAGTTCTTCACCAGCAAACTGTGAAGCTGCAGCTAAAGCAGCTGGGCGAATAATTAGCACCATTAGCTGCAGGGCATGAAGGTAACGTAGTGATTTTTCTACATATCCGGAATTAAGAGCCAGCTGATGAAGTTTAGTACTATCGGGTTCAATAACTATAGTACCTTTACCGTTTAATGTCTTTACGAAACCTCTTTGTTCAAGTTCTGACAAAGCCTTTCTGACCGTCGATATAGAAACATCATACTGGCTGGCCAGTTGCTTTTCATATGGAAGAAACATTCCAACAGAATATTCTCCAAGGCCGATTTTTAGATTCAGGTCATCAACAATTTTTGAGTAACAATAATCTTGACCACGCATGGGATTCCACGAAAACTTCAAACCAGTTTGTGAAGGGCATTTGGGGGTGTCCTCTGACAGATGATTTAACGTATTTTCAATGAAATCCGTAAGTTTCTGATACATATCTGAGAGCAGGTTGTACATTATGAGTGGATCATCGCCTTTTAAAATATCTGGAATGACCTTGGCTACAGATACAGCTTCCTGTAAAAAATGCTTAGAGAAATAAGTGCACTCTTCTGTAAAAAATGAAAGTTTATTATAAAGGCCAAACGTAGAATAGAGTTCGCTGAATAGGGGATTACCGCCTATTCTTAATATATCATATCCTAATTTAGAGGGAGGACGCCATCCACCAGCGGTATATCCTAAACGCAATGCTTTCACCGCCTGTTTATAGTGAGGCAGTACCTCCACATCACATCCCTGCAATGCAAAAACTAAAAGTGAAGGAAGTATTAGAGCAAAAGTTTGATATACCTGTAAAATCTCTTCCTTTTGTTTTAAAATCTCAAAAACAGTGTTTGAGGAATTACAAATATCTTTTGTTGAAACAACAGTCGGTGCAAGACGAGGCTGAATATCAATTAATCCTTCTTCCCTCAATGCGTCAAAAACGCGGTTAATCGTATATCTGCTAACATGGAATTGTTCGCAGTACATTCTTGAAGATGGCAAGGTATTTCCATGAAGTATCTGCCCATCTAAAATACTCTGCTTAATTTCGTTATATACAAATGAAAATTTTGTTTCTTGTGGTTTCATTACTAGTCTCCTATCTGCCTGATTATATCATAATGAACCCATTTTGTCAGCATCAAAAAACGCAAACCTATTTGCATACCTTACCAATATGGCTATTGTTAGCATATGGGATAAAATATATAATAAAACTGTATAATTATTAGGAAAGAGTTTGAATATCATGGAAAAACAAAAAATTTTAATTGTGGACGATTCAGAAATGAATCGCGCTCTTTTAGTGGATATTTTGGAGGAGCAATATGAGGTAGTTGAGGCTGAGAATGGTGTAGAAGCAATTTCTGTTCTTTCAAAGCAAAGAACAGATTTCTCCCTTCTGCTTCTGGACATTATGATGCCTGAAATGAACGGATTTGAAGTATTAGCCTACATAAACAAATACCACTGGAATGACAACTTCGCTGTTATTATGATTTCTGCGGATGATTCTCCTGCGAATATAAAGCGAGCTTATGACTTGGGGGCTTTTGACTACATTAGCCGTCCTTTTGATTCGACCATTGTCCAGCGCCGCATTTCTAATACGATGTTTTTATATGCAAGGCAGCAGCGCCTTGAAAAAATTATTGCAGAACAATTTCATGAGCAGGAAAAGAATAATAAACTGATGATCTCAATTTTATCTCATATTGTGGAGTTCCGTAATGGAGAGAGCGGCCTACATATACTGCATGTTAATACGATCACAAAATATTTGCTGAAACAGTTGGTTCGGCTTACAGATCAATACCATTTGTCCAAAGCAGATATTTCTTTAATCAGCACTGCTTCAGCGCTGCATGATATTGGGAAAATCTCAATCTCGGATGCAATACTTAATAAACCTGGACGACTAACAGCAGAGGAATTTGAAGTCATAAAAACACACTCAGTCGTTGGTGCCAACATGCTGTTAGACCTACCCATTGAGCAGCAGGAAGCTCCGCTTATCAAAGTGGCTTCTGAGATTTGCCGGTGGCATCACGAAAGGTACGATGGTAATGGTTATCCGGATGGATTAAAGGGAGAGGAAATTCCCATAGCCGCTCAAGTGGTTGCATTGGCTGATGTATACGATGCCTTGACCAGTGAGCGATGTTATAAGAAAGCTTATTCACATGAAGAAGCTTTGAAAATGATTTTAGAAGGACAATGCGGTGCATTTAATCCTTCTCTTTTACTGTGTTTACAAGAAATTGCAGATACTCTTGAAAGTGAGCTTATGGAAGTCTCCCCTGAACAAGAAACGAAAAATATTCAGGATATAAGAAATAAAATCGACTACGACAGGCTGTTTTCCTATGAAAAATACACTTTCCTGTCTCGCAAACAGCGGCATCTAAAATTACTATATATTGATTCCCTAACTAGTGTCTACAATCGCCGTTATTATGACGAGCATTTTCAAAGAGCAGACGATATTCAGGCAATGGTGGTAATCGATGTAGATAATTTTAAGCATATCAATGACAATTACGGCCATGATGTTGGCGATATCGTATTGCAGAGAATTGCACAAAGCGTTTTATCCTGTGTACGAAAAACAGATGCTGTTATCCGTTATGGTGGCGATGAATTTGTAATTATCTTTTTCAGTATACCGGCAGATATATTTGAGAAAAAACTGGAGCGGATCCGGCATTCCGTCGATTGTTTGATAATTGATGAATATCCCGAACTACATATGTCTGTAAGCATAGGCGGAGTATATGGAATAGGGAACACAAAAGAACTTTTCAAAGCGGCAGACAATATGATGTATCAATCAAAAAAAGTAAAAAATCAAGTAAGCATATGTTTCCTAAACGAGGAAGAAAGCAAACCAGACAACATTTAAAAATGGAGGAATTGTGATTATGAACCTAAAAGATTGTTATATAAAATTTGGCGGTGATTTTGATGAGGTATTGGGCAGACTGCGGCGTGAACAAATCGTTCAAAAATTTGTTTACAAATTCTTGGACGATAAAAGCTTTCACTTGTTTGAAACGTCTATGGGAAATAAGGATTATGAAGAAGCGCTGAGAGCCGTTCATACACTGAAAGGGATTTGTCAAAATCTTGCTTTTACCAGATTGTTTGAGAGCAGTAATTTGGTAACAAAAGCATTAAAAGAAAACGACTGGAATACAGCAAGCGATATGATGCCGAGATTATCAATGGATTACTATGAAACAATCAATGCTATTAACGAGTTTAAAAGTTCCACGGAGGAATAACATCAATGGAAAACAATAAAAAAAAGAATTCTACAACACGTTTTCTAATATGCAGTTTCATTGGGCTTTTGATCTTCAGTATTATTATTTTCAGTCTGCTCGGAGTCTATATGAGCCGAAAAAGTAAAAATACTGTTTATGAAATTGGGAATATTTATATGTCCGGAATGAATGAACAGATGTCCAGACATTTTGAAACTGTGATTAAATTACGTTTTGATCAGGTCAGCGGCGTTGTTTCTGTTGTCCCAACAGATAACAAAGATAGGGAGAGTCTATATGAAGAACTTATTTACAGAACGCAGGCCAGGGGCTTTGACTATTTAGCACTTTGTTCTGCCAAGGGGGATTTTCAGACACTTTATGGACAATCCATACAGCCACTTAATCCGGAACCTTTTGTTGAAGCATTATTACAAGGAGAGCAACGAGTCTCTGTGGGCGTTGATGCTGATGGAAATGAAGTGGTATTGTTTGGCGTTGATGCTGCTTACCCGATGCACAATGGAGATAGGAGCACTGGCCTGATTGCAGCCGTTCCTCTGGAATATATTACTGATTTCCTTTCCTTAGAAGACGATGGGCAGCTGATGTATTATCATATTATCAGGCCAGACGGTAGTTTTGTTATACAGAACCCTAATACGGAGTTGTGGCATTTATTTGAACAACTACAAAAACAGCTTGATCCTACGGCCAATGAGTTATCTGTTGATAATTCTATTAAAGAATTTGGTGCCGCACTAAAAAATCATCAGGAATTTGCTATGACATTTGAAGTAAAGGGCGAAGAACGGCAAATATACGGTATCTTATTACCCTATTCTGAGTGGTATTTAGTATCTGTAATGCCTTATAGTATATTGGATGATGCCATAAATAATCTGAGCAGCCAGCGTATACTCATGACACTATTATCCTGTGCTTCTGTTTTGATTATTCTGACCTTGATTTTTCTTCGGTATTTCTCCATAACCCGTTCTCAGGTGCGTGAATTGGAGACAGCCCGGCAGGCGGCTCTTGAAGCGAACAAAGCCAAAAGCGAATTTTTAGCAAATATGAGCCATGACATCCGTACCCCCATGAATGCAATCGTTGGCATGACTGCCATTGCCACAGCCCACATAGATGACCGGAAACAGGTACAGAACTGCCTTAGAAAAATTACATTATCAAGTAAACATTTATTAGGGCTGATTAATGATGTTTTAGATATGTCTAAAATCGAGAGTGGGAAATTAACTTTAACAACAGAACAAATTTCATTAAAAGAAGTTGTTGAAGGAATTGTTAATATTATGCAGCCACAGGTCAAGACAAAAAAGCAAACCTTCGACATACATGTTGAAAATATCTCAACAGAAAATGTGTGGTGCGACGGTATCCGCTTGAATCAGGTTTTATTAAATCTCTTATCAAATGCAACGAAATATACACCGGAGAGCGGTTCGATACAATTATCCCTTTCTGAAGAAGAATCTCCGAAAGGTGAAAATTATGTCCGAATTCATATCAAGGTCAAGGATAACGGAATTGGTATGTCGCCAGATTTCCTGAAAAAGATATACGAATCCTATAGCCGTGCGGATGGAGCCAGAATACATAAAACTGAGGGCGCCGGTTTGGGAATGGCGATTACTAAGTACATTGTGGACGCAATGGAAGGAGCCATTGATATAAAAAGTGAGATTGATAAAGGTACCGAGTTTCTTCTCACGTTTGATTTTGAAAAGGCGGCTGCAGTGGAAATGGATATGGTTCTTCCCTCGTGGAATATGCTGGTGGTTGATGATGACGAGTTACTATGTGAGACAGCCACGGACGCACTAAAATCTATCGGAATAAAAGCTGAATGGACTTTAAGCGGAGAAAAGGCGATAGAACTGGTAATTCAACACCATAAAAAGAGAGATGATTATCAAATCATTCTATTAGATTGGAAACTGCCAGACATAAATGGGATTCAGGTAGCAAGAGAAATCCGAAGTAATTTAGGTGATGAAGTACCGATTCTGCTGATTTCCGCATACGACTGGAGTGAATTTGAGGCGGAGGCCCGTGAAGCGGGGATTAGTGGTTTTATTTCCAAGCCCCTTTTTAAATCCACGCTGTATCATGCTTTGCGTCAGTATATGGACATTGAAACGGAAGATGACCAGACATTGAATCAAAATATCGATCTATCCGGACGTCGTATTCTGCTTGCCGAGGATAATGAACTGAACTGGGAAGTTGCGAAAGAATTGCTGTCCGATTTAGGGGTAGAGCTGGATTGGGCAGAGGATGGCCAGATATGTCTGGACAAGTTCCAAAGTTCACCAGAGGGTTATTACGATGCCATTCTTATGGACATACGAATGCCGCATATGACAGGATATGAGGCCACAAAATCAATTCGGGGCCTGGACCATCCCGATGCCTTAACTATTCCAATCATAGCTATGAGCGCAGATGCTTTTTCTGACGATATACAGCATTGCTTGAAATGTGGTATGAATGCCCATATAGCAAAGCCGATTGATGTCGTAGAGCTGACCCGCTTATTAAAAAGATATTTATCATAATTTACCTTAGACGGTTAAACTGTCATTACAGCAGATGGCGGACAAACTGCGCTCCAACAAAAAGAAGTGGCGCCGCAAGATAGAACAGGCGTGTCAGTATGGCTGTTGTACGGCGGCGTTTCTTTTGCCGTCGCTCGGCATTTTGTAATTTTTTATATCACTGCTTTAATTTTTGTGCTTTTTACTAAAAGTGGGCTATCCTATAATAAATGAAATGCGTTTTTTTGAAAAAACCGTCCGCTGTAACATTTCGCGGACATTTTCCTGTTATACTATCTGCAAAAGCAGAGGAAGTGATGATATGAAGCAGATTTTAATTGTCGAGGACGACAGTTTTTTGAATAAGATGTTAGCCTATAACCTGACTGCAGACGGCTACGGTGTGACTTCTGTCCTAAATGCCAGAACCGCAGCCGAAGCCCTGCGCCAGCGGGAATTTGACTTAGTGCTGCTGGACATCAACCTGCCGGATGGGAACGGCTTTGAGCTGTGCAAGCTGATAAAGCCTCAGTACCCGGATACCATTGTGATTTTTCTGACTGCCAACGATCAGGAAAGTGACCAGATACGGGGCTATGAAGTGGGTGCGGTAGACTACATCACCAAACCCTTTGTGATCGGGGCCTTGCAGCGGAAAATCAAAGCCATGTTTTCCATGCTGGAACACTACAAGCCAGCAAAGGATATTTACGACGACGGGCGGCTGTTCTTAGACTTTTCGGAGCAGGCGGCTTCTTTAAACGGTAGACCCCTGACCTTATCCCCGATGGAATTTAAAATGTTAAACCTGTTTCGCAGAAACCCGAAGCAGGTGTTGACCCGTGGGCAGCTTTTGGAAAAGCTGTGGGATGTAGAGGAGAAGTTTGTGGATGAACATACCCTGACTACCTCTATCAGCCGGATTCGCAGCAAGATTGAATCGGACGGCGGCACGCCCTACATTAAGACCATTTACGGCATGGGCTATCAATGGACGGGAGGCGAGGCAAAATGAAGATAAAAACCCTTTCGGTAAAGCAGCTGTTTGGCTTGGTGGCAACGGGGCTTCTCCTCACTATGTCCGGGATTACCATAGCCCTGTTTCTTGTAACAAAGCAAACGGTGGTGCTGTTGACTGGCGGGGCGCTGCTGCTGTGCGCCCTTGTGGGGATTTTCGTACTGACGCAGTCGTTTGGAAAGCGGCTGTCGCAGTTTACCGCTGACCTGTGCCAGACCTTAGACCACATGATTGCCGGAAATGAAGCGCCAAAGCGCCCAGAGGACAGCGAAACCCAGCTTGCCAGAATCGGCCACCGACTGGCAAGACTCTATCAAATCATGCAGGAGAACCGCCGCCAGGTAGACGAGGAACGGCAGGAGTTACAGACCCTTGTATCGGATATTTCACATCAGGTGAAAACACCGGTAAGCAATCTGAAAATGGCGACGGACACGCTATTGGAAAAGCCCATGACTGAGGAGGAACGCACCGACTTTATCCAGGGAATCCGCAGCCAGACGGATAAGCTGGACTTTCTCTTTCAGGCGCTTGTGAAAACCTCCCGGCTGGAAACGGGCGTGATTCAGTTGGACTGTAAGCTGTGCCGTCTTTTTGACACCGTGGCACAGGCCATGAGCGGCATTGTGTATGAAGCGGAGAAAAAGGAAATCGCCGTGTCCGTGGACTGCACGGAAGATCTGACGCTTGCCCATGACAGCAAGTGGACAGCCGAGGCCCTATTTAACCTGCTGGACAATGCAGTGAAATACACCCCGGCGGGCGGGAACATTTCTGTGTCGGTGATACAGTGGGAAATGTATGTGGAGATCAAAGTGGCTGATACCGGCAAGGGCATTTCCGAAAGCAATCAGGCTGCCATCTTCCGGCGTTTCTACCGGGAGGAAGAAGTACACGACCAGCAGGGTGTGGGCATCGGTCTGTATCTGGCCCGCGAAATTGTAACGCGGCAGGGCGGCTATATCAAAGTGGTTTCGGAGCCGGGGATGGGTTCAGAATTTTCCATCATGCTTCCTGTAAAATAGAACGTGGCGGACAGTTATTCCCGGCTGTCCGCCGTAAATTTTTAGAAATGTCCGAGCGCTGTAACATTTCACCCTCATTTTCAATGAAATTTTTTGGCCGCTGTAACATTTCGCGGACATTTGGATTTTACAATATCCTTATCAACAGGCGGGAAGCCTTGAAAGGAGTTTTGAATATGTGCATTTTGCAAACTATTGATCTGAAAAAATATTACGGCACGAAGCCAAACATTACCCGCGCCCTTGACGGTGTGAACTTTTCCGTAAACGAGGGCGAATTTGTGGCCGTTGTGGGAACCTCTGGCAGCGGAAAATCTACACTGCTTCACATGATGGGTGGGCTGGACATTCCTACCAGTGGAACCGTGATTGTCCGGGGCGAAGAACTGGCAAAGAAGAACGATGAACAGCTTACCATATTCCGCCGCCGCAACATCGGTTTTATCTTCCAGAATTATAACCTTGTTCCTATCCTGAATGTGTATGAGAACATCGTCCTGCCGGTGGAGCTGGATGGGGACACCGTAGATCAAAAGTATCTAAATGAGATCGTTCACCTGCTGGGGCTGGAAGATAAACTGAAAAATATGCCGAACAATCTTTCGGGCGGACAGCAGCAGCGCGTGGCGATTGCCCGCGCCCTGATTACCAAACCGGCTATCGTGCTGGCCGATGAGCCAACCGGCAACCTTGACAGCAAGACCAGCGCTGAGGTGCTGGGGCTTATTAAGCGTACCAGTGCAGAGTTCCGGCAGACCGTCGTAATGATTACCCATAATAACGATATAGCCCGTCTTGCAGATCGGATTATCCGCATTGAGGACGGTAAGATCGTGGAGTAAGGAGGTGACAGACTATGATATGGCCTTTTGAGAATGATACCAGAGCCATTACAAAAAAGCTGGCAAAAAATAGCCTGAAGTCCGGGAAAATGAGAAACATTTTGATTGTCCTGACAATCTCACTTTCCATTGCACTAATGTCTGGACTGGCTCTGTATATTTCCTCTATGCATACCGCAAATACTCGTCAGTTGGAAAATTTGCAACAGGTATTTTTTTATGACATTACAGAGCAGCAATGTGACACCCTACGGCAGGACAGTCGGATTTCAGAGATGAGGGTGACAAAATACGGTAAGCGTTCCGAAATAGAAAACTATATGATCTGGCCGATGTATATTGAACAATCCGAGGGGAAAATTCAAGGTGCTGAAATTGCAGAAGGACAATACCCTATGGCTGAGAATGAAGTTGCTGTTGATGTTTCTTACTTAGAGCGGATTGGCGAAAATCTTAAAATTGGCGACACAGTTTCCTTTTCTTTTTATGATGGGACGCAAGAATCTTTTGTACTTTCTGGTCTTACAGATACTGGCTCTACTTCTGATGTGTACCCGATCTATTTCTCTGAACAGTATGCAGAAATGGGAAGCCAGTTGAAAGACACTTTATTTGTGGCTGCAGCACAGATACAGGACGCCCAAAGTATGACGGCAGATGAATTTCTTGATACCATTCATGCAATTGGAGCTGATTGCAGCATTGACCGCTCAAGTATTGGTGAAAACAGTGCTTTTGTCCAGTCCTTGACCTTTAATCCGAAAAATATGCTGATTGCCCTTTGTATTGGGCTTGTAGTGCTGTTCGCCGGTGTGATAGTGATATACAGTATTTTCTATATCTCCATCATTAACCGTATTCAGTATTTTGGGCAGTTGAGAACAATCGGAACCACTGGCAAACAGATTGAAAGGATTGTAAAACGGGAGGGAACTTTACTATTCGGCATGGGCGCACCATTGGGGTTAGTCATTGGCTCAATTTTTGCATGGATTCTCAATGCTGAGGGATGGTCATGGATAAACTTTCTTATTTTGGGCGGTTTGATTATTTTAGCGGAATATATTGCCGTGTTATATTCCATCAGTAAACCTGCCCAAATTGCGAGTAAAGTATCTCCTATTGAGGCGTACAAGGCAAAAGGAGTTTTACAAAGCTGCAAGACCACTAAACGTCAGACCAGAAAGCTCACGCCTTTTTCAATGGCAAAAATGAACACTTCCCGCAATAGAAAAAAGTTTCTTATGACTTCTTTTTCCCTGGCAATCAGTGGCATAATCTTTATGGTTGGCTCTACCTTTTTGACCTCTTTTAATCAGGAAGCATATGCACGAAACGGAATCATGGAGCATGGAGAAGTTAGGGTTTATTTATCTGAAAATGCAGCACAAGTAAATGAACAAGGGTATGCAGGGGTACAAGTCAACAATCCACTCAACGATACCTTTATACGGGAAGTTTCTCAAGTAAGCGGAGTAAAGGGAATCATACCGTTTGAGAAATTATATTGCACATTTGAATATAATGACCGCCGTGACGAAGATTTTATTGTTCCATTTACAGAAGAAGAATTTACACATCTGTCACGGTATATGGAAACAGAGGATAAGAATTATTCAGACATTGTAGAAAACAGAGAAATCTTTGTTTTAAAGAATGACGCGGTGGAAGAAATTTATGGCTGGAAATTCCAGCCCGGCGATACAATAAGGTTTGAATGGTTTGATGGTACAGAATACCATGAAGATACATTCTCTATTGGTGGAGAGATTACAAGTGAAAAAGCATACAGCGATCCAGAGTGTTTTACCGCGCTCGGCGTGTCCGGATGGTTTTTAATGCCGGATGAGCTTGTTCGTGCCATGCTGCCAAAGGGGTATAATATCAATTCAGAGGTACTTCTCTCGACAGAATGGGATTCCAAAGAAGCAGAAATCACCCAGCAGTTAAATACCATAATTGCCAGCTCAGATGATCTGCAGATGCGTACTTTGAGGGATTCTATCAATAGCAAGGCAGGAATGTATAACACACTTTTAACCTCAATTATTGGCATTAGCATTTTTATTATGATGTTCAGCTTGATTAGTCTTATCAATACGCTGGTGACAAATATTATGACCCGAAAGCAGGAATTGTCTGTTTTACAGTCTATTGGTATGACAAAGCGGCAGCTTGATCATATGGTACAATGTGAGGCCGGATTGATTGCTGTTTGGAACATCATTATTACCTTGTTAGCAGGTGGATTTTTAGGGGTTATGCTGATTCGCGGCCTGAACAGTATAGGAATGAGCTATTTGCATTGGGATTATCCGGTATGGTTTGCACTTTTCTATACGGTTATCGTCCTTATTATGCCGGCGGTTATAACAAAGGCAGCAATTTATCTTCTTCAGAGGAAGTCTATTGTAGAGAGATTACGGGAAATCGAATAAAGTATTTGAAATATCTGAGAAATACGGCGGACAGCCTTGGATGCTGCCCGCCGTAAAATATACCCTTGCAGGGCTGTCCTACATCAACCGGGAGAAAATCGACACTATCCGCGAAGGCGGTGAAAAAATAAAATTTTTTGAAACAGATTTGATATAGCGAAGTCTTATAGATGAACAGGAGGTGAGAAAGTGCAGACGCCCGATTTTGAAAAAATATACGCGGAATATTTTTCCGAAGTTTATAGATACATCTTGTCGTTATCTCAAAACGAAACAGTTGCGGAAGAAATTACGCAGGAAACATTCTTTAAAGCAATGCGCCACATAGACAAATTTAACGGCAACTGCAAATTATATGTGTGGCTCTGCCAAATTGCAAAAAACTCTTACTTTTCTTATTGTAAAAAAGAAAAGCGATTTTTCCCAGAGGTTGATACCGAATACCCTGATACTACATTTGATTTAGAAAAATCATACCTTGATAGTGACACAGCAAAAAGATTACATTATTTACTGCATAATCTTGACGAACCGTATAAGGAGGTTTTCACTTTGAGAGTTTTCGGTGAATTGCCATTCTCTCAAATAGGGGAACTATTTGGAAAGACGGACAGTTGGGCAAGATTGGTTTTTTATAGAGCAAAAAAAGAATTACAGGAGGAAATAAAATGAATATTTCATGTGAGATCATTAAAGATTTGCTTCCACTATATCATGACGGTGTATGCAGCGTAGATAGCACAAAAGCTGTTGAAGAACACCTTGAACATTGTGAAAGCTGCCGTGATGAACTAAGGGCTATGGATAGCAAATTGCCTATCGCAAACAGAACTGAAAACTTAGCAGAAGCCGAAGCAGTAAAAAAACTGTCTAAGCGTTGGAAAAAGGGAATGATTAAATCAGTTTTAAAGGGAGCATTTTTTACCCTTGTAACGGTCATTGTTGTTCTCTTGATAATTTACCTTTTTATTGGTATCGAAATAGCTTAATGGAGAATTGGAATGACAAATAATATTACAACAATCAACTATAAAAACAAAGAGATAACCCTAATCGGGACAGCTCATGTTTTACATGAAAGTGCGGAACTGGTAAAGCAGACGATTGACAGTCTTTTACCTGATACGGTCTGTATTGAGTTAGATACGGAGAGATATAAAAATCTCCAAAATCCAGAGGCATGGGAAAGCACTAATATCGCTGACGTTATCAAGTCAAAGAAAGTAGGATTGCTGTTTGCAAACATTATATTAAGCAGTTACCAAAAACGGGTTGCAAAAAAATTAAACGCTACTCCCGGTCAAGAAATGCTACAAGGAATTGAAAGCGCAAAAGAACACTCTTGTGAATTAGTCCTTGCAGATAGGAATATTCAGACAACATTTTTGAGGGTTTGGCGCAAGCTCTCTCTTTTTGAAAAATGCAAACTGTTTTCTGGTTTGCTTACAGAAAATCAATCGGACAGTGAAGATGTTGACCTTAATACGCTCATGGAAAAAGATAATTTAGAAGCAGCAATATCAAGTATGGGGAAAGAATTTCCTAAAATCACTGAAATACTTATCAATGAGCGTGACCAACATTTAGCTTATAAAATTAAAACTGCACCGGGGGAAAAAATTGTTGCTGTTGTTGGTGCAGCTCATGTTTCAGGAATACAAAGAGAAATATTGTGTCAACAGGATATAGAACGTATAACGTCCGTCCCGGCATCTAATCGTTTTTTTCGGGTGTTTGCATGGATAATTCCAATCGCTATTTTTCTCTTAATCGCTTACGGTTTTATTAGTAACTATCAAACAGGATTACAGCAGCTTAAATCATGGGTTTTATGGAATAGTGTGTTGGCTGGAATTTTTACAGCAGCCATGTTTGGACACCCTTTCAGTATTTTAACCGCTTTTATTTCCGCACCAATAACATCACTCAATCCATTTTTGGCATGTGGTTGGTTTGCCGGTCTTACCGAAGCTACATTCAGGAAGCCGACAGTTGATGATATAAACCGAGTGCCGGACGATATATTTCACATTACCCGTTTTTTTAAAAACCGCTTTTTAAAAGCTATAGCAATCGTAATATTCGCAAATGTAGGCAGCTCACTTGGTACACTTATTGCGGGAGCTGACATTATCAAAAGTTTATTTTAGGAGGACAGAAACTTGAATTGTAACATTTTAACTGGTGAACACATTAACAAAAAATATGGAAACACCACAGTCCTGCATGACGTTTCCATTCATATTAAGCAAGGCGAGGTTTACGGATTGATTGGGAAAAATGGTGCAGGAAAAACTACTCTGCTTCGTATACTATGTGGGCTTATTCCAAACTACGGAGGGAATATTACGCTTGCCAATGTTGGTGAGGGCAAATGTAAAATAGCGGCAGTCATAAACTCTCCTGCACTTTTTCTGAATATGACCGCATTTGAAAATTTAAAAGAACAATCTGCTTTATTAGGATTGCATACTGACACAAAAATTAAAGACATACTTAAAGTCGTAGGACTGGAAGATTATATAAATAAGCCAGTAAAAGGCTTTTCGTTAGGCATGACACAACGTTTAAAACTGGGAATGTCTTTGCTTGAAAGCCCTGATCTCTTGATTTTAGACGAGCCTGTAAATGGTCTTGACCCTACCGGAATTGCTGACTTACGCGATTTGCTGCACCAGTTAAACAAAGAATTTGGTATGACTATCTTAATTTCGAGCCACATTCTAAGTGAACTGGAACATACGGCTACTTGTTTCGGCATTCTACACGACGGTGTGATGGCAAAGGAAATATCCACACATGACATTCAACAAAGCAATACAACGTTGGAGAATCTTTATATGCAATATACAAAAGGAGGGCAAGAGCATAATGCTTAATATCATAAATGGTGATTTCTATCGTATCAAAAAAAGCATACTTTTTTATGGCGTAATTATCTTTGCAGGACTGATTTCATTTTTGCTGATGATACTTAATAGGCAAGATATTCGTATTGGTATCTCGATTTTTGGAAACTTAACAACTTTTATTTCACCAGAAGATGTAATTGCCCTTGGTGTTCAATATCAAAAAGGTCTTGGCATTATTGCTGCTGTCTTTATCTCTGTTTTTATTGGACAGGAGTATCAATGGAATACTTGGCAGCACAAGTGGCTTATCAGTAAAAACCGATTTGGTATGTATTTATCAAAAGCAATTTTATCCGCAATAGTATCAGCCCTAACTTTTCTCGTCTTTGAACTTTGTGCATTGTTATTTTCGGGACAAATAAGTGTCATGCTTGCAGGAGGCTATATCACGACCGTACTTTGTGGAAGTTTGATTTATATTGCTCTTGGAGCTGTTCTCTGCTTTATTTCAATGCTGATTAAAAACAACACAACTTCGGTTATTGTAACTTTGTGCTATATCCTGTTTAGTGAAACGATTGTGACTGTTCTGCAAAACATTGGGAGCGTTTCAAAAGCTACTGAAAACATTATTGCATGGTGCGTTCAACATTCAATTTATGGTATGTCGTCAGCCCTTGCAACCGCTTCTATGACCCCGGAGGTAATCAGCACCACTGTAATTAGTTCTTTTGTCATTTTTATAGCTACTACGATTATAGGTATGTTTCTTTTTCGCAAATATGAATTGTAATAAAAAGCGCTTTTGTTACCGGATTACTGCAGGATGCAGCGGCAACGAAAAATATTGACTTAAAGTTACACAAGAAAAAGAGATAATGTATTTGAAAAAGCGCCACATATTTTCAGTGGCGCTTTTTGTTTGTAAAAGAACGCAATGACAATGTAAGAAACTGCAAAGAAATGGGAGTAATACAAGCACCGGGTGCAGAAACTATGTGTAAAGAACCGGATCGATGGTGTGGTTCACCTTAGCCGGGTACGGTTAATTCCGAAAGATGCGGATAAACTGGCAAACGGATGTAGAAAAGAAATATTTCAAAAACTATTGACTTTGACGTTCCGTCATACCGTAGAATGAAGTTACAAAATATCGAAAGGAAGTACAAAATATGAGTAACCTAAAAGTACAGGCCGTTCGTTCTGACGGTATCTACAGAAAAATCATGGAAGCGCCAGTTTCTAAAAAGAATGATATTTATCGCTATGAAATGATGAAGCCTTTTGAAAAGAAATGGGCCTGCTACAATGTGCCAATGAAGGCTGCACAACCGAATGGCTATGATGTTATTATGGCAAGTGGTATGTTAGGCTTTCTTCTGCCGGAAAAAATTGATGAAACATGGTCCGAAAGTATAACACTGTTAGATGATAACCAATTTTGGGATAACTGTCAAAAGTCTATCGTGCGCTCCTTAAAGTGTTTTACTGATGCAGAAATTGAGTTGCCGATAAAAGAATATCTCTATACCATTTTGCTGGCTGATCCAGAGAACCCTTATATGATAATGAATGATAATTACTGTGGAGATGGAGGAATTCCCGGCTACATTTTTACATGGCTTGTTCCATCTGAACACACTAAGAGCAGACTTCCTGTAGCGTTGGCACATGAAACAAATCATAATGTCCGTTTCCAGTTTATTAAATGGCACAATGACATTACTCTTGCTGAAATGATGATAAGTGAGGGACTTGCTGAAAACTTTGCTACTTACCTATATGGTGAGGAAAATGTAGGGCCGTGGGTAAGTAAGACAGATTTGGAAACTTTGAATGGATATATCAAGCCTATCATTAGGGGAGGTCTTGATGTACAGGGCTTAGATAACCTGACAGCATATCTGTATGGTGATGAAATGGCAAAAATGCAAAATTATTTTCCTGTTGGTCTACCCTATTGTGCCGGATATGCTTGTGGCTATCATATGATAAAATACTATCTGAAAAAAACAGGAAAATCTATCATTGATGCTACCATGACACCTGCTGATGAAATACTGAAAGAAGTGGAGGGATTTTGGGATGAATCCTAAAAAAATGATGATTCACGAGGTTGCAAAGCTGACCGGCATTACGATACGTGCTTTGCATTACTATGATGAAATCGGTCTGCTGGAACCTACCAAAGCAGATAAGACAAAATATCGTTTATATTCTGAAAATGATTTAGAGAAGTTACAACAAATTCTATTTTACCGTGAAGTGGGGTTTTCTCTAAAAGAGATCAAGGCATTATTATCAGCGCCCGTATATAATAAACCTTCATTCCTAAATTTTTCTTGTAGAGCAGAAATTTCTGCATTTGAGAATGCTGTTTTATCGAACGTTGGGGCGGCACCCATGAGTATCTCACATGGAATGTTGCGGAATTTTTTGGTGAAGCAATTAAAGTCTATTGCTGTAATAGCTAATAAACTATTATATCTGTCCAGCGGCAAAAAAGAAAAACGCTGTTGGGCAGCTCCTTTCCCACACTCATATTACATTTTGCTGGCGGCGGCTCTGTTTTCAAAGCCGTCGTCCAGCATTTTGTAATTTTTTATATTACTGCTTTGATTTTTGTGCTTTATACTAAAAAGTGTGCTATCCTATAATAAATGAAAATAGTTAGAGCAGGTGGTGAAACGATGTTTAGGATAGGAGAATTTTCAAAGCTGGTGCAGGTATCTATTCGTATGCTTCGCTACTATGACGAGGTAGGACTTCTGACACCGGCAGAGGTTGACAAGTGGACAGGACACCGACTGTATTCAGTAAAGCAAATACCGCGTCTAAATAAAATTCTGTATCTGCGGGATAGTGGGCTGAATGTCTCGGAAATTGCGCTTGCCCTGACGATGGACGAGCAATCACTTCTTGCGCAGCTCGACAAAAAGCGCATAGAGATAGAAAATACAATACAGGCTGAACGAGAAAAACTGCGGAAGATCGAACTTACAAAAAGTGAAGTGCAGGGTGGTAAAGGAGAACTGCACTATAACATATCCGTTAAGTCAATCCCGGCGAATCAGGTGCTATCCTTGCGGAGAATTGTACCGAATTACTATTCTGAGGGCGACTTATGGAAAGAACTTTCTACTTTTACAGAAGCGCAAAAAATCGAAATAACGGGCAATACATTTTCCATTTATCACGATACAGAATTTCGAGAGACGGATGTTGATATTGAGCTGTGCGCTCCGGTAAAGAAAATGGGAAAGGCAAAAGAGCCATTTTGTTTCCACATGACAGAACCAGTCCCGTATATGGCTTGCACAATGGTCTATGGCGATTTTGCAAATATAAAAGGCGCCTACCTTGCCTTTGCCGAATGGTTGCAGACAAACAGCGAATACAAAATGTCTAACCCAATGCGTCAGATCGTGCATAGAGGTCCGTGGAATGAGAATAACCCTGAAAAATATTTGATTGAGCTTCAAATACCGCTGGAACATGCATGATTGTATAGACTTTGAAATGTCCTGCTAAAAATGCAGGGCATTTTTTATTTTTCCCTATTGCATCTCACATGATGTGAGGTCTTATACTGGTTTTACCAACAAAAGCAAGGAGGAAAAATATGACCTATCAATTAAAAGCTATTGGCAAAGTAAAAAATGATGAAAACGGCACATTTATTCAGTTAGAGCCGGAGTACATTCCCGGACTGCAAGCCTTAGAGGGCTTCAGCCACATCAATGTCTTTTGGTGGTTCAGCGATTGCGACAACGACGCAGACCGGAATGAATTGCAGACAGAACAGCCCTATAAAGGTGCACCCGAAGTCATGGGTGTATTTGCGACACGATCTCCTTCTCGTCCGAACCCTATTGCATTAACAGCGTCCGAAATTATTAACATTGATTTCACCAACGGCATAATTCGTGTTACATTCATTGACGCAAATGACAATACGCCCGTACTTGACATCAAGCCCTACACACCGAGTTTTGACAGAGTTGAAACGCCCGGTGTTCCCGTATGGTGCAGCGAATGGCCGAAAAGCACAGAAGCGTCCGGCTATTTTGATTGGGGACAGGTGTTCAAATTTTAAGAGGGGGTGGCTTATGAAATTACAGGATTATGCGCAGAATAAGCCTGTTCTTGAAACGGATCAACTTATCCTACGCCCTCTGCGAAAAGAAGATGTTTCAGATTTGAAAGAATGGTTGGGTGACAGTTCCATTTATCAGTATTGGGGAAAACGCCCCGGGAAAAGTGACTTAAACCCGGAATTGCTTTTTCAAAAGCCGGAGAAACCCACAAAAAGTTTTCATTGGGGTATTGTTCACAAACAAGATTATAAAGTCATCGGGGATATGTGGGTGTATCTCATTGAGAATGACCGCATGGCAAAAGTAGCATTTCGCCTTTCTCCTGCCTATCAAGGCAACCGACTTATGACAGAAGCACTGGCGAGAGTAGCTATCTTCTGCTTTGAAGAAACAGAATTGCAGCGTCTTTGGGCCGATGTTCACATCTGCAACATTGCGTCATTCAAGACTCTTGAAAAAGCGGGCTTCAAGTGTGAAGGGCTTATTCGTGAGGGAAAAATGGTAAACATCTACTGCGATTATTATTTATATGGCATGACAAAAGCTGATTACATTGAAGTGATGGATAAATTCCAGCACCACAGCCGGAACAGTCCGTGATCCCCGTTATGGGCAAGGATACTCCAGCCCGGCCTGCGCCGCAGGCTGAGGCCGAAATAGTGGAGAAATCCCCCGCGCTAATACCGGCGGTATGTATAGTGCTGGTCAGTCATGTGGCAGCAAGTGCTGCGGCAACTATATCGGAAACGATACTCGTAAAGAATAAGGAGAGCGTGAAAGCATAACGAAATTTTAATGCTTACTGCCCACAACACTATATTTTCTATTTATATACAAAGAATGATAGCGCATGATTCGACATGCCTTGGGGAAGATAGCAACATTATGTAAGAAAAAGTGATGCGCATGAGCTATAATGATATAATTAGAGTAACTTCGTGGAGGTGACTTATGGATAACTCTGATAGCAGAATTGTTTTTGACGAAAAATTGAAGATAGAGGTACTAACACTGACAGGAATGATAGAGAATCTGCCACCGCATTTCCATGATTACTATGAATTAGGTTATATCGAAAGCGGAAACCGACGGGTAATCTGTCAAGGCAAAGAGTATACAGCAGAAAAAGGTGATCTGCTCCTGTTTAACCCCAATGACAACCATACCTGTTTAGAGTTGAAAAAGGGACTGTTGGATTTTAGATGTTTTCACATCACGACTGAGCGCATGGAAGAATTGGTGCTGGAATGTATAGGATATTCCATATGTCCATATTTTGAACCGCAGATTGTTCACCAGAGCGATCTTATTCCGCAAATAAAAGAGTTGATTGACTTGATTGAAAATGGATCGTATTGCGATCTGCAAAAAGAAGAACTGCTTTATATGATCATCGGCGATTTGGTCGCAGGTCATGCTCAATCACTGGAATGCGAACAAATGGAAATTTCGGATAGTATAGAACGTGCCTGCGGGTATATTGAAAAACATTATGCCGCAAATATTTCATTATGCGATTTGAGTTCCTTTACCGGATTTAGTAAGTACCATTTTATTCGTATGTTTACGAAAGAAAAGGGCATATCCCCTTATCGTTATATCGAATGTATTAAAATGACAGAGGCCAAAAAATTGCTGAAGGCCGGGGAAGACTTATCAAATATTACCTATCAGCTTGGATTTAGCAGTCAGAGTCACTTTACTAATTTTTTCAAAAAATATGCCAGAGTGACTCCGAAACAATACAGCAAACTTTATAACGCTTAAAATGATTCTCTACAAAACTTGTATCAGCAAAATAAAAGAATGAATACCTGCATTGACGGAGGAGGTGATAACATGGGAAATTAGCTGTATTTGATATATCTGAATCGGGCGGTAAAATTGCAGAAAAACTGCTTGTGCTGTTAAATACCCGTCAGAGGCAGGAGTTAGTAAATTATCTTCTTGCTTCAAAAGGGCAACAGAGTAATCCGGCCGACAGCCCATGTGATATTCCCGAAACTTATAGGGTGCAGGCAGCCATTGAGGAACCTTTTACAGAGATTCGCATGGGGGATTTATATTTCTGCCAGGAGCAGCGGCTTGTATGTATGGGCGGACAGGTAATTGAATTAACCGCTAAGGAATTTGACATCCTTGCTTTGCTAATTACGCACCCGAAGCGGGTATTTACCTATGAGCTGATTATGGAATTGGTCTGGAATGAGGATCATTCTTATTACTCTCGCAAGGCAGTCAATAACCATGTAAGCAATCTGCGGAAGAAACTGAAAATCGCGCCGGATTCCCCGGACTACATCAAAAGCGTTGTCGGCGTTGGATATAAATTTGAAGTGCCGTAAATGACTATGGAATCAGATGACAGTTGGATACATCTAAGGTGTGGCTGCTATATCTATCTGTTTCGCTTAATGTAAGGAATCGTCAAGATTAGGAATGCGTTGTCTTGACGATTATCTATCATTATGCTGATAATGTAACAGCGTTTTGGTACATAATAAAGATAGATAGTTTGTGCAGGAAGGAGCAATGCAATGAATGAAAAAATTTTAGTGGTTGATGACGAAAAAGAGTTGGCAGATTTGGTTGAAGTCTATCTGAAAAACGATGGATATACCGTTTATAAATTTTACAATGGTACGGATGCGTTAAGGTGCATTGAGTCTATCCACTTAGATTTAGCCATATTAGATATTATGCTCCCGGATATTGATGGCTTTCAAATTTGCCAGAAAATCCGGGAGAAATTTTATTTTCCTGTGATTATGCTGACAGCAAAAGTAGAAGATGGGGATAAAATCATGGGGCTGTCCGTTGCGGATGACTATATCACGAAGCCGTTCAACCCACTGGAAGTGGTTGCCCGCGTGAAAGCGCAGTTAAGGCAGTATATGAGATACAGGCAGCCGCAGATCAAGCAGGAGGATGAATGCAGCGAATATGATATAAGAGGAATGACAATCAGTAAGAAAAGCCATAAATGTATCTTATTTGGAAAAGAACTTCAGCTGACGCCGACAGAGTTCTCGATTCTCTGGTATCTGTGTGAGAACCAGGGGGAGGTTATCTCAACGGAGGAATTATTTGAAGCGGTATGGGGAGAAAAATACATGGATAACAATAATACTGTTATGGCCCATATCGGCCGGCTCAGAGAAAAAATGAAGGAACGGGCAAAAAACCCGAAATTCATAAAAACTGTGTGGGGAGTGGGATATACCATTGAAAAATAGAAAGAAAACAAATTTTGAAAATGACTATTTGCTTTTTGAAAACAGATTATTCATGAAGATGCTGCTGATGATGGTATGTTCCCTTCTGGTTATAGCAGGTGTTTATCTGTTTATTTTAAAAGACAATTTTGCAAATGCCGTAGTTTATATTTTAGAGCATTTTATTTACCACGACCGTGATGAGGCCGCAGTCGTCTACCTGAAAACCTTCAAGAGGTATGAAATCTGGCTTTTCCTGCTGGCGATTTTGGGCGTGTTTTTTGTGGTTTTTCGTATATTTGTGGGCAATGTTTCAAAATACTTCAAGGAGATTAACCGTGGCATTGATTCTCTTGTGAATGAAGATGCCCACGATATTGCTCTGCCGGCAGAGCTGGCGTCAACAGAAAGAAAGATCAATTCCATACGGCATACCCTGACGAAAAGAAAAACGGATGCCGAGCTTGCGGAGCAACGGAAAAATGACCTTGTTATGTATCTGGCCCATGACTTAAAAACGCCGCTTTCATCGGTGATCGGTTATTTGACACTATTAAGGGATGAGGGCCAGATTTCCGATGAGCTCCGGGAACGGTATTTATCTATATCGCTGGATAAGGCCGAGCGCCTTGAGGATCTGATTAACGAATTTTTTGAGATCACGCGGTTCAACCTTTCCAATATAACGCTTATATACAGTAAAATCAATCTGACGAGGATGCTGGAACAGTTGGCATATGAGTTTAAACCGATGCTGGCCGAAAAGAACCTGAAACTGGAATTTGAAATGCAGCCGGATATTTTTATTTCATGCGATGCAAATAAAATGCAGCGTGTATTTGATAACCTGCTGCGAAATGCTGTCAGCTATTGTAACGCAGACACGAGCATTAAGATAGCTGCAGAGCAGATAGAAGATCATGTTTCAATCAAAGTCATGAATGAGGGAAATACCATCCCGCAGGAACGGTTAGAAAGAATATTTGAGCAGTTTTACCGCCTGGATGTATCACGAAGCTCTGCAACGGGCGGAGCCGGTCTGGGACTTGCCATTGCAAAGGAGATCGTTGAACTTCATCACGGGCAGATTACCGCCCGAAGTGAGGACGGTTTTACCTGTTTTGAGTTGTCATTGCCGGTCGTAGGAAAATCGTAAGAAAGTCCGTTAAAAATCATATATTATCCGCAAAGGAAAGCGAAAACATAAATCGCTCCATTCTGATATGCTATATATCGGGTGGAGCGATTTTTTTTACTTCCAGAAAGGAGTTTAAGATAACGATGGAATATCAAAACAATAACGGAAACTACGACAACAGGAACAGGAGAAAATCAAAAAAGAAAAAAAGAGTCTATTACAAAGCTGTATGTATTGTGCTTTGTTTACTTATAGCCGTTGCAGCATTGGGAATTGTGAATCTGATAAGGAGTGGCAAAGAATCCCCTATCCCCGAGAAAAAAGTTACTCAAAACAATGAATCTTTTTCTTTGGGGGATAGCGGACAAAAGGAAACGGTTTCACCCATCCTTGACTCTGATAATGCTCTTTCCGTGAATGTCACAGCAGCCAATGCGATTGTAATCAATACTGATACCAATGCAACATTGTATCAGAAAAATGGTACAGACAAAATTTCACCGGCCAGCACGGCTAAAATGATTACAGCTTTGACCGTATTGGACTACTGTTCCCCGGACGATGAAATGAGGGTAGGCGCAGAGATCGAAATGATGCATGATGATTCGTCAAGAGCATGGCTTATGAAGGGTGATACTCTGACCGTCAGACAGCTCTTAATTGCCCTTATGCTTCCTTCCGGCAATGATGCAGCGTATACGCTTGCAGTGAATACGGGAAAGAAAATTGACGGGGATAAGGGCCTGTCTGATACACAGGCTATTGATGTATTCATGGATAAAGTAAATGAGAAGGCAAAACAGCTTGGTGCGAAAAACTCGAATTTTGTAGTGCCAGACGGATATGACGCTGATGGACAGTATACCACGGCCTATGATCTTGCCATTATTGCAAAGGCATGTTTGGATGACCCATGTATTTCCGATATCGTGGCAACCTATTCGTCTTATGAAAGATGGACCAATGGCCGGGAGGTCACATACAAAAATACAAATGAACTTCTCAATCCAGACAGCAAATATTACCGGCCTGAAGTGATCGGTCTAAAAACGGGAACCAGCAGTCGTGGCGGCGCCTGTATCATTTCAGCAGCGGTCATTAACGGAAACACCTATATCTGTGCAGTCATGGGGTCAACTGAGAACGACAGATTCCAGGACAGCGTTGATATTATTGATGCAATTAAATTGCAATGAACAACTAAGGAGTGAAGCAATGAAGAAAGAGATGAATATTACTGTTTTTGGATGTGAGCCGGATGAGGCGGCGGTTTTTAATAGACTTTCCTTTGAATTTGGCGTTACGGTCTCACTCATAAGAGAAGCAGTATCAGAAAACAATGTAAATTTAGCTGATGGATGCCAGTGTGTCAGCATAAGCCATAAAGCGGAGCTGTCGGAATCCCTCCTTCTTGCGCTGAAAAACGCTGGCGTAAAATATATCTGCACCCGGAGTATCGGTTTTAACCATATTGATATACAGGCAGCCGGACAAATGGGAATGACCATTGGCACAGTAGCTTACTCGCCGGGGAGTGTCGCCGACTATACCATCATGCTGATGCTTATGCTGATGCGTGGAACAAAATCCGTAATGCACAGAGCAGAAACACAAAATTATTGCCTGAATGACCTTCGAGGCAAAGAATTACAGGATATGACGGTTGGCGTGATAGGAACCGGACGGATCGGACAGGCAGTTATGGAACGCCTGAAGGGATTCGGTTGTACGGTGCTGGCGTATGACTGCAATCACAAAGCCGGAGCAGACTATGTTCCATTATGTGAGCTGCTGCAAAGCAGCGATATTATTACACTCCATGTTCCGCTGTCAGAAGATACTTTCCATATGATTGGCCGTGAGCAATTAAAAATGATGAAGAAAGATGCGCTTCTTATCAATACGGCACGGGGCGCATTAGTGGACACAGAGGCATTGATAGATGAGCTGGAGGATGGGAGAATTGGAGGCGCCGCTTTGGATGTACTGGAAGGTGAAGAAGGAATTTTTTATTATGACTGTACGCAAAAGGTGTTGAAACATCCCTTTTTATCAGCCCTCCAGAGGATGCCGAATGTAATTGTTACGCCGCATACGGCCTACCATACGGACCGGGTGTTAGTTGACACAGTAAGCAATACGATTCAGAATTGCCTGAATTTTGAAAGGAGTCTTGGAAATGTATAAGATAAACGTTGCGGTCCTGTTTGGTGGCTGCTCGGAAGAACATACTGTATCTATAAAATCGGCAATGGAGCTTGCCGCAAACATGGATACGGAAAAATATCAGCCTTTTTATATCGGCATCACAAAATCCGGCATTTGGAAATTATGTGAAAAACCTTGCCTGGATTGGGAGCGATATGCAAAATATTCAGTCGTCTTTTCGCCGGGGAGAAATACGCATGGGCTGCTGATACAAAAAGATGCGGGATACGAAACCCAACTTATAGATGTGGTGTTTCCAATGATTCACGGCAAATTTGGGGAAGACGGCTCAATACAGGGTCTGCTCGAATTATCCGGGATTCCCTATGTTGGCTGTGATATTCAAAGCTCTGTGATTTGCATGGACAAATCGCTTGCTTATACCACTGTAAAAAATGCAGGTATTGAAGTTCCTGATTTCCAGATTATTCAGGACGGCGACAGCCCGGAAACAGAGAGATTTGGTTTTCCTCTTTTTGTAAAACCTGCACGCTCCGGCTCTTCTTTTGGAGTAAATAAAGTAGAGAAAGCGGAAGATTTATGCGCGGCCATAAACGAAGCAAGGCAATACGACAGAAAGGTATTGATTGAGCAGGCGGTTTCCGGGAGTGAGGTCGGCTGCGCTGTATTGGGAACCGGCACAGATCTGATTGTTGGTGAGATCGATCAGATCAGTCTGAAACACGGCTTTTTTAAGATTCATCAGGAAGCACAGCCTGAAAAGGGATCTGAAAACGCAACGATTCAAGTTCCGGCTGACCTGCCGGCAGAGGTAAGGAAACGGATTCAGGAAACGGCTAAGAAAATTTTTCAGGTACTGGGCTGCAGAGGACTGGCCCGTATTGATTTGTTTTTGCGGGAGGATGGGCAGATTGTGCTCAATGAAGTCAATACCATGCCCGGCTTTACTTCGTACAGCCGTTATCCCCGCATGATGACTGCGGCCGGCTTTACCCTTTCGGAGCTTATTGATCGTTTGATTGAACTGGCGCTCAGGAGGTAGACATGATGAAACAGAATTTTATTTTTTTAGACGAAATGCTGCCTGGCATTCGTTGGGATGCCAAATATGCCACATGGGATAATTTTACAGGCAAACCGGTGGACGGATATGAGGTAAACCGTATTGTGGGAACAAAAGAGTTGGGAGCTGCTTTACGCAAAGCTCAAAAACTTGCCAGGAAACAGGGATATGGGCTGCTCTTATGGGATGGTTATCGCCCTCAGCGTGCCGTGGATTGTTTTCTGCATTGGGCGTCACTACCGGAGAATAATCTGACGAAAAACCGGTATTACCCTAATATAAAGCGGAATGAAATGGTGACAAAGGGATATGTGGCCTCACAGTCCAGCCATAGTCGCGGAGGTGCGGTTGATCTCACGATTTTTTATATAGGTACCGGTACGCTTGTTCCTATGGGCGGAGATTTTGATTTTATGGATGAACGGTCCCATCATGCGGCAAGTGGATTGACAGAGGAAGAGTCAAGAAATCGGGATGTTCTAAGGCATATCATGGAAAGCAGCGGATTTGAAGCCTACTGCAATGAGTGGTGGCATTATGTTCTGGCAGATGAACCGTACCCAAATACATATTTCAATTTTTGCATTGCATAGCAGGATTGGCTTGAAGTAATCTTACAGAGACAAGCAGCGTAAGGTATTTCAAGTTTTTATATAGAATCACGATTTCCTGTATGTTCGTGGGTAAAATATAGAAAAATGATATACAGGAGGTCTATGATCATGAATCTAATAACAATGCAAAAGATACAGGCGTTTAAAGAAAGCCTGTATCTGAATGAGAAATCCAAAGCGACTGTGAGCAAATATCTCCAGGCCGTTCGGAAACTGGCGGAGTATTTGCGCGGGGAGGAACTTACCAAACCCCGGCTTTTGGAATACCGGGAGATACTACAAAGCCGGGTGAAGGCTCAAACTGTCAACGGTGCCCTGTCGTCCATCAACGCTTTTCTGGAGTTTTGCGGTTGGCAGGACTGTAAGATAAAGCTCCTAAAGGTACAGCGGAAAGCATTTCTGGATGAGACGCGGGAGTTATCTGAGGCGGAATACAAACAGCTCTTGGAAGCGGCTCAGGCCAAAGGAAATGAGCGGTTGTATCTGGTGATGCTGACCATATGCGGCACAGGCATCCGGGTCAGCGAACTGCAATATATTACAGTGGAAGCGGCCCAAAACGGAAGGGCAGAAATTTGCATGAAAGGGAAAAACCGCACCGTTCTTCTGCAAAAGGGGCTGCGCGGCAGGCTGTTGAAATACGCAGAGGAGCTGGGCATAGACAATGGCCATATTTTCCGAACCAGGAGCGGCAGGCCCCTGGACCGGATGAATATCTGCCATGATATGAAAAAACTCTGTGCCAGCGCCAGAGTGGATTCCTGCAAGGTGTTTCCTCACAACCTGCGGCACCTGTTTGCCCGCAGCTTTTATGCCATTGAGAAGAACTTGGCCCATTTGGCGGACATCCTTGGACACAGCCGCATTGAGACAACACGGATCTATGTAGCAGTCAGCGCCGCAGCTCATGAGCAGATTTTGAACAAAATGAGACTCATTTTATAAAAAAACCACAGATTGACTCATCTGTGGTAAATGCTATCACACCTGTACCGCAAAGTACGCTACAAGTACATATAGTATAGCGTAAAGTTCTTATGTTTTCAAGTGGTACATAAGTAAAATCAAGGGAAAATCCTACATAAAATAATATTTGCGCATGACAAGAAAGCCTGCATCTGCTTTTTTATATGCAGGCTTTTTTGTTGTGGCAGAAAGGGCGATTTGCAGTCAGGGCAAATCGTCTTTTTCTGTTTTCCGTATGAATTTTCGACCTGTAGTTATGCCAAAGTTACCACAGATGAGTCAATCTGTGGTATTCAGTCGTATGTTGGGCAAAGCTGGCGGCAGGCACAGCAACAAACCGCCGCCAAAGGAAGGCAGGTAATCGTATGGATTGTAGACTGAAACCGACTGCAAAAACAGGGAAGGTTTCTGCACTTAATACAGAGGCTTATGAGATACTGCTGAATGTGTCTCAAGCCTGCAAGATAGAACCTCTGCCTAATTGCCATGCATACTTTGAAAAAGGCGAGCCAGAAAGCTTTTCGGGAAGGAGGTGTATGAATGGGGTGAAAACAGGTGCAATGGGTCTGCTGGATATCCTGGCAGCCAAAAACGGCTGTATGTATCTGTCCAATCTGGCGGGAGCGGGATCAAATATGTTTTTGTTCCACCACCTGTATGAAATTAGTGCGCAGGATTTTAGCCTGCGGGAGTGGGAGGACGCAGTTTCCTATCTGACCGGGCAGAACCGAACCTTTGCAGACCCGGAACAGGCGAAACAATATTTATTCGGATGCACGTTGAACCAGCGTGCAGAAAACCATGAAAAGAGGTAAACACTATGAAACAAGCAAAAAAGAGCAGACTGCTGGCCATGCTGCTGGCGGTTATCATATTGCTGAGTATGCTTCCTACCGTGGCTTTTGCGGAAGAAAATGAAAGCAAACTGGCGGAGCAATGCACCGTCACCGAAGGCTGCACGCTGGAGGAGGGGCATGAAAGAGAGTGCGCTTTTGCAGAATCTGAAACGGAGTCTGCTGCAGAGCTGGCAGAAGCAGAAGATACAGAAGAGGCTGTTGAAGAACAAGTAGAAACTTTATCAGAAAGTGGAATCACTACGTTTGACGAACTGATTATGGCTATCAATAATGTTGAGAACGGTGGAACTGTTACACTTGCGGGCGATATTGCTGGTAATGTGGAGGTCTCGTCAAATAAGCAGTTTACATTGGACCTAAATGGAAAAACATTAAACGGCCAGATCAAAATCAGTAATGCAGATGCAAATGTATCTATTCAAAATGGTACAGTTACTCATAACGGAGAAAATTTAGCAGCTGCAACAATTTTAATATCAGCAGGGAAAGCAATACTTTCAGATAATCTGACAGTTAATGCAACTTCAACTAGTGGTAAATCAATTGCAATTGCTGTTGTATCTACTGGTGAGTTAGAAGCCAATGGGGTTAATGTGGGCTCTAATGATTGGGGTATAGGATTGTTAAATTCAGCACAAGCAAACCTCACCAATATGAATGTATTGACTGGCGGAAACCCGATTTCTACAAGTGCTGCTCAAAGTGACCCAAGCATGAATGTTACGATTGATGGCGGAACATATAAATGTACTAATGCAAATGGTAACTGGTCTTATGTAGGTATTTACTGGGCAAGTCATGGTACATTGAACATTAAGAATGGTACATTTACATCACTATCACCAGAAGCTGCTTCATTATTTGTGAAAAATGGAACTGTAAACATTGATAATGGTAATTTTACGGGAACAAAGGATGGATTAAAAATCACTTCCGAACAAGTAGACTCCACAGAGATTGAAGTAAATATCAATGGTGGAAATTTTGCAGGCATCAGATCAGGTTTGTATATTAAAACAACTGCCACCGGCAACGCTAAAAATGATAAATTCAGCGTAACTGTAAAAGATGGTGTTTTTGATAATATTTACACAAGTATAAAAGATTTTAGCCCACAAGTATCTTTTGAGGGAGGTTCTTTTATTAAAGGAGATGGATGGTTTTCGGATGAAACAAATCATTGGTATAATCGCAATGACAGCGATGCAATAGCATATAAAGCAGAACACATATTTAAGTGGATTGTTGACAAAGGAGCAACTGCCGCGCAAAATGGCAGCAAGCATGAGGAATGCACTCTTTGTCATTATCAAAAAGCAGCTGTAGAGATTCCTGCACTTGGACATGATTATAAAGAAGAATGGTCTTCTGATGAAACAAACCATTGGCATGATTGCAATGACTGTGATGAAAGAGCAGATAAAGCAGAACATATATTTAAGTGGATTGTTGACAAAGAGGCAACCGCTGTGCAGAATGGCAGCAAGCATGAGGAATGCACCGTTTGCCATTACAAGAAAGCAGCTGTAGAGATTCCTGCACTTGGACATGACTATAAAGAGGAATGGTCTTCTGATGAAACAAATCACTGGCATGATTGCAATGACTGTGATGGAAGAGCAGATAAAGCAGAACATATATTTAAGTGGATTGTTGACAAAGAGGCAACCGCTGCGCAGAATGGCAGCAAGCATGAGGAATGTACCGTTTGCCATTACAAAAAAGCGGCTGTAGAGATCCCTGCACTCGGCGGAAACACGGGCAATCCCGGCAAGCCGAGCGGCGGAAATACAAGCAATTCCGGTAAGCCGAGCGGTGGCAGCCCGCAGACAGGAGATAATAGCCATGTAGCACTCTGGATTTCTCTGCTGGCAGTTTCGTTGATCGGCCTGCTTGCAACACTTTTGGCAATGAAAAAGAAAAACTATCGTGGAAACGGAGAGAAATAATCTAAAGTACGGCGGTGTGGGAATGGCCCCGCACCGCTTTTCTAAAAATTTACAAAAAATAGAATAATATTAGGACAAATCAGGAAAGAAAACAGAATCCTCCCTGGTAGAATTTACTCAGCAAAAGCGGATGAGATCTGCCGCATAGTCAGGTAAATTGTAAGGGAGGAGGGGCTGTGTATATATAGAAGATAGAAAATCTCCTTACATCGTTGTCCGTGGTTCGGTATAAGTCTTACAATAGAATATTGTTTGGCGGCCTGTTCAAAAGCGTAAACAACAAATACACCGATGCCTGGTTTTATATTGGGTATCGGTGCTTTTACGTTATTGCTGTTCAGGATGAAAGGCGAGCCATTTAGCTTCATAAGTATCTAAATAAAACCGGTTTCCATACTCATTTTGAACGTAATGTTTTTTTACCTGATACCAACCGCGTAATTCCGTCCGCAGATCTGAGTCTGGAGAAATGGGTTCCAGCCATATCTGAGTAAATTGCCGGATCTCAGATAAGACAAGAGGCTTTCCGGATGGCAGACTCGGTTCGGAAAACAGCTGTGGCAGCGTAAACAGCTTTTGGGCATCAGAGAACGGAATGGTTTGCCCGTTTGAGAGCATCAGAGTATGATTGATGGTGTTGACCAGCATCCAACCATGCTTCGCGGACCAAACCGGTTTTCCGTGAAAAATTGGAAGCGACTCTGAAGGAACTGGTACAGATTGAACTGAGATTCCCTGCTCCGACCGTCCAAGAAGAAAATCGGTTGTAACGCCGTAGAGATCGGACATTTTCTCAAGTCCTTCAACAGAAGGGGATTTGCGTTCTCCCTCCCATGCACTTAGAGTTGGTTGGGAGATGCCGAGTTTTTCGGCAGCCTCAATTACTTTCAAATTATTAATTTGCCTTGCTTTCTTAAAATATCTCGGCATTTGCCCACCACCTTTATCTTAACAATCAGCTGTTATTCAAGAGTCCAGAATCTTCTTGCTTGCGAACGTTTTCTTCTTCGGCTTTTTGATTCGTGAAAATACTTTTGAATGTCAGTCTACTATGTACATATTATTGTAGATATCGAGAATCGAATCTTTGGAACGGGAAATACCGATATCTGTTAGTCTAATATCAGTTTCACGTATCTGTGCAATAAAGTTTTGGATGTCCTCTCCAACGGAGGATGGTACTGGAATCCTCAGGTCTTCCCGAATTAACGGAAAAAGGCGAAATACATCCAGACGATGCTTCCGAATGTCACGGGAATTCACATGGAATCCCTGCGCCTTTTTGTCTTTGAGATCAAGCCAAGCTTTCATTTTCAAGGGAATGATGTGCTCGGCATCTAAGATGGATATCCCATCCGTGACGGTTCGGCCATCTAAAAGAAAATGATAGTAGTCGTCATTAAGAAGAATTGCGGACAGACTGGATACCTCATCATCAATATGCAGGGGCATGAGATGGGTATCAGGCTGAAGCTCCACATGATTCTGCGGTCTGGAGAAAAGCTCTATCATCTTAGGGTAAGAGGGATTGGCCGGGTCAATGAAGCGGTAAAATTCAGGCTGTCCTGTGCTTCTCTGTCTGGCATGATAGCCTCCGGCTTCTATGAAATCCCAAAATGCTTTTGCAAATTCTGTTGTCAGTGCCTCCACGATAATTACCATGTCGATATCAACGGTCTGGCGGAAGTCAAGACCGGCATCTGACATAAGCAGATCGCAGGCAAATCCTCCAATAACCGTATACTGGTCTGTATAATTGTCGAAATGTTCTCTGAAAATATCTATTCCGTTTACCATGTGTATTTCTCCTTATTATTCCTCATGCTTGATTGGAAGTTCGTGTTTTTCTCTTATATCGTCCAGACCCATTTGAATCCGTTCATTTGGATTATCTTCTAAACTTAACAGCAATGAGATATCATCAACCCGCCCGTTATTTGCCAACAAAATCGGATCATAGCGCCATACTTCAAGAATGTGCCCTCCAAAATCCCGGAAATCCTGCTCAGAGATAATTTCTGCAGACGGGATTTGTGTGCCGGCTTTTTTTGAGATGGCAGTTGCCCCATCCTGTTCGTTTGCCCCAACCATTGAAATATCCGCCAAAGCAAGGATACCGCTTTTGGGCGATGCCGAATCATAGAAGGGGGTTCTGACGTATATAAGTCGTTCTACCGGTGATTTTAAGCGGGGATAACCTTTCTTTAAAAATTCAGGCTTTTGAAAGGATGGAGAAATCCATTTGTTTGTTCCCTCGGTCCTGTAAGTAATAAGGCCGGATACGGTGAGATCATCAATTGCTCTGGTGCAGGTAGCTTTGGAGAGCAGAAGATCTCTGGATATTTGCGTCAAATTGACTGTATCAGTAGTCTGCAAATAATACAGATACAGGAACACGAGCTGGGTTCCGGGCGCCATTTTGTCAGGAACAGTTGTTTCCGCTTTAAATTTTTCCCAAAAGGAACAGCCCCAGAATGGGAGATAAACCTGTTGGGATGGTGAAATAAATGGTATATTGCTTTCAATCAGGTTACGCCGCTGCTTGGATGTTATGTTTTCAAGACACAGCGCACAGGGGAATTCGCATATCTCCTGAAATTTAATTAACTGCTTTTTTAATGTTGGAAGTCTCCAGGAAGAATCAATGGGAGACAGCAGTATACACTGGCTTTTATTCCAGGACAGGCTTTGAATCTTATATCCGTCACGAATATAAAAAGGCGTTTTGGCCGGACAATCAAATTCTGAAACTTTTATATTGTCCCCAAATATCGTTTCCAAAAAATCAAACATATTTTTCCCCCTTTCAAGACTCTGGGAATTTGTTTCATTGAAAAGGCATTATACCACATATAATGAAACATGTCAAATACGAATGAAACAATATGGAGCTTTTAAGAGTCTTTAATTATAAAAACTCGACTTATATATTATGTGTAAGGCGAGCAGGGATTATCAGCCAAACAGTTTTTGTTTTTAAATACAGAACGACCTCGATATAATGCTAATTATATTGAACTCGCAGAACGAATGAGTGGCAAAGTCTGCTCTCAGTTAAACACAATCATAAAGATATCCTGCCTAAATGAGTTAAATATAATCAAATCGGTTGTAGATTGCCTTGATGGATCGTGTAATAACAATGAGGAGGCGAATCAAATGATCGAAGAATTTACTGCTCATCTGCAAAGCTTGGGAAAGTCTGAAAACACAATCCGGACGTACAGTCATGATGTAACGATGTATCTGCATTGGTGCCGGGACAGTTTTGGAGAGGAGCCACAGCTTTTATACCGTGCCAATATTTTGGATTACATTTCCTATATGCGAAATATTCGGGGTTATCATCCGCGTACCGTAAATAACCACCTTTCTTCCCTGAAGAGCCTAAATGAGTATCTGATTATGAGTGGGCGGCAGACGGAAGCTGCTGTGCTGGACAGCGATTTTATGAAAATCCAGATACAGTATGCCAGTCCCTGCACTGTGGAGAAAAAAGATGTAGAGGCATTCCGCCAACGCCTTCTGGAGAGTGGAAGTAAACGGGACTTTTGTCTGGTCACACTTTATGCCTATTCCGGTATGCGGCGGAGTGAATGCGTCAATCTCAAGCTGGATCAGGTTGATCTGACAGCAAAGGAAATCCGGATTGTCGGCAAGGGAGACAAGCACCGCCTGGTCTATATCAATGACAAAATTGTTTACGCGATTCGGGAGTACCTAAAGGTGCGTAATTCGGACAGCCCATATCTGTTCGTCAGCCGCCAGAGTGAGAAGCTGAATCCTTCCCGTATCAACCAGATATTTAACCGATACTCGGATGTCATTACACCGAAGACGCTGCGGCATTATTTCTGCTCCAATGCTCTGGAGAACGGATATTCCATTCACGAAGTCGCCAATCAGGCAGGGCACAGCAATGTGCAAACCACACTCATTTATAGTAACCCGACGGCAAAAGAAATGAAAGACAAAGCCAATCGACTGTGAGGTAAGAACATGAAGATAAAAAGGATTATTTGTACTATACTGATTTTGATATTTGCAAGCGGTATTGTGATAGGTGCCATCCAATTATATAAGCAGCACCGTGAGTATTCGGAAGGCGAGGACTCCTATACTGATATGGACCATTATGTGAAGCTGCCTGAAGAGCCTAAAGAACCTTCCCCATCTCCCACAGATGAAACTGAGTCTGGAGGACGGGAATGGCCGGTTGTAGATTTTGCTTCCCTGCAGGAAATCAATCCGGATATCGTGGGGTGGATTTATATTGAAGGAACAGAAATCAATTACCCGGTTGTGCAGGGCAGGGATAACCAGTATTATCTAAAGCATTTATTCAGCGGAGAGTGGAACGGATCCGGCTGCATATTTCTGGATAGCAGAAACAGATTGGATTTCTCAGATCGACACAGCATCATCTATGGGCATCATATGAAAAATGGCACCATGTTTTCCGGGCTGACGGAGTATAAGAAGCAGGAGTATTATAACAAACATCCCATTGCCCTGTTATTGACGCCGGATAAAAACTATGAGATAGAGATTTTCGGCGGGTATGTGGCCAGCGTTCAGGATAAGGCGTGGGAAGTGGCATTTCCCTCAGACTCAGATTTTACAGAGTGGCTGGATAAAGCCAGAGAGCGTTCATGTTTTACCAGTGAAATTACCCCGGCAGTCACAGACCAGATTCTGACGTTCTCTACCTGCAGTTACGAATTTAACAATGCCAGGTTTGTATTGCTGGGCGTATTAAGGCCGGAAGAGTAACTGATTCAGAGGAAAACAGAGTAATTGATTGAATCAGGAGAATGCTATTACGAAAAATGGTGCAATTCCCTGTTTATTCGTAATGGAGATTGACATTATTCTGCTCTTGAAAATCTGAAATAAATATGCTATACTTTTTACATCAGTATCAGTAATTGCTTTCGAGCGATTAGAGTTTTCCGGTTACACAGTGTCTGAGAGTATATACTTTCAGGCACTTTTTTTGTTTCTTTTGCTTCTTTACTAAGAAGCACAGAACGGGGAGTGCGGAGGCACAAATCCTCCGCCCATCTGTTACAATTTCATATCAGGCCCTCGGGCAATAAAGGCACTCAGAGAATTTCGGTTCTTTGGGTGCTTTTTTTATATAGATCGGAGCTTTTATGGCTCCCCTAATTTTTGTTCCGGGGAGCCTTTCGGCATACCCGTGTATATAGATAAAACCACGCAGGAATGCAGAAAGGAAATGCCTATGATTCTTTATTTGGATGCCAGAACCACCGTCAAGGATTTGATCATTGATTATATTGAGGTGGAATTGGCAAACGGAGAAACTGCATCTCTTAATTGGGATGAAAGCGAAATTGAGCGTACTGGCAATGGTTTCAGTGCCCGATACAAAGGGGTGTGTTTTGGAGAAGTCTATGCCAATGGCAGACTGGAGCAGCTGCAGGATATGAAAATAACCGATATCGGTTTGTATTCTGAAAGCTGTGATCCCCTCAATATCTGTATCACTTCAATGGAGTTTGAAGACGATGGCAGATTGTTGAAGCTTGAAGTTCCCATTTTACATGGGAACATTGTTTGCCAGAACGAAAGTGATGAGGTGATATCATGTTGAAACGTGGAAAATATATCGCCGAACACGATAACGGAATACTTGACCAATACCGGATTGTGATGTCCGTAAGGGAAACGGAGAAGTCATATGTTTTTGAATTGCTTGAGTATGTAAGCCGGTATAGTCCGGCACAGATGGATATGCTGTTAGACAAGAATAAAAGAGTCGTGATTTCAAAGTCCAAAGGTGGCCATGCCATGCGCATATGGAATGACCATGATTTTACACTTTACCCATATCAGGCCGGGATTCCGTTCCATTTTGAATGGGTCGGTGAAGGCGGCAATAAGGAAGGGAGTGTTAAATGTGGTTAAAAAGAAAACATATCAAGATGAGTTGGTTGATGAAATCAAGAATCTGGCGCAGTCACAGGGGTTGAATCATGTCTTTACTACCTTTTTGGAGATTGCAGCAAACTGTATCTCTGCGCAGATGGATCCGTCAAACGCAGAAGAGCGTGAGAAGCGGTATGAGGAGATGGCATCCACGATGGAACCTAAAATCCTTAACTGCTACGCGCGTATGCTTGCTCTGCTTGCCCTTGCTATTTATGAGCATGAGGAGGATCCCTGCGATATTCTTGGCAGTATTTATCATGAGCTTCGCTTAAATAACGAGTGGAACGGACAATATTTTACTCCGGATCATATCTGCCGGTTGATGGCTGAGATTGTAGATCCAGTGGATGAGCATTCAGAAGCGGAAGAACCTATCATGATCAACGAACCAGCTTGTGGCTCGGGTACGATAGTGATTGGTGCAGTATGGGCAATGAAGCGGAAAAATTTCGATTTTCGGCACAAGAGTTTTTTTGTTGCCCAGGATATTGATATCCGCTGCGTGTGGATGGCGTATATCCAACTCAGTCTGTACGGAATTCCGGCTGTGGTCATTCATGGCGACACTTTAGCAATGAAAGAATGGTCCCGGTGGTACACTCCATTGGCGTCAGTTCCTTTCGGAAAAAGGAAATGCACTGCCTATAGCACAGAGGAAGGGGTGGCCAAGATTGGATAATACAGAAAAATCATTGGACGCTTTGACCTTTTCTGATCTTCGGGTTCATTACGGAACCGGACGTGCTTTTCTGGTCAGACAGGAGGGCAGAAAGAAAATTTACGGATACCGAAAAGGCATTAAAACGGATGTGGGAGATCTGGAGGAAAAAGACTGGATACAGCTGGCTTCGGATTTGATTCTGAAAAGTGGAGAGCAGCAGATGCAGAAAAATCTGTTGGAATGGGAACAAGAGCATAATTATTGTCATAGTTCCCGAAAAGAGATGGAGATGACTGCACTGGAACTTCACATGGCCAGAATTTTTGATGATCCGCTCTGGGTGGACTACATCCCGTTCAACCGTAAGTATCGTCCTGAAGTTCTCCATGCCGCCAGACTGGTTTGGGTAAAAACAGAATGCTGCGGGATACCCGGGCAAATCACACAGGAACAGTTGGACAAATCTGCTGGAAATACTTTAGGAATTCCATGCCCCAATTGCGGTCGATGGTCTGCATTCCGGATCTGCTCGCCTAAGGAGGTGAGCGAAAATGGATAGACTGTTTATCATTGTGAAGGGCGGCAGCGTAGAGGAAGTCTACAGCACAAAATCATCAAATGAGCTATATGCGGAGGTTCTTGATTTCGATTCGACAGAAAGAACGGAAGAGGAGGAAAAAGCGCTTCAATTCCGGTATGAGGCAGTTCGGGAACTGATGCACAGAATTGACTGAAAGGAGAATGCACATGAGTGCAAAATATAAAACAAACCATGAGCGTATGCTGGAATTGATTGAGCAGCTCACAAAGGCAGACATTGCCTATTACCGGGATGATAATCCCATTATGTCGGACAGGGATTACGATATCCTGATGGATGAATTGAAAGACATTGAGAGCCGAACCGGGTTGATCCTTTCCGGTTCCCCGACTCAAAAGGTGTCCGGCGAAATATTGGAAAGTCTGGCTGAGGTGCGCCATAGTAAACCTATGCTTTCAGCGGATAAGACCAAATCTGTTGAAGATCTGGTGAAGTTTGCGGCAAAACAGCCGGTGCTGATAAGCTGGAAAATGGATGGTCTGACACTGGTACTCCGCTATGAGAATGGCGAGCTGATTCAGGCCATTACCCGTGGGCGTGAAGGCATTATTGGAGAGGATGTAACGCATACTGTGCGCAATTTTCTTAACGTGCCTCTTACCATACCCACTAAGGATTCATTTGAGGTTCGAGGTGAAGGCGTCATCTCATGGACAAACTTTGAGAAAATCAATTCCGGTCTGGAGGATCCCTATACTCATCCCCGAAATCTTGCATCTGGCAGCACGCGCAAGCTTGACGCCGGCGAGGCAAAAAAGAGATTACTTGAGTTTTGGGCGTTTGAGCTTGTGAGCGATTATCTTGAGCCGGAAAGTAAACTTGCTCAGCAGCAGTTTTTAGAGCATAACGGTTTTTCGGTTGTACCATACATTTATCTGGATGCACTTCATAATGAAACAATGATTCGTGATACAATTGCCGCTATGGATCCTAAGAAGTTCCCTTACCCAGTAGACGGAATTATCATGGAATATGATGATGTTGCCTACGGAAAAGGTCTGGGAGCCACAGGGCATCACGAAAACCGTTTGATTGCATTGAAGTGGGAAGACGAGCTGTATGAAACCACATTCATTGGTCTGGATGTGGCGGTCACTCGTACTGGGATGGTCAGTCTGACAGGTATCTTCGAGCCGGTGTCTATTGACGGCACTCAAGTCAGCCGGGCATATCTGCATAACTATGAGAATTATCTGGACCTTGCCTTGGGGCGTGGCGATAAGATTCGCGTGTATAAGGCAAACATGATTATTCCGCAGATTGCAGAGAATCTCGATAAGACCGGAACCTGCTGTGTTCCGCTCAGCTGCCCCTGTTGTGGTCAGATGCTGAGTTTTCGGAAAAGCAACGGCGGTATTCGCCAGCTATTCTGTGAGAATCCGCATTGTTCTGCCAAACTGGTGCGAAAGTTTGTCCACTTTTGTGAGAAAACGAGAATGAATATTGAGGGCCTGTCGGAAAAAACTCTGGAGCAGTTTGTAAGTCATGGCTGGATTCGGACGTTTGCAGATTTATATGCGTTGGAGCAATATCGTGATGAAATTGTCCAGACGGAGGGCTTTGGGGAGAAATCCTTTGAGCGGCTGCAGACATCCATTGAAAAAAGCCGCCATTGTACGTTAGCAAAATTTATTGCAGGCGTGGGAATTCCTATGGTGGGAAGACATGCCGGACGTGATTTGGACAGCTATTTTCATGGATCGTGGGAAGCGTTTGAACAGGCCATTGAGGACGGCTTCGACTTTACACAGCTTCCGGATTTCGGCGAGACGATGCACAACAACATTTATACATGGTATGCGGATACAGAGGAAGAAAAACTCTGGCGTCCGCTGCTTGAAAAAATTGAATTTGAAAAGGAGAATTTTGATATGAATACAAATACAACAAACCCATTCTTTGGAAAAATCGTAGTGGCAACCGGGAAACTGGAGAATTACACCCGTGACGGTATTCAGATGAAGCTGATGCAGCTTGGCGCCAAACCGGCAAGCTCGATTACAAAGAAAACAGACTATTTGATTGTTGGAGAGAAGGCCGGCAGCAAGCTTGCGAAGGCGCAGCAGCTCGGTATCAGGACACTGACAGAGGAACAATTTGAGGCGATGCTGGCGTAAATTCGTCAGAATAACAGTGGCGGGGCAGATTTTCTGCTCCGCTTTTCACTTTCATAAAGGAGGTAATGGATATGAACCCACAAAAAAGGAATCTTGAAATCACTGGCAGGCTTATCTGCCCATTAACTGTTGGAACTGCCGCTTTTATCGCCGAAAACAGAGGGATGCGCAGGACAAGTAAGGTTCTTCAGATGGAGAAGATTTCTCTGGATGAGATCTGTTTTGAAACGTGTAATACCAATTACCGCCTGCATCTTATCCGGCAGGAGGTGGCAGTATGAGCAGTGAAATCTTTTATGATAAGGCATTCATACGTGTCGGAGAAAAGTATATTCCTATCGTAAATCATGGATCATCAAACTGTTTTGATATTGACAGGCGAGGACGTGAGATTCCAGAAAAGCGCTGGTCGGTTCTGAACTATCCCCATACTGGGAGGATGCTGTTTACTGCAGAGGAAATGCAGGAGATAGCGTCCATCTATGAGGAAGCCAACATGAATAACCGGGGCGGGACACGCAAAAGCAGGAACCGCACTTTTGAAGAAGGCGAGTTCGGACGCTGGATTCTGGCAGGGATGAAATCGGCACATACCGTGGAGGACTACAGAAAACATGGGAATGCCGTGATAGTGGTTGATTATGACCATGAGTATTGGCAGAGGCACTATGTCGCTACAACAGAGGAACTGCTGGATAAGATTGATGAGCTTTCTGGCCATAGCATTACAGTATCCTTCAGGAATAACCGCCATGTTATCCATCCGCCCATGAGGCGCAAGCGGACCCCATTTGATTTCGGTACACTGTCGGAATTTTATGTGCTTCGGGCAGAGCAGGGATATTTTGTGAAGCGGAGCAGCCGGAAAATTTGGCTTGCGAGGATTCCGGAGCCGCAGTCACAGATAGTTCGGAAGTTCAAGACCGAAAAGGCGGCACAAGACTACTTGGACAGAAATCAAAAATTTTTTTCAGGATGTGTATTTGAAATTGAGTGTGTACAAAACGGAGGTGTCCTATCATGAGTGAGTCAAAACAGGATTACTTCCGATGTGTGGTGGAAACTCGGGATAATAAAATCCCCCAGACGGAATATCCGACTATTGTACTGCCTCTGCCGGACGGAACCAGTCTTAGGGCAGTGGCAATCGACGATGAGAATTTCCCTGCAATCAATGTGTACTGGGATACAGAAAAGCCGGAAATTGCCGAGCCAATCTGTTTTGCAGAATACAATCCTGAACGCGGCCCCTGCCACGAGGTTTGCATAGGAGCTTACCAATCTGACAAAGACGACACAGTTTATTACAAGCCATATATGGCAGAAAGGGAATCAAATGAGTAATTACACATATTGCCGTACACTCAAACTGGATTGGAAAGAAGCCTCCAGATTGATTGGAGAATGTGCAGGCAAAATTTTAGACAGAACGATTCATGGCATAGCGGGTTATGAAGATGATCATTACTGGGGATTTCAGGCCACCACTGATCGGTTTACCATTGCCGAGATAGATAAGCTTATCCGGTTTGTCAATGGGAATGAGGAGATGGAAAAGGAAGCAATTCCTCAAGACTCCGGAGAATCCGCTTCAATCGGTGAGAGTTTGTCTCGTGCACTGTTGGAAAAAGCTTTAAGGCTGTTCTGGTGTCATGAGAGTACCACGAAATCGGCTCTTTGGCTGGTCAACGTCCGGGAAAAACGGCCGGCAGTCTATAGACGGATTGTTGAGATCAGTCCGCATGATATTTGTTTGGATAACCTTAGGAGCAAAAGTGAATTGATTGCTTATCTCCACGAAAACGGTCCAACGCATTCCACGCTGATGGATTTCTGCGCGGATTACAGGGAGCGGTATCACAACGAACTCTGCTGGAACTATCCAATCTCTGATGGGCTGCATCTTGGCACGTTTTTCGTTCTCGTAAAGGAAGGCGTTCTGGCTCTTCCTTATGACGATGCAGATAAGGTGGACTATGAGCTGCTTTGTCTGGACGATGCCAAAATGTGTGACAGAGAATCTATGGAGAATCTCATAACTGAGTGGGATAGCTTCGACCGGGATTTACGCTCCGCCATGCAGGGCATGTTGGCGTTTTACCGCAGAGAGGAGGAGCAACATGGATCAGAAAATTGACTGGCTCATCCATCTGGTGGCCAATGGCGCCTGTGATGAATGTGGTGAGGTAGAAACAGACTTTTTGCCCTATATGTGCAATGCCCACACCCACGGGCTGGAACGCTATGGGCACTTGGATTTCCAAATGGTACTTTTTTTGCCGACGGAGGAGATTGGACGAATCCTCAATACTTTGGGGCTAAGAGTTCAGTCTGGAGAACGCTTCCAGTCTGGAGATATGGTTTCCGGAATTTATGAAGACTGCAATGTGCGCTTGGATGAGTATGAGGAAACCGGGCGCAAGGTTTTGCGGGTCATCATACCGGATGCGAACAATATCTTCCCAGGGGAAGGAGATTGTACGCTCCCATACTGTCTGCAGCTCTTGAAGACAGATGAGCTCTGCGCAGAAAGGGGGATACCATCGTGAAAATCACGTTGTATCAAATCATCCCGGAACCGGAAAACAGATACTTGATATTCAGCGATTTGAGAAGCGTCCGGGCGGTAAGTGGCGGACATGTCCCGGCTGAGATTTACGAAGCCGTATTCAGCGGGGATTTGGATATCGCCGTGCCCCGGAATGCCAAAAACAAAATGGATCAAGAACTTGCCGAACTGGAAGCGGTATATGTACGTTTTAACGTATCGCATCCGGAAGGCTTCCGTGGACGGTCCATGACCATGTCGGATGTAGTCGAGGTCATCCGTTCCGAAAAGGAAAGCAGATTTTTCTTCTGCGACCGGTTCGGGTTTGAGGAGATTGCATTTGAAAAGGAAAAAGCTGATTTTGGGCGCCTGTAGGGCGCAGAAAGGATACAATCATGAAGAAACTGATATTGAACTATAAAGGGCGCGACAGTTGGGACAGACCGGTTTATGAATCGGAAGGCTGTCTGTATGTGGATGTGGATCCACGCAAAGGCTGGAAACCGAATATCTGTACGAAATACAACAATGAGTTTGATGGAGAGCCGGATACGCCGATTGCCGAAGATACCGTTGTGGAGTTTGTTCCGTGCCGGGATATCTGGTAAGCGAGGAGGACGTATGAAAGGATTCATGACAAAAATGGTTCCTGTCAATCTGTCAGACCGATTTCCATTCAAATGCAGGATGTGCGGCGCTTGCTGCCGGCATGTCAGGGAAAGCGTGCCGCTGGAGAGTCTGGATGCTTTTCGGTTGGCTAAACATCTGAGAGACAAGGGTGAAAAAGTGAACAGTATGGAAGATGTGCTTGCTGCCTATGCGGAGCCTGTCTTGCTTAGTGAAAATGGATACACGGTATTTATGCTGAAAACAGTTGGAGCGGATGATGCGTGCATTTTTCTGAAAGATAATCGGTGTACGATTCATTCGGTTCATCCAAGGGCGTGCCGTACATATCCCATTGCTGTGGGACCGTATGAACTTGGCGGATATGAACAGTATCTCAGTATGGAACAGCCGCATCACTATTCTGGTCCGCAGATATCCGTGAAAAAATGGATTCAGAAGCGCTGCAGCAAGCAGGATTTTGAATTTTTGAACACGGATATCGGTTCGGTACAGGAAATCGAAAGATTACTGAAGAGAATTCCTGAGCAAAATCGGACCAGGGCCGTGATGATGTTCCTTTTCTACAAGTATTCGGATTACGATCTGGATAAGTCTTTCTTTCCACAGTTCAAAAGCAATAACGATAAGTTGCTGGCTGCTTTGCGCAAAATGGCAGATGACGGAGACAAATAAATTTTCAGGTCAGTATGATATAACAACAAGGCGTCGGAATTCGGCGCCTCTATTATTTTTAGGAGGAAAAACTATGGATACAAGATTAAAAAATATCGTTAATAATTTAGAAACAATGAAAATCGGTGTGGATGAGCCATTTCCGTTTCACTGCACTATGTGCGGTAAATGCTGCATCAATCGGGAGGATATTCTTTTAACGCCGAGAGATATTTATAACATGGCAAAGGAGCTTGGGATAACGACTAAAGAACTGTTTGAAACCTACTGCGAGACTTTTATTGGCTGCGACTCCCGTATGCCGATAGTCAGATTGAAGCCTCGTGGCTCCATAAGAAGATGCCCGTTGATGAAAGATAGAAAATGTTCTGTCCATAAGGCAAAACCAACGGTATGCGCGCTGTTTCCAATAGGAAGATGCCTTATATTTGAAAAGGATATAAATCCTTCGGAGAAAATTTCGGTAAGCCAGATACAGTATATTTTTACCAATCCAGGGTGCGGTGATAATTCTAAAACCCATACGGTACGTGAATGGCTTGAGGAGTTCGGAATGTCGTTAGAGGATGAGTTTTTTATTAAATGGCAGCAGACAATTGTGGAATTAGGGCAGTTTTTCCGTGAAGCGGAAAAGACAGCCAGTGAGCGTATTATGGAGCTTTCATGGACAGCGGCTTTTATCGGATTATATCTGCATTACGATGTGGATCAGGATTTTATGCCGCAGTTTGAAAAGAATGCACAAGAAATCACTGCATTGCTGCAACTGGCACCCATAAAGGAAGGCGGTGGAAAAAATGAATGAGGATCGTAACCAGCATCAGATTATCCGAAAAGATGCCCGCAATTGTTTTGTGGAGAGTCTGAATGATGCTTTTAAGATTGGAAAAATTCATCTCGCCTTTGCAACTTATGATTTGAGTCGTCCGACTGGACAACGGCAGACGAACAACATCCATATTTATATTGCGGTGGATGAGTTCTTGGAACTATGCCGCAAGTTGGAAGGTGGGGAGCTTCGTTATCTTCTGAAGAACAAGAAGACAACAGGGGATAAAACACCTCTTTATCAGTGCTTGGGCGGAACTTCTGCCGAGAAGCTTGCAAAATACGGACGTTCCCGTGCAGATGGGAAAAGTCTGTCCAGAACAGCACAGCTATTGGCAGGAAGCAAATCAGATTTCCTGTTTGTGGCGGATAGCGGGCCCGGCGAAACAGATCAGAAAGGCTTAATTGTGCCTAAATTCGGCAGTAAACCGGAAAATCATGTAGCAGTCAGTATGACATATGAGGTATTCAGTGAGTTATTACTCATGACAAGAATGCATTATACAGCATGGCTTAGTGCATGGTATGCAGATCAATATCATCAGGTCAATCAGCGAACAGCGCAGCCACAGGAGAACTCACAGTATCAGGAGAATGAGGGAGAAGCAGAATACGCTTCAGATCCAATGTTCTAAAGTTAAGAATGAAAATGCGGTGCAGTCTGATGATTGCGCCGCATTTTTTCTTGATAATGACCATGTGGTGAGATATTGCAGTGAAAAACTTCATTGGCTCGGTATGGCAAATAAAATGGCACAAAAGTGGCATAAGAAATGCCGATGACATGGAAAAGAAAAACTGTTATACTTATATCGTCTACAAGTGGGTTCTCAGGAATCTGCTTGTTTTTTTATTTTCAGGAAAGGAGTTCGATACTATGAAATACTGTCCATATTGCGGCGGAGAACTTGCAAATTCAGCAGCATCCTTTTGTACGGAATGCGGGAAATCGTTATCCCCTGTGACACCGGAGGTTGTTCCGGTTGCCGAAACGCACGGGGAGAAGAAAAAAAGAAGCAAGAAACATGTAAAGAAAAGAAGATATTCGGAAAAAACAAAAAGACCAGTTGCTCCTGCAAAAGCCAGTGAAGTATCTGATCCGGTGAGAGAAGATGACTATGATGGCTATTATGATGATGTCCGTCCCTTTGATGAAGGGGGAGGCCGTGAGGAGATTGACAAGACATTGGTTAAAAAGATTATACTGGTGGTGGCTTGTGTTCTGTTAATTGCCGGAGTCTGTGTTGCCCTTATGTACTTGATATAAGCAGCGTAATAAAATGTTGTAAATCACCTTATCCAATCGTGTAATGTAATTGAAAGGTCAAAGAGGTGATGAACATGATTTATTTATCCAAAGGGATTGTAAAAGAAAACTCTACGGAACATCTTCTCCAGGTGGTGAGATGTGGTCAGGAATATAGCTTATCCGGAGAACAGGCGGCGCTGTGGCTGAATGGGAGATTGGAATTTTCCCAGGCAAAAACAGAGTCGGAGAAGCGGACGCTTGGGCATTTAGTAAGAATGGGTCTGACAGAAACAGAAGCGGAAAATACGGATGTGGCAAGATACAGAATCCTGACACAGTGTATTTGCTGTCCGGCGGTTAATACAAAACCGGAGTTCTTTTTGGGTCATGCGGAAAAGGAAACGTTAACCTGGCTTCGGAATGCGGGACTTCGGTTGACAGTAGCAGAACTTATCTTTCTTAGAGAGCATAAGATCAGACCTGAACCCCGATATCTCCATTCTGAAAACCGACAGGCGTTGGTGGAGGCGATCTACACAAAGAATACCATCGTAGATAATTGTCTGGAGCAGATCATGGAATGTGCAGAATGCAGGGATGAAACCGTAAGGATATTGCTCGTGCTGTTGAAGAAAAAGAAACTAATAGTATTGTGAGGTGAAGCGGATGAAGGAGAGATTTTATGAGTTACCAGTGCCTTTACAGAAGCAGATTGCCATTAGACTTGTAGGGGGTGCTGTTTTTCTGCTGTTATTTATTATCATCTTACTTGGCTTCCAGGATTTCTATTTCAGCCTTCCCTGTTTGCTGTTGTCTGGGTTTCTGCTTATAAATGGGATTCGACTATGCTATAATAGCTTTGCGGGGAACTATATGTGCATCCAGGGAACCTGCGAGAAAATTGAGACGTCCGGGATCCGAAAAAGAACCAAAGGGATTTGGGTTCAACTGGAGGAAAACATAGTGAAGATTCCTATTCGGCAAAGAATGAAGACGCTCTCCATTGGTGATACTGTTATTATATACTTATCAGACAAAACCCCGGTATATGAGCATGAGAGCGGCTATATGATATGCAGCTACTATGCACTGGGAACAGAAAAGAGAGGTAATTAAAATGGAAGCAGATAAGGAGATGTTAAATCGGCTCTTGAATGAAATTCAGGAGTTAGTCAGAGAAAACGAAAATGAAGATGGCACCTACCGATTTGACTTGTTGAAGGCAGTCATTGCTTTGGATTTTGCAAAAACAGAGATTGAAAAAGCAATTTTCAAGTGATTTTTCGGATGGATTGACTATTGAAGCTGCATATGCTATAATATCTACATCAGTTTCAAGATTTCCAAAGAGGAATCATGAGTTTCCGAGTTTTCAAAGTGTCAATTAGCACAATTGTGCTGGTTGGCACTTTTTTTGTTTCTTTTGATTTCTACCTGCAAAGCAGGTTTGAAATAAATAATTTTTTATAGCAGGCAACCCCTGCAAGAAAGGAGATTTCCATGTTAAAAGTTTTTGCAACACAAGTCGTCGTATCCAAAGGTTATGACAACACGCCAGCTCTTCGCTTTTCTGAGAATGGAGATTCTGTGAGGTTCCGTATTGGCAAGAAGGTCTATGACCCTCATGCTGAAAACGACAGCCGCTGGATCAACCTTCCGGTTAAGGCGTTTAACGGCGTATGCGAACGCATCAAGAAGATGCAGCTGAAAGAGGGTTCTTATGTGAATCTGATCGGCAGACTGGACGAAGATTCCTGGGAAGATAAGGATACCAAAGAACTCAGAAAAATGATGGTTATCATTCTGGATGACATTGAGTATGCTTCCGGTGGAGGAAAGTCCAAGGAGAACCAGACAGCTGCAGGACAGCAAAATGCAGCTCCCCAAAATGCGGCTCCCCAGAATACAGCTCCGCAGAATGCTGCGGCAGCTCCTGCGACAGGTGCTGAAACGTCCGGAAATTTTACCGGATATGAGGCATTTGGCGGCGGATCATTCTTTGATGAAAACTGATTGGAGCAATAATTGAATCCGGCGTTTTAAGGCGCACATGAGTTACAGACATTGTATGCTCATGTGCGCTTTTTTGCGTTTTAAAGGAGGTGTCTTATGACAAATGAAACCTTTTGCCTTCTCTCTGAGGAGGAAAAACACACAAAATTTAAGGCTGCAATGAAGGGAAAGACAAGAGGATGTCTGAATGAAGAGGAACTTCATTGCATTCTGATGAAGATTTCTTTGAACAGACAGTATGCTATTTCGGTCTACCGTGATGGGGAGGAGTTTTGCCGTGTTTTGACAGCAACGGATGGTCTCAAAAGAAGAATCATTCTTGGTCAAGTAGCCGCAGGTATTGAAGGAATATCGGTAGAACAATTTGACTCATCGCAGGCAGCGGCAGTAATTTTGCATGATGCTGTTGATTGCAGTAATGCAAACTGTCTCTATATCTTTATCCCAAAGGAACGGAGTCAGAAAGGAATAGAATGATGAATAAGAAAGATCAAAAAAGGCACATGGCTTATGAGGCGCTGGTGCTGTTAGGTATGCTGGCTTTGCTTACTTTTATATGCCGGCTATGGCCCATCCTGTTACTGATTATTCTCGGTATTTTTGCAGCAGTGATAAGACTGCTTTTTCTTTCGTCCAGAAAGATTGAAGTAATCGCACCATTTCCTCTTTTACCGGAACCGGTAAAGGAAGCGACCGAGAAGGATGTGCAGGTGCTTGCGTATTCGGTCATACTCAGACGGGTTACAGAGCTTGTATTATCTGAGTATCCGGAAGCAAGATGGGTCTGGGAAGCGCCGAATGCTGAGAAACTTATTCGGGAAAACCAGGAAGTTTTTATTCTGCTCAATCGCGCGGGTGGATATCGGCGTGCTAAGGTTGTAATCCGAAATCTGCAGGTGGTTGGAATTGATTACAATCCACAGACTGAGGAGGAGGCAACTTTAGAGCCGGAAAATAATGTGCCGGATTCTGATGAAGAACCAGAGGTGCAGAATTACGAATTACTGGCCTTTGAGTGGGCAGATGCTCATATCTTTGAGCTGAATGCCAGATGCAATGAAGCAATTGGAGAAAATCTCTCAGAACTGATTTTGCTTGCGGAAGAACTTCCGGTCCGTGAGAGCTGGGCGGATATCTGCCGGGAATTGATAAGAGCCGGCCTGGAGGATGTCCAGTGTGTGCCTGAGGGAATCAAAATTAATCTTACGCAGTCAAATGCAGAAAGGAAATAACGTATGAGTGCATATATGAACAATATTTTCAATTACAGCCGTTCCTTACCGGAACCGTTTGATACGCTGACGAACAAAAAGGTGTCAGTGTCATCGAAATATGGAGATGGGACAAATGCAACTTTGTGTTCAACAGTCATAAAAGCGGTACATGCAGTTTGCCGCTGCATGGATGGCAGCGCCGAAGGAGCTGTCGGGGTCATCGACCACAGGACAGTTGCTGAATACAAATCGTCCATGGGGCCTGATGATTATCATCTGGTAGTATATGACAGCAATTCCGGTTCGTTAATGGCAAGTGTGTATGACAAGAACACGGAAACTTTTGAAAACTATGTGCTGAACACATCAGGGCGTGACGGAGCTGCCGTTATGATGGCACTATTTCCAGTGCTTATGAATGACGAGGAATTCAGTGATAATTTTGAATTGTACCGCGATCAGTTTAGTCATGGATTTTCAGATTTACCCTCGGCTATGGAGTATATGGCCATGCTTTGTGACAACGCTTACAGACGTATCAAGAATACCGCTTGTACAGCAGCCGTCAAGGTGAGTGTGGACAAGGCCGGAAATCTGATGCGTGTATCTCAGGTGCAGCTGGATTCCGGCGCTTTTGAGCCTACCCATGTGATTGCGGGGGAATTTACAATCTTTGCGAAGACAGAAAGGGTTACTGTAAAAAAAGCAGAGGAGATCGTTGAACACGCAGATTTTGTCGGAAAATATAAATTGCATTCAAGGACTATGAGCAGCCAGGAAAAGCAGCTCATACCGGTGCTCCCGGAATGGTACATCATTCCGCAGGAAGTCGTTGATATCTGTAAACATGCTCAGGCAACTACCGGGAAACCGACGCAGATGAGGAATTTCCTCCTCCGTGGACCGTCAGGAACCGGAAAGACCAGAAGTGCAAAAGCGATTGCAGCAGGACTGGGGCTTCCGTATATGGCATATACCTGCTCAGCAGGAACAGAGATATATGATTTCATAGGTCAGATTTTTCCGGATACCGATTCGGGTTCTACCGGGGATGCACAGCTTGATCATGAAAAAGCGATTTTGGCGAGTATGGGTGGAATCAACTATGCCAACGTATCCAAAATAATGAATCTGCCGGATTTGGATGATATGGATTATGATCCGGCGGGGGTATATCAGGCTCTAACTGGTGTAGAAAATGCAGCCGCAACATCTCAGGACTGTATGAGCATTGTGCTGGATCGCGTAACGGAGAAGGTGTGTGCCCTGTCCAGACGAGATGAAAATTCCAAGAGCAGTGGTCAAACCTATACTTATATTGAGACAGATTTTATCAAGGCTCTGAAGTATGGGTATGTCATTGAGATCCAGGAGCCTACGACAATTGTCCAGCCCGGCGTTTTGCCAGGACTGAATTCTCTGCTGGAGCAGACCGGGACAATCACGCTTCCTACCGGAGAGGTGATAGAGCGTCATCCGGATGCGGTGGTCGTAGTAACAACTAATGTCGGATATGAGGGATGCCGCAGCATGAACCAGTCTGTTATCGACAGAATGAGTCTGGTACGGGATGTGGAACTTCCGACGCCTGAAGTTATGGTGCAGCGCGCCATGGCCGTCACGGGCGCAACAGATGAGTATCAGATATCCCAGATGGTGCAGGTGGTCAACGATCTGTCGGAGTATTGCCGAAAGAACAGTATTACGGACGGCTCTTATGGTATGCGCAGCCTGATTGACTGGATTGTGAGCAGTGAGATTACCGGCGATGTATATGAGTCGGCATTGTACACGATTATCAGTAAAGCAACAACGGATGAAGTAGACCGTGAGGCGCTGATCAGTGCTGTTCTGGAACCGATTTTCACAAAGAGGCGAAGAAAAGCAATCGCATAAACGTATTTAGAAAGGAGGTCAACCCTGTATGGCGAGGGTGAATCATAAGTTAGTAAAACAGCGGCTCAATGAGCAGCGCAGTAAAATCTCAGACCGACAATTCTTCTCGTCCCGTCTTTTGGCGGGACATTTTGAAGATTTGGCGGCAGCACAGACGAGGCGGTATCGTTATAACCGACGGGTCCGCGTTAATCTTTACTGGAAACCGAGAGAAAAGCATGTGGCATCAACAGATAATATGCTTATACGTATCAATGCCGGGAATTCTATGGTCACGAAGGTAAAGGGGCGGGAAAACCGCTACCAGATCGTATGCGGCATGTTCGCACATGAACTGGGTCATGTCCTTTATACGGACTTCTTGGCGGCGCAGACACATACCAATTATTTGGGAAGTTACCGTTGGTATCCTTATCCGCCGGATCTGAAAACGACAGCGGATGCACGGAACGAAAAGGCATTCTGGAATTATGTGAAAACCGATCCAAAAAATCTTGAGATGGTGCAGATGGTTTCCCATTATATTTCCAATGTAATTGAGGATGGGTATATCGAAAACAGGATGTTGAATAATTTTCCGGGCACATTGGGATACGGCCTTGAAAAGCTGCGGGAGCAGCATTTTGAACATATTGAAACAGTGACACAGCTGATTGAAAATGAGGATGAGGGAAAGCATATTTTTGAAAGCGTCCTTCAGATTATGTTGTCTTATGTCAAATTTGGAGAAATCAAGTATGGAGACGAACCGCTAAGCGACGAAAGGATTCAGTCAGTGTTTGGCCTGATTACCGATATTGACAGTGCTTTAATGAGCAAGTCCGGAAAAGACCGGTTGAATGTCGTCAATATGGTACTGGTAAGGTGCTGGGACTATATCGAATCTTTTTGTGAGGAATGTAAAAAACGTCAGGAAGAGGCGGAAGCCTCCGGCGGTTCCACCAGTCTTGCAGAAACCTTATCGGAAGTGCTGGGAGCGATTGCCGGCGGTTCTGAAATGGGTGAAGGAAACAGCACACCGGTACCGGAAGCTTCTGGTGAGACAGAAGAATCTGCGACGGCAGACAAACGTGCACAGACCCATGCAGACGCCGAGAATGAGGATGATTCCCAGACTGACTCTGAAACGGAAGAAAATCCATCTGGGTCTGGGGAAAGCGATAATTCTTCAGATGAAGACGCAATCCCGCTGAATGGGAGGAATTCTGGTTCAGGAAAAGAGGAAACTTCGGATAATGAGCAAGGGCGTATTCCTTATCACCAGTCAGAATCGCTCTCAGAACCTGTTGGTGGTTCCGTGGAAAAAAACGAAGATTACGAGCGGGAGTATTACGACCGTGCGGCGGCTGATATTGAACGCCTTCTGGATAAAATGGCGGAAAAGGCGGCCTGCGCGCAGCTGGAGAATGAAAGGATTCAGGAGCTGAATGATGTCGCTCAGAACATTTCCTATGGGAATATCCATGAAGGAGTACCTATCCGAATCAACCGGATTGCCTCTGTGGATGAGGAGCTTATAGAACAGTATAATGCTATTGCGGGGCCCTTGATCAATATTTCCCGCCAGCTGCAGAAGAGTTTGCAGAAGCAGCTCAAGGAAAATCGAAGAGGCGGCAAGCTAACCGGTCTTATCATGGGCCGACGTCTGGATGTGCACGCATTGTGCAGGAACGATGGGAAGGTGTTTTACAAAAATAACCTGCCCAATGAAATTCCGGAACTGGCAGTCGGTCTGCTTCTGGATGAGTCAGGCTCCATGTGTTCCTGTGACCGCTGTACTTATGCAAGAGCCTCGGCTATCATTCTGTATGATTTCTGTCAGAGCCTGGACATTCCGGTAATGGTCTATGGTCATTCCACCGATTATACCGATGTTGGAAATACGGTGGCACTGTATTCCTATGCGGAATTTGACGGCTTTGACCACGATGATAAATACCGTATGATGGACATTGCGGCCAGAGGCAGTAACCGTGACGGAGCAGCGCTTCGTTTTGTAGCGGAACAGCTGTCTAAGCGGCCGGAAGCAGTAAAAATCCTCATACTGGTTTCAGATGGGCAGCCTGCTGACAGTGGATATAGCGGTTCTGCAGCTGAGGAGGATCTACGCGGCATCAAACAGGAATATCAGCGCAAAGGCATTTTATTTGTAGCTGCGGCAATTGGAGATGACAAGCAGAACATTGAGAGAATCTACGGAGACTCATTCATGGATATCTCGGATTTAAAACAACTGCCCACAAAACTGACCGCTGTAGTTAAGCGGCATATAAGGGTATAACGACATCAAATTATAAAAAACACAACGGGCAGCCGGATTTCTACGGCTGCCCTCTTGTTATCCAGAAAGGAAGGTAATTATGCACTTTTTAACATTAGCAATTTTAGAAATTCCTGAGGTAAGGGAAGACAAGGAACTGGACAAACAGATAGTGGAGGCCCTGAAGGAATTAGAACTTCAGAAACAAATAGAAACAAAGAACTTTATGCTGGACTTTACGATTGGGAGGTTTCAAAACCTTCAGTCATCATTTTCCCGTGCAGTAAATGACGGCGTTTCTGAGCTGATGTATCCTTATTGCGCATCGATGGAGGATCCGGAATATCTGGAGTTTGATGACCGGACAGAAAAACTGCGTGAAGAATACAAGAGTGCGGTTGACTGTATCAAACTTCCCCAAGGTACAATTGTGGAGCAATACGGCGATCCTCTCTGGGGCAGATTCATTATCCGTGACGGAAAAGTATTTCAAAGGGATGCGGGACCGCTTCACCATGAAAAGCGTACTAAGAAAGCAAAACGAATGATAGCTCTGTCCAATTATCCCCGCAGGAAACTTTATAAAAGTTTTGAGGAATATGCGGAAGAAAGATGCGGCTTTTCTTTTGACGAAAAGCATCAAGGCTATGGGTATTACTATAATCCAAATGCTATATGGGATTGGTATTCCATTGGCGGACGCTGGCCAGAGAGGTTTCTGGTAAAAGACAGCTGCCTTGAGTATTCCATTGGTGAGACAAGCTGGTGCAATTCGGGCGAAAAAGCTGAGGCGCCGGAGGGATACTTATGGGTATGTGCAGCCAGAAAAAAGGATATTGCGTGGGAGGAAATGCGGAATTGGAGAAATCAGAAAGCAAAAGAGCGTTTTTACAAGCTTGAACGAATGTTTTTGGCTGGTAAGACCGATTCCGACTTTGACGGAGAAATTGTTCCGGACGGAGTTATGCACTGGGGCAGATACGTTTACCGAAAAGGCTCTGCGCTGGAGGAATACCTTGAGGAGTATGGAATTCCAAACAGCTGGAAGTACCCGATAGGCTCACACGACATTGTGGATGCAGGCCAGTGGTTGAGTATTGAAGACAGCGTGTTGGATCCGGAATCCGGAAACTATGTTCCGGTAGACTGGCGCAGTTGCATTGACGGACACATTGATGAGATGGATGAGGATGCGGTATTGGCTGCCGTAGACTACCACATTTAAGGAGGACACAGATGAACACATATGTCGTTTGCATGGACTCGTCATGGGTTCGTGATTCACAAATGTTTGATATTGTTGGTCTGACAGATGATGAGCTGGCGGATCTGGATATGTGCGGTACAGACAACGAAGGAAGATGGCACGATATGGAGCCGACGCCGTTTATTGCAGTCATAAAAGCGGAGAACGAAGAGGAAGCCTGTAAGAATGCGGCTATCGAAATGCGCTATGATCCACGTTGTCTGTTTGCGATAAAAGTTTCGGAATAAAGGAGGTATTAAAATGATTATCAATCGAATCGGTGCTGAATTTGAATATGAAGGCACAACCTATGTTGTCGGCGCTCCCATTGTGGGAACGTCGGGAAGCGAGTATGAGGGCCTGTATGGAACGATTACGGAAATCCGTGATGGAGAGGATAAGGAAACGGAAAATGAAACGCCGGATATATACTGCTCTTTTGAAGTTCCAGCACTGCCCTATGAAGTAAAAAAGCTGGAAGATGTTTTTTCTGAACTGTATGGCCAGAAAAAGACTATTGACGACATCATTCTGGATTTTGTCATCATGGCTCCGTCTATGGTGGAGCCGCTTGATGATCTGAAAGAATGCCGTCAGCATCCGAGGATTTATATTCTTTTGGAAGATTGGGCGGTAGATGGCGAACAGGGAAATTCATCCGAAGTTTATACGGATTTTAACGATGCAAAACGCTTATTGGTACAGAAGCTGAAGGAAGAACAGGAAAGCGGTTGTATTCCCCAATGGACAGATAATGAGAAATTTGTGGAGTATTCCACGGAGTCTCTTTATGAATGTTACATTGACGGTGAACACTGCGAAAGCCACTATCATATTGCTATTATCTCTCAGCAAATCTGCGTATCCAGCCGGTTTGTCAGAGAGATGGCGGAGATTTACAAGACATCCTGTCAACTGGAAGATTTTGTATCTCAGATATCAGACTGGGATGAGCTGGATAAGCTTACCAATGAACAGTATAACCGTATGATTCAGGACCCGCATTTCCCAGAAAGACTTCAGAACAAACTGGGCAAAAATGATTCCTACTGGGAATCTTACTGGCAGACTGTATCAGAGGTTGCACATGAGTTTGTGGATGAGTATTTGAAAGAAAATACGCATCCGGATTGCTATACACCGGAACAGGACAATCCATACCCGCTGTGTGTCGGAAATGGAAGTGAAGCATGTAAAGAGTGCTGTCTGTATGCAAAAATGGAGGCCAGACCATGGGAACCATAAATACACAGAGGGAGGTGGCATTATGCCTTATAAAAGCGAATCAAGACCGTTGACCAGCATTGTTTCCTATCCGGAGCGTGGTGAGGGCGGCAATAACCGTTATCGGGGGAACTGCTCTCCCAGACTGATTGAGGATCTTCTGGGATTCTTCAGACCGGAAGAAATCTGCGACTATATGTGCGGCAGTGGGACGACCAAAGCAGCGGCGGACAAACTGGGTATTGGCAGCCATATTTATGACCTGCACAGCGGCTTTGACATCATGACCTGCGATATCCCGGAGCGTCCAGAATTTATTTTCTGGCATCCTCCATACTGGGATATTGTCACTTATTCGGATGTCATGTATAAAGCCTCAGATGTCCAAAAGAACTACGGCTATGACCCGAGGCAGCATGATCTGTCGCGCATACCGGACTGGGAATGCTTTGTTGAAAAAATGAACTACGCCATGATGAAACAGTTTTCAGCTCTTGAGAAGGGCGGCAGGATGGCGGTTTTAATGGGTGACATTAAGAAAAAAGGCGTGCTTTACAGTATGCTTTCCGAAATTATCAAGCCGGGGTCTTTGGAAAATATTATTATCAAAGCCCAGCACAATTGTTTTTCAGATCAGGTCCAGTATAGCGGTAAATTCATTCCGATTCTGCATGAATATGTGATGATTGTCCGAAAGGATTCACCGCTTCTGGTTCCTATTATTATGGCAAAGAAAGCGGAGGTCGATATCCGGGATATGCCGGGTGCAACATGGCGGGACGTAGTTGCTGCTGTTTTAGAACAATGCAGCGAACCGGTGACACTCACATTTCTCTATGAGAAAATAGAGCCGCATAAAAAAGCACAGGCAAACAAATGGTGGAAAGAAAAAATCCGCCAGACGCTGCAGATCAATCCCGCATACTTCTTTCATAATGGAAGAGGAATGTGGTCTATAAACAAAAAAGCAGCATAGTATCTGGGTCTGGGGGATGTCTTTAGGAGGCATCCCTCAGTTGCTTTAATAGAGATAGAAAAAGGATGATTCTTTTGCTATAATGCAAATATATTATATGAATAGGAGGCAAAATATGTCTGTTTATTATAATCCTGAAACGTATAAAAAGATTATCAGAGATGGAAAAGAATGCTGGGTATATGATTGGGGCAAAAACATGAGTATAGATAAGTTTAATTATATGCTTGACAGATGGGAAGGCGAAAACCAGCGGTTTTATTATAATGGCGATACCCAACAGTTTTTTCTCATCAACAAACAAGAACGCCTTGTAATGGAAATAATCAACCCTGCAGTTGTAAAATTTCTGAGTGAGAATATTTATATGGCGAATATTAATGAAACTTTTATTGAACTATTCACTCTGGTTGGCGGGTTCAAAGAAACTATATACGAGTAAAGCAGCGCACATTAACGTAGAAGTATAATAGCCAACTACGTGCTCTTTTTCAAATAGATTGACTATGGAGATAAATTCTGCTATAATATTTATACCAGTATCAAGTTTAGCCAAGGCTGAACACAGTTTAACAGAGTTTATCAAAGTGTCATTTGCAATTTTGCAGATGGCACTTTTTTGTTTTCCGGCCAATTTATATTTGGGCATAAGCCAGCAGTCTTTTTGGATTGCTGGCTTTTGTTATATATCAAGGCGGCAATCCCGCCAGAAAAGAAAGGAGCATGTAATATGCAAAAACAATGTCAGGATGGTTTTTACACCACATTCAGTTCCTATCGCAGAATGCTTGATTATCACCAGGAACAGTCTATGAACAGCCGTTGGGTGAAAGCTAAGGTCAGCGACCTTGAGATTCAGCCGTTGGGAAAAGGTTCTGTTCTGAGTACAAATCTATCAGCTTTTGCGGCAGGAACCACACAGGATGCTGTGGATGACACAGTTGAAAATCTTGGTCTGGCCATGCGTATTAATGGAGAACTTTTCCCGATACGTATGACGGCCTACAAAAGTCTGCTTGACCGGGCAAAAATCGGAGGCACAGCGCTGCCTAAGCTCAGTCGTGAGGCTCTGGCAGAGGTATTAAATGCCTGCATGGAACTTTATTCGTCAGAAGCGCTTCTTCTCATTCGTGATGAGAAGGTGGCAGCAGTTCATTCTGGAGATGCGGTTGATTATTCAGTGTTGCCAGTCGATGAACTTCTTGTTGCACTGAAGGGAAAGTTGGATGCACAATTCAACGGAAATGTATTCGAGTCTGGATACTGCGATCATGCCATGGTAAGCGCATCATGGACGATGCCGGATCAGAAAGAGGATTTACTGGAGGTGTATACAAAGCTGCTGGATTCTCAAGGGAAATCAGCGATGGCCTCCAAACTGACTCCGGGTGTTCGTTTTATGAGTTCGGATACCGGTGTGGCTTCGGCAAAGGTCTCTGCTCTTTTGGTGAGCGGAAAGCGCTCCATCCATATCGGGGGGTGTATTGCAGTTGACCACAGGCATCAGTCTAAGGTTTCCGATTTTGATGCGGCGTTGGATCAGCTCTTTGCCCAGTTTGGGGATAGTATTGCCAAATTACAAAAACTGCTGGAGGTTCATCTGGATTATCCGATAAACGCAATGACCAGGGTTTGCAAAAAACTGAGTCTGCCAAAAAAGGCTGCAGTTGAGGCCATAGCTATGTACGAGATGGCATACGGAGGTGGTCCGGCGACAGCCCACGACGTATTTCTTGCTATGCAGGAGATCCCGTTTATTTTGAGGACGGAGAACACGCCGGAAAGCAAGATGTTGGTCATAGAAGAAAATATGGCCCGTGCGCTCTCACTCAGATGGAGCGATTATGACCTTGCAAAGGCGGTGAGTTACTGATGGCAAAACCGATTATTCTTTGCGACACCGCCGGTATGACCAATGACAGATGGCTGGAATGCCGTATGCATGGTCCGAAAGGAAATATTCCCTATACTGTGGGAGGAAGTGATGTAGCAGCCATTTTTGGCGTATCACCATGGACGACTCCACTGGAGCTGTGGAAAATCAAAAAAGGGCAAATGAAGCCTGCTAAAAAAAACAATGCCAACCAATTGCAGATGGGGCATCTTTTAGAGCCGATTGCTGCCTATTGGTATGGTGCAAAGACAGGCAACACCGTTATTGAAGATACTAATCTGTATCAGCACGCAGATCATCCTTACGCTCTCGCCAATTTTGACCGGCGCTTTATACGGGCATCCGATAGCGAGCCGGGAATTTTGGAGTGTAAAAGCTGCACGTATCACAAAGCGGCTGAATGGGCAGATGGAGCAATTCCGCTCTACTATGAACTGCAGCTGAGGTTTTATCTTGCAGTAGCGGATGTAAATATCGGCGCCTTTTCCGTAGTTTGGGGAAACAATCCGGACAATGATCTGGCAATGCCAGAGATTATTCGTGATAAGGCGAAAGAGGATATGATTTTTGAACGTTTGGACGAATGGATCTGGAGCTTGGAAAATGACAAACCGCCGACCATGGCGGATGTTGCCCCAAAACTTGCTTTGGAGTCACTGGCAAGGATTTATGGTACGAGTCAGGCCGGGCTTCCGACAATAGAGTTTTCACGTAAGTACGAATCGCCTTTGCGCAGAATCGCAATGCTTCAGGGAAAAATCTCTGAATGCAATAAAGAAATCAAAACATATGAAAAGGAGATTGAAGCACATAGCGTGCGAATTGCCGAAGTCATGAAGGAGCATGAGCATGGCGTCTTAGAGACGAGCAGCGATAAGCTTCTGATTGATTTTGTAACCAAAACAACTCGCAGGCCCGATTCCAAAGCCTTAAAGGAAAAATACCCGGCAATCTATACCGATGTTCTGAAAGCCTCGGAAAGCCGCAAGGTAAAGGTGTCGGTCCAGCCAATTTAGGAAGGAGACTATAATGGAAAATATTTATCATGATTATTGGGAACAGGAATTGCTTTATCAGTTTCTGAAAAACGACAGGTGTAAAAAACGGGCGTATATCTGCTCGCCTCTTAGCGCAGTTACGGATGAGGAGATGGTAGAAAATATAAAAATAGCAAGAGCATATATGTATTATGCCATGAAAAAAATGGGTATGAATGCAAGTGCGCCTCATGCGTATCTTCCGATGCTTTTATGCGACAAAGTGCCGGCGGACAGATCCATCGCCCTTCAATTTGGATTGGAGCTGTTGGAAGAAAGTGATGTTTTGCTTATATGCGGGAATCGGATCAGCAGTGGGATGAGTGGGGAAATTGCTCATGCGGCATACCTCAAGATGCCTATGATGACCTTTGAGGAAAGCATATATCTGGAAGTGCAGAAAAATTTGACAAAGCAGGGCTATGATAAACACAGCGTCCATCTTGATCGAGAAAATGTTCTGATGGGTTGTTCTTCTCCCATGGCATATCTTGAAAAGGCGGGGATATTCTGATGAAAAAACAACTGACTGCAGCTATATAAAAAACTCCCATTGAATTTTTGAATACGATTCGGGAGTTTTTTGTATTTAAAACACGACTCAGAAAGGAGTAAAAATTTTGTTATGTGAATTTGAAAAACTCATATATCCGCCAAGCATTGCGACTGTTGATGATAGTGGTTATATGATTGCGCTCTACCACCCATGCGAAACGATTAAAGATAGCACAGGTAATCTGATTACGCAAGTGAAAGCAGTAGGATATTGCCTGCCTGTTTCGAGCAGCCTGCGTTACGACATGCGTGGACATTGGAGTAAAAATTCCAAATTTGGCCTTCAATTTGAAGTAGAGAGCTATAACGAAGTGATAGTACCGACGAAGGAAGGCATTATTGCATACCTTTCTTCCGGGCAGATTAAAGGGATCGGTTCCAAGATAGCGGAGAAAATTTACGAAGTTTTCGGTCAACAGTCTCTGGAGGTGTTGGATAAAGAGCCGGAAAAGCTCCTTGCCATACCAGGTATCAGTGAGATAAAACTGAAAAAAATTTGTGATTCTTATCTGGTCAATCGTGGTGCACGGGATGTGGTGGCGTTTTTGTCACCGCACGGCATTACGCCCAATCGAGCGGTGCGCCTGTATAAAGAGTATGGGGATAAGACGATGGATATTGTCAAAAAACATCCTTACCAACTCTGCGATATGGCCGGGATCGGTTTTAAGACGGCAGACCATATTGCTCTGAGCATGGGGTTTGACCATCTTTCAACAGAACGCGTGGATGAAGGAATCCTGTATACGCTGTCAGAGGCGGAAGGTAAAGGGCATCTGTGCCAGGAGAAACATGAATTTGTAAAAAACTGTCTAAAAACTCTGGATACGCCTGCACTGACGGCAGATATGGTGGCGAACCGTGCCGCCAGACTGGTTTTCAGCGGACAGTTGGTGTCTTATCAGGGCAAAGTGTACAGGGCAAAAACCGCATATGTGGAAGAACAGCTTGCCTATGCCATTCATCAACAGATGAAGCACTGGAAAATGCACAATTACGGAGATCTGGATGCTGCCATAGATGCGGAAGAGCAAAAGCTGAAAATGAAGTTTGCACCAGAGCAGCGTGAAGCAGTAAAAATAGCATTGACACAGGGGCTTTGCATTATCACCGGAGGACCCGGAACCGGAAAGACATTGATACAGAGAGCAATTTTGGATATTTACCAGAAAAGTAATCCGAAAAATGAAATCTGTTGCTGTGCTCCTACTGGAAGAGCAGCAAGGAGAATGGAGCAGGCAACTGGTGTTGTGGCTTCAACCGTCCATAAGGCTCTCGGCCTGATGGCAGATGAGGATGGAGACTACGATGCCCCTGACGCACTTACTGCAGATTTGATTGTGGTAGATGAGGTTTCCATGCTGGATATTTATTTAGCTGAATACCTGTTTAAAGCAGCGAAATATGGTGCCCAGATGGTGCTGATTGGAGATGCGGACCAACTGCCCTCGGTAGGGCCTGGCGCAGTGCTCAGCGAGATGATTGCCAGCGGGTGCATCCCGGTCGTGCGGTTGGACAAGGTGTTCCGTCAGAATGCGGGAAGCCGTATAGCGGCAAACGCCAAGCTGATACGCCATGGGAATGTGGGTCTGGAGTATGGGAGCGATTTTCGGTTTATCAATTCTCCCAGGCTCGCTGATTCTGCCGAACTCATTGTAGATCTATATCTGCAGGAAACTGAAAAGTACGGTGTTGATAATGTGGCTTTGCTTACGCCATACCGACAAAAGACGGAAACCGGAGTCAATGCGTTAAATGAACGGCTGCGTGAGAAGGTAAATCCGCCAGATGCGCAGAAAGCGGAAGTTGTTTTTGGAAACCGAAAATTCCGGTGCGGGGACAAAGTCATGCAGATCAAAAACCATGATGATGTCAACAACGGAGATATTGGGTATATCAGAAAAATTATCCGTACCGGTGATGAAACTACGGTTCATGTGGACTTTGGTGATGGGCGTGTAAAAGAGTATGATTCCAGTGAACTGGAAATGCTGAATTTAGGTTATGCCTCTACCATCCATAAATCACAGGGATCAGAATACCAGTCTGTTATCATCAACCTTCAGTGCGCACACTCCATCATGCTGACAAGGCCGCTCGTTTATACGGCAATTACACGTGGAAAAGAGCGTGTGGCTATTGTTGGGGAGAAAAAGGCACTCTGCATTTCCATTAGAAAAACTGACACAGAAAAACGCGGCACCTGCCTCGCTAAGCGGTTGCAGGAGCTTACTTGAAGAAAGGAGCAGCTATGGCTACAATTTTAGATCAATATCTTGAGAAACAGAATACTATCAGGTCACAGATTGCTGAGAATAGTCTTCCGCCGGAAGACCTGTTGATTATGCAGGAGTTGAATTACCGCATTTGTGTCTTGGAGACATTTCAATCGTTTTGTAAGTCCGCACCAATTACTATGGATACAAAGGTCATGGGCTATCACTTTCAAATGGTAGATGCGTATGTACGTTTCACCTTAACTGAAAGACGATTCGGATTGAAAGCCGATGCAGAGGGTCAGAAACGTCGTGAAACAGCACTTAACTCTTTTGAGCATGTTGTGCAGGAGGGCAGAAAGCGGTTTTCCAGTTTTAAGGCAGGGACACAGGAGCAGTACAAAACAAGTATCAGTCAATATGTTCATACGATTTTGCCAGTTTGGATGCAGTATCGGAACACATATATCAATTTATAAGGAGGCTATGATTATGAGTCAGAATAACTCGAATGAGAAGGCGGCAATGCTCGCCAAAATCGAAACCATACATAAGGTGGATGGATTTGATCCGACGCCGTTTGCTGTGGATTATACGGATTTGGGAACTGGAGAGGTGCGTAAGCGCCTTCCGGTAATGATACAGATGGCGTGGTTTCGCTTGAAATATCCGGAAGGACGAATTGCTGTACAGGTGAATTCTGCAAAGGATTGTTTCGTAGCAACAGCTCGCGTGTATCCGAACTATAAGGATGCTGCTGACTGCTATCTGGCAGAGGCAACGGCCTCCAGAGGATACTGTGAGGAGAAACCTTCTGTTTCCCCACGGGAATGGGCACAGACAGCTGCTGTCGGAATTGCTCTTAGAAACGCAGGTTTTGGTCTTCAGTTTTCTATGGCAGGTGAAGATTTTGAGTCTGCTGCAGTGGATGAGTTGGGAATCACTGCTGCTCAGCCTCAAACAGAAGCTGCAAAGAAACAAGAAACATCAGAACAAAAATTGGAACCGGCGCAAGAGGAGTATACTGTAAACGAATCGGTGCAAAAGGAGCTGACTCCGGAAGAAAAGATGGCGCAGGCAATGAGTGTGCCTTGCCCAATCTCAAAATTCAATGGAAAAACGCTTGGAGAGGTATTAGCGTTGGATCCTGGCGCAATCAAGTGGGTGGCAACGAAATTCACCGGTGGTGAGGAAATTAAAGAAGCTGCCCGGATGATTTGTGAGTATGCAATGCAACAGGCGACGGCGTAACGGGTTTAAAAATAAGGGGGACGGCTTTTTTGGTCGTCCCCCAGAAAGGAGGCAGTATGGAGATATATCATATGTGGGATGTAATCTCACTGCTTGGAATACCGATGCCGCCGTCTGGAAAAAGTTCCTATTATGTTCAGTGTCCTTGTTGCGATGAAAATCCTCGAAAAAAACACTTGAACATCAATTTGAAAAAAGAAGTGTATCGCTGCCCGCGGTGCGGAATATCTGGTGGTATATTTGATTTATATTCCTTATATACCGGGATTCCGCGTGACAAAGTGCGAAAGGCTTTGGTGGAGAAACTGGGAATGCCTGATAACCGGCCAAAACCTAAAAAGAGGATACAGCCGCAGGCAAAACCGGAATGTCCAATAACGGATGTTGATACCCGTCACGCCACATACAGTGCGCTTCTTAGCAAACTGACACTGGCAGCAGATCATAAAGAAAATTTGCTTGGCAGAGGGCTGTCAGAAGATGACATCCTCCGGCTTGAATACAGGACAACACCTGTGGTCGGTATGACAGCGATTGCCAGCAAACTTCAGTCTGAAGGGATGTACTTAGCTGGGGTTCCTGGTTTTTATAGGAATGAAAATAGCACATGGACTTTCATCCATGAAGAACGCGGTATCTTAATCCCAATGAGAGACCGGTTAGGAAGGATTCAGGGACTCCAGATACGCAGAGATAAAGTAAAAAAGAGAAAATTTCGCTGGGTATCCAGTACAGAGCGGCCGGATGGTTGCCCTGCCGAAGGATGGACGCATCTTGCAGGCCCGGTTAGATCTATGTTGGTACTGACAGAGGGACCAATGAAGGCCGATATCATACATGCACTGACTGGTTTGACGGTGCTGGCGGTTCCTGGTGTTAATTCCCTGACGCAGCTGGAGAGGACGCTCAGTGATTTGCGTGCAGAAGGGGTAGTAGAGATTAAGACCGCTTTTGATATGGATTTTGCAACGAACAGCCATGTGCAAAACGGTTATAACAATCTTCTCAGCCTTCTTGATATTATGGGATTCCGGTTTGGTACTTACCTGTGGGATCCACGCTATAAAGGGCTGGATGACTACATCTGGGAATATTGTTTTCAAAAGAAACGTTAAGAACTGGGGTGGAGCAAAATGCTTCACCCTTTTTCGTGTGCTTTTTTTAATCAAATGCGTATAAAAGTTGTAAATACGCATAGCAAATCGTGTAATGATAAGTATAAGAATAAACTTTGCAGGAGGTATACATATGTTAATCGCAATCGACCATGGCAATTACGCCATAAAGACCACAAACCACTCTTTTATTTCAGGGCTTTCAGAGCATACGGTTAAGCCGCCTATGACGGATGAGATTCTGGAGTATGGAGGAAAATACTGGACCCTGAGCGGACGCCGCCTAAGTTATATGAGAGACAAAACACAGGATGACCGTTATTTCATCCTGACATTATTCGCAATCGCCAAAGAACTGGAGAACAGAGGGCAATATACGCCGGTAGAGCAGATTCAGCTGGCTGTTGGTCTGCCGCCGGAGCATTTTGGGGTTTTAAAAGATAAATTCGCTCGTTATTTCAAAAGAGATGGAATTATCAAATTTGTTTATGGTGATAAGCCATACAGTATTAAGATAGACCGTGTCATGGTGTTCCCGCAGGCATATGCCGCTGTTATTCCCCAGAGTAGTTTGGTTGTCCATACTGTTCGTATGTTTGTCGTTGACATTGGCGGCTATACCACAGATGTGCTGCTCTTGAAGAATGGAAAACCAGATCTGCAGTTTTGCCGAAGTCTGGAAACTGGCATTATTACTATGAACAACGAAATCATACGAAAAGTTGGTGCACTTCATGATATGCGTATCGAAGATGAGCATATTAGTGCAGTTCTCCAGTCCGAGAATACCATTCTGCCGGAGGATGTCAAAGAGACAATTTGTGAAGCAACGAAGTTACATGCACAGGATATTCTGAATCAGCTTAGAGAATTGCAAGTGGATCTGCGTTCCAATCCTGCAGTTTTTATCGGCGGGGGAAGTATTCTTTTAAAACATTTCCTGATGAGCTCGCCTTTGGTAGCAAAGGCAGACTTTGTTGAATCTCCGAATGCGAACGCACTGGGGTATGAAATGCTGGGCAGGAAAACGCTTTCACTTCGTCCGCTTGGATAAGGGACGGAGGGATGTATAATGAAAAAGGATGGAAAATATCGCTTTTCGCTTCAATTTGGCGCAGATTCAGAGGAACAAGTAAAGGCTGGAGAGTTGCTTGAAAGGCTGGGAAACAAAAAAAGTGCAGTTGTTGTTGCAGCCCTTAACGATTATCTTAATTCTAACCCGGATTTGCAGGATACACATTGTAAAATAGAGGTCAAGCTGACGTCTGGCTATAATCGGGATGGAATTGAAGAAATCATACGGCGCATTGTTGAGGAGAGACTTGCAACAGTTCATCAGGACGAATCATTAATCGCATTTTCAGAGGGAAATGGGACAGATACTCTGGAGGCAGACATTGCACAGATGTTGGATAATCTGGATGTGTTTTCATAAAACTACAGTGCATCCGATAGGATAATGATGGTTATTTAACACACTTAATAATAGAAAAGTCCATGTGAAAAAGTTTATATTCCACTTATAGTGCGTGTATTGGAACGTTGAGTTCTTCAATTCCATTGCCAGATTGTATAAAATAAAAATGTAAGGAGAATGTAGAACCATGGACTATGTTATTTTAGGTAAGAATATTAGGAAGTACCGACAAATGCGCGGAATGCGCCAGGAAGATTTGGCGGAGCTTTGTGACTGTGGTAACAGTCATATCGGCCAGATTGAAAATGCGAGAGGAATTCCAAGCCTGGATATGATTGTACGTATTGCAAATGCTCTTTCTGTAACGGTAGATCAATTGCTCAGGGAGTATTATACAGAACCTGAGAAGGTCTATTTGCGAGAGATTGCAGAGCGCATCGAGAAGTATCCGGTAAAGCAGCGTGTATACGCTTGCGAAGGTCTGGCTGAATTTTTAAATACCATTGAAAAGTTCAGTCATACGGATGAATGATGAGCATATAACAAAACAGAAAAAGTTTACGCTTTATAGAACGGCTATGCTACATGAAAATGTAGTATGGTCGTTTTTTGTTATCTGAAAATAAGGAGGTGATCCCATATGGATTAAGCCATTGACAACTGTAAAAAGGTAACAAGTTGAAAATTAAGGCACGCCACTACGGCGTGTCTTGACTTTTGCCCTGGTGGTGTGCCCCGTAAGGAGGTACAAATATGAACCATCAGCAAAAGTCTGAACATGACGAGCTACGGGCCAGATTCACAGCATGGCTGGAAACAACAGTTTACCGCGCCAGACTCAAATATTTGGAACGGGAAAAACCCAAGGTAAATATAGTTTCAATTGAGGAATTGCCAGAGAGCGCTTTAGCTGTTTCTGAAAAAGCTGCATATTATGCGAATCCAAAATCCGCTTTTGACTTTGAAGAGGAACGGTTGGCAGAGGCATTTGCAAAATTGCCGATAAAGCGGCAGGAGATACTGACAATGCTGTTTGTGGAAGAGAGAAAACCGGAGGAAATTGCACGGATATTGAACTGTTCTCCGCAGCATGTTTACGACCAGCGCTATCAGGCATTGAAGAAGCTGCGCATAGCATTGACAAAGGACGGTGATAAACTATGAATCACATGGAATTTGAAAAGATGCTTCAGGCGGCAGTTTCCGGCAGTCATGAGGCGTTAGAGCAACTATTTCTACTGTATGCACCATTAATTGATAAGCACAGTAAGGTTGACGGGCAAATAGATGAAGATTTAAGACAGTATATTTTGATACATATTGCGCTCAATATTTCAAAGTTTGTCTTTTAGACGAAGGCGGTCTCAGATTTTTCTGAGACCGTTTTCATTTTTTTTTGAATTCTGTTCGAGATTTGAGAGATGATGAGGCTTTTTATAGGTAAAGGCATCCCCATGCCATGGTACCTTGACAATTTCATAGCTTCCAACTCTACGTTCCCGAACCGAGAAGCGGCTATCCGTTTGTGTGGCGAGCAAAACCAGGAGCACTGATATATGGGCGGCACCCATATAACGCAATGATCCGGCCGGGGATAATGATACTTCTGTAATTCGCAGCCCGGCCATAATGCAGGTGGGGAGATGAAATTTCTATGGACCTGACAGCCACAGGCGGAGAAGGGGGCATTTATTTTGATTTTAATAGTAAGGAGGCTGATTATGGGCTATAAAAGGAAAGACGTAGAGCAAACAAAGCAGTATGCAAAAAAGTTTGTGCGCTACAAAGAAGGAGCAGAGAAGTACAGCCTTGGGCTGACAAAGTTTCAAGAACTCGCAAAGGAAGCAAAAGCTGTTTATAAGATTGATGGCATTGCTTTAGTGAATTGCGAAATTTTTGAAAAATTTTTGGAGTCATTCCGAGAGTATTAAAGTAGGTGAGACATTATGGCTTTTTTATATAGAGGGACTTTAAGCACTTGGGGACTTGACTTTCTGTCTTACGATAAGTATAATGAAGACATGTGGAGGTAGCGATATGACAAAAATGGGTAGACCAAAGGAGGACAATGCAAAGCGTAAGTCCATTACGGTTCGATTATCAGAAAAAACCCATGCTGAGTTGACCAGGTATGCTGCTGAACACAAGATTACAATGACAGAGGTTGCCCTGCGAAGTTTGGAAGAGTATTTGTCCAAGCGAAAGTAAGTGCTGTGAGTCCCTTCTTCATTTTATGAAGGAGGTTACAGACATGGCAAAGACACGAAAAGATGAGCGGGGAAGAGCACTCAGGAAAGGAGAAGTACAGAGGGCATCAGATAAGCGGTATATGTACACCTATACTGATCCGTTGGGCAGGCGTAGGTCCATATACGCGCAGGATTTGGCAACGCTTCGAGAAAAAGAAAAGCAGCTGATGAAGGATCAATTGGATGGACTGGATCTGTATGTTGCAGGGAAAGCATCCATAAATGATACCTATGATCGGTATATCTCTACGAAGTATGATTTGCGGGCGACCACCCGTAGTAATTACGATTATATGTATGATCGTTTTGTCAGACATACATTCGGAAAGAAAAAAATCGCAGACATTAAGTATTCAGATGTACTCCAGTTTTATTGCTATTTACTTAAAGAGGAAGAGTTATCGTTAGGGACACTGGATTCGATTCACACCTTGCTGCATCCGACGTTCCAATTGGCGGTTCGAGATGAAATTATTCGGAAAAATCCGTCAGACGGAATTATGAAGGAAGTTAGCAAGAAGGCGGATAAGTCAAGAGGTGTGAGACATGCTTTAACGATTGAGCAACAGAGAGTATTTCTGGAGTATATATCCAATCATCCGGTGTATTATCATTGGTGGCCGTTGTTTACGGTTTTACTTGGAACTGGATGCCGAATTGGAGAAGCACTTGGTCTCCGCTGGGAAGATCTTGATTTTGATAATCAGATTCTTAGCATCAATCACAGTCTGGTTTATTACCCGGTTGGAAAATCAAGAAAGTCTGTTCTGCGAATATCGAAGCCAAAGACAGATGCAGGTATCAGAACGATTCCGATGCTTGATATTGTATGTGACGCCTTCCACATGGAGCATGAGGAGCAGGAAGAAACGGGATTCAATGAAACCGAGATCGATGGAATGACGGGTTTTGTATTTATCAATCGTTTTGGTTCTGTTTTAAATCCGCAGGCGGTGAATCGTACTATCAAACGGATTATCAGCGGGTACAATGCGGAAGAGGTCATCAATGCCAAGCGCGAGCGGAGAGAGCCAATTATTCTTCCAGATTTCTCCTGTCATCACTTGAGGCATACCTTTTGTACAAGACTCTGCGAACATGAAACAAACTTAAAAGTAATTCAGGCAATTATGGGCCATCGGAATATCGAAACTACGATGGATATCTATGCCGAAGCTACAGATCAAAAGAAAAAGGAATCTTTTGAAAACTTATCCAAATTGGACATCTTTTAGGAAGGGTTCTCAGTGTGAGTAAGCTGACAACAAACTTTCTGCGAAGACAACAATTTGACAACGATTTTCTTTTTTCCCTGATGTGATACGAAGCACTGTGAAGAATGGGAAAGTAAAGAAATGAAAGGATTTGAATCGTTATGACGGCATGTAAATTAGTTGGGAAACTTTTCCCCACCATGAAGTCTTTAGACGCTAAGAAGGGCGAAGTGAAGGCTGAAAAGGCAGTGGAAAAGGCTGTTGCGGCAGAGGAAAAAGTGGCAGAAAAGATTGATTTCTCCAATGTAAAGATCGAACCGCTGTTTGAAGAGATGGTTGATTTTGATACCTTTGCCAAGTCGGATTTTCGTGCAGTAAAGGTAAAAGAATGTGAAGCAGTGAAGAAGAGTAAGAAACTTCTGAAATTTGTTCTGGATGACGGAACAGGTGTGGACCGCGTGATTTTAAGCGGTATTCACGAGTATTATGAGCCGGAAGAACTGGTGGGAAAGACCTGTATCGCAATCACAAATCTGCCTCCGAGACCCATGATGGGCATTGATTCCTGCGGTATGTTGATCTCCGCAGTACATGAAGTGGATGGACACGAAGGACTGAATCTTTTGATGGTTGATGACAGAATTCCGGCTGGAGCGAAGCTGTACTAAAAAATGAATTAGAGATTTTAGATAAAGGACATTTTTCTAGAAGAAATTTTGGAAAGATGTCCTTTTTGTGTGTAGAAAGCAGCAGAACAGTGTGCTGCGCCTCCAAAAAAAATCTTGCCAGTTGTGAATAATGCATAAAATAAACAAAGCTGAATTTACTATAATCACGAAAATACGGAAGAAGAAGAAAAGTAAGTTGACAGCGAGTTAGAATTCATCTATTATAATGTTAACGCTAACGCAGAGGAAGAAATTATGGTGAAAAGAGAACCAAGTAATATAAATCAAGTTGCAAAAAAAGCAGGTGTTTCCTCAATGACAGTGTCCAGAGTGATCAATACTCCGGATAAAGTCTCAAAAGAAACACGGGAGAAAGTGTTAAAAGCAATTGAGGAGTGTCATTACTATCCGAATTCGTTTGCAAGAGGTCTTGCCAGCAACAAAAAATATATTATTGGTATTGTTATCTATGACTCATACAGAACCAGACATAATATGTTCTACGAAATGATCAACGGTATAGAAAGAGTCGCATCGAAGTTTCAGTACAATATTATGTTGTTCTCTTATGTTGAAGGTGAGGATTATGCAAACCGTATTGTTGAGTCAGGGATGGTAGATGGAGTTATCTTCATGGGAGTGACCATGAACTATAAGGATATAAAATATCTGGATAAGATAGGATTTCCTTATGTGGTAATCGGAAAAAGAAATATCGAAGATGTGGATCCATATACATTGGTGTTGGACTACAGAGAAGCTTTTCAGCGTGCAACGCAGTATCTGATTGACAGTGGATATAAGGAAATCGGTTTTGTCGGAGTTGCCAGAGATTTTGATCCGGATCTCGATAAGCTTTTGGGATACCAGAGTGCTTTTTATGAAAGCGGTCTTTTATGTAATCCGGAAAATATCGTATATTTTGACGGACTGCATAAGAATGGTCTGGAAGCGATCGAGAAATTGTATGACCGTGGAATCCATGTGATGATTTTGACTGACGGAAGAAGGGTACAGGAAGTTTTGGATTTTGCGTGTGAAAGAAATCTTACAATACCGGATGATCTGTTTTTATGCATTTTTGATAATGAGAAAATGGATGTCAACAGTACTTTAAGATTTTCAGCGTTGATAGATAAAGAAAGACAATTCAGTGTGCCTCAGATAGAGCCAAATAATTTTAATGCCGGACAGGAGGCAGCTAAGTTTTTATTTTCACTTATAAAAGGAGAAAATTGTGAAAGTAAAAAGGTAAATGTATCATTAGATTTTGTTTTATAGGTACGTCACACCCTTTTCTGCAGGAAAGGTGATGATAAAATAAATATAAAAAGAGATTTCAGGAGGAAGAAAAATGAAGAACAAAGTAATGAAAGCAGTGTGTACAGGTCTTGTTGTGACCACGATGTTAGCGCTAACATCATGCGGAGGTGCATCTGCATCAAAAGATAGTGTAAAAAATGATAAAGGAGCCGGGAAAGAACAGACTCTTGAGTTCGTAGTGAATAATGCAGAAGCAGAATCTTTTTACGGAGATGTGATTAAAGCATTTGAAGACTCACACCCGGGTGTAAAAGTAGAACTGAACGCAATTGTGGGAGATACAACAGAATATCAGCAGACAACAGAAATCAGATTTGCACAGAAAGAGTATCCTGATGTAATGGCAGTTCCTGTGTTAGACGTAAAGAGACTGGCATCCATGGGAATCTTAGAGCCTTTAGATGAAAGAATGAGTGAAGAGGACAAAGCGGACTACGGTGAGGGTATGATGGCAACCGCTACATATGAGGACAGTATCTATTCCCTTCCATTCTACACAGATGATATTGCATTGTTCTACAATAAAGGTATGGTAGAAAAAGCAGGAATCACTATGCCGCAGAATCAGGAGGAAGCATGGAACTGGGAAACATTAATTGAGAATGCAAAGAAAGTTCAGGAAGTAAACGGAACGGCATATGCATTATCCATCCATCCGGATGCATCTATTTTCATGCCGCTGCTGTATTCCAATAAAGCTACTGTTTTGAATGAAGACCAGACCGCAGCAGGAATTAATTCTCCGGAAGCAATTGAAACAATCAGCTGGTTCAAATCATGGTTTGATGAAGGCCTTGCACCATTAGATATTTATCTGAACGGATCACCGGATATGCTCTTTTTACAGGGAGAAGTACCATTTATGTTCTACTTTGGCGGAGCTGGCGGAACATTACAGGCTACAAATAAAGAGAGCAGCAGCCCTATTGATTTCTCAGCGACTTATATGCCTGTTGAACAGTCTCGCGGAAACAAATTGGGCGGATGGCAGGTTGTTATGTTCAAAGACAACGCAGAAAAGAATGATCTTGCTTATGAATTTGCATCTTTCTTATTAAATGAAGAAAACATGACATCAATCTGTGAAAAAATGGGAACATTACCGACAAGACAGAGTTCACAGCAGGCAGCAGACTTCGGAACTTTAAATGAAATTTCACATGTTATGATGGAAGAAATCGCCAACATTCCTGTTTTCTGTGTTGATGACTTCTCTCTTCCGGAATACAAATCTTACAAAGCAATTTTACAGTCAGGTTTACAGAAAGCAGTAATCGGCGATATGTCCGTGGAAGAGGCATGTGCAGAAATGGAAAAAGATATCAACAAGGAAGTATTTGATAAATAAGTAGAAAAATAGGAGAGTTAAAATGCAACAAAAGAAAAAACATAACATCCGATTTAAACAGATTGTGCCATATATTTTTATCTTACCGGCATTTGTTGTATTTACGATATACTTATTTATTCCTTTGATAAATGCGTTTATCATGAGCTTTTATGACTGGAATATCGCAACGCATGAGTTTGTTGGTCTGGAAAATTATCTTGATTTGTTACATGACAAACTTTTTAAAACAACACTTATCAATACTTTAGTGTATACTTTGGCAGTACCCGTAAAAGTGGTACTTGCCTTGGGGATTGCAGCGCTGTTGAGCAGTGTTGAACGTTTTCAGTCATTTTACAGGAGCACATTATTTTTCCCTTTCATTTTGTCCGGTGTAGTAGTAGGTCTTATCTGGCAGATGATGTTTTCCGTGGACAGCGGATTTATTAATATGATTCTGTCGTTTTTCGGATTATCCCAGAAGTGGATGATTGAATCTAACCATGCAATGTGGGTACTCTGGATCGTAGGTACGTGGCAGGGCCTGGGTTCCAATCTGATTCTGTTCTTAGCAGGAATCAAGAATATTTCGACAGAATTATATGAGGCAGCAGAGATGGATGGAGCAAATACATGGCAGAGATTCCGGTATATAACAATCCCGTGCCTGAAACCGGTAACTATCTTTGTTGTTACCATGCTGATTATCGGTTCATTTAAGATCTTCGATCTGTCCTATATTATGACAGGCGGCGGTCCCGGAGACAGTACGAGAACAGTGGTACAGTTCATATATGATACAGCCTTCGACAGATTTAAAATGGGATATGCAAGTGCTGCAGCGTACATCTTCTTCTTGATACTGATTGTTTTAACCGTAATGCAGAAGAGAATTTTAATGGGGGAAGAAGATTGATGCATAGTGTAGGTAAAAGAAATAAACAGATATTTATACATTTAGCGCTGATATGTTGTGTGATCGCTGCTTTTTTACCCATTGTATGGGGCTTCATGTGTTCTTTTAAAGAAAGTGTTGAAATGTTTTCAAGACCGATAAAATTTTTACCGGAAGTATTTCGATTCGATAATTATGTAAATGCCTGGACTTCAAGCAATTTTGTACACAGTATGGGGAACTCTATCATTGTCTCTGTATTTTCCACTTTGGGAATGTTGTTTATCTGTGCGTTTGCAGGTTTTGCACTGGCAAAATATCAGTTTAAAGGAAAGAACGTATTTTTTATGGCTGTGTTAGCCACCATGATGGTTCCCATGCAGGTTACTATGGTGCCTGTGTTTGGTATTACAACGAACCTTGGTTTGATCGATACGCATCTGGGATTAATTCTGCCGCTTCTGGCATATCCATATGGTATCTTTTTGATGCGGCAGTTTATGGTTACAATACCGGATGCATTGGTTGAAGCAGCAAGGTTAGAGGGATGTTCAGAGTTCAGAGTGTTTTTTACACTGGTAATACCGTTAAGTAAACCGATCATCAGTACACTTGGAATTCTTGCCTTTTTGGACAGTTGGAATCAGTTAGTATGGCCGTTGATCTTAACAAAATCTTCAGAGATGATGACTGTGCAGCTTGCACTTAAAACATTTAAATCTGAATTTGGTATGAAATGGAACCTGGTCATGGCAGCAACATTTATATCTATTATTCCTGTTGTGCTGGTATTTCTCTTCTTTCAGAAACAGATCGTTGAAGGAATTGCAACATCTGGATTAAAAGGTTAAGGGAGGAGAAGGCAATGAATACAAATTATGATGTTATTATCGTGGGAGGCGGCCCTGCAGGATGCGCTGCGGCGGTCAGTGCGGCACGAAGAGGAAGCAGGGTTTTGCTGGTTGAACAATATGGTTTTTTAGGCGGTATGGGGACAGCAGCACTGGTAAGCCCTTTTATGTCTCATTATGCTGCAAAAACATATCCGGTTGATGTAAATACGAACATAGAAGAGTTAAAAGTTTTAAATAAAGGCGTCTATGAAGAAATACTGCAAAAGCTCGAAGAAAAAAATGCGTTATTAAAGTTTATTGATAATACGGCTTTTGATACGGAAAAACTCAAAGAGCTGTTGTTTGAAATGGTTTTGGACAGCGGAGCAGAAGTAATGCTGCATTCTTTTTTATGCGGCTCTGTAGTTGAGAATGGAAAGATCAAAGAAATTACAGTGGCAAATAAATCCGGAGTTATGAAACTGCAGGCGCAGATCTTTATAGATGCAACAGGAGACGGGGATTTAGCCGCAAGAAGCGGGGCAATGGTTGAAATTGGGGACGATAAAAGTGGAAATTGTCAGCCGGCAAGTCTTATGTTCAAAATGGCAAATGTTGATTTCTATACAGAGCGCGGCAGTGTCGAATATCCGCTACCGGAAGAAACCGGAATTCCATGCGGAAGAGTTCTGTTTTTTATGACAACACATCCCGGTGAAGTTATTATCAATATGACGCGTGTAACAGAACTGGATGCAACAAATGCAGAAAACCTGACACAGGCAGAAATTGAAGCACATAAGCAGGTGGAGCTGGTATCCCGATATTTAGTGGCTCATGTGAAAGGATTCGAGCATGCATATGTTTCACAGACAGGTACACAGATTGGAATCAGAGAATCCAGAAGAATCGTAGGCGAATATGTTTTAACACAAGATGATGTGCTTGGATGCAGGAAATTTGCAGACGGAATCTGCAGATCAGCGTATCCGATTGATATACATAATCCATTGGGGCCGGGGACCGTCTTAAAACGTCTGCCGGTTAATGAATGGTATGAAATACCATATAGATGTCTTGTTCCATTAAAATTAAGTAATCTGCTGATAGCAGGACGCTGCATTTCTTCTACACATGAGGCTCATTCTTCCCTGAGAATCATGCCGAACTGTTACTGCATAGGAGAAGCAGCCGGGATTGCGGCCGATATCGCTGTAAAGGAACAGAAAAAACCGGGAGAAATTGACGGCAGAATAATCAGAGATATATTAACAGAGCAGGGTGCATTTTAGCACAGCGATAGAGAGAATGAAGAAAAAAATGATTCCTGTAGTATGATCATTTCCGCGGTTGATCAGATAATCGATTACGAAAGTATAGTTACAATATGCTGTAAATAAGTTTTGGGAATGGTCGAAAGAACAAGAAATGTTATTGAGGACAAGATGCACTGACTTTTTGGTCAGTGTATCTTGTCCATTTTTTTATTACCTTCCCTCATTTTCTGTATTTTTGATTTGTCAGATTTCGAGATAGTAATCAGTAAGTGGTAATAAGATAATAACTTGATCATTAGAGTTTTGTTTAAGCTTTTATAGTGAAAAAGTCATTACGAAGTGTTATAATTTATAATATGATTATATGTTTTGTAATAGTTGATTCATCTCGGTATAACAGGAAAAATACGGATAACTGAAATTATGAAACACAGCTCTTGTATTGTGATGGAACAGGGAGACGTTGGACGGACTTTTGAAGCGGTCAGAAGATTAAAAGAAAAGGATGTTCTCGCTGTGCATGCAGTACACGTAAAGTAAAAGAAAAGGAAGGAGGATATCAGAAAGGGGTAAACTTTAAATTCATACGTTTGGGGAAATACTAACGTGTGAAGGTATAAAAAACTATATCTTAAGGAAGGTGGTACAGGTTTTTATGATTCTTGCGCAATATACAATACGTTCAAAACAAAATTATATTTTCCGAAGTAATAAGATACAGGAAATAACAGGAGGGTCAGCCATCATTCGCGATGTATTCGGTATCCTTTTTCGTAAGGCCAGAGAGTGTGGTCTGATAGTTGAAACCTTAAACGATACGAGAGTTTCGCGCGATTTTAAATTAGAGAATGTTAAAGAACGGTTCAAAAATCAGACGCTTCACTTGATAGAATTATTTGCTGGAGGTGGTAATGAGACAGTTCTATATTCTGATGAAATAAGTTTCCAGCGGGCAAATCGTGCCTATACATATCATCTGACAAAAGAATATCCGGGATTGATTCCTTTGTGTGTTGGTATTCCTGTTGACGGAGACCTGAATTGTTATAAAGGGGATTATGCTTCTCTTATGGAAGCAGTAGAAATTGAAAAAAATAAAATGCTGCCCGGTGGTCTTATGCCTATGATGCCGTTTTCCGAGATGGACCGGAGTACCCAGCAGCCGATTTCTTATAAAGATAGAGTACATAAAATCAGCCGTTCTCAAGAAGCTCAGGTCAAATATGAAGTTGGTAATAAGGAGAAAAAAGAAGATGATTTTGCAAAACTACTGGATGATATTGTGACGGAGAAGGGGGAGGAAAGTCTTCTGGCAATTGTCCATGCGGATGGAAATAATATGGGTGTGAAGATACAGCATCTTCTTGATGGACATTCCGATTATGATTTTTGTGTGTCAGCTATGAGACGGTTTACAGAAAATATAAATAATGCTTTCGTAAAAACCGGTATTGCAGGTATAAAAAATGAATTAGAAATTCTAAAAAAAGAAGACAAGGGACGACATCCTAAATGTTATCAGTATCGTGTAATCGTCTCTGATGGCGACGATGTGACTTTTGTCTGCAATGCAAGGTTCGCCCTGGCGCTTACGAAGGCATACCTGAAGGCTGTGGCGTCCTATGGTATTTCCCATAATACAGATGGGAATGAAGAGATATATAGTTCCTGTGCAGGAATCTGTGTATTCCATAGTCATTATCCTTTTTCCAGGGCTTATGAACTAGCGGAACAAGCCTGTGATCTGGCAAAGAAGCCGGTACATGAAACTTTGTTGCAGACCGATAGTAGAGGAAATCCGGTTCCGGAGGAGGAGTGTTGGCTGGATTTCCATTTTCTTCACAGTGGTGTGGCTTGTGAATTGGAGGATATTCGTGACAGACAGGATACTGCGTCGTGTATGGCACGCCCATGGCGTGTGACAGGTAATGGAAGACATACGGGAGGAAGAGACTTTGATATCCTTAAATTTGATGAGACAGTTAATCTGTGGAAGTCCTGCGGCGGCAGCAGGGCCAATATTAAAGATATAGGAAATTCTTTTGAGCAAAGTACAGCAGACGGTGAATATGAGCTTTCAAGAGTATACTATCGTTATGCGGAAATGGAAGAAAAATTAAAAGGTATTTTTGAAGATGAGAATCGTTTATATAAAACACTGTATGATGCAAGCGAAATGTACGATATCTGGTTTGGAGGAAAGGAACCCGTAAAAAATGAAAAAACTGAGAATAACATTACGCAGTGATCTGTGCGCTGGGAGCGGGGAGAGCTTTGGAAATTCTGTAGATACGGATATCTGTATTTCTGATGCTGGACTTCCTTATATTCCGGCCAGACGTTTAAAAGGCTGCCTGAGGGCAGAAGCCGTTCAACTGAAGAAGTATGGCAGTAAACTGGCAACAGATGAAAATATTCAGAGGTTATTTGGCGGAAAAAATGGATTTGAAGGTATACTTGTACTTGAGAATGCTGTTCTGGACGGGGCGGAATCTATGGAGTGCTGGTTGAAAAGCGTAAATGCAGATCCATCGGCTGAACCGATTCTTAAGGATACTGCCAGGCCCGGCAGCGTGGCGAGCCTTTTTTCTTATGTGCGAGGTCAGACGAAGATGCAAAAGGGGGTGCCTGTGGATGGTACTCTGCGTTATACCCGCGTATTGAATCATTATGACCCGCTGCATGTAGGAGAGGAACTTGTATTTTGGGCCGATTTTTCTTTAAAAAAGGGCAGTGAAGATGAATTTTCGGATGAATTAAATCTTTTGAAACAATGTTGTATGGCTTTGCGGCATATAGGACTTAGCCGTAACCGGGGTCTGGGAAACATTAAAGTTGTGTATGATGCAAAAAAAACCGGCGAAGAGACAGTGGTCGGTGAAATGTCTGAAAATGAACAAGATGCATATCAGTTTGATGAGGGTCAGTTGAAAGATAAGAGCGAGATGATTTGTATTACATATCACATTCACCTGGATGCACCTGTAACTTTGCCGGGGTGCAGTGAACTTATATCTGAGATTCCTGCCAGGAGCGTGATTGGCTGTATGAGTACGGAATATTTAAGAAATGGTTCTGCAGATGAGATATTTTCTAAACTGTTTTTAGATGGAACAGTGCAGTGGAGTTCTCTGACACCTGTTATCTCAGGAAAAATTTCGGCACCTACGCCTCTGTTTCTGGTAAATCTGAAGAATGAGAAACGATATGCTAACTGTGCAGGGGAAGAGGTAAGAGGGAAAAAACAGAAGACATTGGAGGGAACGTATGCTGTTGAGACTAAAGATGGCTACACCATTGCTAAGGCCAACAGCCACACCGTATATCATCACACAGTCCGGGTTGAGGGACAGGATGGGATGCTGTATATGCAGCAGTCTCTTGATGCAGGCATGATTTATGGAGGAACTGTTACCCTGCCAAAATATCTGGCAGAGAATGTATGGAACATTATTGTAAAAGCACCTCTTCGGTTTGGACGGAGCCGGACGGCACAGTATGCGGCCTGCAGTATAGCAGGAGTTCCTAAGATATCGTCCTGCGCGATGGAAGAGATAATTGCGGAAACCGGGGAACCGATATATGTTGTGCTGCAGTCGGATTTGATACTGTCAGATTCGGGCGTGTTTGCAATGGACAATGCTTCTGTTCGTGATAAGATAGCTATGGAGCTTGGACTGAATCCTGTATGCGAAGTGCCGGCCGACAGTGTAAGATCTTTGACTGACCGCACAAAGTATCATGTTGTCAGTGGTTATCATAGCATGTGGCAGCTGCAAAAACCCCAGTTATTGTCCCTGCAGGGTGGAAGCGTATTTTGTTTTATATCCCAAGAAAGGAAGACTCTTCCGAGAACATTTCGTATTGGGGAATTTAAGCAGGAAGGATTTGGCGTATGCCATGTTCTCAAGCAAAGTGAAATCAATAAGCTGCAGTATATCAGTAAAGGCAGTGTGGATCGTCTGAATGAAATCAAAGGAACAGATAAAATACTTGTAAATGAACTCAGGAATGCGCTGCTTATGACAGCTGCCAGACATGCTGCTGAAAATCATGCGCTGCAGTATGCAAAATCACATGCAGATGAACTAGAAACAGGATTAATTGGCCGTCTGCGCCTTATGACAGATGAAGCAGAGAATTATGAGGACCTTCTTAATCATATTGAAAGTATCAAAGACAGTGATGAGAGCAGCGAAACTGAAGTATCCAGGAAATTAAGGGTGAAACAATTCGTACAGGGACTATGCGGTTTATACAGACTGGAAGCGGACAGGCTGATTGGAAATTGTGAAATATCCAATGAGATAGGAAATAATAAGGTGGTTCAAAGAAAAATTCTAGGAGAATGGAAATCACTGTTACTTTTTGCACTTCATATTGTTTATTATGAAAAAGGAGGACAGTAATTTATGCAGAAAATGTATTATAAGCTGACCTTTTCACAGACTGCTCCGTTGCGCATATCTAATGGGGACGTTGAAAATACGGACAGTGATTTGATGTTGGATTCCCGTGGACTGCCATTTATACCCGGCAGCAGTATTGCCGGAGTCTTGCGTTCCTTCGTACCGGAAAGCGAGGGAGAAGAACTCTTTGGATATATTGGGAAAGATGGTAAAGTGCAGAGAGAAAGCAGCATATTGATAAGTGATGCTGTTTTGCCAGATATATGTAAAAGAAGTGACATACGAATTTCGCATAGGGATGGTGTCGGAATCAATGACAGAGGTACAGCGCTGGATAATGCCAAATATGATTTTGAAGTTGCAGAAATAGCGATGCAATATACTTCTATTTTGGAGTGGACTGGTGATACAAAGAGTGATCAGGGTGCAAAGCAGCTAAATATTCTGACTAAAATTATAGAAAGGTTAGAATCTGACGGAGTTTCATTTGGCGCGCGCACCAGCCGTGGTTACGGTTCTATGGACGTATTTGTCCAGAAAAGGGAATTTGATTTTGGAAAGGGGGGGATAAATTCAGCAAATGTACTGGATGAATGGCTAACTTTTGACCCCTTTGCACCGGATGCCCGGTGGGATATGTACAGTGGTCACATCTCTAAAACGGCAGAGAATTATGATGTTTCTGGTCTTATCATTGAGATGGAATTTAAGATGGCCGGAAGTTTTGCAGTACGCAGATATAAAGAATGTGTGTCGGGGAAAGAGAATTTAGCATCCTCTGTACCGATGAAGTCAGCGTACGGAGCTCCGGTGATTCCCGGAACGAGCTGGGCAGGTGTGTTTCGGCATCATATGCTGGAACTGGCACGGCATATTTCCTGTCCGCAGGATATTCGGGATGATATTAACTTATTATTCGGTGTTGTCAGGGAAAATAATGCAAAACAGAAATCAAATCTGTATTTCAGTGAAACTACGGTGGAAGGCGGGCAATCTTATACTATTACGAGAAATGCATTGGATCGCTTTACAGGCGCACCAGTTTCTCAGGCTCTGTACACCTCAGAATGGTGGCAGGGAGGAAAAGGAAAACTGGTAATCCGCTGTAGGGAAAGGCTGACATCTTTGTTAGGCCAGTTGTTAGCGGTTTCTATCATAGACCTGAACCTTGGACTCCTTACAGCGGGTGGTTCTGGCAGTACTGGACATGGCTGTGTTGAAATTCTTTCACTGAAAGTGAATCATCAGGACAAAACACAGGCTTTGAGCAGAATGGATACTACATTTCTGGAGGTGGAATCGAAATGAATAAGATATGGATAAAAGAATATGGAAATACTCCGGAAAGTGAAATACAAGGTGTCATCAATAGGTATATGCCTGCAGATTCTCTTGGTATTGCTTATTATACAGACCGGTTCCGTTCAGCCGACAAGAAGCATTTGGCAGCCCTGTGCGAGGATATTCCGCACTTGTTGGAACTTCGCTTATTTAATGATATGGGTGAGTTGCTTATACGCCGCAGCCATATTGGCGGAGCATTCGTCTGGAGACTGGCAGATGATAATACATTGGAAAAAGCTGCTGCGCTGGAAACAGATCAGTTCTTGAAAAAGCCCGCGAGTTATTATGTGGAGTATAAACAATATCTGGATATTGACTCTTCTTTTCAATCGGATATTGATAATTATGGATGCCACACACTTCGGACTACCGGTGGCGGATACTACGCCCTGCCTGTAGCCGAAAAACAGAATATGGTGTGTATTAAAGCATATCTGCAGTATGATAAGAATGGTTTGGCGCATATAGCTGATTATCGGCTTGCAGGTTTTTGTTGAGCGAAGGAGGGATAAATAATGGCAAAACTAAAGAATAACCAGACAGATAATATTGATTTTCTGAACCCTTATACCTTCGTTCCGTTCCAGAAAGTACCACCTAAACCTGAAGCATGGGAACAGAAATATTCTTCACCTGAAGACCTGCTGACGGGATGGCTGGATATTGAACTTATACCGAAAACACCAATTATCATACCGGACACAGCACATCGTGAAGAAATAAAGGTGAAAAATAAGAAAGGCGCCGACACAGTACATAATAAATATCCATTTCTTCGGTTGCCGGATACAGATGGTGTACCTGGGATTCCGGGAGGCAGTCTGCGGGGAATGCTCCGCAGTGTATACGAAACATTAACCGGAAGCTGTGTATCTTCATTAATGGATGAAAAACCTATCAGTCAGCGAAATCCATTGTATGCTGGATTCGACAAACGGGGTCTCCTTCACTATGATTTGGCTACAGATACATGGACCCTTCACCGTGCGGTTGTTTACCGGCAAAAATGTGGGAAACGGCAAGTTGAATGCGGAAAATATAAAGGATTTTGTACAGGAGAAAAGGTGTATTTTACATATGACCAGCACAGACTGTTAAATATCGGCAGGACAGTGCAGGATGTTTCAGGAAAAAATGACATTTCATTTTCTTACGATGTGGGATGGCTGCAGTTTAATATACCTATTCAGCAGGACTACAGTGTAACTGTATTACAGCCGGGGTCTGTCGTTCATACCTGGAAAGGAGAAGAATATTCGTCAGATAGAAAATTATTATCTGCACTTAGCCGGGATGGTGTTGTGGATAATTCATCCGAATCGCCTAAGCCCATGAAAGATTTAAAGAATAAACTTATGGAGGCAAAAAACGGAGGGGATAATTATGTTCCTGTTTATTATCTGACTTTCGAGAACAAAAGGGGAACAGAAGTCTATTTGTCCGGAAGCTCTATCGGACGTGTTGGACGTAATAGGAAGTGGAAAGAGATAATGGGCAGTTATGCACCCTGCGAAAAAATAGATTTTCTTTGTCCGGCCTGCCTTCTTTTTGGTACGAAGGCTGACGGTGGTGTAAGAGGGAGGCTTCGTTTTACCGATGCAGTACCGATGAATCCTGAAAAGATAAAGTCAGAATTACATACGCTGCAGATATTAAGCACTCCGCGTCCTTCGGCCTTTGAATTTTATCTCAATAAGCCGGCAGCAGATGCTGCATACTGGAACTTTGATTATTATAGTGTGACGGTGTATGAGGACGGGAAAGGGCATCCGGAATTTTATCCGGTGGAGACTATGATGCCTCGTGGGAGAAAATATTATTGGCATCACAGAGAAGCTGCTGAGGATGCTGTTATCAGATCCAATCAAAATGCTACGATGGAAGCTGTATCGGGAGAAAATTTTAAATTTAGAATGTATTTTGACGGAATCCAGCCGCAGCAGTTAAGTGATATGATATGGACCATCACTTTTGGTGAAAACAGTGCAGATAGTACAAGACTACACAAGATCGGACATGCAAAACCTCTTGGTTATGGTAGTGTGAAACTTCTTATAACGAATGGTGCAATCAGGAAGGTTAAGAAGACAAAGACAGGCTTGTCAGCAGAATTAGTACCGCTTAATATTGATGTGAATAAGGCAGGGGGCACTAATTGCGGAATCACTATGGGAGAATCGGGAATCTCATTGAATGCAGAGCTCAAAGCTGATGAGTCACGGAAAAAAATAATGAATAACATTTTAAAAATATGTGATGCTGATGTCAGTGAGAATCTGAACATACGTTATCCGGTCAAAGTTACAAAAAAGGGAGAGGAGGAAATCTTTGAATGGTTTTCTAAAAACCGAAATGTAAATAAACATCATATTTCACCGGATACCCTGCCGAATCCAACAGACAAAAAACTTACATTGAGAGGGACGGTCTTATCATCTGATTCAGCGCAGGGGAAAAAGAATGCGGACAGCACTGATGGCGAGGGAAAGTATGCTGATAAAGCGAATCAGGGAAATAAAATGGGTGAATCTCGGAAAGTAAAAGCTGTAGTACTGAGGATTAATGCAAAAGGGAATTGCAGACTTAAACTTCAGGGCAAGGAGTCAGAAGGGCAGTTCAATACAAGAGGAAAATCATATTCATCTGGTTCAGAGATAGATGTCTATATTACAGGATACAGCGATAAGTATGATGTGTATTGGGTAAAACCGTTAGAATAATTAAATATTATTCAGCAAATGTATTTCCGGTGAATTGTAGGTGCGGTATATTGCTTTGCTGGGATATAAAATGCATTTTTTCCGATATTGTAGGTTTAGAGTGTGTTTGAAGATTGTGGGAATAAATTTTCAACACACTCTAATAATCCATTCGGCCAGAAATTTTCAGCTATAACCTGTGAGGCTTTAAAATATTTGCATGTTAAATACTGTCATAAAATTAACTGCAGATATTAAAATCTTATTTAAAATGTAAAGGTGTACGTGTATATGATAAAGGGGAATAATATGATGAATGCTCGGAATAGTCAGGAACTTGAGTCGAAAAAGGAAGGTACAGTACCAATGCCCAGAGAAACGGTTGCAGTAATACCGGATATTTCAGATAGTGTATTGCATCGATTTAAAGCAAATAATATTTTGTTGTTGAATATGAGTATATTACGTAGTGACGGGAATATTACAGAAAGCTCATATTGTTATAACGGAATTACAGTTAAAGGATTCGGACAATTGGAAGCGGTTCCTAAATTATTAATAAAGGAAGGTAAAACGCCGGATATTATCATTATACTTGCATCAGCTGCTACGAGAAAAGAAGTGGATTTTTCTATTCAAAGTGAAGATAGTACAATTGCAAAACGAGGTTCGGCAGTAGACTTTTTTAAAGAGCAAATAGCTGAAGCGAGTGGAAATTCTGTTTCCTTTAAAGTGGTAGAACTGGATAAAAGAAATGCATCTCATGTGGAGCATTTAAAAAATGGAGAAAATCGAGAGCAGGAATTGAATAAAAAAGACGTTGTTTCCGCAGTAGGAAATGTAGTTGATATTATCCGATTATTAAAACGTAATAATGAGAAAATTAATTTGTATTTAGATATTCATGGCGGTCCAAGGGAAGATCAGGTGGTAATTGAAGCTATTATTAATCTGCTTGCTATGGAAGATATCTGCATTACAGATGCGTTTAGTATTAGTGGTGGTGGTCAGAATGTTCCTATTATGAACGTTACCGAACTCTTTAAAATCTTTAACTTCGTATCAGCAATGAATGAGTTTACGAACTTTGGACTGGGTAAAAGTATAAAGGAATATGTGAATGGACTTTCAAGAGAGGCATATGAGGACGAATTTTATAAGGAAATATCCAACGGTATTGGAAGAATTTCAGATGCATTGCTGTTGTGTAGAGTAAACGAATTTGAGAGTGCTCTAGATAGTATGCAGAGGATTATAGAAAAACGCGATCATAAAATAGTAATAAATGATTACCTGGATATATTTATTAAAAATATTAAAAATAATTATGGCATTTTGCTGCAAAAAAATAAAAGAAATCTGCAAAACGAAGTGCTTTGGGCATATAAAAAAGGATTTTATCAGCAGTGCCTTGCAATCATTGAAGCAAAAACACCGGAATATGTATTTACAAATTTTTTTGAATACTCTGAAACAGATGGGGTGAAATGTGAAATATGGAATAAACAGAATAATTGCAGAGAGAAACAGATAAGTAAGCGGTACTTTTTAAACCGTATTTCAAGAGGAAGATGTAAAGATTCGGTAGAATCACAGTATGAGTATTTATCCAAAACATTGTTGTATTCAAAGAGAAAAATTAACAAGTGTAAAAAATATGAAGTCATAGACTACGAACTAGAATATAACGAAAAAGAAAAATATGATATTATATTTTATTGCAAATTTACGCAAGGTAAAGATTTTGCGAGATTTTTGAAAGAGTGGAAAGTGATTAAGGCAATCCGTAATAACGTAATGCATTTGAGAGAGGATGAAAAAGTTTTTATTAATCAAGAAAAGGTGTGGGTGACACTTACAGTCGTTCATGATCAAATAAAAGAATATCTACGTTTACTTAATAAACTTAAAATATAATAGTTAAGTAAAAAAATTTATAGTCTCTGTATATGAGAAAGTAACTGCAATTGGTGGGATGACAGGTGAGATGATTTTATGTACAATTGTATTGGAAAGTATAGGATGGTATGAAGGCAAGATATTTGTATTACACAGGGGGGCTGTAGATTACGACCGTACAGGGCCGTAATCTACAGATGCCGATATTATTAATTATAAATGCAGCAGCCAGTCGATCACATTTGTCAATTTAATACCGTTGTAATTGGATGGATTCCAGCGGACGCATTTCTCTGGAAAAAGTTTCATCTGCGGTCATTCAGCTGTTACCTGGAAATAGGTGTATGCATTTTGATTCCTGGCAACAAAATCTACTTCTGTGTTGCCGAGTTTTCCAATATTAACTTGATAACTGCGACGAAGCAGTTCAAAATAGACAATATTCACGATTGAAAATCCCAAAACATACCGCTGCGGCGGAAGGATATATCCACTAAGTCCCAAATCAACAATGAACCATTTGGAATTGGTTTTTAAGAGCTGCTTTCCTACGATATCAAAATGGTCTGCTTTGTAGAAGATAAAGGATTCAGAGAGAGCTTCCATATAATCACTTACAGTATTGGCAGATATTTTTCTCCCGTTGGATGTGAGATAATCATTTTTACAGAAATGAGACTGCCGACAACACTGGAAAGATAGCAGGCTATTGGCTTTAGAAGAGCAATATCTGTAATTTTTCTTTTATTCGGGTCATTTTCACGGCGGATCTGCCGGTCTTCCATATACTTAATAATAACTGTATTATAAATGCCTTTCAGATAGACGTATGCTTTTTCCGAAGTTTTTTTCATGGCGGACAGATAATGGAAGCCGCCATATTGCATATATTCTGCAGATACAATGTCTGCATACCTTCCTGTGTCCTCCATGGTGTAGTAATACAGAAAGCAAAAGGGGAGCATGGAAATTTCAATGTATCTTCCGGTAAGGAGGGTTGTGAGATCACTGGGAAACAAATAAAATTCCGAAATCGGAATTACAATTACCTCTTGCGTTATGCCTCCCAAAGAGATATAATGATATTACACTAAACGTAATAAAGAAGGGAATATGCATGCGCGAATGCGGAAATGAAATATTGACCGAAATCTCCTATCTGGTATTGCTGGCATTCTGCAGTCCGAATCATGGATATGGAGTTATGCAGTTTCTGGAGGAGCACACAGAAGGCAGGGTAAAACCCGGGGCAGGAACACTTTACGGGGCAGTGAATGCGCTGCTGAAAAAGGAGTGGATCGCTCTATATGCCCGGGATGACAGGAAAAAGACGTATTTGATCACAGATCAAGGCAGAACTGTTTTGGAAAGGGAAGTGAGAAGGCTAAAGCTGAATTACACATTGGGACAGCAGATATTGAATGGAGGGGATGAGAATGGAAGTGACTAAATTTTTTCTGTCCATAGAAAAGGAAGAAAAGTGGCTGAATGATATGAGCAGTGAAGGCTGCCGTTTCGTCGGAAAGCACGGATTCTCTTATAAGTTTGAGCCCTGCGAAAAAGGGACATACCGGTACTGTATAGACCAAAGGGGATTTCTTAAAAACAGTGAGGAGTTTGTGGGATTTTTAGATGAGTTAAATATGAAGCTTGTTCATAAACAATGGGGATTCTACTATTTTGAAGCAGATAGAAGCTGCAGTACGGAAAAAATATATACGGACATAAAATCTAAGTCCAGTTTTTACCTTCGATGCATTTTATGGCTTGCGTGTATCGGAATATTAAACATCTCCATAATAAACCATGCAAATGGTCCCTATTTTTTAAATATTTCAATTCCTATAGTTGCAAATACGGTTGTGTTATGCCTGGTATTGTCTGCAATATTGAAATACGTTTGGAATATCCTTTTGCTGCATCTGAGAAAGTAGTTTGGTATTATGCCGGAGTATATTAAAAAACTTCATGCATCCATACAAAGAAGAGAATAAAAGAGGAGGAAATACCACATGACAGAAAAAGTCCTGTACGAAGAGCTATGCCCGGCAGAATTTCAGGACCGGCTGCAGGCGTGCCCTGTAGCGTACCTGCCGCTGGGGACGCTGGAATGGCATGGTCCCCATCTGCCCCTGGGAGCGGACGGAATTCAGTCTCAGGAATTATTTATACGGACAGCAGAAAGGATAGGCGGAATCGTATTGCCGAAACTCTTTCTCGGGCCTGACCGGTTTTACCATGCCCCGGAGAGGGAGCTTTACGGTATGGATATCTGCACAGGCGGGACCATAGTGCCTTATGAAATGCAGCAGCTTCCCGGAAGTGCCTACTGGATGCCGGATGAGGAGTACCGAGGAATGATTCTGCGTATTGGAGCCAATCTGTCCAGAGCAGGATTTAAAATTCTTGCTGCCCATGGCCATGGGCCGTCCATTCGGCAGTTTGGTGCTCTGAAAGAAGAACTGCACAGCAAATGCGGTCTGATCGGGGTGACAGCTTTTGATTTCATGGAAGATGACAGGCTGAGATTTCAGAATGACCATGCTGCGGCCAATGAGACTTCCATTACCATGGCGGTCCGCCCGGAACTTGTTCAGCTTGAAAGGATTCGGAACGGAGAGGAACTGCCCATAGCTGTGGCAGGGGCTGACCCGAGGACAGATGCCTCACGGGAATACGGAATGGAAATATTGGAGATGAATGTAAATGCCCTCTGCCGGGGAATCGGAGAGCTGCTGAACAAGGAAAAACTTACTTTGTAATGGCGAGAGGGTGCGAAGATAATACTGTTCAAGTTTAATGGTATATGCCCTGCCGAAAGTACGGGAGGGACTCATCTGCCGGTTTTTGCGGAGACAGGTAAGAACTGCTGGTTAGAGTCACCGTTTAACTGTGATTACGGAGGAGGAAAAGAACATCAAATGCCCCATAAATGTCATGATACAGGCACTTATGGGGCATTTTTACCATTAAAGTTATGACAAATGGCTGTGCGTCTTCTGCCATCCGAAAGAGCGGCTATTTGATTGCAATCTTAAACACTACGGGTTTGTCGGATCTCACATTCTGCGTTTCTATTTCCAGCCCGTTTTCTGTTCTTTTCCATATCGGGGATTCCTCAAAACCCAGCACTTCCACATTTTCAATGATGCCGTGGAATTTCGGCAGTCTGGATGCATCCTGTTCGGCCAGGGATTTTATGACAATGCGGCCGTCTTCAGGATAGGAAAGGCAGGCGGCATAGAGGTGTGATCCCTTAACTGTGAACCGGAAATCCTCTTTTGTAAAGACTTTGTCCTTACCATCTGTAAACTGCCCTTCTTCCACCTTTGTGGGACCTTCCGCGGCAGTGCGCCACACGCGGGAGCCGTAAATGGCCTCACCGTTTGCCTCCAGCCATGCTCCGATCTGCAGGAGTATCTCCGTGTCCTCCTCCGAGATGGTTCCGTCTGCCTTCGGGCCTACATTCAGCAGAAGATTTCCGTTTTTGCTGACCACATCCACCAGGTCACAGAGGATATCCTTTGCCTTTTTAAATTCATTATTCTCTGTATAGCACCAGGAATTTTTGGCGGCAGCAGTATCTGTCTGCCAGTAAAATGGCTGTACGTCAGCAAACTGTCCCCGTTCAATATCCACCAGGGCGGTGCCGAACATGAAGGCATCGTGTTTATAGGCGATCACAACCTCTTCTTTCCACTCTGCGGCGCGGTTGTAATAATAGGCAGCGATTTTCTGCAGATAGGGTTTGGCGCTGCTGTGCTGGATCCACCAGTCAAAATACAGCTCTTTTATGTGGTAGCGGTCTATAAGCTCACAGGTCCGCACCATCCAGTCCTCCAGGAATTCTCTGGTGGGGACGGGTTCGCTGAATAAATCCTGATGGTCTCCCTCCGGCATGGCAGGCCAGTATAGATCTCCCTCTTTTTCAGAACCGGTGATATCGCTGTCAAAATCCCGCCCATGTCCCATAAAAAACCAGTGTTCAATACGGTGGGTGGAGGCTCCGTTCACCAGCCCGTTTTTATGCATTTCCTCTGTCAGTTCTCCCAGAACATCACGGTGCGGGCCCATTTCAAAGGCGTTCCAGTGGGAAATATCGCTGCGGTACATCTGGAAGCCGTCGTGATGCTCTGCAACGGGAACAACATATTTGGCCCCGGCCTTTTTAAACAGGTCTATCCAGGCAGCGGCGTCAAAGTGTTCCGCTTTGAACAGGGGAATGAAATCCTTGTAGCCGAAGTCCTTCTGATCTCCATATACCCGGCGGTGGTGTTCATATTCCGGACTGCCCTGTATGTACATATTCCGCGGATACCATTCGTTTCCGAATGCGGGTATAGAGTAGGCGCCCCAGTGAATAAAAATACCGAATTTTGCATCCCGGAACCAGGCGGGGGTCTCGTGGGCAGAGAGGGAATCCCAGTTGGCTTTGTATGGCCCTCTGTTAATGACATCTTCAATTTGCTGTAAATACATTTCTTTGCTGTACATAGGCGTTCTCCTTTCCGTAACTGTCTCTATTGTATGTCCCGGCACAGGAAATAAAAAGACAGAAAAGCGTCCAGTTTTCTGTCAGGATGTCGTTATTTTCAGGGTGAGGACACCGCGTGCTCAAAACCGGTTTTCATATACGCGGAAAGCATGTATAATTACAAAAAAGGTGTAACTATTCAGCCAGCTGAATAGTTACGGGTATTCGCCCATTAAAAATCGCTTTGCGATGGGACGAATACCTGCTACCACTACTCTTATGCACGGTCAGCGCAGTAAATGCGCAGACCTGACTGAACAGTTATAAAAAGGTAACGATTCCGCCGGCTGAATACTTACCAAGTAAAGCTTCTGAAAAGAGGAAGAAGAATGGCAGATGTGAATTACAAAGTGAATCTGGACGGTGTACCGTTTCATATAGTATCTGTGGGACATGGAATCACAGGTCACATTAAGATGCACGTGCACAGCATAACCAGCTATGAAATTCATTATGTAGAATCAGGAGAAGGTATACTGCGCCTCCGTTCGGGAGAGCACGGACTTAAAAAGGGGACCTTTTACCTGACAGGACCGGGAGTGGCACATGAACAGATCACAGTGTCCCGGGAGCCTATGGAGGAGCTGGTCCTCTATTATACGGTTCCTCTGTCCTGCAGGGCGCAGCCGCAGCGGGAGGACTGGATGGAATGCCTGCTGGACCAGCGTTTCTGGATTGGAGATGATGCGGGGGAGGTGTCGGATATCCTCCGGGGGATAATCCGTGAGACAGAGAGGAGACCTGCCGGGTTTCAGGCAATGATACCGCATCTGGCAGGCCAGCTTTTTATCACACTTGGCAGGATGTACCGGGCAGGGCAGCCCGAGCAGGGGGAAGTGTACATGCCATGCTCCGATGAGGGGAAATATCTGCAGATAGAAAGAATGTTTCTGGACGACCCGGTACATATTACCATACACGGACTGGCAGAAGCGCTTGGGCTCAGTGTGCGTCAGGTGCAGCGCCTGATGAAGAGCCATTATGGAATCACATTCCGACAGATGCAGATGGATAATAAACTGGAGCTTGCCTGCCGTCTGCTGGAGGATACCCGTGATTCTGTGGAAAAAATTGCAGAGAAGACCGGGTTTTCCGCGGCGGATTATTTTGGGTACTGCTTTAAAAAGAAATACGGAATGTCTCCCGGTAAGTTCAGGAAAGAGGCGGGAAAAAGACCGTGGATACCCGAGGAATAGTGTACGGTATTTGCAATGTTTTGTATAAAAATAGGAATAAAAAAATTCTTTATTCATGATATCATTCTATGGTGCTGTATACAGCAATACATAACACTGTCCCGGCTGTATAATATCTATACATCAGAGTCCGGGCAGGGAGAGGAGATACATGAAGTTCAGAATAAATAACCCGGATCATGAGAAAAGTCCCTATACCGGAATGGGAAGAGAACACTGGCTGGATGCTGCTCAGTTTCTGTTAGAAGGGATTTTCTCCAACATCGGGGATTTTGACACGCCCATATACTGTCCGAGAACAGAATTTACGGTCAGTTATCCAAATAAAAACAGCGGGGAATGGAAAGCATTCGCCGCCAGATTCGAGGGCCTGGCGAGGAGCTTTCTGATAGCGGCTCCGCTTCTTCACAACAGGCCGGAGGCTGAGGCAGGGGGATTTTCCGTAAAGGAGTATTACAGAGAACATATCCTTCGCGCAGTCACAAAGGGAACCGGGGATTATATGCTTACCTACAGAGAGCTGGATGCCATGTCCGGGGAAAAGGAGCATTGTTTTCAGCATACCTGCGAGTGCGCGTCGCTGGCGATTGGCCTCTGGCAGTGCAGGGAAGTTATATGGGATTCCTACACACAGCAGGAAAGGGATAAAATAGCGGGGTATCTGCGCGAATTCGGAGACGCGAGGACAGTGCCCCACAACTGGCGTCTGTTCAATATGCTGATCTTAGGGTTTCTGTGGAGCCAGGGATATGAAATTGATGAGCATAAGATGAAGGATCATGCCCAGACAATTCTTTCCTACTATGCCGGTGACGGCTGGTTCAGGGACGGACACCGTTTTGATTATTACAGCCCCTGGGCTTTTCATGTGTATGCTGCACTCTGGAATGTGTGGTACGGGTACGAGAAAGAACCGGATATGGCAGAACGGATAGATGCGTATTCCAACTGCCTTCTTCAAAAATACACGGGAATGTTTGACAGAGAGGCCCATGTGACCATGTGGGGAAGAAGCGGTATCTACCGGAATGCCGCCACTGCGCCCTTTGCCTCAGTGTTCTTCCTGAAAAGACACGAGATGGACCCCGGACTTGCCAGGCGGATCAATTCCGGAGCGCTTCTGCAGTTCATACAGAACGACAAAGTGTTTCAAAACGGTGTGCCTGTTCTTGGGTTTTACGGGGAGTTCCCGCCCATGCTTCAGGATTACAGTTGTGCAGAGAGTCCCTTTTGGATGGCAAATCCGTTCCTCTGTCTGAATCTTCCGAAAGACCACCCCTTTTGGACTGCGAAGGAGAATAACGGGGACTGGGACACTTTGAGGGAGGACGCGTACAGCTCTTATGTTATGGACGGACCGGGCATCGCGGCCTTTCATCAGGGTGCCAACGGGGCGGCGGAATTCTGCACAGCTAAAAATGTGTTCCACCCGCAGGATGATTACATCAAGGCATATATACGTCTGGCGTTTCACAGCCGTTTTCCCTGGGAGGATTTTGACCGCCGGGGGGCAGAGGCCATGCAGTACAGCCTGCAGTTCGATGGGGAGCATCAGGCGCAGATTCCCAATATCATGCTGTATGGCGGGGTGCGGGACGGCGTGCTGTACCGCCAGGAGTATTTTAACTTTCAGTATAATTTTCAGGGGCTGGCATGTATGGATCTGGCGGATATTCCACTGCCTAACGGTATCCTGCATGCGGATAAAATGAGGATACATGAGAAACCCTTCACCCTTACTTTGGGAGCGTATGGTTTTCCGAAGGAGGGGAACGTACAGACAGAGCGCAGGTCAGATGGCACAGCGCAGGCCTTGATCGTGAAAAATGAAAAGCGGAGCCTGGCCTTTGTGAGTTATACCGGCTTTGACAGCGTTGAAATGAAGGAGCGCACAGGCGTAAATGCAGTCGCTGAGAGAAGTATTCTGCTTTACGGAAAATGCAGAAGAGAAGAGTATTATGAGTACAGGCCCTATGTGATGGTCTATGCTGTTCTGACCGCGGAGGGCAGGGAGTTTACCGGGGAGGAATTGTTCCCTGTCAGTGAAATCAAGTTTCAGGATGAGGAGCAATGCGGAGCTGCAGGGCCTGTGAGAATCACGCTGCGTTCAGGGAGAACGGTCTGCGTGGATTATGAAGGGCTTGAAGGTAATTTAAGTCTTTAGACAGGCACGTTTATGAACAAAAAAATGAGTCCGGGTTTTCCCGGACTCATTTTTTTGCTTTATCAATAACATGTTCCGCATACTTCTGCGGTGTCATTCCCGTATATTTACTGAATACCCTGATAAAGGTATTGGAACTGTTGAAACCGGTCATAGCACTTAAATCTTTTGTTTTTAAAGACGGGTCCTTTTCCAGCAGCGCCCTGGCCTGATTGATGCGGTAATTGTTCAGGTAATCCTTAAAGTTATTGTCACTGAGCTGTTTAAAGAGAATCCCGCAGTATTTGGGGGAGATGTTGAACTGGTCTGCCAGGTCGTTGAGCATGATATTGTCCCTGTAATTCTGATGGATATAGTCAAGCATGCGGGACAAAATAGCTTCATCCTGTGTCTGGCTGCGCCTGTTTTTCTCCTTTATGATCTCAGAGATGACGGTTTTGATGCCTGTTATGGTCACGGAATCGGCCCAGTGTGTGTACCAGTGTTCATAATCAATGGACCGGCCGATAAATTCCTCGGGGCTTGTCTTAAGCTCCTGAAAAACCCTGTTTATGGTTCCAATCAGAGCGTAGACAAAGTTCTGGAGAACCTCCATGGACAATACCTTGTGGACAAGATTTTCCCGGATCAGGCTGTCGAACAGTTCCATTGCCTGTTCCTGGCCGTTGATGATCTCCTGGATCAGCTTGTTCTCCGTTGAGAGAGGATAAGAATAGGTGGCGGAATCTATAGCGGCGATCTGTTCGTGGGTAATGATCTTGTCATGGGGGAGCATGGGCAGATACTCTGCTATTTTCAGCGTTTCCTGATAACAGTGGTAGAGATTTTCAAATCCCCGTCTTACTGTGCTGAGCACGGTCTGTTCCTCCCAGTATTTGCCTGATTCGTCACCTTCCATAGGCGCGGACAAAGCCCTGGCGGTCAGTAGTTTTGCGCTCTCCATACTGTCGGTTTTCAGGATCAGGGCGCAGCGGTACATGGAAAGCTTCACGAATACAATATCATCTCTCTTTACGCAGTTCTGGAAGATCAGGTTCTTGTACATTTCAAGCTGGCAGAATCCGCTGTCATCCAAAGTCTGGGAGGCATCCGGTGAAAAACATATAAGCCCCACACAGAACAGGCTGTTGTCAGGGAAATACGGTTTTTCTTTGGGGGCCAGATATCCATTGGGGTCTGTGAGCAGATTCTGGTAATACTGCTGGGCCAGAAGGGTGTTGGTGGTCTTCCTGGTTGCCATCAGGCTGTGGTTCAGACTCTGCATCTTTGCCAGGTTGTCGTTCAGGATCTGGAATTCATCGTAGCTTTTGGAATCTTTCTCTATATGAGGCTGCAGTACCTCGTATATGGGGCGGTACAGAAGGTTCACCACATAATAAAAGGCAGCGCTCAAAAGGATAAAAATGACCAAAACCGCCAGAAGAAAGAGGAATATGTTCATGGCATTGAAGCTATACCGGTCATACAGGTAAGAGATATTCCAGTTCATAGACAAAAGGTGGGCGTTGGCTATGTAATAACCGGATTTTTTTACGATATCCCTGCCTGCGTCCAGATCTGTTCCAAGGGATGTAAAGAGAGACACGTCATTTTCATCCAGGGAACTGGGGATAAACAGACCGTCCGTGTTGGAAATCCAGTATTTTTCCGGTGTGGCAGTACCCACAAGGGAGCTTATGGGGATATCAGCCATGTAAATACAGGTGCGCGGCTGCTTATACCCCTTGATCAGATAATAAAGGGAAGCCAGCTCGCCCCGGTCATTGTAATGCGGAATCACATAGGGAAACATATTTTTATCAAAATATTCCTGTATATCTGTCAGATCATCTTCCGATAATCCCTTTTTCTTTAAAAATTCAGAGACAGAGAAAGAACCCTCAGGGGACAGGACACTGGAATGTGTGTTGTCATCAAGATCTGTCTGTCCGTTGTTGAGCAGAAGATACACCTGAAAGCGTGTTTCCACAGCGCCTGCGTATTTGAGAAGCGCTTTCTGTGCCCGGGAGGAGAGCAGATAAAAATCACGTGTGCCCTCTGAGACAGACCATTCCTTGATCAGGGAATCATTTACGATATCCGTCATGGTGTTGGATATCTCTTTCAGAGAGACTGCGCTCTTTTCCTCCAGGATCGTGCGGGATACAGAGATGGAGGTCTCATAATTCTCTTCTGAGCGCTGAGTCAGCAAGATGCCTGAGACGGAGGCCAAAACAAGAGTCACCACAGCGGCCAGAAGCAGGAATACGATTTTCAGTTTTTGGTGATATAATCCGGATGGCTGTTTCTGCATATCTGCTGTCTCCTTTTTTCTTTGATCCGCGTCAAGTTCCCGCTGCCAGGTTTATGTGCGAAATGGAAGGGGGATTTTCCTGACGAGATTAAATTATAATTGCATTTTGTTGATAATTCAAGTGGAAGCGCCTTTATTTATGGGCCTTGGGATAAAATGGTGATGATTTGAAAAATGGTGATGCCCCGGAAACAAGCGCTTCTTTGAAAAACAGGGACGAAGTGAAAAATGTGTATCCCAAAAACCCGGAAGAAAATAAGCCGTGGAATTTGATGATTTACATTTCAAAAAATTTCCGTTAAGGTGTGGATATCGACTCGAAGCGCTTCGATAAAGGAGAAAGGAGAGAGAAGAGGACTTTGGCTAAACAACAAATAAAAATACAGAAGAAAAGAAATTTTTCTTTTGTCATAAAAAAGATAGCTTCAAGTAAGGAATTATACCTTCTGCTGCTTCCCGGTATTATATGGTATCTTCTATTTGCTTACCGCCCAATGACAGAACTCAAGATAGCATTTTACGACTACAATGTATTTCAGGGTATTAAAGGAAGTACATTTGTGGGACTGCAGAACTTTATGGAATTTTTCAGAGGGAAGGATTTTCCCAGGGTATTAAAGAATACCTTAATGATCTCCTTCTGGCAGCTTTTGATCTGTTTCCCGCTTCCGATTGCCCTGGCAGTCTGTGTGACGGAGATGAAGAACAAGTTTGTCAGCAGGATGACACAGATGTCCACATTACTGACACATTTCATATCAGTCGTGGTTGTCTGCGGTATCGTGATCAACTTCCTGTCTCCAAGTACGGGGGTCATCAACCTGGTGCTGGAGAAAATCGGTGTGGACCCTGTATACTTTATGACGAAACCGGAATATTTCAAGGGAATCTACACATTAATGACCTTATGGCAGAACGCGGGATTTGACGCCCTGGTGTATATCGCGGCGATCATGGGAATTGACCCGCAGCTTTATGAGGCGGCAACCGTGGACGGCGCGGGGAAAATGAAGAAGATTTTCCATGTGACGATTCCCGCCATTGTGCCCACGATCGTGACGATGCTGATCCTGAAGCTGGGAGGTATTATCAAGGTGGGATACGAGGCAATCTTACTGTTATACCAGCCGGCAACGTATTCTGCGGCTGATGTGATCTCTACATATTCTTATCGTCTGGCATTTGAGAATGGAAACTATGGGCTGTCTGTTGCTGCGGGACTCTTTGAATCCGTGGTGGCATTTATCATGGTAATTCTTGCAAACAGATTCAGCAAGAAGATTTCCGATAACGCGTTATGGTAAGGGGGAAGAGAGATGGCAGGAAATAAAAGAAAACAGGGGCAGGTCATCGGAATGGGAGAGCGTGTCTTCAATGCGGTAATGATCGTTCTCGGTATCGTAATCACATTCATTGCCCTGTACCCCATATATTATGTATTGATCTCCTCCTTCAGCAAGCCTTTCTTCGTGGAGAATGGGGATGTGCTGCTGAAGATCAAAGAATTTACCACAGCCAGCTATGAAGCTGTGTTTAAGAGGGACGGACTGTGGACTTCCTATGGCAATGCCATTTTCTATACCGTGTTCGGACTCATGGCAAATATGTTTTTTACCACGACCATGGCATACGCATTGTCCAAGAAATATCTGATGGGAAGAAAGCTTCTGACCCTGTTTACGGTATTCACCATGTGGTTCAGCGCAGGTATTATTCCGACTTACATGAACTTCAACAACCTGGGTCTGCTGGATACAAGGACAGCGATCATTTTCGGATTTGCCATTGAGACCTATAACCTGATCATTATGAAGAGCTTTTTTGAACAGGTACCGGAAGCGCTGGAGGAAGCGGCATTCATTGACGGGGCAGGGCATTTCAGGGTATTCTGGAATATATATCTTCCCCTTTCCAAGCCGGCGCTTGCCACAGTGGGGCTATTCTATGGTATCAGCCGCTGGAACGGATACTTCTGGGCAATGCAGCTTTTGAAAGATGACAATAAGATACCCCTTCAGGTTTTCCTGAAAAAACTGATCGTAGAGCGGGTTTCCAATCCGTCGGATGCGGCTATTGTGACAAAGGCATCCTTAACATCACCAACTACACAGGTATACGCACTGATCATTCTGGCAATCGTTCCGATGATCGTGGTATTCCCGTTCATTCAGAGATATTTTAAAACAGGCCTCACCGTCGGCGGTGTAAAAGGCTGATCATAAACGGAGGATTATTATAATGAAGAGAAAACAGATCACAGCATTATTACTGACAGCAGTTCTGGGAGCATCCATGGCGTTTGGAGTGACTGGCTGCGGCAAGGAAGAAAGCAGCAAAGAGACAGCATCAGGCAAGGACGGCAGCAAGGAGTTTACTGCCTTCATGTTCCTGTCAGGGACACCGTTCAATTCTGACTGGGAAGTGTGGAAAGAAGTGGAGAAAAAGACAGGCGTGAAACTAAAAGGCGTTGTGGCTTCCTCCAACTCAGACTACGCCACTGCATTCCAGAACATGGTTGCATCCGGTCAGCTTGCCGATATCATTGCCTGCGACCTGACTACAGATATAGAGAAACTGGGCAAGGACGGCGGAGTTATTCCTTTAAATGACCTGATCGAGGAACATGCACCACATATCAAGGAAGCCCTGGACAGTGACCCGAACCTGAAATACCAGGCGACAGCAGAGGATGGGAATATCTACAATATTCCGTTGGGAAAAGAATTAAAATCTTCACAGTTCTACTGGATCCGCCAGGACTGGCTGGATAAGCTGGGCCTGGAGGCACCTACAACCGTAGATGAGCTGCACGATGTACTGACAGCATTCAAAAACAATGACCCAAACGGAAACGGACAGGCTGATGAGATCCCGCTGTTTGACCGCTCCGCTACCGCAGAAACGGAGATGGGTGAATATCTGGCCTTATGGGATTCCAGTGCTTCCTTCTATCCCCGCGACGGCAAGATCACTTACGAACCGCTGACAGAGAATTATAAAAACGCGGTGAAGAACCTTGCCCAGTGGTACAAGGAAGGACTGATCGATCCGGAAATCTTTACAAGGGGAATGTCAGCAAGGGATACACTTTTGAGCAACAACACCGGCGGATTTACCCATGACTGGGTAAGTACAGGAAACTACAATGACTCCCTGGGTGAGGAAATTCCGGGATTCCAGATGACAGCCATCGCTCCGCTGAAGGACCAGAACGGAAATGTGAAAGAGCGTGACTATCGTTACGCAGAGTGCGGATGGGGCATTTCCTCACAGTGCAAGGACCCGGAGAGCGTGATCAAGTTCATGGATTTTATGTTCACAGAGGAAGGTTCCGATCTGATGAACTGGGGCATTGAGGGCAAGACCTATACAGTGGATGACAAGGGAAATAAGGCATTTACAGAGGAAGTATTTAATTCCGGGCTGGCTCCTGTGGAGTATCTGCGTTCTTTAGGCTCCCAGTACCGTGCAGGCTATGTACAGGCAGCAGACTATGAATACGCTACCATGAATGAAGCAGGCAAGGCGGCAAATGAGCTGTACGATGCACATGACGAATGGTTTAAGGCACCGAAACTTCCGGAGCTGAAGCTGAGCACCGACGGAATGGATGAATATAAGAGTATCATGTCAGGAATTGAGCCTATTGTATATGAAAAACTGCAGAGCTGGATCTTAGGCTCCAGCAATATTGACGATGAGTACGACGCGTTTATCCAGGAGCTGAAGGACAGGGACATTGAGAAGGCCATTGAAATTCAGCAGAAAGCATACGATAACTACGTAAAAGTGACAAAATAGATAAAAGGAGGATGTCATGGAGCGGCAAAAATTGCAGAGAGCTGCAGATACGGCGGGATCCATTCTGAAGGAGAACCTGAAGGATTATACCTTTTGTTTTCCCGGTTCCAACAGTGAAAATCAGTTCTACCCTGCAACGGAGAATGTAGAGTGGACCACAGGATTCTGCACCGGGACTTACTGGCTGGCCTATGAGCTGACAAAGGATGAGGCATTCAGAAAGTCAGCGGAAATACAGGCGGACAGCTTCTATAACAGAATAAAAAATAAAATTGACGTGGAACACCATGACATGGGATTCCTATATACACCGTCCTGTGTGGCAGCCTATCAGCTTACGGGAAACGAGAGGGCAAAGGAGGCTGCTGTCATGGCAGCCGAACAGCTTATCAGCCGTTTTCAGGAAAAGGGCGGTTTCATCCAGGCATGGGGGCCTCTGGGAGCGGAGGACAACTACCGCCTGATCATTGACTGCCTGCTGAACCTGCCCCTGCTTTACTGGGCATCCGATGTGACCGGAGACGGAAAGTACAGGGAGATTGCTGTGCGCCATACAAAGACCAGCATACAGAATCTGGTGAGGGAAGATTTCTCCACATACCACACATTTTTCTTTGATCCGAGGACCGGGGAACCGGTGCGCGGAGTGACGGCACAGGGATATAAGGATGACTCCGCATGGGCCAGAGGCCAGGCATGGGGAATATACGGAACGGCTTTGGCATACCGCTACACAAAAGACGAGACATGTAAGGATTTGTTCCGTAAAGTGACGGCGTTTTATATGGATCATCTTCCGGAGGATCTGGTACCCTACTGGGATCTGAGCTTTTCCCGGGGAAGCGGTGAACCGAGAGATACCTCCGCGGCTGCAGCCGCGGTATGCGGTATGATGGAAATGTGCAAGAACGGCAGTTTAGATAAGAAGGAGAAGGCTTTTTATGAGGAAAAGGCAGACCAGATGCTGGAAAACCTTATAGACCACTATGCAGTCACATCCATAAAAGAGTCAAACGGTCTGCTGCTTCACGGGGTCTATGCCAAGAGCAGCCCTTACAACAGTGTGACAGACAGAGGTGTGGATGAATGCAATCTGTGGGGGGATTATTTCTATCTGGAAGCGCTGACAAGAAAACTGACGGACTGGAAAACATATTGGTAAGAAATGAAACAGAGACAGACACGGTTGCCGGTGACGGCAATGGTGTCTGTTTTGTAATTCGGCTGAATGCGGTGCGGGGGAAGAAAAATATGGTTTCTGTCATTCCGGGATAGGATTTCCCATAAGAAAATGCTATACTGATTACAACTTTTATATAACGGATCATCAGGAAATCCCTGAAAATACAGCAAAGGAAAGTGCAGCAGCCTATGAATAAAATACTGTTGATCGAAGATGACAAAGACCTGAACACAGGCCTCACCTATGACCTGGAAGCAGAAAACTACAAAGTATACTCCGCGCTGACTCTGGGCGAGGGCATGTCTGTCCTCAGTGAAAATGAGGTGGATCTGATCCTCCTGGACGGCAACCTGCCGGACGGTGACGGGTTTGACTTCTGCAGAGCCATAAAAGCGGAAAAGGACATTCCCATCATATTTCTCACTGCCCGGGATATGGACCGGGACGAGATGCGGGGGTTTGACTGCGGAGCGGATGACTATATCACAAAACCCTTTAAGATGCCTATTCTCCACAGAAGGCTTCAGGCAGCCCTGCGAAGGACTTCTGCAGGCCCAGGGGAGCGGATCCAATACGATGACGGCTGTCTGAAGATAGATTTTGATACCATGACAGCCACCCTGGAGGGAGAACCTCTGGCTATGACACCTACGGAATTTAAGATCCTCCGGCTTTTGATCGCCAACGCCGACAGGGTTATGACAAAAACTCTGCTGCTGGAGAAAGTCTGGGACAACACCGGGAACTTTGTGGATGAGCACGCCGTGGCAGTGAACATCAACAGACTGCGCAGGAAGATTGAATCCGGGGACCATGCCTACATTAAGACGCTGTATGGTATGGGATATCAGTGGAAGGGGAAGAAAACAGAATGGAAAAATTAATATTGGCTGTTTCCCTTATCTGCCTGCTGGCGTCTGCCGTTATCATGGCATTGGTGAGAAAGCGGCTGCTCCAGTACAGCCGTCAAATGGGGGAATGCCTGGATGCCATGATCGCAGGCAGCAAAGAGATCGTATTTCAGGAGGAAGAAGATACCCTGACCGGAAAACTGCAGTCCAAGCTGCACCGCCTCTGTGAGATCCTGGATCAGAAATCACAAGAGAATGAGATACAGCGCCGGCAGCTTGAAACTATGGTGGCGGATATCTCCCATCAGGTGAAGACACCTATAGCAAATGTAAGGATGTACCACAGTCTTTTAGAGAAGAAGAACCTGGATGAGGAGAAACGGCAGCAGTTCCTGGCAGCAGCGGAACGTCAGACAGACAAGCTGGAATTTCTCATGAAGAGTATGATCAAAATGTCCAGGCTGGAGAACGGCATTGTGAAGGTACAGCCAAAGGAAAACTCCATCCGACAGCTCCTGGAACAGGCAGTCTGCGATGTCGCGCTGAAAGCGGATGAAAAACAGATTCATATAGAGATGGCATGCGAGGACAGCCTGAAAGCCGTCTTTGACGGAAAATGGACTTTGGAGGCAGTGTTTAACATTCTGGATAACGCGGTAAAATACACCGGTGTGGGGGGAAATATCCGCATACAGGCGCAGGTGACGGATTTTTATGTGCGGATAGGCATAGAGGATGACGGAAAAGGCATAGAGGAATCACGGATCACAGAAATCTTCAAGCGCTTTTACCGGGAACCGGAAGTGGCGGACCAGGACGGCGTGGGTGTCGGCCTGTATCTGGCAAGAGAGATTGTCATGAAAGAGAGAGGTTTTATAGAGGTACGGTCAAAAGCGGGAAAGGGCACCGAGTTTTATGTCAACCTGCCTGTGGTACAGTAGAGAGATTATCTCAAACTTGTTACTTTTTTGAGAAGAGTTTGAGATAATCTTTTTGTATGCTATATTCATCAAAGGAAAGGCAGGAAAAAAATATGGAATATATTTTAGAGACAAAGAATCTGAAAAAATATTACGGACAGGAACCAAATATCACCAGAGCGCTGGACGGCGTTGACGTACAGGTGGAGCGGGGAGAATTCGTATCCATTATAGGCACCAGCGGCAGCGGAAAATCAACGCTCCTGAATATGCTGGGAGGACTGGACATTCCCAGTTCCGGCAGCGTGAAGATAGGTGGCAGGGAGATTGGTAAGATGAACGATGAACAGCTCACCGTTTTCCGCAGAAGAAATATAGGATTTGTGTTCCAGAACTATAATCTGGTTCCTATTTTAAATGTATATCAGAATATTGTTCTCCCCATAGAGCTGGACGGAAATAAAGTGGATAAAAGCTATGTGAAAGAGATCATCCGGCTGCTCCATCTGGAGGAGAAACTGGACAATCTTCCAAACAACCTCTCCGGCGGCCAGCAGCAGAGGGTTGCCATCGCAAGAGCTCTGGCCAGCAAGCCGGCCATAATCCTGGCAGATGAACCTACCGGCAACCTGGATTCCAGGACCTCTCTGGAAGTCATGCAGCTTCTGAAAATGACCAGCACGGAGTTCAGCCAGACACTGGTTATGATAACCCACAACCCGGAACTGGCGCAGATCGCGGACCGGATGATTCACATTGAAGACGGGAAAATCGTGGAAAGAAAAGAAAACTTTTAGGAGGACAAGGTAATGGTGCTGAACAACAACAATAAAAAATTTATCAAAACCCTGTCCAACAACTGCCTGAAGGCAAACAGAAACAGGAATATCATAGCAGTGCTTGCCATTATTCTTACGGCAGTATTATTTACGGCGCTTGCAACCGTGGCACAGGGGACAATGATATCCACAAAAGAGCAGATGTTCCGCCAGGCAGGAACCAGGTATATGGTATCCATTAAAGGGCTTTCCAAAGGGCAGGCAGATGAGCTTGTAGAGGACCCGGTATTTACAGAGACGGGTATGGAAAGAAGTATTGCCGTTGCTGTAAACCCGGAATTTAAGAATTTGACAGCCACAGTCGGCTGGATGAGCAAGGCAGCCGCGGAAAACAGTTTCATGAACCTGGAAAAGGGACATTACCCGGAAAAAGATAACGAGATAGCCTGTGACACCGTAGTTCTGGATCTCCTCGGACTTCCCGAAGAAACCGGTACATCTTTTACACTGGAATATGAAACCATAGAAGGTAAAAAAGAAGCGCAGATGACAGTATGCGGAATCTGGAAGGGAATGGAACATGAACAGCGCACCACGATCATGGTAACCGACAGTTTTGCGGATAAAGTGATCGGGGAACTCAGTTCTCAATATGCCGAATCGAAGAGGGACAGCTATACGGTCAGAGGAACCTTCGCCTCTGAAAAGAAGATCAGGGAAACCCTGGACAGTATCGTGAAAAAGATGGGTTATAACCCGGATGCGGAACGTGGTGAGGAAGGATTTATCATTCACCATGTGAATCCTGTATACGAGACAAAATCCATGGATTCCGGACAGACCATAGTGATCATGGCAGTAGGGGTGCTGCTCATTTTACTGGCCGGTTATCTGATCATATACAACATTTTTAAGATCTCCATTGAAAAGGACATTCGCCTGTACGGTCAGCTCAAGACCATCGGGACTGCACCGAGGCAGATCCGTTACATGGTAAGCCGTCAGGGCATGATGCTCTCCCTGGTGGGGATTCCGGCAGGCCTGGTACTGGGATGGCTGCTGGGCAATGCGCTGCAGCCTCTGGTCATGGCCAGTACATCTTACAGCGAAACCGTATTTATTAAGCCAAATGTGTGGGTATGGCTGTTTGCCGCTGCATTTACACTCCTCACGGTGAGGATAAGCTGCAGCAGGCCCGGAAAAATAGCCGGAAAAATCTCCCCGGTGGAAGCCCTAAAATACCATGGAACCGGGAGCGGAAAGAAGAAACAGAAAAAAGGCAAGGATTCCAGGAACCGCATCCTGCAGATGGCAGCAGCCAACCTGGGAAGAAGCAAGGGGAAAACGGTTCTGGTGATCTTATCCATCTGTCTGAGCGTCATTCTCCTGAACAGCGTATTAAATTTTACCGGAAGTATGGATAAGGAAACTTATGTAAACCATCAGACCGCCGCGGATTTTGATGTGCGCAGTGATGAGTATCTGAAAAGTATGACGGAAGATTACCTCAAAGTGATTCCCCGCAAAGCAGCACAGGAGCTTGCCGGACTGGAAGGCATAAAGGATTTCAGCCAGGTATATGTGCGGATGGTCCCCGATGAGGAGAATACAGAGGATCAAGCAGACCTGGCAAAGGTGACGAAGATAAACGGAGAGGCAACACCTGACGATATAACAAAGTTTGACAGAAACAGGATGATGTATGGTTTTGATGAAAATGCTTTTATGAGAGCAGAGGTGATTGAGGGAGAGATTGACTATGAAAAGCTCTGTTCCGGTGATTATGTTGTGGTGAACGGCTTCCTCAGCGACAGGGGAGAATATAATTTTGATGTACAGGAGTTTCACGCGGGGGATAAGATAGAACTGGATATCCAGGGGAATAAGAAGGAATATACTATAATGGCTGTGATCGGTACAATGAATTCCCTGAATATGTCCTACAGTTCAGGCGGATACGAATCGATTACGTTTGCGGAACCGGTCTTTGCACAGATGTTCCCGGACAGCCAAAATCCGATCCACTGTCTGTTTGACACAGAAGAAGGTTATTTTGACAGCATAAATTCCTACATGCAGGATTATTCAGAAAAAAACGGATTGTCCGTGCTGACCAGGCTGACAGCGGAAGAGGAGTTTAAAGAAACCCAGGGAACTTACAATGCGGTGGGAATTATTGTATCCCTGATCCTGGGAGTGATCGGTGTGCTCAATCTGATCAACGTGATCTTTACAGGTGCCATAGCAAGGCAGAGGGAATTTGCGTCTATGAGGAGCATTGGCATGACAAAGGGACAGCTCAGAAAATTATTTATATATGAGGGCATCATGTACGCTATACTGGCAGGCACAGCGGGAATCGCCATCAGTGCAGTGGTTTCCCTGACATTGGTTAAAGGTCTGACGGCAGGATGGTGGTTTGCCAGATACCGGTTTGCTATTCTTCCGGCGGTTGTCACTGCGCTGATCTGTCTTCTTCTCTCAGCCGCTATTTCTGCCATTGTGGACAGACTTTGGAACAAAGGCAGTGTGGTGGAGCAGTTAAGGGAGATTGAATAGGAAAAATAAAGATGTGAATAAGAAAAACAGCAGGCGGCTTTTGATAGCTTATCCTGCTGTTTATTCGTTCCGGTGTGTTTTGAACTGTTTCTCTCTCATAGCGGTTATATTATTTTTTTGTCGGCACGTAATAACCGCCGTTCATCATAATGATACCCGGTGCGATGATGTCTACATTTTCAATCATATAGTTTATGAAACGCTCCCATAAGGATGCTTTCTTTTCTTCTTTTGCTTCCGCTGTCTGGATAGCCCCTGCAGTACCCGCATACATTGTGTATTTGTTCATAATGAAATCTCCTTTCATTTTTTGCTTTTCCTTACTACGTATATTATGTTATCATGAGTTAACAGCAGATTTTAGATATTTCTTTAGCTATTTATTAGGGCAATGTTGACATTGACGGAGGTATTTATTTGCAGAAAATGATTTATGAGCCGTTGTTCGAGCTTGAGAAAACAGGGATCCATATTGCCTACCATACAAAGAAGGGACGGTACAGCCCGCCCCACTGGCATTCCGCCATTGAGCTGATCTATGTGCTGAACGGGACGGCGACTATTACTATAGAAGGAAAAGACCACAGTCTGGTGGCAGGGGAATTTCTTGTTGTGGATTCCAACCAGATCCATGAGGCACAGTGTGCCAGAGTCTCTATGATGGTGGTGATCCACTATTCCAGGGCCATTATGAAGAATTATATGTCAAAGATTGACGAGTACCGTATCCATTGTTCCAGACAGACGCTGAAAAAGGAAAAACTGGATAAATACCTGGAGATATGCGGACTTTTAAAGCGTCTGCCGCCCTTGTATGTGACCAGGCCTCCGGGTTACCGCCTGCAGAGCCAGGCTGTGGCTATGGAGGTGCTTTTTGAACTGGTGAACCATTTCTCTGCTGCGGAGGATTTTGCAGGAGCGGTGAACGATGAAACTGTTTTGGAACGTTTGGCGGAGATGACGGCCTATATTGAAGAACATCACGCGGAGAAAATATCTCTGGAGGAGATCGCATCCCATTTTTATTTGAGCAGGGAGTATTTCAGCCGTTTCTTCAGACAGAATATGGGCGTGACATTTTCGCGTTATGTAAATCAGATACGGCTGATGCATATTTACCATGATCTGTGCAGTACAGGGGAAGGGGTCATGGAACTGTCGGAGAAGCATGGGTTTGCCAATTATAAGCTGTTTAACAGAATGTTCCGGGAGATATACGGGTGTAAACCCAGTGATGTGAGGAAAAAATAAGGGAGGTGCGGATATGGATGTAAGGCCGGCGTATATGGGAGAGCTGCCGGAATTAAAGGCAATGTTCAGGGAAATAACAGACCATATGAACCACATCAATGTCCGGATATGGTATGAGATCTATCCCTGTGAGTTTTTGGAGGAGGATATCAGGGCTGGCCGCCTGTATATACTCAAAAATGGGGATGACATAGCGGCAGCGTTTGCCTTATGTGAATCCAATGAGGGGGAACCTTTTGTGAAATGGGAAAATGCAGATGCAAAAGCTCTTTATATAGACCGGCTCGGTGTGAATGTAAAATACCTGCGGCAGGGATTGGGCAGGGTAATGCTTAGGAACGCGGCGGAACTTGCTTTGCAGAAAAATGCGGAGTATCTGCGCCTGTTCGTTGTAGATATCAATGAACCTGCAGTACATTTGTACCGTAAGAATGGGTTTGCACAGGCAGAGGGCATTTATGAGGAGAAATTTGATGACTTTGTACTGCGGGAATATGGGTTTGAAAAAAGGCTGTAAATACAAGGATACTTTACCGCAGAAACGCAGAAAAAAAGCTTTCCGCACATGGCGTGCGGGAAGCTTTTTTAATAAATACGGAAAAATTCTTTTATGGTGATCAGTACCAGAGCACTGCAGAGAATAGCTGACAGGATATTCCGGTATTTCATTTTAGGGATAAAGCGTTCTGCCAAATATGTGATACCGCATACAGTGAAGTACATCATGGGCACAAGCCCGGGCAGCATATAGCGTCCCTGAGGCTGGTAATCCACCCAGTAGGAGTGATAAAAGTTCAGGATGACAGGCGTGAGGGCAGCGATCAGCATTCCCCAGTTGAAAACAGCCTTTTTCTGTATCTCCCCATCCTTCCGGATTCGGAACATTTTACCCGCCTGCATCAGGCATCCGATCAGTCCTGCTGTGAATAAAATGTAGTAAAGGACAATGATCCAGGAATCCACCCAGTATTGGAACTGCCCGAACACACCCACAAAACTGCGCAGGACATCAAACATCCAGTGTCCGGTGAGCATGGAGAGGATGGTGTAGCCCTGTGCCCGTCCGGAGGAGAGGGCAGTGGAGGGGCGGAACTGCTCCTGTGCATACCGGTCGGCAAAGTCGTTGCTGGTAGCCAGCCCCAGCCAGTCTCCGTCGTAAATCATATAATTGCGGACAAACCACCATCCGCAGATCAGGAGGCCGAAAGCCGCAACCACAAGCCCCCGTTTCAGCCAGTATTTCCAGTCAATCTGCTTTTTACTGTCGGTCAGGCAGCTCAGGGTAAAGACAAAAATGCTGCAGAGCAGAAAGCCGTAAGCGTTCAGATATGACATGGCGCACAGCCCAAGCCAGAGGCCAAGTAGTACACAGCTGGGGATATCCCAATTCCTCTCCATGCCAATGATCCAGTAGTATATGATCGCCGCGCCGCAGCAGATCGCCATGGCGTCGTTATTTACATAGACACCCATGAACAGAGCCTCAGGCAGAACAGCTACCAGACAGACAAAGAACCATTTGCTGTATCCGTCAAACAGTTTTTTGCCGGTGCGGAAGACAAAGAATACAGCTCCGGTGGTAAAGCAGGCAGATACAAGCCTGGCGGCCCACAGAAGATGCTGGGGGTCTGTGGAGAAAATGCTCATGATTTTCATAAACAGGGCTGATATTATATAGGATAATATGGGCAGAAACGCATAGGAGGTTCCCCATATTGGATTTCTTATGGAGGGGTCACCGCCGTGGGGGAGTCTGCCGTGTTCGTAAATGTACATGGGGATATCATAACGCATTTTTTCGTCAGGACCGGCATCCAGAGGCAGCAGGTGTGCCCAGTACGCGCAGAAGACAAAAATTCCCGCGAGAAAGACTAATTCACAGAGAACATAAATGCGTGAACGGTTAGAAAGTATGTTTTTAACTTGTAACTGCATGGTAAATCCTTTCTATCGAATATAGTCAACAGGTCAGTCCTATAGTAACGCATCTTTCCTGAAATGGCAACGGATAATCATCGACAATTTCTGAAGATTGGTAAAGAATGACATTATTATATGAAGAAACTATGTCGTTTTTTGTTTGAAAAACCATATTTTATGTAATGGCGCTTTGCGATTTTTAAAAGACATGGTATAGTGTAAGCAGAAACGAATTAACAGCGGCACTGCCGCGGACAGGAGGAGTATAATGAGAAAAAAAGCGTTAGTCATTTTAATGACAGCAGCAGTATTTGCACTGGCAGGCTGTGGGGACAAGACAGACAAGGCGGATAAGGATACCGTTAAGGATGATAAAAAGCAGGAAGCTTCCGCAGATACGGAGACACCGGGTGAAGATGTACCTGAAGTTGATATGGAAGGCCCGGCAGCAGAGGCAGAACAGATTTCTGAGAGTGACGGAAGGAAGCTCATGGAGACTGCAGTTGCTTTTACGGAGGATCTGATCGCTGCCAATCATGATAATCTGGTGAATGATTACGAATATGATGATGAGATGAAGGCTATTGTAGACAGCGGGGAGCTGGAACAGTCTATAACGGCTGCAGTAGAAGCGTCAGGTGAATATAAAGGAACAAAAGCCGCCTGGCTGGGAGCTCAGGCAGGGGATTATTCCAATGTGCAGGTACCATGTGAATTTGCTGATCAGTCATGGAATATGTTCATAGCTTTTACTGCTGACGGTAAAATCGGCAGTGTACGTACAGATGTGTATAAAGAGACTCCGTAAAGCCGGTGCTGCGAAAGGGTATTACTGAAAGCAGTATTGTCTAACTGCAGGAATTGCAGTATGATAACATAAGAGTAAAATTTTACGGAGGATAAGATTATGTTATGCATTAAAAATGGTCTGATTTACACAATGACACAGAAGGAACCCATCAAAGGAGATGTCCTGATCGAGGATGGAAAAATTCGCGGAATCGGTGCGGATTTGGAAATTCCGGAGGGGACAGAAGTGATCGACGCGGAGGGCCTGGAGGTGTATCCGGGGTTTGTGGAGGCACACTGCCACACCGGTCTGGACGGTTACGGAATCGGTTATGAGGGAAGGGATTACTGCGAACTCAACGATCTGGTGACGCCTCAGCTTCGTGCGATCGACGGAATCAATCCCTTTGACCCATGCTTCCAGCATGCAAGAGAAGCAGGAGTAACTTGCATAGGAACCGGTCCGGGCAGTGCGGATGTACTGGGCGGAACCTTTGCGGCAGTGAAGACTGCGGGTAAACGGATTGATAAAATGGTAGTGAAATATCCTGTGGCAATGAAGTGCGCGTTCGGGGAGAATCCCAAGAACTGTTACCAGGATAAGGGGGATACTTCCAGGATGACAACTGCGGCACTTCTCAGGAATGAGCTGTTTAAGGCAAAGGCTTATATGGAGAAGAAAGAGGCGGCAGGGGATGATGTGCAGAAGCAGCCGGAGTTTAATCTGAAGCTGGAGTCCCTGATCCCTGTACTGAAGAAAGAGATACCTCTGAAGGCACATGCACATCAGGCTAATGATATATTTACAGCCCTGCGTATTGCAAAAGAGTTTGGGCTGGATATTACGCTGGAGCATGTGACAGAGGGACATATGATCGCAGATGAGCTGGCGGGTGAGCACGTGCCTATGGCTGTGGGACCGACGCTGACTCATGCCACGAAGTTTGAGCTGCAGAATAAGAGTTGGACGACGCCGGGAGTTTTGGCTTCTATGGGATGCCAGGTTTCTATTATCACGGATGCGCCGGTGATTCCTCAGGAATATCTGCCGCTTTGCGCAGGACTTGCTGTGAAGGCGGGGATGGATGAGTTTGATGCTTTGAAGGCGATTACGATAAATCCTGCAAAACATTTGGGAGTTGAGGATAGAGTCGGGTCGTTGGAAGTGGGGAAGGATGGAGATATTGTTGTGATGAGTGGGAGTCCGCTTAAGGTGGAGTCTTTGGTGAAGTGGGTTGTTATTGATGGGGTGGTTGTTTATAACAATTAGGGATTTTTAGTGGTTCACAGATGATTGTGGCACACGAATGAAAGTGGCTCACGGACGGCATAAGCGAAGGAAGAGCAGGCAGACCCCAGCCGTTCTCTTTCGCGGGCAGCCTCCGCGGTCAAGTCCTGCTAAGCCAAAAAAAGGCCCCGGTCAAGGCACCGGGGCCTCGTTTTGCCTAAGCAGGACTAAGCCCGCTGCGGGATGGGGCTCCTGGGGGTCAGGAGCCGTAGAGTTCGTTTAGGAGGGAGGAGATGAAGGTGCGGGGGAGGAGGACTGGGGTTTTTAGGAGGGTTTGGAGCTGGTTTTTTAGGGTGATGCTGTAGCCCATGCAGTCGGGGAGGATCAGGGAGAGGTTTTCCTGCTGAAGGGAGCGGGCGCGCTCTTCCAGGAGGGTGTTTTCAAGGTAGGGGGAGAGGGCACGGACCTTGATTTGAATGTCGCTCTCAGAGAACCAGCTTTCCGCCTGGGGGATTTGGGATTCGTCGGGGACCAGGAGGCCTATGGGGCGGTCATCGGCCAGCTTTTTGAGGACGCTGTGTATGAGGGGCTGGGGGATGATGAGCATCTTTTGGTGTTTTAGTTTGGGAAATTTGCCTGTGCATAGGAGGACGGTGGCCTGGCAGCCGTCGGCTTCGGCACGGGTGATGCAGGACTGGACCAGAGGGAGGATGTGCTCCTCACCGATAATGACCTGGGAGGCGTCGCGCATGCGGGTGACCAGAACAGAGCTGTCAGGGCCGGGGGCAAAGTTTTGGTTGATATAGTCAGCGTCAAAAGGGTCCAGGGCACCGTATTCCTGCAGGGTGATGTTGGGAGCCAATAAAGGACAGATGTCCCCGGTAATGTCGGTCCGGGGACTCTGTCCTATGGTGATGGCTCCTATTTTTGTCTGTGTCCGGCTGGCCGGAGTGTTGTTCATATCAGATTTTTTCATAGTGAGCACCTTGTCTTTTGTTGTGAGATTTGTATTTGTTTCGTAACTGTGTTTGTTTATTTGCCGAAGGTCTGGAAGACTTTCATTTCACCGTAGAGTTCCAGAAGGTGAGCGTATTCCTGTTCGTTGTAGAAGGAAATTTTGCCTTCTCCGTAATCTTTGGCTACCTCAACTGCGAATCTTGCTGCAGATTCTACGTCGAGAGGATGGCTGGCACCTGTTGCACAGCCGGCTACCGGCTGCTCTGTGGTGATGGCTACACCTACTACCGGGGCATCTGTAGCGGTTGCGGGCTGCAGGATACTGTTTAAGTGGTGCAGGTCATTGCCGTAAGGTGTGATGTCCTGCTGGGAAACCGGGAATACATAGGGCAGTTTTCCGGTCACGCGGGTCATTACGTCTAAGAGGTCATCACTGACTTCCAGAATGTAGCCGCTTTTGATAGTTGGGGAGATGGCAAAGCCGTTGGTGTTGATGACTTTATTGCCCTTTGTGGTGTCAATGGAGATAATGGCATCCATGCGCGGGTCCACTTCTTTTTCGTTGTTGGTCTGCATGTCGATGGATGAATCCATGAACGGAACAGGATAGTGGTCCTGTGTAGGTGCATCCGGGCAGATGTGGGTGGCAACCAGGATGTCGCCTTTGAGTACATCGCCGTTTTTGTTCATCTCTGCCAGCTTGAGGCCTGCGGAGAGTGCTGCCAGAGCACCGTCGCCGTCGGAAACGAAGCCTGTCAGTTCCGGACGTGCGCCCAGGCCGCCCAGACGTCCGATGATACCCAGAGTCGGTGCGCTGCCGCCGCTTGATTTTCCGTTGCTGCCCTTGATCAGTACAGTGATGCAGTCTGTGCTGCCTTTTTCACTTGTGACGGTTTCCACGGTTACTTCGTGTGCGCCGCGCTCTTTTAATAAATCTGTGATCTGTTTTCCGTTTGCTGACGGTGTGTCGAGCAAGTCGAATAATTCCAGAACCTGTCTTAATATCATTACAAATTCCTCCCATAAATGTGCGTTTTTATCCAGTCTATAACAATGACCGCTGAAAATCAATAGGAATTTGCATATTATGTCGAAAAAGGAGTTGCAATTTAAAGCACTAAAAGGTATAATACCTATAAAATTTGTCTCAGGCTACATTTCGTTGAGGAAAATTTGATAGAGATGGGGCAAATAAATAACTTTATCTTGGTAAAGTATTACAACAAGGCAGTAAAAGGAGGAAAATTATGAAAAGAAAGAGTTTAGCATTAGCTCTTGCTGCTGTACTCTGTGTATCCTCCCTGACAGCGTGTGGAAGCTCAGGAAACGACAGCAAAAAAGACACGGCTGACAAGGGAACCGAAGCAGGAACAGAATCCGGCGGCGAAACAAAACAGGTGGAAAAAGAAAAGATTGAAGTGCCTGATGAACCTACAAAGGGTGGTACCCTTACCGTATCCCTGTCCTCTTCACCGAGGAATCTGGACCCGGCTATGTATACAGGTTCCTATGAAGGCCAGGTAATCAACAATGTATGTGACAGAGTTGTTGAGTACAACAAGGATTTATCAGAAATCGTACCTTCACTGGCAGAGAGCTGGACAGTAAGCGATGACGGACTTACATATGTGTTCAAGATCCGCCAGGGTGTTAAGTTCCAGAAAGGTAAATACCAGGATGGACGTGAGATGACAGCAGATGATGTTGCTTATTCCTTAAACCGTTCCGCAAAGGAATCATCCCTGAACCGTCTGGATATGCTGGAGAACGCAGAAGTGACAGGTGACTGGGAAGTTACATGTACACTGGCTGAGCCGAATGCAGCATTCCTGACAGCCCTCACAGACGCAGGAAACTCCGTAGTTCCCAAAGAAGAAGTTGAGGGATGGGGCGATGAGTTCGGTGCGCATCTGGTAGGTACCGGTCCGTTCGCAATGGAATCCTTCGAGCTTGACCAGCAGTCTGTACTGGTTAAGAACCCGGATTACTGGGTAGCTGAACCGAACCTGGACAAACTGGTATTCAAAGTGATCACAGATTCCAACCAGGCAGCAAATGCCCTGAAAACTGGTGAGATCGACATCGCATCCAGTATTACCGGCGAAGCTGTTCAGTCCGTACGTGATGACTCCAAGCTGCAGTTAATGGAGATGCCGGGTCTGCACGTGGCTTACATTTACTTCAATCAGGTAAATGGACCGACAGCCGACATAAAAGTAAGAGAAGCATTGATCAAAGCAATCAACGTAGAGGAAATGACAGCCAGCATCTACCAGTACGGTGAAGCTGTTCCGGCTAAATTATCTCTGCCGCCGGGATCATGGGGATATGACGCATCCTGTGAAGAACTGGTTCCGGATTACGATCCGGAAGGCGCTAAGAAGCTCCTTACAGAAGCTGGATATCCGGATGGATTTGAATGCGACCTTTATATTTCAAACACAGCATTACGTGAAAAAATGGCAACTCTGGTACAGGCTTACTTAAAGACAAACCTGAATGTTACAGTAAACATTAACAAGAGCGAGTGGGGTACCTTCAGTGAGTCCGCATCTTCAGGAAACGCTGATATGTACGGTATGTCCTGGACATGGTATCCGGACCCGTACTTCTTCCTGAACAAACTGTTCTCCAGCAAAGAGATTGGTGCTCTTGGAAACGGACAGGGATTCTCCAACGCAGAAGTTGACCAGCTGCTTGACGATGCATTGAAAGCGACCGACCAGAATGAACGTGCGGAAATGTATAAAAAAGCACTTAGGATCGTTACAGAACAGCTGCCGGGTATCTTCTACTCTAATGAGAATGTTATCCATGGCCTGAATCCGGCTGTGCAGGATTTCGTACAGAAGGCAGACAACCAGATGTTCTTTGTAACACCTTGGACAAATGTCTGGAAAGTGCAGTAATCAGTTAAGTTAAGAGTAAATGAGGTTGCAGGGGGTATTGCTGTTCGCGATGCCCCCTGCTTGTCAGATTAAATGAAAAGGGCGGTAGAAATTCGTGTTAAAAACCATTTTGAAAAGAATTTTACAAAGTATTCCAACCCTCTTGATCGTAGTTACGGTGACTTTTGTTCTGACCAGAATGATTCCAGGTAATCCTGCCCGAAGCGTGCTCGGGCCCCAGGCATCTCCGGACGCCATAGCGGAACTGGAAGAGGAAATGGGACTGAATAAGAGTAAGGCGGAACAGTATGTAGATTACATGTTCAATGTCCTGAAAGGGGATTTCGGAAAATCCTATGTGTACAATAAACCGGTGACAACCCTGATCGCGGAGAGAATCCCAAATACACTTGTCATCACTCTCACAAGTCTTGTGATCGCTCTGATCATCGGACTTGCCATAGGCGTATTTTCTGCACTGCACCAGTATTCAATTCTGGATTACGTGTTCATGATCCTGGCGCTGGTGGGTGTGTCCATGCCAATCTTCTGGTTAGGTATGATGCTGGTTATGACCTTCAGTGTAAATCTGGGGTGGCTGCCGGCTCTGGGTATGGGAGATCTGAGTAATGGCCTGGGTGATTTCATCAGCCATATGATTCTGCCCTGTTTCTGTCTGGCAACCATACCTACAGCTACATTTGCAAGAATCACACGTTCCAGTATGCTGGAAGTTATCAATAATGACTCAATCAAATCCCTCCGTGCAAGAGGTATCAAAGAGAGCGTAGTCATCTGGAAGCATGCACTGAAAAATGCGCTTCCGCCAATCGTTACCGTGCTGGGCCTTCAGCTTGCCCAGGCATTTACCGGTGCTATCCTGACGGAGAGTATTTTCTCCTGGCCCGGAATGGGTACCATGATTGTAAGTGCCATTGACAACAGGGACTATCAGCTGATCCAGGGAACCGTTCTGTTCATCGCAGTGGTGTTCGTTGTGGTCAACCTGCTGGTGGATGTGGTCTACATGCTGATCAACCCGAGAGTAAGCTACGAAAGCGGAAAAGGAGGAAAGTAAATGAGCGCACAGAATACAGAAGCCTTAGGCGCAAAAGCCCATGAGGAAATGCTGAAAAAAGAACGCCGGGCCAATAATGTCTGGAACAAACTGAAAAGAAACAAGACTGCTATGATCGGCCTTGTCATCGTGCTGTTCATGGTGATCATTGCCATTTTTGCTCCTGTCATTACAAGCGTGGACCCGGATGAGATTCATCCTCTGGATACTTTCCTGACACCCGGACAGAACGGCCATATTTTCGGAACGGACGAGTTCGGGCGTGATCTGTTTGCCAGAATCCTTTACGGTTCCCGTGTTTCCATCATCGTTGCAGTGGGCGGTACCATTGTTGCAGGTATTATCGGAATCCTGCTGGGCCTGATCGCCGGTTACATGGGCGGATTCGTGGACGCGGTTATCATGCGTATCATGGACGGTCTTCTGGCTTTCCCATTCGTACTTCTGTCTATCATCCTGATGACAGTTCTGGGGCCGGGCGTGGTCAATGTTATCATAGCCATCGGTGTGGGTAATGTGCCCAGCTTCGCCCGGGTGGTCCGCGGTGAGGTACATATAGTCAAGAACGAGGAATACTGTAATGCGGGAAGAGTTATCGGTGTATCCAATATCAGGATGCTGTTCTCACACATTCTGCCGAACATTCTCTCCCCGGTTATTGTTTACGCTACATTAGGCGTTGCAGGTGCCATTATTTCCGAGGCTGCTCTGAGCTTTCTGGGACTTGGTATCTCCACACCTACTTCATCCTGGGGAAGTATCCTGCGTCAGGGTAAAGACTGCCTGAATACGGCTCCTCATGTAGCCATGATCTCAGGTCTGTTTATCCTTGTTACAGTTCTCGGATTCAACCTTCTGGGTGACGGTATCCGTGATGTCCTTGACCCGAAGATGAAGAAATAAGCAGGAGGTGCCAGATGAGCGATTTTAAAGAGAGAGTACAGAAGAGGGTAGAGGAGATTCTGCCTGAGCTGATCGGACTTTCCAACACAGTTTGGGAACATCCGGAATATAATTTTGAGGAATTTCATGCCTGTAAGTCCATGTCCGAGCTTCTGAAGAAATTCGGATTTGAAGTGACAACAGGTGTCGGAGGGATTGAGACCTCCGTAAAGGCCGTATACGACACAGGAAAAGAAGGACCCAATATCGGTATCTTCGGGGAGTTCGACGCTGTTCCCGGAATGGGTCATTCCTGCGGACATAATCTGATGTGTGCCATGGCTGTAGGAGCCGGCGAAGCAGTTCATTCCGTCATTGATGATGTCGGCGGAAAAGTCACCGTATTCGGCACCCCCGCAGAGGAAGGCGGCGGCGGCAAGATCATCATGCTGAACAACGGCGCTTTCAAAGAACTGGATATTGCCATGATCCTGCACTCTGCCAGTGACACCGTGGTAAATGACATTTCCTATTCCAGAACAGACCTGATCGTGGATTACTATGGGAAGACATCCCATGCAGCCACATGGCCGGAGGAAGGTATCAGTGCCCTGAATCCCATCCTGGATCTGTTCCAGATCGTGAACTCCATGCGTCTGGAGCTGGCTGACAAAGGAAAAATTCTGGGTATCATCTCCAAAGGCGGAGAGGAACCCATCTATATTCCGGACCACTGCCAGGCCAGATTTACAATTCGTTCCTTCAGCATGAAGTATAAGCTGGAACTGCTGGAACGCTTTAAAAAGATATGTGAACACGTAGCGGAGATCACCAATACAAGACTTGAGATTTCCGACGACGGACTTGCCTATGAGGATATCCGTAACAATCAGTCTCTGGAAGAGGCTCTTCGGAAGAATTTTACAGATCTGGGCGAAATTGTTAAGCCGAGGGAAAGAGCCCTGGGTATCGGCTGTACAGATATGGGCAATGTGACCCATGAGATACCGGGACTTCAGTCTTATGTCCTGGTAGTGCCTGAGACCAGAGGTCATACAAAAGAGTTTGAGGATGCCTGCTACAGCGAGGCCGGACACAAGACGATCGCTGTTGGCTCCAAGGCTATGGCAATGACGGCAGTGGATGTTCTGACGAATCCGGAACTTTTGGAGGCGATCAGAAGAGACTTTAAGGAAATGAAGGAAAAATACGAATAGATGAGGAGTTATTATGAGTGATACCTTACTGACAGTAAAAGATTTGAAGACATATTTTTTCCTTGCAAGCGGCGTGTCAAAAGCGGTGGATGGTGTCAGTTTTGAGTTGAAAAAAGGTGAGACCATGGGAATCGTGGGAGAATCCGGCTCAGGAAAGAGTGTAAGCTCCTCATCCATCATACGTCTGCTCCCGCCGCGTACCGGAAAGATCGTGGGCGGTGAGATTAACTTTGACGGCAAGGATGTGCTGAAGCTTAATAAAAAAGAGCTTCTGGACTTCCGCGGCAAGGATATAGCAGTTATCTTCCAGGATCCTATGACAAGTCTGGACCCTGTATTTAAGATTGGAAACCAGATGGTTGAGATGATCTGTGCCCATCAGGATGTGGATAAGAAAACAGCCTGGAATATGGCAGTGGAAGCCCTGAATAAAGTGGGCATCCCCCAGCCGGAAAAACGTATGGAGGCATATCCTTACGAGCTGTCCGGCGGTATGTGCCAGCGTGTCATCATCGCTATGGCTGTGTGCTGCAAGCCGAAGCTGGTTATCGCCGATGAGCCTACCACTGCCCTTGACGTTACCGTTCAGGCACAGGTGTTGGCCCTGTTAAAAGAGCTGCAGGATGAGTACAATACCTCCATTCTGCTGATCACCCATAACCTGGGCGTTGTGTGGGAGATGTGCGATACCGTTATGGTCCTGTACGCAGGCAATACTGTTGAGTACGCAACCACCAAGGAGCTGTACTCCAAACCCCTGCACCCGTATACATGGGGACTTCTGGATTCCATGCCAAAGCTCTCTGACGAGAACAAGGGTATGCTGAACACCATTCCGGGTACACCGCCTGATCTGCGTCTGACAGGTAAATGCTGTAATTTCTACAACCGCTGCCCGTATGTGACGGAAAAATGCCGTGCTGAGGTTCCGCCTCTCGTTGAAGTGGAGCCGGGTCATTTTGTGGCATGTCACAGGCAGAATCTGGAGAACAAATTAGTCAGAGGGGAAGTGAACGAAGAAAATGAAGGATGAGAAAAAGGTTCTTATGAAGGTCAGGAATCTGACCAAAGAATTTAAGATAAAAGCCAGTAAATTCGGTGAGCAGCCCCAGATCCTCCACGCGGTCAATGACGTTTCCGTGGATATCTATGAGGGTGAGACACTGGGTATCATCGGAGAATCAGGATGCGGTAAATCCACATTTGGAAAGACTCTCATCCAGCTTCACAAAGCCACTTCCGGAAGTGTGGAGTACAATGGCAGAGACATTTTCTCCTTACAGGGGAAAGAGCTGAAGGATTTAAAGAGGGATATCCAGATGGTATTCCAGGACCCCTATTCTTCCCTGGACCCCAGAAAAACAGCGGCGAAGATCATTGCGGAGCCTCTTGTGGTACACAAGCTGGAGCCGGACAAGAAGAAAAGGGATGACAAGGTGCTGGGCCTCATGCGTGAGGTCGGCCTTGATGTACAGCACGTAAACCGTTTCCCTCATGAGTTTTCAGGCGGCCAGAGGCAGCGTATCAATGTTGCCCGCGCCCTTGCCCTGAATCCCAAGCTGATCATCTGCGATGAGCCGGTTTCCGCACTGGACGTATCTATCCAGGCCCAGGTGCTGAACCTGTTTAACCGTCTGCAGAAGGAATATAACCTGACCTATGTGTTTATCTCCCATGACCTGGGTGTCATCAAGCATGTAAGTGACAGGATCGCCATTATGTATCTGGGAAGGATCGTGGAATTGTGTGACGCGGATAAACTGTACGACAACCCGCTGCATCCCTATACAAAGGCACTGCTGTCCGCGATTCCCACGGAATCTCCTTTTGTAAAGAAAGAGAGAATCGTCTTAAAGGGAGATATCCCCAGTCCTATCGGGGAACAGATAGGCTGTCCGCTGGCAGGCAGATGTCCGCAGTGCATGGAGCGCTGCCGTAAAGAAACACCTAAGCTGATGAATCAGGGAGAGGGCCATCAGGTTGCCTGCTTCCTGTATGATGAGAAATAAAATGGATATTATTTGACAGCAGTGGTTTGGCAAATGAGCCGGATTACTGCATTTGACAAGAAAGTGTGAGCGAAAATGAGTAATATTACAAGAGCAGAGATCCTGAAACTGGCTGAAAGCCAGACAGATGATTTTATTAAACTGGTTTCTGACCTGATCCGGATCCCAAGTGAAAATCCTACAGGAACACAGAGAGAAGTTGTAGACTTTGTTAAGAATTACCTGAAAGACGCAGGGATTGACAGCGAGGAAGTTGCTGCGCATCCTGATTTCCCGTGTGTACTTGCGAAAATCGGCAAAGAGGACGGCTTCAGCGTGATCTTAAACGGACATGTGGACGTGGTTCCTGCCGGCGACAGAGAACAGTGGGACTTTGATCCCTTCTCCGGTGAAGTGACAGACAAGCTGATTCTGGGAAGAGGAACTTCTGACATGAAAGCCGGTGTGGCAGGCCTTCTGTTTGCCATGAAGATACTTACAGAGTCAGGTGCTCCTTTAAACGGAAATGTCCGTCTGCACATTGTATCCGATGAGGAGAGCGGCGGAGAATACGGTTCTAAATGGCTGTGTGAAAATGGCTATGCCAAGGATGCAAATGCCTGCCTGATCGCAGAGCCGACATCCAACAATACCATTGAAATCGGCCAGAAGGGTGGTCTGACCCTGATCATGAAGGCCTACGGCAAATCTGCACACGGAAGCCTGGGCGGATTCAAAGGGGAAAATGCCATCATCAAGCTTTCCAAGGTTCTGGATAAGCTGCAGGGTCTGACAAAGATTGAAGGCCATTTCAAGGACAGCCAGGCTCATGCCCTGGAGAACTCCAAGCTCATCGCGCAGCAGGAGATCGGCGAGCCGGGAATCGGTGAGGTGATCAGCCATGTTTCCGCCAATGTCGGCGTGATTCAGGGCGGAACACGCCCGAATATGGTTCCTGATTACTGTGAGGCGATCGTGGATGTACGTCTGCCTATCGGTGTGGACCATGAGGAGATTGAAGAGATGGTGCGCACTATCATCCGTGAGAGCGGTGAGACAGGCATTGAGTACGAAGCGCAGTGGAAGAGTGAAGGAAACTACACAGATGAGGATGCAGCCATTGTCCAGACAGTGAAGAAAAATGCAGAGGCACTGTGGGGAATCGACGTGATCCCGGCTTACCAGTGGGCATCCAGCGATGCCAGAGAGTACCGCGCACAGGGTATTCCAACCATTCAGTATGGTCCGTCCAATACGGAAGGTATTCATTCTTATAATGAGAATGTGGATATTGAGGATGCGGTGAATGCGGGAAGGATTTATATTCTGTCACTGTGTGATCTGATGGGAATTGAGTAAGTTGATATAAAAATATGAAAAACCGGAAAAAGGAATCTATTCCTTTTTCCGGTTGTTTTTTTGTGCAATGTCACAGATTGCCTGTACTTTGGAAAAGTGCTATAATGTAAAGACGGATAGCCGTGTTGCAGGGTGGGATGGCCTCTATTCTATAGAATGGAGGTGATGTCTATGAAAAATCATTTCGATTTTCAGGATATAATGACCTTTGGTCTGTTCCTATTGGCATTGCTTACATTCATATTTATGTTTTGTAAGTAATCTACATAGAAAAACCACCCTGAAACTTTGACGGGTCGAAGGGTGGTCTTTCTATTCCCTATGATGGTCAACTCACCTTGTGGGCGGCTGTCCTTTATATTTTTAATATATCATGCATTCGCATATTTGTAAAGATATACTTTGCAATTTTTATCCGGGAAAAAAATTTACCTTTCTATACGAGTTCGGTGTAGATAAGATTTTCCTAAAGACCGGAAGATGGGACGTTAATCCTTCTTCCGGTTGCTTTTTGTGCAAAATTACAGATTGCTTATGCTATAAGTGGATGCTATAATGTAAAGACGGATAGCCGTGTTGCAGGGTGGGATGGCCTCTATTCTATAGAATGGAGGTGATGTCTATGAAAAATCATTTCGATTTTCAGGATATAATGACCTTTGGTCTGTTCCTATTGGCATTGCTTACATTCATATTTATGTTTTGTAAGTAATCTACATAGAAAAACCACCCTGAAACTTTGGCCAGTGAACGGGTGGTCTTTCTTCTCATCATAGTGGTCAACTCACCTTGTGGGCGGCTGTCCTTTATATTTTCAATATATCATGTATTTGCATGTTTGTAAAGACATACTTTGCAATTCCTATCCGGGAAAATGATCAAACATCTTCCTGAACTGGGACGGCGTGCAATTATTGATCTGTTTAAACGTTCTGTTAAAAGACGGCAGACTGGAAAACCCCGACTGCAGCGCAACATCCATAATGGACAGGTCCGGATTCTCCAGGAGTTCCGTTGCGCGTGATACCCGCAGGGATGTAATATATTCAGGCAGGGACATCTGGTAATATTCCTTGAAAATCCTTGAAAAATGGTATTTGCTGAATCCGGCAAAGGCAGCCAGGTCTTCCAGGCTGATCTGTTCGGTATAATGTTCTTTTATGTATTCTGTAACCGCATCGAATTTTCTGTCATATGCTTTCTGCTGCGGTGTTTTCTGGGCAGAGAGTGAATTCTTGATCTGATAATTATGTTCCCCTATCACAATGAAAAAATGGAGAAGTTCTTCATACAGACGCATTTCCTTGAAACTGATATCGCTGTAGAACAGTCCCTTGATCTTTATAAGTATTTCCAGCGGATTGTCGGAAAATGGTACGGCGTCCGTCACGTCAATGACAGGCTGGCAGCAGAGGAGTTGTCTGTGAATGATGAAATCATGGAGCTGCGGCAGCAGCATATTGGAAAACTGCAGAACCAGACAGGGTACCGTACTGTTTTTAGTCAGAGAGTGCAGGCTGCGGGGAGGTATCAGGGCAAACTGGTTTTCCGTGAGTGCATATGTTTCATTTCCAAGGGTGATAGACATGTCATTGGACAGCGGTGCCACAATCTCCATAAAACTGTGCCAGTGCATGGGAAAGTGGGAATAGTAATGTCCATAGGATACATTGATGGACATATCATGTTCAAAGTACATAGGTTCTGATAAATCGGCTTTGATCATAACAAATTACTCCTTATGATTTTAATTGTAAAAAAGCATAATAAAATATTGTAAATGATAATTAAATAGACAAATTTTAACAAACACACACAATAGATTCTTATACTAGATATTATAGGTTAAATATTGCGATAAATAAATGTGCATATTACACAAAAATGCCACGGTTAATGTGTGAGAATGTGCTAATTGCATATTGATAATTTGCATTACTTCAAAATATAAAGCAATAAATAGTGACTATATAGCAATAAATTAATAGAAAACACTCTGCTTCAATGCTATAGTAAACATATCGAAACCGAAGCGCGTGAAGGTTAAAACGAATACAAGCAAAGAAAGGATTTATTCATGGGAGTAATTGATGGCAAGACGATCTGCCAGGTAGCCCTGGTGGTGAAAGACCTGGAAAAGACAACAGAGGAGTACGCAAAACTTTTCGGCGTTCCGAAGCCGGAGATATTCCGGGTTCCCGAGGAATCCGTGGCACACACACAATTCAAGGGGATGCCCAGCAAAACAAGAGCAAAACTTGCGGTATTTAATCTGGGCCAGGTAGTTCTGGAGCTTACAGAGCCTGATGAGGAACCGAGTTCCTGGAAGGATTTCCTGGAGAAAAACGGGGACGGTATCCACCATATTGCGTTTATGACAGATGACAGAGATGCGGCAGTAAAATACTTTGAGGAAAACGATATGCCAATCCGCCATTACGGGGAATATGAGGGCGGGAATTACACAGTCTTTGACAGCAAAGAAAAACTGGGGACATTTGTACAGGTGAAATACGAACCGAAAAAATAAGGTATAGAGGGTAAAGCAGGAAAGGAGAAACGTATGAAGAAAAAATTAGTAGCAGCATTCTTAACGTTATGTATGGCAGCAGGTACACTGGCCGGATGCGGCGGAGACAGCAGCTCTGCATCGGGGGACACGTCCACCACGGGGACAGAGGAAAATAAGACGGAAGAAAAAGGGGAAACCACAGAGGCGCAGGAATCCGTAAAGATGTCTGCAGAGGAATTAAAGTCCATGGGGCTGGAGGCCGAGGATACGGATCTGACAGGTGAATTTACATATTGGTCGGCATTTACCGGGGATTCCCAGGTCTGGGACCAGAGCCGCGTGGATGCATTCAATGAATTATATAAAGATAAAGGCATCAAATGCAACGTACAGTTCGTACCTGACGGCGCAGGCATTAACAACGGCAAGCTCCTCTCTGCGATCGCCGGAGGCCAGGCACCTGACCTGGTAATATGCGATAATGCGACAGCGGCATATTCCTATGCGGCCAACGGCAGCTTTGAGATGCTTGAGCCTTATCTGGAACAGGTAAACCTGAATGTGGACAACTTCTTTGACGGCTGTAAGGATGTAATTTACTACAAGGATGAGCCATACCTGATTCCTCAGGATACGAATGTTATGCTTTTATACTACAATCCTGATATAGCAAAAGAAGCAGGGCTTGACCCGGAGAATCCGCCGAAGACCCTGGACGAATTAGATCAGTGGGCGGAGGCCATGACCATTCAGAACGACGACGGAAGCTATGCCAGATTTGGTCTGATCCCGTGGCTGGATCTGAAGGATGACGCGTTTACCCTTCCCTTCTTCTTCGGAGCTGATGTGTATGATGCGGATACAAACAAATTAAACCTTACCTCCCCGCAGATGGTATCCTGTATGGAATGGCTGCAGTCCTACGGCGAGAAATATGATCCGGAAAGGATTTCCTCCTTCACCTCAGGTCTTGGCGGAATGTTCTCACCTGACCATGCTTTTATGACAGGAAAAGTCGGCATGACTATCACAGGCAACTGGTTCTCCAATGCACTGCGTGTGTACGCTCCTGATGTAAACTATGAAGTATGCGCAGTTCCGGTACCGGAAGGCGGACGTGCGGACAGCACCACATTCCAGACAAATGTGTTTGCGGTTCCGAAAGGTTCCCAGAATCCTGAACTGGCAGCACTGTTTATCAAATTCTGTATGTCAGGTGCAGTCAATGAGGATAACTTTGCACAGTGGAGAAGTATTCCCACAAGTGATGCTGAGTTTGACAATGTAAGTCTGACAAAAGACGGAGATGAAATGTATAAACTGGAGAGAGAACTTGCCAATTCACCGGAAAACGGAATCCCTGCACTCTGCTCCTGCTCCGCAGAACTTGCAAAAGCATTCGTAACGTTCCGTGAAGGTGTGATTTACGGTAATATTACGGACATTCAGGGTGAACTGCAGAAACTTCAGGATAAATATCAGACGGAACTGGATAACGCCGAATAGGCGGCATAAAATCCCGCGGGAATTCCCGTACAGCAGTTTTGCTGCTGTGCGGGGCACTCCTGCCGGGGAGAAAGGAGATTTGAGATGGCTAAACCACAGAGGAAGAGAAAACAAGGGAAAATTCCCAGCCTGGAAGTCATATTTCTGTATGCGTTTTTGATCGTCCTGGCGATTCTGTTTATTCTGCCCATATTTTATCTGTTTATGGGTTCCTTTAAGGCGGAGAGCGAACTGTTCCGCGTGCCCTTTAAATGGCTGCCGGATAAGTTCCAGTTCGGGAATTTTATCAACATGTTTTCGTCCATTCCCTTTTTTAAATATTTAAAGAACACAATGATCATCGTAGTATGTAATATTGTCGGTTCCCTGCTGTCCTGTTCCCTGGTGGCTTACGGTTTTGCCAGGCTGCGCTGGCCGGGACGTGACAAAGTGTTTATCCTGGTGCTGATCACGATGATCCTCCCTTATCAGGTTACACTGGTTCCTCTGTTCCTGATGTTCACGAAAATGAAGTGGATCGGAACCTTCCTTCCTCTTACGGTTACCTGCTTTTTTGGAAATCCGTTCTTCATCTTTCTGCTGCGCCAGTTCTTCACAGGGATTCCTCAGGATATCTCAGAGGCTGCCAGAATAGACGGGGCAGGGGAGTTTACCATTTTTTCAAAGCTGGTCATTCCTATGGCTAAGCCGGCACTGACAACGGTTGCGATCTTTGCATTTATCCGCTCCTGGAATGACTTCCTGGGACCTCTGGTATTTCTTGGTAAGGATGAGCTTTATACACTCTCCCTGGCAGCTTCCATGCTGAAATCCAATCTGGACCCCAACTGGAGTCTGCTGCTGGCACTGGGCGCTGTGATGATACTTCCTGTACTCATTCTTTTCTTTGTGATGCAGAAGTATTTTATCCAGGGTATCGCAATGTCGGGAATCAAAGGTTAAGGAGGCGGAACAATGAAGAAAATGAATATGAGAAAAAAAGAAGCCATTCATGGTCTGCTGTTCGTCTCTCCGTGGATCATCGGTTTTCTGGTGTTTACCTTGTACCCGATCTGCTCCTCCCTGTACTATTCCCTGTGTGATTATCAGGTCATCAAGGACCCTGTTTTCATCGGACTCGGAAATTATAAGGCACTGTTTCAGGACAAGACATTTTTAAAGGCATTGAGCAATACCGTGTATATGGTTATCTTCGGAGTACCGATTACCACATTCATTGCGGTGGCAGTGTCTATTATCCTCAACAATAAGAAGTTAAAATATACCGGTCCTTTCCGTGTGATCTTCTTTATCCCCACACTGGTGCCCACAGTAGTAGCATGTCTTCTGTGGATCTGGGTTATGCAGCCGGATACAGGTATTGTCAACCGTCTGCTGGGATACATTGGCATCCAGGGGCCGGGATGGCTTTCCAGCATGTTCTGGTCAAAGCCGGCTTTGATCATCATGATGGTGTGGACCTGCGGCAATGCCATCATCATCTATCTGGCAGGACTGCAGGATATACCGGACAGCCTTTATGAGTCAGCGGCCCTGGACGGGGCAGGATTTTTCCGCCAGACTATGTCCGTTACCATACCGCTTCTGCGCTCCACTATTCTGTATAATGTGGTGACGCTGATCATTGCCGTGTTCCAGTGGTTTGCAGAGCCGTACATAATGACCAGCGGCGGGCCGGACAATCAGACCATGTTCTATTCCCTGTATTTGTATCAGAACGCGTTCTCTTACTTTAAGATGGGATATGCGTCCGCAATGGCCTGGATTCTGCTGTTGATCGCACTGGCGATCATCCTGGTGCTGTTCAAGGTCTTCCGGTTCGGAGAGTCAGATTATTAGGAGGCAATATGATTGGATTAGTGACTGGCGCCAACCGGGGGTTGGGCTATGAGATGATAAAAGAAGGGCTGCGCCGCGGCCACACCATGCTGGCAGCCTGCAGAAATACCGGAGATGAGAACTCTGTCGGCGGTCTGCTGAAATTAGAAGAGCAATATCCGGGCAGCCTGAAAATCCTGGAGATGGATGTCACGGACCGGGAAATGACAGAGAAAGCAGCATTACAGGTGCAGCAGGAATTCGGACATATAGATTTCCTTGTGAATAACGCAGGGGTATTGTTTGAAAAAATGGTGATGCCCGGAGATGCCATTGCTGACCTGGATGTGGAGAAGTTCAGAAAAACACTGGATGTAAATGTGACAGGCACTGCCATAGTGCTGAAATACTTTATCCGCCTGCTGTATGCATCCGAAGATGCCTGTATCATGAACATTACATCTGAGGCAGGGCATCTGAGTCCTCAGGGCTACAACTATCTGGCATATTCTGTGTCAAAGCATGCGGCAAATATGTACACCCAGAAGGTACGGAACTATCTGGCAGAGGAGCAGACAGACCGGCATATGCGGATCTACATGATTCATCCGGGCCGTATGGACACCATTATGGGAAAAGAAAATGCCCAGATTCCGCCTTCCGAGTCAGCAGCAGGACTGTATGACATTCTGGACAGGAAGAAACAGATACCGGATATGGATGTCCCCTTCATCAATTACAGGGGTGAGCCAATGCCGTACTGAGGTGCAAGATCGTGAGGAAGCGAATATGAGAAATGTAAATGTGGGAATACTCGGATGCGGAGTCATCAGCAATACCTATATCCGGGATATCAAGCGTTTTTATCCCTCCCTGTATCTGGCAGTCTGCGCGGATGTGAATGTGGAGCTGGCAAAGAGCCATGCGGAGAAGTATCGGATACCTGTAGGCTGCTCTGTGGAGGAGATGCTTGCCATGGAGGAAGTGGAGCTGGTGGTGAACCTGACTCCGCCGCAGTTTCATACGGAGCTGAATAAGAAAATTCTGCTGGCAGGAAAGCATGTGTTCTGTGAGAAACCATTTGCACCAACAGTTGCCGGGGCCAGGGAGGTCATGGCGCTGGCGGATGAAAAAGGACTTCTGGTGGGCAGTGCTCCGGATACTTTTCTGGGGTCTTCCCTGCAGACATGCAGGAAAATACTAGATGACGGATGGATTGGGCGGCCTCTCTATGTGACTGCCAATATGATGTCAAACGGTGTGGAGACCTGGCACCCGGCACCCGGTAATTTTTACCGGCAGGGAGCAGGGCCTCTGTATGATATGGGACCGTATTATTTTACGGCACTGGCCGCACTGCTTGGACCGGTAAAACGCGTCAGCGCATTTTCCGGCACCGGCTTTCCCGTCAGGCAGATATACACCGGGCCGCTGAAAGGGCAGGAGATACAGGTGGAGACGCCTACCCATTATTCGGGTACCGCGGAGCTTGCGTCCGGGGTGATCGTGAGTATGAATATCAGTTTTGACATCTGGCATTCCAATCTGCCCATGTTTGAGATATACGGGACGGAGGGAACACTGGAGGTGCCGGACCCCAATATGTCCGGCGGCAGACCAAAGGTCTACAGAAAAGAAAGGACTCTGGATGTGCTGTATGATGACAGTGAAGAGACAAAGGCCAGGCAGAATATCAGCGTGGAGCTGCCCGAGCTGTATCCCCATATAGGTGAGTATACCAGGGGAATCGGTGTACTGGATCTGGCAGATTCCATAGTCAGCGGCAGAAAGCCCAGAGTAAATGCAGAGATGGCCTGCCATGTGATCGAGGCCATCACAGGCATGATGGAATCAGCACGTGATAAAAAAGTATATGAAATGAAAACTGCCTGCGAGAGACCGGAGCCTGTGAAGACCGGAACACCGGTGGGAAGAATATAAAACAAAAAAGGTAAAGTGAGGAAAGAATTATGAATGGAGTAGTAGGTACAGATTTAGTTTGTCAGGTTGGGTTTATTGTAAAGGACATCAACGCCACGAAAAAGAAATGGGCAGAGTTTTTAGGCGTTGAGGAGCCGGAGGCAGCACTCTGCGGAGAATATGAGACCACACAGACAGAATTTAAGGGCCAGCCTGCACCGGAGGCCAACAGTTATCTTGCATTTTTTGATGTGGGACCGGGACTGCAGCTTGAACTGATCCAGCCAAATGAAGCACCCTCCACATGGAGGAATTACCTGAACGAACACGGTGAGGGCATCCACCATGTGGCATTCAATATCAAAGGAATGAAAATGCCGGAAGCGGTAAAACGCTGCGAGGATTTTGGCATGGTTCTGGAGCAGAAGGGCGAATACGGCGATGCCAGCGGAAGATATACTTACATGAACGCTTATAAAGACTTGAAATGTATCGTAGAACTGCTGGAGAGCGACAGATAATCGGGAGGAAATGCGGATGAGACTGGGATTATCCAGCCCTCTGGAGCATAAAAGTCCATGGGAATGGGCTGAAAAAATGCACCGGATGGGATGTACTTCTGTGAATTTTCCTGTGGACTATACCTGTGACCGGGCACTTTTGGAACAATACACGGAGGCTGCCAAAGAGTACGGACTGATGATCGCGGAGGTGGGAGCCTGGTGCAACCCCATTTCCCCGGATGACAAGGTCAGGGAGGCAGCATTTACAAGATGTGTGGAACAGTTAAAGCTGGCAGATAAGATTGGCGCCAGATGCTGTGTAAACGTCTCCGGTTCCAGAGGAGAGCGGTGGGACGGTCCCTATAAGGAGAATCTGACAAAGGATACCTGGGAACTGGTGGTGAAGAGCATCCGGGATATTATAGATGCGGCAGATCCGAAAAATACCTATTATACGATTGAGCCGATGCCCTGGATGTACCCTATGGGTCCGGATGAATACTTAAAGCTGATTCACGATGTGGACAGAGAGCGCTTTGCCGTGCATATGGATGTGTTCAACTGGATCACAACACCCGAACGGTATTTTTACCACGAAGAGTTTATGGAGGAGTGTTTCCGTAAGCTTGGGCCGTACATCAGGAGCTGTCATTTGAAGGATGTGGCGCTTGGACAGGAGTTTACCCTTCAGTTCAGGGAAACTGCCTGCGGCAGAGGCGGTTTGAATCTGGAGAAGTACGCCGGCCTTGCGCGTAAGGCGGACCCGGATATGCCGCTGATCATTGAACACCTGGATGGAGACGAGGCTTATCTGGAAAGTCTTTCCTATGTAAAGCTGCGTTTTGGACGGGCAGGGATAGAAATATAAACATAAAGACCAAGCGGGTACGGAAGTTAAATACTGCCGACGCTTTGGCGCAGGAGTCCGGTTTTCCGGACTCTTTTTCTACTGACAGTTGTAAACAGAGGGTTTTTCACTTAAAATGGAAGTATATAACAGCATATACAGGAGGATATTTTATGGGATTTCCAGAGAGTTTTTTATGGGGTACAGCAACCGCTTCTTACCAGATAGAGGGCGGTGCATTTGAAGACGGCAGGGGGTACACGGTATGGGATGATTTCTGCAGGACTCCGGGCAAAGTCTTCTCCATGCATAACGGAGATGTGGCCTGTGACCATTATCACCGCTACAAGGAGGACGTAAAGATGATGGCGGATATGGGAATCCGGGCATACCGTTTTTCGATTGCATGGTCCAGGATCCTGCCGGAGGGAAGAGGAGAGGTTAATCAGAGCGGGATAGACTTCTACAACGCATTGATCGATGAGCTTTTAAAGTACAATATTAAACCCTGCCTGACACTGTTTCACTGGGATCTGCCCTTTGCCCTGCACCGGATGGGCGGCTGGCAGAACCCGGAAATCGTCAATTGGTTTGCAGAGTATGCGGCAGTGGCGGCCAGGGCATTCGGTGACAGGGTCAAATTCTTCATGACCTTCAATGAACCGCAGTGTTTTGTCGGTCTGGGGCACGTGAGCGGAGAACACGCTCCCGGCAACATTATGTCCCGCCGCAGTGTACTGGAAATGGCCCACCATGTGATGATGGCACATGGCAAGGCTGTACAGGCCATCAGAAGCCTGGTGCCGGATGCGCAGATCGGATATGCGCCTACCTCCAATCCGGTGATTCCCGCGTCGGACACCCTGGAGGATATTGAGGCTGCACGGAGAGCTTATTTCGCGGTGGAGGATAAACCGGATTATATGTGGTCCGTGAGCTGGTGGAGTGACCCGGTCATGCTGGGCAGATATCCGGAGGATGGGCTGAAACTTTTTGAGAAGGATATGCCGGAATTTAAACCGGAGGACCTGGAACTGATGCATCAGCCGCTGGATTTCTACGGACAGAATATTTACAATGGATACAGGGTAAAAAGTGATAAAAAGGGCGGATGGGAGACTGTGGAGCGCCCTGTAGGCTACCCCAGGACAGGCAATGGATGGCCTGTGGTTCCGGAGTCTCTTTACTGGGGCCCGCGGTTTTTGTATGAGCGCTACCGGAAGCCTATCGTCATCACAGAAAACGGATGCTGCTGTGCGGATGTGGTGTCCCTGGACGGTAAGGTCCATGATCCGGGCCGGATTGATTTTTACCATAGATATCTGCGGGAACTTGGGCGCGCCATAGAGGATGGAGTGAGGGTGGATGCTTATTTTGCCTGGTCCGTGATTGATAACTTTGAGTGGGCAAAGGGATATTCCGACAGGTTTGGTATGGTTTACGTGGATTTTGAGACACAGGAACGTATATTAAAGGATTCTGCAAACTGGTATGCAGAAGTAATCAGGAATAACGGTGCAAATCTGTAGGGAGAACTGCCAATAATTTAGTGAACAGAGGGTACAGAAAATGTGAGCCTCTGCCGGCACGGATTACAGCAGCTTACGTTATTCTCTGTTTTCTGTACCTTGTGTTAAGGCAGTTGTGATTTTGGGACCGTGTGATATAGTGAAGCCAACAAAGAAAATAACAGACAGTGGTAAGGAGGTTTCGCTATGAAAAAGAAAATGATCATAACCATTCTGGGTATTGCTCTTATGGCGGCGCTTGCAGGCTGTTCCGGCAAGGGCAATGAGAAAGACAAAGGCACAGAGGAAAAGGAAGAGAATACACAGAAGGAAGACAGTACTGCAGAAAAAGAGGACGGAGCATCCGGCGGGAACAGTTCCGGGGATGAGAAAGAAGGGGCTGCAGAGAGTCAGGATAAAGCAGATGCCCGGACGGATGATCAGAAGCTTTTGGAGACTGCCGAGGCATTTGTGAAGGATTTAATTGCAGGCAGTGAAGAGAATATCAAGGGCAATTATGAATACACGGATCAGATGAAAGCTGCTGTGGATAGTGGTCAGATTCTTTCTGCTTTTCAGAGTACCCTGGATGCAGTGGGCGAACTGAAAGAGGTTCAGCCTGCATGGGAGTCGGAACCGCAGGCCGGTTATAATACAATTCAGGTTCCCTGCGATTTTACCGTACAGCCGCTGAATATGGTAATATCCGTGCTGGACGGCAGGATAGGAGGCGTCCATACAGGTGCGTATCAGGAACAGAAAGAAGCGGTATCCATACCGGAAAATGTGACGGAGACAGATATGGATCTGAGTATAGCGGGAGGACGCACGCTGCCCGGAACATTTGCGGCACCTAAAAATCTGAAAGAATATCCCGCTGTGGTATTCGTACACGGCTCAGGCAGCGGCGACAGGAATGAGGCGCTTGGGCAGATCAAGCCATTTCAGGATTTGGCATGGGGACTTGCCGAGAGAGGAATCGCCTCATACCGTTATGATAAGATTTCTTATGTGTATGGAAAGGAATTAGCAGAGGATAAAGATTTTACCGTATACGATGAGACGGTAAATGACGCTGCAGCGGCAGTTAAGATGCTGCGTGAACAGGAAGGCGTTTCAAAGGTATATGTGGTTGGCCACAGCCAGGGCGCCCAGATGATGGGGGCAATCGCAAAGGAAGGCCAGCCGGACGGCTGTATCATGATGGCCGGACCGGCAAGAGGGTTTGCGGATACCCTGGAAAGGCAGTATAAGTTTCTTCAAAGCCTGAACTCTGAGCCGACCGAGCAGGAGAAGGCAGCTTTTGAACAGGGGCTTGCAGCAGTGGAACAGATGAGGAATATAGATTCTCTGCCCGAGGATGAGAGGATCATGGGCCAGAACCAGACTTATATTAAGAGTCTCCTGGACTATGATGCCGTAAAGGAAGCGGCAGACATAACCGTTCCTGTGCTTGTCCTGCAGGGTGAGGAAGACTATCAGGTGACCATGGATGATTTTCAGATATGGAAAGAAAATTATGAGGGCAGTGATAACTGGAAGTTTGTGTCCTTCCCGGGACTTACCCATCTATTTACAGAAGGCAGATATGACGACGGCCCTGCCAGCTATCAGGGAACAAAACATGTCCCCGATGATGTGACAGAGACCATCGCTGCATTTATCAATCAATAAAACAGTATCCCGGAGCTTTGCCGGGCATGGATACGGAGCAGCCTGTTCCGTATTCCTGCCGGCGAACCCCGGGATTTCTAATGTTGTTCCTAAGAAATATTCTTTATATTTGTATGGTAAACCAGATAAAAATACAGGAGATAAAGCAGGGTAAAGCAGATCAGAAACCCCACAGCCCCCTGAAGCACCAGATGCGGTGTCCTCAAAGCGAGGGTTAATTTATGGTCAGACAGCAGAACGGCAGGCAGCATCAGAATGGCCCAGGGAATGAGCGGGATGGAAAATTTCAGACAGATCTGCAGGGCCATAAGTCTTGTCACCTGGAGCCGGTTTTTTCCCAGATACTGCAGAACCTGCAGCCCATGAGCCTCTTTGCGGATGCTTACGATCTGCTGCACAGACAGAACGGAAAAATAGATGACAATAAAAGCAGAGCACATGCAGATCTGAAGAAATCCCATCCATCTCTGTGAGACCGCATCCATAACTGCATCCTTGGCCTGCAGCATGACCCATCCGCATAGAAAAGAGGAAAAGGAGAAAAGCAGACAGGTGCAGAGGACACTGTTTATAAGGATATCGGATCTGCTGTCTGAAAGCAGCAGGGCTGCGGTGTAAAGCCGGTTTTTGTGGTACAGGTGTTCATTTTTCTGCTGTCGGTATTTATTGCCGTTTATATAGGACGCCTTATAAAAAGAAAAGACGAAAAACAGCATAACCGGAGCGATGCAGGAAACGAACGCCATACCTTCATTTCCCGGAAGAAAGGCAATGGCAGACACGAGAGAGCAGAAAAGAAGAAAGCTGATAAGCGAAGCTGCCGGCCATATTCTGCTGAAACGGGTGACAGAGGCCTGCCGGTTCTTCTTTTGAACGGTCATAAGCTGGATGATTTCCAGACGGCTGATAATCCTCCGGCAGTTCAGGAGGGACAGAACCTGTATGGCCATAAAGTAAAAACCGGTCTGTGCAGCAGCCTGCAAAATCAGGATAAGGTTTATCTGTGATCTGTCAAGGAAACGGGAAAAGGGGAGGGAAAGCCCATAGTATAACAGTATTCCAACAGCAAGTCCCAATATAAAACAGAGCAGTCCGAGAAACAAAAATTCTGTAAAGTACATCCAGGACAATCTGTTTTTTTCCATTCCCATCAGAGCATAGGCAGCAAACTCCCGTGCTCTCTGGTTCAGAATAAAGCGATTCATGTAATTCAGCAGAAGGAGGATAATGACTGTTATGATGAGCGGCAGAGAACTCGTCTCAAAGCCTGCCTCCATTTTTCCCGCAGCGGCAGTGAGGTCGGACAACATCATGACCCCGATCAAAATAGTAAGCGTAGTCATATAGATCAGATAATCATGGCCCGAACGCCTGGCGTTTCGGAGAGCAAGTCTAAGATACATATCCGGAATCCCCCATTACTTTTGCAGTGGTATTTAATATTTCCATAAAATAACCCCATTGGTCCTGTTTTTGGTGTGCCAGGGAATGGACAATCTTCCCATCCTTCATAAACAGAATCGTCTTGCAGTAGCTGGCTGAGAAGGCGTCATGGGTGACCATAAGGATTGTGGCGCCAAACTCCCTGTTAAGCATCACCAGGGTCTCCATCAGGTTCCTGGCAGAGTGGGAATCCAGGGCACCGGTAGGCTCATCAGCCAGTATGAGCCGGGGACTGGCAGCGACTGCCCTTGCACAGGCGCATCGCTGCCGCTGTCCGCCGGATACCTGGCAGGGGAACTTGTCCAGGATATCTTCTATTTCCAGTCTGGCTGCAGTCTCCAATGTGATTTTGGTGATCTCTGCTCGGGGAAGTTCTTTTATTGTGAGGGCAAGCGCTATATTTTCCCGCAGGGTCAGAGTGTCCAGCAGGTTATAATCCTGGAAAATGAATCCCAGATGCTCTCTGCGGAACTGTGCCATTTGGTTTGGGTGTATCTGGGAGAGGTCTGTACCGTCAAGTATGATCCGGCCGGAGGTGGTCCGGTCAATGGTGGAGATAAGGTTCAGCAGTGTGGATTTTCCGGAGCCGGAGGCCCCCATAACCCCTATAAAACTTCCCTCAGGTACAGAAAAACTGACATCGTCCACGGCCAGGGTCTTCAGGCCGTCGGCGGAGTATTCTTTTTTTACATGGTTTAATTCCAGTATATTTTTCAAAGAGGTTTCCTCATTTCATATGCGTGCGGATGCGGGTGCCATTTACTGTGATTCTTATATTTTAACATTCATTTCCAAAGAAGTCATGATTTATTTTGCTTGACAAGCTAGTGAATACTAGCTACAATGAGATAAAGAGCTAGTGATTGCTAGCCTGAGGAGCAGAGAGTCTATGCAGAGAAAGGGAGAGGGAAGTGTATGGAAAAATTACAGTTGGAACAATATCTTAACCGCGGGGTGGAAAATATTATCAGAGGCATGAAGAAAGCGTCTCTTACAAATCCGAGATCCGCCGTATTTCTGGTGAAATATGCACAGGCTGCCAGACAGGCGGCGGGGAAACGAAGGAAGGCTGAAAAAAATGGGGAGCATATCCCGCCGTTTCTGATTGCCAGCATCACCAGCCGGTGCAACCTCCGCTGTAAAGGCTGTTATGCATGGGCCAATCGTGCCTGCAGCAGCGGGGCTGAGCACAATGGGATGCGCGCTGAACAGTGGGATGATATTTTTGCGCAGGCAGAGGATATGGGGGTGGGCTTCATACTGCTGGCAGGCGGGGAGCCTTTGATGAGGCCGGATGTGCTGAAAGCAGCAGGAATGCGAAAAAATATCTTGTTCCCTGTTTTCACCAATGGTACTATGATTATTAACAATACTCTGCCGGACAGCGGGAAAAGCGGGCCGGACTCGGAGGGAGATGCCTGCCTGCAGCTATTTGCGGATAACAGGAATCTTCTGCCGGTTCTCAGCATTGAGGGGGACAGAGAGAAGACGGATGCCAGAAGAGGCGCCGGGATCTATGACTGTCTGCTGCAGACCATGGAGGCGCTAAAGGCGCGGAATATCTTATATGGAGTGTCTGTTACGGTGACAAAAGAAAATATGGAGGAAGTAACTGCAGATACTTTCTCTGAAAAACTTTCCCTATTGGGCTGCAGAGCTGTGATTTATGTGGAATATGTACCTGTGGACAGAGATACGGCAGGCCTTGCACCGGATGATGAGGATCGGGTATATATGGCAGACAGGCTGGATGCGCTGCGGGAGACGCAGAGGGATATGCTTCTGATTTCTTTTCCGGGAGATGAGAGGGCATCCGGAGGGTGTCTTGCCGCAGGGCGGGGATTTTTCCATATCAATGCCCGGGGCGGGGCGGAACCGTGTCCCTTCTCCCCCTATTCGGACACCAGTCTGCAGGATGTAAGTCTTAAGGAAGCTATGCGTTCTCCGTTGTTTCGCAGACTGCGGGAGGATGGAAACCTCACCGGTATACATACAGGGGGCTGTGCATTGTTTGAACAGGAAGAAACTGTGAAAAAATATCTGGAAGGGAAACAGCAAAGTTATGTCAACTAAAGAGCGGATTGTGGAGGAGGCCCTGACACTTTTTTCAAGCAGGGGGTATCAGGGGACCAGTGTAAAAAATATCGCGGATGCGGTGGGAATCAAAGATAGTTCCCTGTATAAGCATTTTAAAAGCAAAAAGGAGATTTTTGAGACCATTGTGGAGGAGATGGCCAGAAGAATGGAGGCCATGAGCCACACGTTTGGCCTTCCGGATGATACCACTGTGGAGGCGGCAGCATTTGCCTACGGCGTCATAAGCGTGGAGGAGTTGGTGGAGCTGAGCAGGAAGGTCTTTCTGTTTTACCTGCAGGACCCTTTTGCAGGCAGATTCCGCAGAATGCTCACCATAGAGCAGTACAGGGACAGGGAGATCGCGGCAGTGTACAGGAAGATTTATATGGAGGATAGTATCCGTTATCAGACGGTTTTGTTTGAGGAAATGATACGTCAGGGAGTCTTTCGAGAGGCGGATGCCAGGGCCATGGCAATTAATTTTTATGCCCCCATATTTTTTCTGCTGAATAAATATGACAGCCCGGAATGCAGTGTGGAGGACGGACTTGAGGAACTGGAGCGGCAGGTAAGAGAATTTGCCCGCATTTACCACAAATAAAAGAAATGTGGAGTGGTTCGGCTGCCCTGCAGTCCGATATTTTAGCCGTAGCACCTGAAGTTGTGGGCGGGATACAGGGTAAGATGATATGTAACTGTAGAAATTAAGAGACAGCAGATTGATCAACAGCCGGGCGTATTTGCCGTACAGGCTGTTTTGGGAGGATGAATGAGCAGATTATGGGCAGAATAAAAAAGAAAAGACAGAGACTGTGGCCGCAGATGATCGTGGGAGCCGTGATCGGCGGAGCGTGCGGGTACTTTGGCATGATGTTTGTGGAGAGAATGCATGGAGGAAAGGTCAGGATTGCGGAAATTCTGGCAGGTCTTGCGTGGATAATCCTGTGCCTTTATGTGGCTGCATTTCTGCAGACGATCGTACATGAAGGGGGCCATCTGGTCTGCGGGCTTCTGAGCGGATATAAGTTTTCTTCCTTCCGTGTGGGAAAAATGATTCTGGTTAAGAAAAGAGACGGAATTAAGCGGGGCCGGTATTCCCTTATGGGTACAGGGGGACAGTGCCTTCTGGCACCGCCTGACTTGGTGAATGGAAGTATGCCGTATCTGCTGTACAATCTGGGCGGAAGCCTTTTTAATCTGCTGTCTGCTGCCATATCCTTAATGATCTGTTTTGCAGCAGACGGACACGGGTATCTGCAGATCCTGTTTATGGCATTTGCTGTTGTCGGTGTCTTTCTTGCACTGATGAATGCAGTGCCCATGCGGCTTGGCGGGATAAACAATGATGGATACAATGCGCTCCATCTGGGGAAGGATAAAGAGGCAGTGCGCTGTCTGTGGCTGCAGCTAAAGATAAATGAACAGTTTACATTGGGAGTACGCTTGAAAGATATGCCACAGGAGTGGTTTGAACCTGTATCGGAAGTGCTGTGGGATAATGCTCTGTGTGTGGCAACCGGTGTATTTGCCGCCGGCCGGAATATTGACAGGCAGGACTTCCCGGCAGCCCTTAAAATAGGCGAAAGGCTGCTGGAACATGCTTCCGGTCTTATAGGAATCCAAAGGTCCATGTTGGAGGCGGAGATGATTTTCTGCAGACTTATGCTGGATGGCCCCGGAGAAGAACTGAGCAGAGAGTATGAGAAGACCGGGATTCAGGAGTTTTTGAAGCGTTCCTCCTCCATGCCGTCCGTGCTGCGTATTCAGTACGCCTATGATCTGATCCAGAATCAGGACAGGGAAGCGGCACAGAAATGGAAGCGGCTGTTTGAGAAAGTGGAAAAAAACTATCCCTTTGACGGCGATATTGCCAGTGAGAGGGAGTTGATGGCATATGTAGATGGTTTACATAATGACGAGAGAGGGTAGTCTATGCTGTTTTTAGAAGAGGTGCTGGGTATAATCGTGGACCTGGCGATTCTGTTATTTGAATATATCGGCGTGGGAGTTATTATATTTGCAGGGATCAGAGGGATAATCCACTATGTCAAGCGGGACCCGGGTACAAAGCTGCTTCTTGCAAAAGGACTTGCCATGGGGCTGGAGTTCAAGCTGGGAAGTGAGATCCTGCGCACGGTGGTGGTGAGGGAGCTGTCCGAGATTTATATTGTGGCGGGGATCATTGTGCTGAGGGCAATCCTGACGATTTTGATCCATTGGGAGATCAAGAATGATGAAGGCGAAAAAATGGCCGGGGGTTGAGATAACAAAAGAAAAATAAATTGACAAAGACCTATTTCTATGCTAAACTGGACAAGCGACAGTGGAAGTAGGTCTTTTTTTTGTGCCTAATTTTCAGGCGGAAAATAGGATCTTGTCGCAGGAAACCGAAACGTTGCATGCGGCAGAGACGTGAATCTGCCGGAGATAAAAGACACATGGAGGTGGAGAAGTCGTGCGCGTAAAAATAACATTGGCATGTACTGAATGTAAACAGCGTAATTACAACATGACAAAGGAAAAAAAGAACCATCCGGAACGTATGGAGACAAAAAAATACTGTAAGTTCTGCAAGGCTCACACTATGCACAAAGAAACCAAATAATTTGGCTTGAGAGGTGAAGCTATGGATGCAGAAAAGAAGGTAAAAGCTCCTAAAAAGAACTGGACCAAAGGACTTCAGGCTGAATTCAAGAAGATTATCTGGCCTGACAGGCCGACGCTGGTAAAGCAGACAGTTGCGGTTGTGGTGATCACTGCCATTCTGGGAGTGCTCATTGCCGTGATTGACAGCGGAGCCCTGCAGATTCTGAATCTATTAATCAAATAAGGACAAGGTGATTTTATGTCAGAAACAAATTGGTATGTTGTGCATACCTATTCAGGGTATGAGAACAAGGTAAAAGCCAACATTGACAAGACAATTGAAAACAGACACCTGGAAGATCAGATTTTGGAAGTCCGTGTTCCCATGGAGGACGTTGAGGAAATGAAAAACGGCCAGAAAAAACTGGTGCAGAAGAAGATGTTTCCGGGCTATGTCCTTATTAACATGGTGATGAATGATGATACCTGGTATGTTGTCAGAAATACACGAGGTGTCACAGGATTCGTTGGTCCGGGGTCAAAACCGGTTCCTTTGACAGAGGAAGAGATGGATCGTCTGGGTATCCAGAACGTAACGCTCCAGATCGACTTTGAAGAGGGTGACAGTGTTGTTGTTACAGGCGGTGTTTGGAAAGATACTGTGGGCGTTGTCCAGAGCATCAATGAAGCAAAACAGATTGTAACAATAAATGTTGAGCTGTTTGGCCGCGAAACGCCAGTTGAAATCAGTTTCGCAGAAGTTAAGAAAATGTAACGAAGATGAAAGGGCCATACGTCACATGGCTCGTGGGAGGGAAATCCCCGACATTACCACATAATTAGGAGGTGCCGAAAATGGCAAAGAAAGTAACAGGCTATATTAAATTACAGATTCCTGCTGGAAAGGCAACACCAGCACCACCGGTTGGACCTGCTCTGGGTCAGCACGGTGTAAACATTGTACAGTTTACAAAGGAATTCAATGCGAGAACAGCAGACAAGGGTGATCTGATCATCCCGGTTGTTATCACAGTATATGCGGACAGAAGTTTCAGCTTTATAACCAAAACTCCGCCGGCAGCAGTTCTGTTAAAGAAAGCCTGCAACCTGAAATCCGGTTCAGGTGTACCGAACAAAACTAAAGTTGCTACAATTTCCAAAGCGAAAGTTCAGGAAATTGCAGAAATGAAAATGCCGGACTTAAATGCAGGTTCCTTAGAAGCAGCAATGAGCATGATCGCAGGTACTGCAAGAAGTATGGGAATCACTGTAGAGGAATAAGGCCAGGCCTTGCCTTTTGAACTATTGAAACGAACGTGGGAGGGACATTCCCGCAATTACCACTAGGAGGTTATTTAATATGAAACGCGGAAAGAAATATGTAGAGGCTGCAAAAGCAGTTGATCGCGCAAACTTATATGATACAGAAGAAGCTATCGCTTTAGTTAAAAAAACAGCAGTAGCTAAATTTGACGAAACAATCGAAGCTCATATCAGAACAGGTTGTGACGGACGTCATGCAGACCAGCAGATTCGTGGTGCGGTTGTACTGCCGCACGGAACCGGTAAAACTGTTCGTGTATTAGTATTTGCAAAGAATGCCAAAGCTGACGAGGCTCAGGCTGCAGGTGCAGACTATGTTGGAGCAGAGGAACTGATTCCGAAGATCCAGAACGAAGGATGGTTAGATTTCGACGTTGTTGTTGCTACACCGGACATGATGGGTGTTGTTGGACGTCTGGGTCGTGTACTCGGACCGAAAGGCTTAATGCCAAACCCGAAAGCCGGAACCGTAACAATGGACGTTACAAAAGCTGTTCAGGATATCAAAGCTGGTAAGATTGAATATCGTCTTGATAAAACAAACATCATTCACGTGCCAATCGGAAAAGCTTCTTTCACAGAGGAGCAGTTAGCGGACAACTTCCAGACGCTCATGGGAGCTATCACAAAGGCTAAGCCAAGCACACTGAAAGGTCAGTACCTGAAGAGTGTAACACTCGCTTCCACAATGGGACCGAGCGTTAAGCTTAACCCGGTTAAGTTAGCTCAGTAATAGATGAAATGAAACAGGCCGCCGCATTGAGAAATCAA
>OATT01000026.1_pt1 | contig 178282 bp, 144 predicted proteins | sample 1476071 | NCBI WGS metagenome assembly OATT01 (sample SAMEA2579989, study PRJEB22360) | human gut metagenome | biome: human gut; feature: human-associated habitat; material: faeces | place: Denmark | collected 2008/2010 | reverse complement strand
ACCATGCCGTACCTTGCAGATGAAGATATGATCGAGAGAGTATGCAAAGACGTTGTAGTGGAAGAGCATCACGCACATCACTGAGAAGCAGGAAAAGGAGATAAGACATGAAGAAACGTTACATCCGCCATGCCTCCGAGCTTGTGACCTGTAAGGGCAAAGCGCCGAAGCATGGAAAAGAAATGTCAGATATCGGCCTGATCTATGACGGCGCAGTGATCATCCATGACGATAAGATCATCGCTGTGGGCACCACAGAGGAACTGGATAAACAGGTAAATTCGGAAGAATACGAAGTGATCGACGCAGCGGGCAAAACCGTTATGCCGGGATTCGTGGATTCCCATACACATTTCATTTTCGGCGGATACCGTGCAGATGAATTCTCCTGGAGACTGAAAGGTGACAGCTACATGTCAATCATGGAACGCGGCGGCGGCATCAACGCCACCGTGGTTCCCACCAGAGAAGCTTCAGAGGAAGAACTGATGGAAGCCGGCAAAGAGCGCCTGAACCGCATGCTGGAATTCGGCGTGACAACCGTGGAAGGCAAGAGCGGCTACGGCATGGACTGTGAGACAGAGCTGAAAATGCTCCGTGCCATGAAGAAGTTAAATGAGACCCATCCGGTGGACATTGTATCCACATTTTTGGGCCCTCACAGCGTACTTCCCCAGTGGAAGGGAAAAGAAAGAGAATTCCTGGACGAACAGTTAAACCATGTAATGCCAAAGGTAAAAGAAGAGAATCTGGCAGAATTTGCGGATATCTTCACAGAGAAGAATGTGTTTACCGTGGAGGACTCCGAGTATTATATGACAAAAGCAAAGGAGATGGGCTTTAAGCTGAAGATCCATGCAGATGAGATCTACCAGCTTGGAGGCTCTGAGCTGGCGGCGAGAGTGGGAGCGGTTTCCGCAGACCATCTGCTGAAGGCATCCGATGAGGGCATCCGCCAGATGCGGGATGCCGGTGTGATCAGCACCATCCTGCCCCTGACTGCTTTTGGCTTGAAGGAGGAGTATGCCCCCGCAAGGAAGATGATCGACGAGGGCTGCGCAGTTGCACTGGCTTCTGATCTGAATCCGGGAAGCTGCTTTTCCAACTCCATCCCCCTGATGGTTGCCCTTGGATGCATTTACATGAATATGTCCATAGAGGAAGTCATCACAGCTCTGACCATCAACGGCGCAGCCGCTGTTGACCGCGCTGACAAAGTGGGAAGCATAGAGCCGGGGAAAGCTGCGGACATTATTTTCCTGAAATTCCCGTCCATTCATTTCATGCCGTATCATACCGCCATCAACCTGGTGGAGACGGTCATCAAGAATGGCGATACTGTTTATCATAAAGAGTGGTAACCCTAAATTCATTAAAACATAAAGGAGAAAATATCATGGATAGAATTATCGAATGCGTACCTAATTTCAGTGAAGGAAGAGACAAAGAGAAAGTCGAAAAGATCGTTGACTGCTTCCGTAACAGAGAGGGCGTTAAACTTTTGGACTACACTTCCGATGAAGACCACAACAGAAGCGTTGTAACCGTTATCGGTGAGCCGGAGCCATTAAAAGACGTAATGGTTGCAGCAATCGGTAAAGCAGTGGAACTGATCGACATGACAAAACATCAGGGCCAGCATCCCCGCATGGGCTGTGTGGACGTTGTTCCGTTCATCCCCATCCGCGGCGTGACAGTGGAAGACGCTGACGCAGTGGCAAAAGCAGTGGCAAAAGAGGCATCTGAGAAATTCGGACAGCCGTTCTTCTTATATGAAAAATCAGCGACAGCTCCTCACAGAGAGAATCTGGCAAAGGTTCGCCAGGGACAGTTTGAGGGTATGGCTGAGAAAATGAAAGACCAGGAAAAATGGAAACCGGACTTTGGCCCGAACACCATCCATCCTACCGGCGGTGTGACAGCGATCGGCGCAAGAATGCCTCTGATCGCCTACAACATCAACCTGGATACTCCAAATGTGGAGATCGCACAGAAAATCGCAGATAAGATCCGTCACGTAAAAGGCGGCTTCCGTTTCTGCAAAGCTATGGGCGTTATGCTGGAAGACAGAAATATCGCACAGGTATCCATGAACCTGACAGACTATACAAAGACTTCTGTTTACACTGTATTTGAAACCGTACGCATGGAAGCCAGACGCTACGGTGTCAATGTACTGGGCAGCGAGGTAGTAGGACTGATCCCGCTGCAGGCTATCGTTGACTGCGCAGAATACTACTTAGGCTTTGAAGGCTTTGATTCCAAACAGGTTCTGGAGACACGTCTGTAAGAAAACGGCAGGACACTGCACGTAATATAGAGTGGAATAAAGAGAGGTTATACGACATGAAAAATATGACAGTAGAACAGTTTGCCATGCAGACAGCCTCCAATGAACCAGTACCGGGGGGCGGAAGTATTTCCGCCCTTGCTGGTGCCCTGGCGGCAGCGCTGACAGAGATGGTGGCAGGACTCACCATCGGCAAGAAAAAATACGCGGAAGTGGAGGAGGAGATGAAGAAGGCAGTTGCTCCCATGCATGAGATCTGTGAGCATCTTCTGGATGACATCAAGCGCGACAGCGAATCCTTTGACCTCTACATGCAGGCACTGACCCTTCCAAAGGAGACAGAGGAGGAGAAAGCAGCCCGTACGAAAGCCATGCAGGACGGCTTAAAGGCAGCCGTTGCGGTTCCTTTATCTGTGGCAAAACGCGCCTATGAGGTTATGCCCTACGCGGAAGTTATGGTGACAAAAGGCAACAAGACAGCAGTGACCGACGCACTGGTAGCCACTATGATGGCCAGAACTGCAGTACTTGGAGCCCTTTTCAATGTAAAGATCAATCTGGAATCCATCAAAGACGAGGCTTTTGTGGAAGAGACCGCCAAAGAAGTCGCAGTCATAGAAAAAAATGCTCTGGCATACGAGAAAAAGATTCTGGCACAGGCCGGTGTCTCCAAGAGCACAGTGGAGGAATGAGAAAAAGCCGATTGACTTCGGCTTTTCCAGAAGGTTCCGTGTACGCGGAGGTTTCTGCAAAAGCCGGAGTCGACGGATTTTTGCGCGGAGGAAAGAAAGAAAAGAATATGTAATGCAGAAAGGAGAAAACCTGTGAAGATTCTCAAGAATGCAGTAGCAGGAACCCTGGAATCCAGTGATTTGTTCATTCAGATCGAACCGGATGACAAAGAGCTGATCCTGGAAATTGACTCTGTAGTAGCCAACCAGTATATGGATTCCATTCGGGCCGCTGTACTGGACACACTGAAAGAATTTGAAGTGTCTACAGGGAAAGTTTTTATCAAGGACAAAGGCGCATTGGACTGTGTGATCCGTGCGCGTATGGAGACCGCATTAAAAAGAGGGGGAGTTGAACAGCCATGAGACGAACCATGTTGTTTTTGCCGGGAAATACGCCGAACATGCTGATTAACGGTGACACCCTGGGAGCTGATACCATCATCTTTGATCTGGAGGATGCGGTATCTCCGGATGAAAAGGACGCAGCCAGAATACTGGTGAGAAACGCCCTTCGCTACCAGTCCTATCCGGGCTGTGAGACTGTGGTGCGGATCAATCCCACAGACACCGCGTTCTGGAAAGAGGATTTGAGAGCTGTCATTCCCCTGAAACCGGATGTGATCATGCCCACAAAAGTAAACGGCGGTGCCATGATCCGGGAAGTATCTGCCTGTATGGCAGAGGTGGAACGGGCAGCAGGAATAGAGGAGGGAACTGTTAAGATCCTTCCGCTCATTGAAACTGCTATGGGTGTGGAGAAGGCTTTTGAGATCGCGACTGCGGATGCCAGAGTGATCGGCCTGTTTTTAGGCGGTGAGGATTTTACCGCTGACCTGCACTGTAAACGGACAAAAGAGGGAAATGAGATTTTCTATGCCAGAACCAGGCTGGTGTGTGCAGCCAGGGCCTGCGGCATCGAAGCATACGATACACCGTTCACGGATGTGGAGGATATGGAGGGCCTTGAAAAAGACACAGAGTTTGCCAAGAGCCTGGGATTTGCCGGCAAGGCAGTCATCTCACCGCGCCATGTGGACATAGTCAATGCCGTATTTTCACCCACAGAGGCGGAGATCGCCTATGCCCACGATGTGATGGATGCCATTGAAGAGGGCAAGCGTCAGGGCAAGGGCGTGATCTCCCTCCGCGGCAAAATGATAGATGCCCCCATAGTAAAACGCGCCTCCCAGGTGCTGGAAATGGAGAAAGCCATTTATGGAGGTGCGCAGTATGAGTAAATTACTCGGTTCATTAAAAGAAGCCATTGAAAAGACAGGTTTGAAGGATGGAATGACGATTTCCTTCCATCATCATATGAGAAACGGGGACTATGTGCTGAACATGGTGCTCGCCCAGGCTGCCGAGATGGGAATCAAGAATCTGACCGTGAACGCAAGTTCCATATTTGATATCCATGAACCCATTATCGGACACATCGAAAGCGGTGTTGTCACTGGCCTGGAGTGCAACTACATGGGCGGCAAGGTGGGAAAAGCCATCTCCCGGGGAATCCTGGAAAAGCCCGTGATCTTCAGAAGCCACGGCGGAAGGGCCGGGGACATGGAGAACGGTTCCTCCAAGATTGACATTGCGTTCATCGCCGCACCCTGTGCGGACAATATGGGAAACTGCAGCGGCAAGTACGGACCGTCTGCCTGCGGTTCCCTGGGCTATGCCTTCTCTGATGCCATGCATGCGGACAAGGTGGTGGTTCTGACTGACAATCTGGTGCCCTACCCACTGAAAGATACCTCTATTGCGGAAGGATATATCGACTATGTGGTGGAAGTGGAGCAGATCGGCGACCCCACAAAGATTGTCTCCGGAACAACTAAGATCACCCGTGACCCGGTGGGACTGCGCATCGCAGGACTGGCCGCGCAGGTGGTAAAGAACTCCGGATACTTAAAAGACGGATTCTCCTTCCAGACAGGAGCCGGCGGTGCATCCCTGGCTGTTGCCAAATACGTGGAGGAGATGATGGAAAAAGACCATATCAAAGGCAGCTTCTGCATGGGCGGGATCACCGGATATCTGGTCGATATGGCGAACAAAGGGTATTTTGAAACCATTCTGGATGTGCAGTGCTTTGATTTAAAAGCTATCGAATCCATCCGTGAGAATCCAAAGCATCAGGAGATATCCGCTATGCGCTATGCTTCTCCGGCAGCGAAAAGTGCCGCGGTAGACAGCCTGGATGTGGTGATCCTGGGAGCTACCCAGGTGGACACGGACTTTAATGTAAATGTACATACAGACTCCAATGGTTACATTATGGGCGGCTCCGGCGGACACTGCGATACAGCGGCAGGCGCCAAGCTGGCGATCGTGGTGGCTCCCCTGATAAGGGCAAGACTTCCCCTTATCGTGGACCAGGTGCTCTGTAAATCCACACCGGGCAGCACCGTGGATGTGATCGTAACGCAGAGGGGCATTGCAGTCAATCCGGCCCAGAAGGAACTGAGGGAGAAATTAGAAAAAGCCGGACTTCCGGTAAAAGATATCAAAGAATTAAAGAAGATCGCAGAAGAGATTGCGGGCGTACCGAAGGCCGTAGAACGGGGAGACAGGGTCGTTGCGAAAGTCCTGTACCGCGACGGCACACTTTTGGATACCATTAAAAATACTATATAACTGGAAGGGAGCGGTTTACAGTGGATAAGAAAAAATTAGTCATCGGTGTTATCGGAGCCGATGTGCATGCGGTAGGCATCAGTATTCTGGAACATGCATTTACGGGTGCAGGGTTTGAGGTGATCAATCTGGGGGTTATGGTTTCCCAGGAAGAGTATATTTCAGCAGCCATCGAGACCAATGCTGACGGCATTATGGTTTCCTCTCTCTACGGACACGGAGAGCTGGACTGCAGAGGTCTTCGCGACAAATGTGATGAGGCCGGATTAAAAGGCATCCTTCTCTATGTGGGCGGCAATATCGTAGTGGGAAAACAGCCCTTTGACGAGGTGGAGAGACGCTTCAAAGCCATGGGCTTTGACCGTGTATTCGGGCCGGGCACTGCACCGGAGACAACCATTGCAGCGCTTTATGAGGACCTGGGAATCCCGGAAGAAGACCAGCAGGCAGCAGAATAAAAGGGGCGATGGAAAATGAAACCAGTTCTTTTGGTGGACTTTGGAAGTACCAACACCAAAGCGACAGCTGTTGACGTGGAGAATTGCGAGATTCTGGGAACGGCGGCGGCATATACAACAGTAGAGACAGATATCAACAATGGTCTTCATGATGCCATACAGATTCTGGAGAAGACCACAGGCCATCTGGAATTCGGTGAGACGTACGCCTGTTCCAGCGCAGCCGGCGGACTGAAAATGATTTCCTGCGGACTGGTTCCCGAGCTCACAGCCCAGGCTTCCAGGGAGGCATCTCTGGGTGCAGGCGCAAAGGTATGGAAGACCTACTCCTTCCAGCTCACAAAAGGCGACATGAAGGAGATTGAGGAATACCATCCGGATATTATCCTGCTTACAGGGGGAACGGACGGCGGAAATACAGACTGCATCCTGTACAATGCAAAGATGCTGGCAGGACTCAGCTATGACTGTCCTGTGGTCATTGCAGGCAACCGCTGCTGTGCGGATGACTGCCAGGAGATCCTGGCCGGTAGGACCACTTACATCTGTGAGAACGTGATGCCGAGGCTGGGCGAGCTGAACATTGAACCCACGCAGAAGCAGATACGGGAGATCTTCCTGAACCGCATTGTGCAGGGAAAGGGACTGACCCAGGCCATGGATCTGATGTCCGGCATTATCATGCCCACACCGTCAGCCATGCTGACAGCCATGGAACTTCTCTCAGACGGCTGGGACGAGATTCCCGGGATCGGAGAACTGGTGGGCGTGGATCTGGGCGGGGCCACCACGGACGTATATTCTGTGGCAGAAGGAAGCCCGGCCAACACTATGACCGTTATCAAGGGACTGCAGGAGCCTTACACCAAGCGGACCGTGGAGGGTGACATAGGGATGCGGTACAGCGTCAGGGGCATCATGGAAGCAGCAGGAGACAGAAAGCTTGCCAAGATCGCGGGACTTGCCCGGAACAAGGTAAACGAGCTTGTGGACTATCTGGAACACCACACAGATTACATTCCTGACAGCGAAGAGATGGAAAAGATGGATTATGCACTGGCATGTGCAGCCGTTGAAACCGCGGTTGCCCGCCATGCCGGTTCTCTGGAACAGGTCTATACCCCCAGCGGGCTGACCTTTGTACAGAGCGGAAAGGATCTGCGCCGCGTAAAATACGTGGTAGTTACGGGGGGCGCATTGATCCATGCAAAACACACAGAAGAAATTGCAAAGTATGCACTATTTGATGAAAGCAGTCCTGCCTCATTAAGGCCGGAAAAAGCGGAAATCTTAGTGGATAGAAAGTATATCCTGGCTGCCATGGGACTGCTATCAAAACAGTACCCCCAGGCTGCCCTGGAAATCATGAAGAAGGAGATTGCTTATTATGGACATAAGGAATAAGAAATTATCTGATGATGAGTTCTATGGAATACGGAAAGAGGTTATGGAACAGTGGCCTACCGGAAAAGAAGTAAACTTCGAGGAGGCCATAGATTACCATAAAGCGATGCCGGAGAGCAAGAGCTTTTCACGGAAACTGGCAAATGCCAAAAAAGAGAGAAAAACGCTGATCCAGCCAAGAGCCGGTGTGGCACTGATTGACGAGCATATCAAACTGCTGCAGTATCTGCAGGACAAGGGCGAGGCAGATTTACTGCCCACCACCATTGATTCCTATACCCGTCAGAACCGCTACGAAGAGGCTGAGGTGGGGATCAAAGAATCTATCCACACACAGAAATCCATGCTGAACGGTTTTCCGGCTGTAAACCATGGCGTATTCGGCTGCCGTTCTATTATCGAGAATCTGGATACCCCGGTACAGGTACGCCACGGCACACCGGATGCCAGACTGCTGACAGAGATCTGTTATGCAGGCGGCTTCACAAGCTATGAGGGAGGCGGTATTTCTTATAATATTCCCTATGCCAAAGATGTGCCCCTGGAGAGAACGATTTATGACTGGATGTATGTTGACCGTCTGACAGGCATCTACGAGGAAGCAGGTGTTTCCATCAACCGTGAGCCATACGGCCCTCTGACCGGAACACTGGTTCCGCCCTCCATGTCCAACGCAGTGGCTATCATTGAGGCCATGCTGGCGGCAGAACAGGGTGTAAAGAACGTGACAGTAGGCTATGGCCAGTGCGGTAACCTGGTTCAGGACGTTGCAGCCCTCAGAGTTTTAGAGGAGCTGACAGAGGAATATCTGGAAAAATACGGCTATGAGGACGTGACCGTTACCTCCGTGCTCCATCAGTGGATGGGCGGTTTCCCGCAGGATGAGTCCAAAGCATTTGCGGTTATCTCCTGGGGAAGCTCTGTGGCGGCCCTGGCAAAAGCTACAAAGGTGATCGTAAAGACACCTCATGAAGCTATGGGCGTTCCTACCATGGAAGCCAATGCACAGGGACTGCGCTGTACCAAACAGGCTATCTCCCTTTTGGCAGACCAGGAACTGAAAAGCTCTGCCTTAGAGCTTGAAAAAGCCATCATCAAAGGTGAGACCTGTGCGATCGTGGACAAATGCTTTGAGCTTGGCATGGGAGATCTGGCACTGGGCGCCATCCGCGCAGTGAAGGCAGGTGTCCTGGATATTCCGTTTGCACCCAGCAAATACAATGCAGGCAAGATGCTTCCGGCCCGTGACTTTGAAGGCGCTGTGCGTTACCTGAACGTAGCCAACGTGCCGTTGCCAAGAGAGCTTAAAGACTTTAACCAGGGCAAGATTGAGCACAGAGCGAAAATGGAGAAGAGAAAAGCATCCTTCCAGATGGTCATTGATGACGTATATGCCATCAGCAAAGGCAGACTGGTTGGTAAACCAAAATAAAATCACAGCATAACCCGGAATATAGAAAATCAGAACTGCCCGGACATTCCGGGCGGTTACAGAAAATCACAATAATAGGAGAAGTGTATCATGAAAATTGTAGACGTTGTTTGTTCCAAAGCAAGAACAGGTTTTTTCTTTGATGACCAGAGAGCGATCAAAAAAGGTGCTGTAGCAGACGGTTCCGCGTACTTTGGCGAGACTGTGACACCGGGGTTCAAATCCGTAAGACAGGCAGGAGAAGCCATCTCCGTTATGCTGATCCTGGAAGACGGACAGATCGCATGGGGAGACTGCGCGGCTGTTCAGTATTCCGGCGCAGGCGGAAGAGACCCGCTGTTCTTAGCAGAGGACTTTATTCCGATCATTGAAAAATATATCAAACCGGAACTGGTAGGCAGAGAGGCAGACAGCTTTAAAGACCTGTGTGCAATGCTGGAAAACCTGCAGGTTGACGGTAAGAGACTGCACACAGCCATTCGCTACGGTGTAAGCCAGGCAATTCTGGATGCTGTTGCAAAATCCTCCAAGAGACTGATGTGTGAGGTAGTGGCAGATGAGTACGGCACAACCGTTTCCGAGGAGCCGATTCCCATCTTTACCCAGTCCGGTGACAACAGATATGACAACTCTGACAAGATGATCTTAAAGGGAGCGGCAGTTATGCCTCATGCCCTCATCAATAACGTAAAGACAAAACTGGGCGAGCACGGTGAGCTTTTGAAAGAGTATGTAAAATGGTTAAGTGACCGTGTGCTGAAACTGCGCAATGACGAGAATTACATGCCTGTATTCCACATTGACGTATACGGCACCATCGGCGCTATCTTCGGCGTGGACAACTACACCGCAATGGCAGATTATCTGGCAGAGCTTGAGGAGGCCGCAAAACCTTTCCACTTGAGGATCGAAGGACCTATGGACGCAGAGGAGAGAGAAAAACAGATGCTCTGCTTAAAGGGATTAAGAGAAGAAGTAGACAGAAGAGGCATTGACGTGGAGCTGGTTGCCGACGAATGGTGCAACACTCTGGAAGATGTAAAATACTTTGCAGACAACAAAGCAGGCCATATGGCTCAGATCAAAACACCTGACCTGGGCGGCATCAACAACATTGTGGAAGCTGTTCTTTACTGCAAGGAAAAAGGCTTCGGCGCTTATCAGGGAGGTACCTGCAACGAGACAGACCGTTCCGCACAGGTCTGCGTAAACTGCGCAATGGCTACCAAACCGGACCAGATCCTGGCAAAACCGGGTATGGGTGTTGACGAAGGATACATGATCGTCTACAATGAAATGCAGAGGATCATTGCCCTTAGAAATGCGAAAAAAGCAAATTAAATGAAAATGAATGACTATGCCAGACGGTTCTGCGGGCTTCTGCCTGCAGGATTGTCCGGCTATTTCAGCATTTTGGGAAGGAACAGTCTATGGCATATTCAAAACAGATGCAGGAAGGAAACCTGTACAGCTTTTATTTTGCGCCCAGAGGAAACCGTCGTATGGCGGATCTGGGGATGCAGCTCAGTCAGATGTATTTGAGCCCTTTTGACCATATTATAGGAATCATAGGAGATGCCGGAGCGGGAAAGAGCCTGCTCATAAAAGGTATGTTTCCCGGTATTGACCTGACCAATGACGATGAGGGCGTGAATATCAGGCCCCTGCCCCTGCTGCATGAGGACCTGACGGACCCGTTCTCCCCGCATACTTATCATCTGGATATCCGCTTTGAATCCGCATTTACCCAGATGCATGTGCTGGCGGACACCATTCTGGATGCCGCCAATCACGGGAAACAGGTCATTGTGGAACACTTTGATCTGATCTACCCCATGCTGCACAGAAATGCGGATCTGCTTGTAGGCATTGGCGAGGAGATCATCATCACCAGACCGAACATGTTCGGCCCTCTGCCGGAGAATATAGCGAATATTGTGCACAAATCCGTAAAATACAGGAAGATGGCCCATACCCTGGAGGATCTGTGCGTGTACTATATGGGAGACGGCTTTGCCCAGGACGGCCCGCGCTCGGATGTGCGCCACGGATTCGTGCTGGAGTTTGAGGAAAAGCCGGATGTGGATTTATATGAGCTGGAGAAAAAGGTGAAGGATGCAGTGAAGCAGGATTTATCTGTATCCTACTATGATGAGAACCACGTGCAGATCGGCGAGATGGTCCTGGAGTGTCTGGGGCCGCGTATGCATGTATCCAGCACAGGAAAAATAGAGGATTTCACCCTGGTAAAAGACTATCCCATTGATCCCAGAACCGGCTATTATATGCTGGTGGGACTGATCGGTAAGCACAGGTCTGAGGATTTGTCAGACTTTAACCGCATTGACGTGAAGCGGCAGTTAAGCTGAGCAGGGAAGAAATAAGATTTGGAGGAAAAAGGCATGGTTCGTAGTGTAAACGTTGAACTTTTAACAGATAACATCAAAGAGATGTGCATTCAGGCCAACCACTATCTTGCCCCGGATATGGACAGGGCAATGAAGAATGCCTGTGAGCGGGAGACAAAACCGCTGGCAAAACAGATTCTGGGACAGCTTCTGGAGAATCTGGATATTGCGGGAAAAGATATGATCCCCATCTGTCAGGATACAGGCATGGCGGTGGTTTTTCTGAAGATCGGACAGGATGTGCATTTTGAGGGCGGCAGTGTGGAAGAGGCTGTAAATGAAGGTGTGCGCAGAGGGTATGAGGAAGGATATCTTCGGAAATCCGTTGTGGGGGATCCTCTCATCCGTGTGAACACAAAGGACAACACCCCTGCTATCATCCATTATGAGTTGGTCCCCGGTGATCAGGTGGAGATCACGGTGGCACCTAAGGGCTTCGGAAGCGAGAACATGAGCAAGATCTATATGCTGAAACCGGCGGACGGCGTGGAGGGTGTAAAGGACGCCATTATAAACGCTGTGCGGGAAGCCGGGCCAAACGCATGTCCGCCTGTAGTTGTGGGTGTGGGCATTGGCGGCACCTTTGAAAAAGCGGCCATTCTGGCAAAGAAAGCCCTCACAAGAGAGGTGGGAACCCATTCAGAGCTGGAGCATATCAAAGCGCTGGAGGAGGAACTGCTGGCAAAGATCAATGGTATCGGTCTGGGACCTGCAGGTCTGGGCGGAGACACCACTGCCCTTGCCGTGAATATCAATACATATGCCACCCATATTGCGGGCCTGCCTGTGGCAGTGAACATCTGCTGTCATGTAAATCGGCATATTGTGAGGACAATCTGATCAGAATCTGATGAGAGTAAGGAGGTTACGCTATGGATAGATATTTGAAAGCGCCGCTTGACAGGGAAGAAGTGAAGACACTCCAGGCAGGCGATTATGTGTATATTACGGGAACTATTTATACAGCAAGGGATGCGGCCCATCTCCGCATGGACCAGACACTGGACAGAGGGGAAAAGCTTCCCATTGAGATGGAAGGCAATGTGATCTATTACATGGGCCCCACACCTGCCAGGGAGGGACGTCCCATCGGTTCCGCGGGACCGACCACGGCCAGCCGTATGGACAAATACGCGCCCAGGCTTCTCGACCTGGGCCTTACCGGAATGATCGGCAAGGGAAAGAGGAAAAAAGAGGTGACAGATGCCATTGTCAGAAACGGAGCTGTGTTCTTCGCAGCCGTGGGCGGGGCAGGAGCTCTGCTCTCCAAATGTATCAAGAAAGCAGAGGTCATCGCTTATGACAATCTGGGAACAGAGGCTATCCGCCGGCTTGAGGTGGAGAATTTCCCTGTGATCGTAGTCATTGATTCCCAGGGCAGGAATCTCTATGAGGAAGTAATGAAATAGTATAGGAACCGGTACAGCGGAAGGAAAATACACCTTCCGCTGTTTTTGTATATATCTCACAGTTACATGACAAAAATATACAAAAAAGAACAGAACGGGACAACGCTTCACCTTTACCTCTTCCTTTGTTATATGATATAATTACATAAAATGCAGGAAAAGTAAAAAGGATATAAAGGTGTAATGGAAGACTACATACCTGGGGGGAATACGTTTATGCAGCGGAAAAAACTGGAGGGCCGGAAAAAGACGGCGGTTATGGCAGCCGTCTTTCTTGCGGTCAACATACTGGCAGTCTGTCTGATCGGCAGAGGGGAGATAAGAGCAATTGACGGAAATCTGGCAGAACATGCAGGTGACACGGGAACGGCTTTCCATGAGATCATGGAGAATTACAAGCACTCCTTCCGGCTGTTTGCAGAGATGATGACCCAGGAGATCGGAAACCATCCCGAGCCTGACTCCATCTGGGATTATTTAAAAAGCATGGATTCTAAAATGCTGGAGATTGAGGGAGACACTTTTGACGGACTTTATATGTATTACAAAGGCCGCTATCTCTATAGCTGGGACACGCCATATTCCCAGTACGAGGAAACCGGGTATGTTGCAACTGAGCGTCCATGGTACAAAGCTGCTGTGGAGGGAAAAGGAGAGATTGTATTCACACCCCCTTATATGAGCTACGCAAACCATTACATTCTGACTACGATCTCACAGCTTCAGCCTGACGGGGAGACTGTCTTTGCCTATGATATCAAAATGGGGGATATCCAGAATCTGGTATCCGGACTCGACCGCTATGAGAAGGAACAGGTAATGATATTCGACGGCAGCGGAACCGTTATAGGAAGCACGGAAGAAAAGTATCTGGGAGGCAGCCTGTACGCGTCTTTGGATGAAACAGCAGACAGTGTGGAGGCTGCCAAAAAAGAGATGGAGGATGCCGCATCCGGTGCCCCGGAGGAACTGGCAAAGGCCAAAGATAAGAAGGAAGCAGCAGAGGCATTCTATGCTTTCAGGCAGGATTTGGGGAACGGGATGGAGAAGCTTCTTGATAAAAAAGAAGAGACGGTCCGTCTGAACCTGAACGGCAGGTCACAGTTCGGATACCTGCACAGGGAGCAGGATTTTAACTTTCTTGTATTGGTGCCTGCCATGTCCATTGTGAAGGCCACCATGACGGTATGGCTGATTCCTCTGCTTTTGACGGAGCTTCTGCTCATCTACGTCATAGGACGTGTCAGCAAGGGAATAAAGAACCGGGAGCTGAGAGATGCCTATGTGGAGCTTGGACAGACACAGAGAAGACTTGAAATCGCCCTGAGCGCGGCCCAGAAGGCTGCGGCAGTGGATGACCTGACCGGAATGATGAATTTCAAGTCCTTCCGCAAAGAAATCACCTCAGCCCTGGATGATATGGAGGAAGAGGAGAGAGGTATTCTGGTCATGATAGACGGAGACCATTTTAAAAGCATCAATGATAACTACGGACACAGTGTGGGGGATGAGGTGATCAAACTGACCGCACAGATGATCATCGGACGAATCAGGACCGTGGATCTGGCTTCCCGTCTTCACGGCGATGAGTTCGCAATCTTTATTGCCAACACCTCCGATTATTCGGTTGCCAGACGGATCATGGAGGATATCAACAACACCATCGGCAAAGAGGCAAAACGCCGCAATATGCCGTCCATCACCCTGTCAGCAGGCGCTGTGATCGCCGGACACGGGGATACCTATCTTTCCCTGGCAAAGGCGGCAGATGAAGCGCTCTATGAAGCAAAGGTCACCCACAACGGCGGATTTGCTTATCAATAAAAGAATATCTGACTTGTGAAAAGAAAAGCACAAAGGCTGCAGGCTCCGGCAGAGAAGGAGCGGCAGCTTTTGTGTTTTTATTGTTTTATGGTTATATCTGTCATTGGAATAAACGGAAACTTAGGGTATAATATGGAATAGAAACAGGAAAGGAAATCGCCATGAAAAAAAAGACATTGATTATAATTGCAGTAACAGGTGTGCTGGCCGCTGCTGCGGCTGTTTCGGTTTTCTGGTTTGGAAAGGAAAAAAGGGACAGGGAGGCAGAAGCTGCGGCTTTGGAAGCCCTGTTTTTGCGGGACGGGACCGGTGAGACGGTGGGAAACTATCTGTTCGTAGATACCAGAAACGGAACCCCTTTTACAGGCCCTCTTCCGGAGGGTGCTGTTCTGGATGAACGGGGAGATGAGCTGGAATCGTGGGAGCTTGAAAACGGCGACGTGGTAAAAATCTACGGCAACGGCGCTATGACCATGTCCTATCCGGGTCAGTATCCGGGTATCACCAAAATCATAAGGATGGAAAAAGAGAACCGGGAGCTGCTGGAACAATACGGTGAACTTCTGAAGCAGTTCAGTTTCCAGGAAGAAGCCTCCTCCCTGCCTTTTTTGAATCTGGAGTACAGCCAGCCTCAGGCAAATGTCACAGCAGCAGTAAACACTGTCGGCGGCTACCGCTGGGAATATGAAAATGAGGACGGTGAGACGGTCAGTGAAACCACAGACGCACCTTCCATTCTGCAGTGGAGCCAGTATGAGGAGATAAAGATACAGGAGCATACGGAAGTAAAACTTGTGTTTTCAAAAGAACCGGAAGAGATCACGGTGACCCGGTACGACTCTTCCATGCAGGGACAGGCAGGGGAGTCAGGGACAGAACCTGAGGGGGAATCCGTGGCGGTCTCTGCGGGGGAAGAGGGCAGTGTCCTGCAGGCAGAACCGGGATTTATCTACAGTGTAAAAGTGAAATGGGACAACGGGGAAGCGGAATACGGATTTCAGACCTTCCCCATGCCTTCCCTGCAGTAGAGGAAGCAGCAGATGAAGATAACGATATTGAATGAAAATACAGTTTACAGACAGGGGCTTTTTGCAGAACACGGGCTGTCTGTTCTGATCGAGGAGAATGACAGAAGGTTTCTGATGGATACAGGGCAGAGCGATGTGTTTTTAAAAAATGCGGAGACCCTGGGTGTGGACCTGACAAAACTGAACGGTATCATACTGAGCCACGGCCATTATGACCACTGCGGAGGCATGGAATATCTGGATGGCAGCCGCGGGATGCCTCCTGTGTACATACAAAAAAGCGCCTTTGAAAAGAAATACAGCGGTATGGAAGAAGACAAGCGCTTCATCGGCATTCCGGACAGCCACGCTGACTGGATGGCCCATGTCCGCTATACCAAAGACCTGGAAGAGATTGCCCCAGGCTTCTGGCTGATCGGGAAGATCCCGTACCGCACGGATTTTGAAAAGCGGCCTGCCGGCTTCTGGATCCGGGACAAAAAAGACGGAGGGCTTTGCTGGCGGGCAGATGAGATGGAAGATGAACAGATACTGGCCGTGAGCACAAAAAAAGGACTGTGCCTGTTCATGGGCTGCAGCCACAGAGGTGTGGTCAACTGCATTCTGCGGGCAGAGGAAGCCTTGCCGGATATACCTGTTTACAGTGTATTTGCAGGTATGCATCTTGGCAGGGCAGGGGAAAAACAGATCACAGGGACGATTGAGAGCCTGCAGAAGATGAACATCCCGGTGCTCATGCCGGTCCACTGTACGGGAAAAAGGGCAGCAGGCATGATGGCAGCGGCATTTGGAGATTCCTGTATCCTGCCGGAGACCGGACAGGTGCTGGAGTTTTGAGGTTACTGTTCCCTGCGTGCCCAGCAACCCGCTTCGCGATGCACAGATATGGAGCATTCTGCTCCATATCGCGCTGGCTGTCTCGGGATTTTCATGCCTTCGGCCTGAAAACACCTCGCGGGACAGTGGCGTGTGAACAGTAATTTGTAAATTTCCTGCCATAGCACAGAATGCAAATTTTTGAGGACAAGAACGGGATTTGGGTGTATACTAAAAGAAGAAAAAGCTGGCAGATCTCTGCCGTTAAAAAAAATATACAACAGGAGAACATAGAACAATGGACAAAGTAAGAATGGAGACAATTAAGAAAATTCAGCAGATGGAAGCCTTTTACGTGCTTTTTTCCAGAGGAACCAACAATCCTTTTATCATCTGCGATCCGGAGACATATAATGATCAGGTGTGGGTCTTTGAGGAAAGCAAGGATTTGGAGGAAAAGGCAAAACCGTATATGGAGCAGAAAAATCCTGTGGCCTCCATCAAGGTGGAGAACAAAAGTTTCCTGAATTTTTATTCCACACTTTTTACACTGGGTGTCAATGAGGTGGTTTTTGTGGAAAAGGATAAGACCACGGAATTTGACCTGGAGGAGATCGTGCGCAGACCGGATTTTTCCCAGCTCCCGGAGAACCAGAGACCGCTGTTTAATCCCCAGCTCCAGCTCACAGGCATTTATTTCATGCAGGAATTCAGAAGGGGCGTGGAAATGTCTGAGAAGGCGAACATCAATGAGCTGGAAGAAGAGATGGCAGCCAATCTGGTAAAGAGCAAATTTCTGGTGGCAGTGGAGAAGCAGGAGGAAGGCCAGGAAAATGTCCAGGTCCCCTATATCAAGAACAAGAACGGCGATGTATTCCAGCCTATTTTTACAGACCCGGGCGAATTCGCAAAGTTCAACAAAGATAAGAAGTTTAAGGCTGTCGTGGTAGAATTTAAAAATCTGGACAAAATATTAATTCCGCTGGCAAAAGGCGTTGTGGTCAATCCCCAGGGCTTTAATCTTATTGTCATGAGTGAACAGTTTGAAAACCTGCTGAAGCGTTTCGGAATCCAGAAAGAAAGCAAATAGGCGGGGCATCCAAAATGATCATAGATTTCCATACACATATATTCCCGGATAAAATAGCCGGGGCGACCATAGAAAAGCTTTCAAAAGCATCCGATTCTCCGGCATATACTGACGGAACCAAGGACGGACTTAAAAGATCCATGGAAGAGTCCGGGGTGGATATATCCGTAGTCCTGCCGGTGGTGACAAAGCCGCAGCAGTTTTCGTCCATTAACCGCTACGCAAGGGAGATCACTCCGGAAGAGTTCTGCGGCGGCGGTGAGTTTCTCTCCTTTGGCGGCATCCATCCGGACACGGAGAATTATAAGGCAGAGGTGGACCAGATCGCGGATATGGGTCTGAAGGGGATCAAGCTGCATCCGGACTATCAGAGAGTATTTATTGACGATATCAGGTACATGCGTATTATGGACCGGGCGGCAGAGCGGGGACTCATTGTCGTTGCCCATGCAGGGGTGGACGTGGGACTTCCTGAAGTGGTACACTGTACACCAAAACGTGTGGAACATGTGCTTCGCCAGATAGACGGGGGAATCCTGGTAATGGCACACATGGGCGGCTGGAACTGCTGGGAGGATGTGGAGAAGTATCTGGCAGGCAGCAGGCTTTATTTTGATACCGCTTACAGCCTGGGACATATGGAGGATGAACAGTTCATACGTCTGTCCCAAAAACACGGCGTGGATAAAATTTTGTTTGCCACGGACAGTCCATGGGATGGTCAGAAGGAATTTTTATCCCGTTTACGGGAAATGAATATGAAAGAGGATGAAAAAGAAGCCATTTTGGGGGAGAATGCGAGACGAATTTTAAAGCTGTAGATTTGTTTTGAGATCTGCAGCCTGTTGGGAAGGAGATGTTTTGTCGTGAAAATTGACATGCACTGCCATACAAAAGAAGGATCTATAGACGGCAAAGTGAGCATCGAAGAATATATCCGTATGCTGAGAAACCAGGGATTCGGCGGAATGCTCGTGACGGATCATGATTCTTATGGGGGATTCCGCCATTGGAAAAAGAATATCAAGGGTCAGAAATACTCGGATTTTGTGGTGCTCAAAGGAATCGAGTATGACACGCTGGATGCAGGACATATTATTGTCATTATGCCGGAAAGCATCAAGCTTCGTCTGCTGGAGCTGCGGGGGATTCCCATTCAGATGCTGATTCCCATAGTACACAACTATGGCGGAATCCTGGGACCGGCTCATCCCTGCGGGGAAAAATATATGAGCTTTATGAATGCCAAGGCCTATAAGAGGAATCCTGATATTTTAAAAGAATTTGATTTTATTGAGACCTTTAATGCCTGTGAATCCTTAGAGGTCAATGAAAGGGCAGCCAGGCTGGCAGAGAAGTACAATCTGACAGGCACGGGCGGAAGTGACGCCCACAGGGCTGACTGCGTGGGAAAAGCATACACAGAGGTGCCGGACACTATTACCTGTGAATCGGATCTGATCACGGAGATTATCAAAGGCACCAAGTTTGAGTGCGGCGGCGAGATCTATAATAAGACCACCAAGGACAAGATAGGTAAGGCCAATGCGGTTCTGGTCCATTCCTTTTGGGTCTACAACAAGATTGGTGGATGGAGCAAGGCCTTTAAACGGAATAACAAGATGAAAAAAGGGTTTATCGAGAGGGTGGAGCAGGTTGTGAAACCCAAAAAGGAGGAGCCGGAGGACGGAGAAGAATAGTTATGAGTGAAAAAGTGATAAAAGCTGCCCTGCTGGGGCTTGGAACCGTTGGAAACGGTGTATATAAAGTTCTGAAAAACCAGAGAGAAGAGATGGAGAAAAAAATCGGAGCCGTGGTGCAGGTGGAGAAGATCCTGGTCCGCAATCTGAAGAAAGCGGCTGCCAAGGTGGAAGATCCTTCCATACTGACCAATGACTGGAAGGCCATTCTGGAGGATCCGTCCATTGAGATCGTGATCGAGGTCATGGGTGGATTTGAGCCTGCAAGGACTTATATTCTGGAAGCGCTGCGGGCAGGCAAGCATGTGGTGACGGCAAACAAGGATCTGGTGGCCTCCAATGGCGGGGAGCTGTTAGACTGTGCGGCTGAGCACCAGTGTGATTTCCTTTTTGAAGCAGCAGTGGCCGGGGGCATACCCATTATCCGGCCGCTGAAGCAGTGTCTGGCCGGCAATCATATTGAGGAAGTCATTGGCATTGTAAACGGCACTACCAACTTTATCCTGACCAAAATGACCCAGGAGGGGATGGAGTTCTCCGAGGCGCTGGCTCTTGCCACAGAGCTTGGCTATGCGGAGGCGGACCCGACTGCGGACATCAGGGGATATGACGCAGGGCGCAAGATGGCGATTATGGCATCTATTGCTTTTAACTCACGGGTGACTTTTGAGGATGTGACCACTGAGGGCATCACTCATATCACAGCAAAGGATATCCGCTATGCAAAAGAGCTGGGCTGTCTGATCAAGCTGCTGGGACTTGCAAGGAACACAGAGACGGGAATCGAAGTGCGGGTACAGCCCATGCTGATCTCCGAGAGCCATCCCCTGGCTTCTGTGAATGACTCCTTCAATGCGGTCTTCGTAAGAGGAGACGCTGTGGGAGATACCATGTTCTACGGCCGAGGTGCCGGAGAAATGCCCACAGCCAGTGCCATTGTTGGGGATGTATTTGATATTGTAAGGAATATCCGGTTCGGCTGTACCGGAAGGATAAGCTGTACCTGTTACAAAGAGCTGCCTGTGAAGAAGGCAGATGACATGGACAGCCGCTTCTTCCTGCGCCTGCAGGTGGATGACAGACCTGGTGTGCTGGCCAGCATCGCCAGTGTGTTAGGCAATAACGACGTGAGTATTGCGCAGATGATACAGAAAAATAAAGACGGGGATCTGGCTGAGATCGTGGTCGTGACATCAAAGGTGCGGGAAGGCAATTTCAATGATGCCATGATGATAATCGAGGGCATGAGTGTGGTACATAAGGTTTCGGCCCTGATCCGCGTGTATGGAGACTGAACATGACTGAAAAATTATTTTACAGAGACAGCATGATAAAAGAATTTCAGGCGAAGGTGGTTTCCTGCAGCCCGCTGTCTGAGGAAGAATATACAAATAGAGGAATAAACTATGAGGTGGTTCTTGACAGAACCGCCTTTTTCCCGGTGGGGGGAGGCCAGTATGCGGATACCGGTGTTCTGCGCCTGGCGGATTCGCAGATCCGCGTTCTGGATGTGAGAGAGCAGGATGGCATTGTCCTTCATTGTACGGACAGACCGGCAGAGCCCGGGACTGCTGTTACGGGGGTACTGGATTTTGAGGAGCGTTTTTCCAAAATGCAGCAGCATACGGGAGAGCACATTGTATCCGGGATCGTAAACCGGCATTTCGGTTACCGGAATGTGGGATTTCATCTGGGAGATGAAGCTGTGACCATGGATTATGACGGCCCTCTTACCGAGGAGGAGCTGCGCAGGATCGAGTGGAAAGCCAATCGGGCAGTGGCAGAGGATATCCCCATAGAAGTCCTGTATCCCACTGAGGAGGAGCTGGATACCATGGCCTACCGCAGTAAGATCGAGATCGAGGGTCAGGTCCGCATTGTCCGTATTCCGGGATATGATACCTGTGCCTGCTGTGCGCCCCATGTAAAGACAACCGGAGCGGTGGGAATGATCAAGATCACCGGTGCTATTCATTATAAAGGCGGCATGCGGGTGAATATGCTCTGTGGTTTCCGGGCGCTTGAAGATTATAACAGAAAAGAGGAGAGCGTGGCAGCCATATCGGTCAGACTTTCAGCCAGACAGGAGGAGGTCGTGCAGGCAGTTTCCCGCCTGGAGGAAGAGATTGCCGGACAGAAAGAGAAGATCAAACGTCTGCAGGAACACTATCTGAAACGCCGTTTGTCAGAGGTCACACCTGATACACCGGCAGTGCTTCTGTTTGAGGAGGAGCTGGACCCGGCCGCCATGCGTCGTTTTGTCAATGATGCCATGGAGATCACTGAGGGTATCTGCGGAGTATTTGTAGGCAGTGACAAGGCGGGCTACCGCTATGTTTTGGGCAGTTCAGGAAGAGATATCACTGCTCTTGCAAAAGAGATGAATCAGGCCTGCAGCGGAAAAGGCGGCGGCAGACCACCCATGGTACAGGGGTCTTTGACAGGGAAACGGAAAGACGTAGAGAAGGTGCTTTTGGGCCGGAAAATCTCCAGCAAAGTGTGACGTACAGGCTGCTGAAAGCAATTTTCAGACACGCTCCGGCGTATATTTATGGATTGGAGGGTTTTACATTTATGAAACGAGTAACAACCGTGTGCGGGGATATTGCTCCGGAAGAATTGGGATTTACGGATATGCATGAACACATTATGTTCAACGGCGCAGATATGGGGGCAATCTGCAGACCGGCCATGCCCACGGACCTGCCGGTCAAATACGAGGATAAGGTCTCCCTGGAGAATATCGGATTTTTGAAGAGAAACTTTCCGCTGGTGCAGGATGCCATGGATCTGAACGATGAGGCCGCCATGACCCGGGAAGTGCAGGAATATAAAGATTCCGGCGGAGATTCCATGGTGGAGCTGAGTGTCCCCGGAATCCGTCTGGATGTGGAAGCAGTCAGACGGATCTCAGAGAAGACAGGCGTCCATGTCATTACCGCTGCCGGTTATTATGTGGAGACTTCCTGGAATGGAAAATATGACGGATGGAGTATCCGGCAGTTTTATGACCATCTGATGGATGAGATTGAAAACGGAATCGAGGATACGCAGATCCGGCCGGGCTGTGTAAAGATTGCACTAAACGATTTTACAGAGGCAGAGGAAAAAGCGCTGAGAGCCGGCGGCCAGGCGGCAAAAGACACGGGGATGTCCATTACCGTACATCCGGATTATGCCTTCGGCGGCACGCCGGGTGAGATCGTGGAGATTCTCATGGAAGAAGGCGTGAATCCTGAGAAGATTGTTATCGCCCACATGGAGACAACCGTGAAAAGACCCATGAAGGAAATGGTCCTCTATCCGGAAAAATGGGGACTGGATCTTGACGTGGCAAAACGTGTGCTGGATAAAGGTGCAAATTTTTCAGTGGAATTTTTATCAGGTGACATCGGCCTGGAGGCCCTCGGAACTGCGCCGATTCCGGACTGGATGAAAATGGCAGGCATTGTGCGTCTTATCCAGCAGGGATACAGCCGCCAGATCGTACTCGGCACAGACATGTGTGTAAAGACCATGTGCAGACAGTTTGGCGGAGAGGGATACTGCAGGCTGACAAAGTTCGGTGTGCCTGCTCTGAAGAAATACGGTGAGGTCTCTGACCTGGCTGTCCGCAATATGACTGTAAACAATCCGGCCAGGATTCTTGCATACTAAATCAGGGCACTGTGTTTTTTTGTTAAGGGTATAAAGAAATTACATAATGCATAGGAAACAGGGGTATCGTTCCGTCTTTGGGAATCGGATACTCCTGTTTTTTTGCTTCAAAGTGTGCTGTTGTCTATAGGAGTACCGGTATATAGTTGTTCTTGAGCAATATTAAAAACAGATATTGCAATGTAATAATATGCATTATATAATAGGAGTATAAGCAGAAGAAATAATGTTTATTTGTTCTTATTAAATTTTATAGAAAGTTCATTTGCTCTTTTTTTCTCCGCATGATATTCTGGAAACATCAAATCGCTGCATCCAGCAGCATATGTATCCATTCCGGCCGTTCGGCCAGACGATTTCCAGAAATTAAAAATGATATAAGGAGGAAAAATGGGAGTAAAAGATAATATCATTACGCCGTATTTTGAGGACTCTACTGTGTTCTGTGATTTTATAAACGGTGCTGTTTTTAAAGGAAAACAGGTATTGCGGCCGGAAAACATAGAACAGTTACCAAGAGAATTGATCATGCAGCTTCCCTGGGAAACGGATGGCAGATCAAATCAAAAGACCTTGATAAGAGATACAGTGAAACAGGCATATTTTCATACAATGTACGTGATCTTTATTTGTGAAAATCAAAGTGAGGTGCATTATGGAATGCCGGTGCGTATGCTTCTATACGATTCTGTCCAATATGGGGAACAGATGAAAAAGAGGCAGAGAGAAAATAAGAAAACCGGAGACTTGAAAACATCAGCGGAGTTTCTGTCTGGTCTTCATAAAGGAGAGAAACTTATGCCGGTAGTAAGCGTTGTTTTTTATTATGGAGACAGTCCCTGGGACGGACCGCTCAGCATGGAGGAAATGATTCTGCTGCCGGATGATACGGCAGAATTAAAGGAGTATCTGCCGGGGTATAAAGTGCATTTGATCGATGCCAGGAACACAGACCCGGATAAATTTTCGGGTGATTGGAAAGTGATCCTGGAAACATTGAGATGCGGAAACTGTAAGGATGATCTGATAAGATATGTAGAAAGTCATGAAAAAGAACTGGAAGAATTATCGGCGAAAGCAAGCAGAGCTCTGCTTACCATGCTGGGCCGGGATATAAAAGCAGAAAAGGATAAGGAGGAATTTACTATGTGCAGAGCATTGGAAGAATTAAAAGAAGAAGCAAAAATGGAAGAAGAGATTCATGTGATCCGCAAATTGCTGAAAAATGAACTCACACCGGCAGCCATCAGTCATTGGCTTGATATGGACAAGGCATATATTGAGAGGATTGTGGAACTGCAGAATCAATACCCTGACTACAGCAATGCACAAATCCTGGCTGAATATGAGGTATCAAATGCAAAATAATTTTACAAATGATGCAAAACCTTTCTATCCTGAACCCATATGAGGGCACAGCAGCCTGAAGTCTTCAACATCCTGACAGGAAATCCACCATGCATCCGGCGGACCTGGTGTATGCCATAGATAAGGGAAGGTTACTGTTCACGGCCAATGTCCCGGGAGGTGTTTTCCCCAAGGGGATGCTGCGCGATGCGAATCAAAATCCCGAGTTAGCCAGCGCCAAAATGCAATTTATTGCATTTTGTGTGCATCGCGAAGCGTGTTACTGATCACAGAACTGTGCTTTTGCAGGGCCGTGAACAGTAACAAGGGAAGGCTGTCCGGATAGAAGTTGACGTTCTGTTAAAAATCATTTATGATGAATATGGTCAGAATGAGAATAAGAGGAGCGTCACAAATGAACATATTAAATATAGAACATATCAGTAAAATATACGGAGAAAAGACAATCTTCGAGGATGCATCTTTCGGTATCCACGAAGGTGATAAGATAGGCATCATCGGGATCAACGGCACAGGAAAGACCACACTTCTCAGAATGGTTGCGGGAATCGAGGAGCCGGATGCAGGACAGATCGTCAGACAGAACGGACTGCGTATTGCATATCTGCCTCAGAACCCGGAATTTCCCCAAGATGCAACGGTCTCTTCCTATGCCCTAGGAAAGTCGGCGGAGACAGACTGGAAGGTGCAGAGCAATCTGACGAAGCTTGGAATCGCGGAGTATGACACACCGCTTGCACAGTTGTCAGGAGGGCAGAGAAGGAAGGTGGCTATGGCTAAAGTGCTGGCCTCTGATTTTGACGTTCTGCTGCTTGACGAGCCTACCAATCATCTGGATGAGGAGATGATCGTCTGGCTGGAAGAGTACCTGCGGGAGTACAGGGGCGTGGTACTCATGGTGACCCATGACCGCTACTTCCTGGACAAGGTCTCCAACCGGATCCTGGAGATCAGCCGGGGAAATATGTACAGCTATGATGCCAATTATTCCAGATTCCTGGAGCTGAAGGCCGAGCGGGAGGAGATGGAACTGGCATCTGAGCGCAAACGGCAAAGTGTCCTTCGGATGGAGCTGGAGTGGGCGAAGCGCGGCTGCAGAGCAAGGAGTACAAAGCAGAGGGCAAGGCTGGAACGTCTGGAAGCTTTGAAAAACGGTAAGGCTCCGGTACAGGACCAGGCGGTGGAGATGGATTCCGTGGAGACAAGGATGGGGAAAAAGACCATCGAACTGCACCATGTGAGCAAAAGCTATGGTGAAACCAAATTGGTGGATGATTTTGACTACATTGTGCTGAGAAACCAGAGACTGGGCATTATCGGTCCCAATGGCTGCGGAAAATCCACCCTGATCAGAATGATCGCAGGTCTGATACAGCCGGACGCGGGAGAGATTGAAATCGGGGAGACCATAAAGATCGGCTATCTGGCACAGGAAGAACCGGATCTGGATACGAACCAGCGGGTGATCGACTATATCAAGGATATTGCGGAGTATGTGCAGACAAGAGACGGAAAGATCAGTGCCTCCCAGCTCCTGGAACGCTTTTTATTTACACCGGATATGCAGTACACGCCTGTGTGTAAACTCTCCGGCGGAGAGAAGAGAAGACTGTACCTGCTCTCCGTGCTCATAAGCGGAGCCAATGTGTATATTCTGGATGAGCCATCCAACAATGTGGATATCCCTACGCTCACCATTCTGGAGGATTATCTGAATTCTTTTTCCGGGATCGTGATCACAGTGTCCCATGACAGGTATTTTCTGGACAATGTGGTGGACCGGATCTTTGAATTTGACGGCAATGGCCATCTGCAGCAGTATGAGGGCGGATACACGGATTATCTGGAAGCCAGGAAAAACAGGTCTGCAGGTACGGACAGCGGTGTTTCCCTGAAAAAGGAGATACCGGAGAAAAAAGAAGGGTCCAAAGAGTGGAAGCAGAGCCGTCCGGCCAAACTGAAATTTACGTTCAAGGAACAGAGAGAATATGATACCATCGACGATGACATTGCGGCTCTGGAGGAGAAGATAGAAAAACTGGACAGAGATATGATGGCAAATGCCACCAATTCATTAAAGCTGTCTGAGATTACTGCCGAGAAGGAAAAGGCGGAGGCAGAACTGGAAGAGAAGATGGAGCGCTGGGTCTATCTGAATGACCTGGCGGAAAAAATAGAAGAACAGAAAAACGCCTGAACAAACAGCGTATAGCGTTTAGAAATGCCGTACATCCTAACTATGTCAATAAAACAGACGCAGTCATATGGGCACAGCCGGTAAAACACCGGTGCCCATGTGCAGAGGAACTGAGACATAGAGGTGAAGAACATGAAAGAAACATGTATTCATAAGGGATGTGCGGCATTTTTGTTCCCTTATTTTGAAGGCTGGTATCTGAAACACCAGAACCGGGACGATACCATTGCATTTATTCCCGCAGTCCATGCGGATCAGAACGGACAGTGGACCGTATCCCTGCAGATCGTGACTGAGGAGGGTTCCTGGTATTTTACTTATCCCAAGGAGGCCTGCCGCATCAGCAGAAAGCCCTTTGCTGTAAGGATTGGAAGAAATATTTTCACGGAAAAGGGAATACAACTGGATATAAAAAGCAGAGATTTGACGGTAAAGGGAAGTATTGCGTATGGGCCTTTTGACAGGTTGAGGTATGATATTATGGGATTTTTTAAATATATTCCCTTCCTGCAGTGCAGCCACGGCGTACTGAGCATGCATCACAGTCTCAGAGGCGGACTGACGGTAAACGGCAGGAAAATCTCTATGACAGGCGGAAGAGGGTATATAGAGACAGACAAAGGCCGTTCCTTTCCGAAGTCCTATCTCTGGACGCAGTGCGGATACGGGGAACGCAGCAGTGTTATGCTGTCTGTTGCGGATATTCCCTTTTTGGGCTTTCATTTTCAGGGGTGTATCTGTGTGGTACACTGCAGGGGCAGGGAATACAGAATGGCAACTTATCTGGGCGTCCGCATAGAGGAATACGGGGAGGGCAGAGTGACTGTCAGGCAGGGGAAGATGCGGCTCTGTGTACACAGGCTGGGGGAGGCATCCCATGACCTGAAAGCCCCCGTGCGCGGGGAGATGACCCGCACGATCCGGGAAAGCCCTTCCTGCCGCGTCAGATATGAATTCTGGCTGGGGGATGGGCTGGTATTTGATATTATTTCAGAACAGGCATCCTTTGAGCAGGCAGATGAAAGTGCGGGCAGCACCTATTTTACCTCCCTGCATTCTCCGCAGTAGGGGGATTGTGTCCGGAGTTTATCCATATGGAGTTTCCCCCATTTGGACAGGCTTTCAAGCGGCTCCAGAATGCTGCGCCCTTCTTTTGTGAGGGAATATTCCACCCGGGGCGGTATCTCATTATACTGCTCCCGGTGGACAATTCCGTTTTCTTCCAGTTCTTTTAGAGACTGGGAGAGCATCATATTAGTGATACCTACAAGCTTTCGTTTCAGGCTGTTGTACCGCACGGATTCTTCCCGTGCCAGGATACAGATAATGGGGAGCTTCCATTTTCCTCCCACCATATTCAGGGCGTACTTCAGCGGACAGACCGTGTTGTTTTCCTCTTTTTCCATGGATGATGCGTACATAAATCCTTTCCTGCAGCCATTCAGTCAGTTGAACAGCTGCCTTTTCCTTTCTATAGGATCTGAGTAGGTATGAAAAAGCATACCAGGTATGAAAATACTGCGTACTTGTAAAATAATTATTGAATGGTAAAATTATATCACAATACTTGGCGGATTCCAACGGATTCGCTATATATTTTAACTTGATGCTAGCACTCGATTGGGTTGAGTGCTGATAAAGTGAGGAGGATGCATATGATTACAATACCTATTTTTGATATGATGATACTGCCGGGCGTTACCTTTTTTTTCAAAAAAGATATTTTTACAGACCAGGAGATAACAGCAGAGCATGTGGGCGAGGATGTTCTGTTCCTGATGATGAAGCAGGATAAGAAACGGGAGGACATGACACCGGAGGATATCTGTCCCATAGGGGTTTCCGGTAAGATCGAAAGCATAGACGAGGAAGGAAATATTCGTGTCCGTACAAAGGAACGGGTCACAATCTCCGATGTGGAGGTGACCATGCAGTCCATATCCGCTTCAGCAGCCATCTGCGGTGAAGTGGAGGATATTTCCGATGAAGAGATGCAGAAGCGTTTTGAGACACTGAAAAGAGATTTACTGAGATTTGTGCAGATGTTTCAGTGGGGCGTGTGGGCAAGGAGCTTTATCCTGCACTGGAAAAATATGAATGAGATCCTCTGCGCCCTCTCCGGTTACCTGAATCTGTCCTGGCCGGAAAAATATGCTGTTTTGGAGGCGGATACCAGAGGACAGAGATGTGAACGGATCGAGAAGGCCATTTACGAGTTTATCGAGCTGTTCAAAGTCAGCGAGGAGGCCCAGAGTGCCCAGAAGGAGACGCATGAACAGGCGTACAGAGAGTCAGCCATTAAAAAACAGATTGATTTTCTGCAGAATCAGTTGGATGAGATGCATCCTGAAAACATTTCCGATGTGCGCAGATTTGAGAACAAACTAAAAGAGTCGGGTATGAACGAGGAGGCACGAAAAGAGGCTGAAAAGGTATTAAACCGTATGAAGCAGGAGGGCAAGGACAGTCACGAGTACGGTCTTCTCTACGATTATCTGGATTTTGTGACAAGCCTGTCCTGGAAAACGGGTGAGAACCCTGACATCGATCTGGGAGAAGCGGAAAAAATCCTGGATGAGGAACATTACGGACTGAAAAAAGTAAAGGACAGGATCATCCAGCAGATTGCTGTCATGGCATTGAATAAAAAACAGTCAGGCTCCATTCTTCTCTTTGTAGGCGCTCCCGGTACCGGAAAGACAAGTATCGGGCAGAGTATTGCAAAAGCCCTCCACAGGGAATATGTAAGGATCAGCCTTGGCGGTATCCGGGATGAGGCGGAGATAAGGGGACACAGAAGGACGTATGTAGGCGCCATGCCCGGTCGGATCATGGAGGGCATGAAGCGAAGCGGAGCCATGAACCCGGTCATGGTATTGGATGAAGTGGATAAGCTGGCAAAGGATTACGGCGGTGATCCGGCAAGTGCACTTCTGGAGGTGCTGGACCCGGAACAGAACAACAGCTTTACAGACCACTATATGAATGTGCCCTATGACCTGTCAAACGTATTCTTCGTCTGCACGGCCAACAGCACAGACACCATACCGGAGCCGCTTTTAAACCGCATGGAAGTGATCCAGTTCCCGGGATATACACCCATTGAAAAGTCCCATATTGCAAGAAAGCATCTGCTTCCCAAGGCTATGAAGAGTATGGGCATCAAGGCCCAGAACCTGAAGGTGACGGATGAGGCCATTATGAAGATCATCAGCGATTATACGGCAGAGGCCGGTGTCCGCGGTCTGAAAAAACAGATGGATATCCTGTGCCGCTTTGCTGCGGTGAAGCTGGTCAGGGGAGAACAGAAGAGCATCACAGTCAGTGAAAAACGTGTCCCTGAATTTTTAGGAAGGAACGCCATGCATCACGAGGGGATTCTTCAGGAAGCCGTACCCGGTGTGGTGACAGGTCTGGCCTGGACCCGGGCGGGAGGAGAAATTCTGTTCGTGGAGACAACGCTGACCAGGGGAAGCGGAAAGGTGAGGATCACCGGACAATTGGGAGATGTAATGAAAGAATCCGCTGAGATAGCCCTGACACTGGTAAAGGCCATGTACCCGGAGGAGACGAAGCAGCTTGACGAGAAGGACCTTCATATCCATGTCCCCTCAGGAGCGGTTCCAAAGGACGGTCCATCTGCGGGAATCACCCTGGTGACTGCCCTGTCCTCCCTTGTGACAGGAAATGCGGTCAGCCCGGAATATGCCATGACAGGTGAGGTTTCACTCCGCGGCGGCGTTATGCCTATCGGCGGCCTTCCCGAGAAACTGATGGCAGCCCAGAGAGCGGGTGTGAAGAAAGTATTTATCCCTTATGAAAATGTGGAAGACCTGGAGGAAGTGGCAGAGGAGGTGAAGGAAAAGCTGGAGATCATACCGGTGAAAAAAGCAGCGGAGGTCCTGAAATGCGTTTTTTCATAAAAATGTGCGGAAAAGGCAGCGTCAGCAGGCATCCAGCCCATAGCAAAGGGATTTTTAAAGGCTGGATGCGTAACAGTCAAGTATCAGCGTCAGCAGACGGGAAAGAAGGCAGATAAATGAAAGTTCTTTTGATCAACGGAAGTCCAAACGAACACGGCTGTACCTACACAGCCCTCTCAGAGACAGCGGAAACGCTGCAGAAACACGGGATTGATACAGAGATCCTGTATCTGGGCAAAAAGCCGGTGGCGGGCTGCATTGCCTGCGGCAAATGCAGAGAGACAGGAAAATGTGTCTTTGACGACAAGGTAAATGAGGTGATAGATAAACTGGACAGCATTGACGCTATTGTAGTCGGCTCTCCGGTCTACTATGCAGGCCCCAGCGGGCAGCTCACCGCATTTCTGGACCGTTTGTTCTACAGCGGCGGCGGCAGAATGGCCGGAAAGCTGGGAGCCAGCGTGGTATCCTGCAGAAGAGGCGGTGCCAGCGCGGCATTTGACCGGCTGAACAAATATTTCACCATCAGCAGCATGCCGGTTGTCTCATCCCAGTATTGGAATCAGGTACACGGATTTACGCCGGAAGATGTGAGAAAAGACGGGGAAGGACTGCAGACCATGCGTACTTTGGGAGAGAATATGGCATGGCTGCTGAAATGCATTGAGGCGGGCCGTGAAAAGGGTATTTCGTTACCGGAATATGAGGAGCGCATAGCAACACATTTCATTATGCAGAAATAAAAGAAACGAGTGCAGGATACCGGCGGTAGGCGGCGCCAGCCTGCACTCGTTTTATGATAATCCGTTTATCCCGTGCTCTTTTAGACGGAGATATAGATTGCGGCATTTTTCGATTGCCATGGTGAGGTATCTGAGCACCGGTTCTGTGGCAATGGCAAATACCACGAAGAGCATAATACATTTGGTGGACATGCCGGTGAGGGCAAACAGGTTGTTTAAAAACAGACTGCAGAAGATAAGCCCGGCAATGGTTCCCAGCAAAATCCCCACACGGATCTTGTTCATGGGCGCGCTGATCTTGTAGAGGATCATAAATCCCACGATTGCCAGCAGCATGGTGGCCGCGGTTGAGATATCCGTGGAGTTTACTCCAAAGGTCCGCCCGAACACCACCAGCGCTCCTACTGCCAGAACGTCCGTCAGTGCCGCCGGCATGGCTTTCAGGCATACATTGGTGAGAAAATGCCCCTTGATGATATTTTTATTCGGCTCCAGCGCCAGGAAAAAGGCCGGGATGCCGATGGTGAACATGCTGATCAGGGATACCTGTGAGGGTTCCAGCGGATAGGTCAGCATAAATACAACTGAGAACAGGGAGAGCAGGAAGGAAAAAATATTCTTAACCAGGAACAAACTGGCGGAACGCTGGATATTATTTACCACCCGCCGTCCTTCCAGAACCACCTGCGGCATACAGGAAAAATCAGATTCCAGCAGTACAAGCTGGGAAGCCTGGGCTGCCGCGTCACTTCCTGAGGCCATGGCAATGCTGCAGTCCGCATCCTTCAGGGCCAGCACATCGTTGACACCGTCTCCTGTCATGGCAACTGTTTTGCCGGCTTCCTTTAAGATCTGTACAAACTGTCTCTTCTGGTTGGGAGTGACACGCCCGAAGACGGTGCTGTTCAGGACAGCCTCCCGCATTTCCGCGTCTGTCTCCAGTTCCGAGGCATCCACATAATTCTCAGCCCCGGCGATACCTGCCTGCTTTGCCACTTCAGATACCGTAGTGGGATTATCCCCGGAAATCACCTTCACCTCCACACCCTGCTCGGCAAAGTAGGTAAAAGTCTCCTTTGCCTGCCTGCGGATGGGATTTGCAAGGAGAATGTAACCTAAGGGGATGATGGGGCATTGGAGCGCTTTGCCGTCAATCTTTTCCTCGTAAGTTCCGAATACCAGGACGCGGGAACCTTTGGAGGCGTATTCTAATATTTCATCTCTGTAATCCTCATAATCCTCTTTCAGCACAAACTCCGGGGCGCCCAATACACAGGTCACATCCTCAAAGGTCACACTGCTGTATTTGGTGGCAGAGGAGAAGCCTGTTTTGCTCACGGCCTTTTTGCCGGAGGTAGTTTTGAAATGTTTTTTGATGGCAGCCATGGTGATGTTGTCACTGCTCATGGCCGCTGCAAAATCCCCGATCATCACAGACAGTGGTTCCATCTCTTCGGAATCGTAATCTTCCGTTGCAATGACCTCCTGGACTTCCATGGAGTTTTCCGTGATGGTTCCCGTCTTATCTACACAGAGCACGTTGACCCTTGCCAGCGTTTCAATGCATTTCATATCGTGCAGCAGGACTTTTTTCTGGGCCAGGCGGATGGAGCTTACGGCCAGAGCTACGCTTGCGAGAAGGTACAGCCCTTCGGGGATCATGCCGATGACAGCAGCCACCATGGAGGTGACGCTGGAGCGAAACGCCTCATGCTGGAAGAAAAATGCCTGTATGAACAGCACAAGGCCAATGGGGATAATGGCGATGCCCACGAATTTTACCAGCTTATCCAGGGAGCGTATCATCTCTGACTGTTCCCCGCTCTGCATTTCCTTGGCCTCCAGAGTCAGGCGGGAGATATAGGAATCCTTCCCCACTTTGTCAAGTCTTGCATGACACTGGCCGGATACGATGAAGCTGCCTGACATGAGCCGGTCCCCTTTTTTCTTGGTGATCTCATCCGATTCACCGGTGAGCAGGGATTCATTTACCTGCACTTCCCCGGCGCTGACCTCTGCGTCTGCGCAGACCTGGTTGCCGGCTTTGAAGATGACCATATCATCCAGCACCAGTTCCTCGGCATTAACCACTGAAGTTTTGCCGTTACGCACCACTGAGGCATTGGGGGCATTTAACATGGTCAGATTATCCAGGACCTGTTTGGCACGCACCTCCTGAATAATACCGATCAGAGTGTTGGCAATGATGACTGGGAGAAAGGTCAAATCCCGGAAAGATCCCACGATACAGAGCAGGACTGCCAGCACTACGAAGATTAAGTTAAAATATGTGAAGACATTGTCATGTATGATTTCCTTTGTGGTCTTGGACGGCGGGTCCACCGCTTTGTTGGTCCAGCCGTGAAGTCTGTGCTCCTGCACCTGCTGGCTGGTAAGCCCGGTTTTGTAATCCGGATGATACCGGGTGGTTGGAATCCTGCGGTCCTTTTTTTCCTCTTGACTGTCAGATAGCTGGGGTTTTGTTTGTTTTTTCAGTTTTATCTGTTTTTTCACGAGTATACTCTCATTCCTTCCTGACGAAGACATTTTGTCTTTCGTATTTTCTGTATCTGATGCATATATTCTAACACAGAAGAGAGAAAAATACCAATTTATACACACAATTTTTGGACCTTTCATCCATTTTTTATACAGGTGTGGCAAAGGGGATGGTCCGTGATCAGATGCCTTATGCATGGAGGATGTATCATCAGGTGGTTCATGTTGAGCTTGAAAAAATGGCTGAGTGGTATATTGCGGCGGAGCATGTTTTTTCCGTTTCCACAGGGATGTCGGAGAAAAGGATTATGATGTTACATAAATAACGGTTGGACTGTGCGGGAATAAAAGGTATAATTACAATAGAAAACAAAAAATATGTTTCATATTGTGTTTCTGGGTAATGTTTATTTATCTGTAAATGAGTGATACGGGGGAATTGGGTATGAAGAATTTTTTAAAAGGTGTTATAATACTGTTGTTTGTTTTACTTATCTTTTGGGCAGGATATACGGTAGGAACGAACCGTATGGATCAGGAGGATTTTGGTGATTCCGCTGCTTTTTATGCTGAGATACTGGAAATAGACGGCAGATCCATGCTGGTATCAGGGCTGAAGGAAAATGATGTGAATTACAGAGGCGAGTTTAGTTTTCAGGTTACCGCTGACACAAAGATAGAATGGCATCATACGGATATAGCCTTGACCGAACTGATGCCCGGACAGCATGTATCCATTACCTTTTCAGGAGGAGTTCAGGAAAGTTATCCTGCGCAGATACAGGATGTGAGCAGGATCATTCTGCTGGATGATGCAAATCCTTTGAGGGATAAGGCGGAGATCTCATCCGTAAAGAATTATTACATGAATGCAGAGGAGCTGGGAAAAACGGAGCAGAGTCTTCCCTGTCTGACACTTCTGGATAAGGAGAATTTTGTCTTTTCGTATGATGTCCTCAGTTCCTATATTCCTATGGGAACGTATGAGATCACGGATGGGGAACTGATCGCGACGGATAAAGAAAAAGGGAGCCGGTATGTCTTTGAGGTAGTAGATGAAAATACATTGAAATTTATACAGGAGAAGTCCGCGGATGTATCTCTCACAGAGGAGAATGCGGGAGCCGTAATTACAGACGGGGCATTATTTGAACGGAAGCAAGTATGAGTATTTCTTCTGTTGGCCGGCAGGCTATATTTTAGGAAATCAGGAGGGAATGAGGCATGAATACAAGAATATATGAATTTGAGGCGGTTATAAAAAAGGTGCCGGATATAGATGGCGCATATATTGAATTTCCTTTTGATGTACGGGAAGAGTTCGGAAAAGGAAGAGTGAAAGTCCATGCAACCTTTGATGGTGAGCCGTATGACGGAAGCCTGGTGCGGATGAAAACACCAGGCCATATTATAGGAGTAAGGAAAGATATCAGGCAGAAAACAGGGAAGCAGCCGGGGGACAGGATTAAGGTTACCATACAGGAGAGATAAATGGGGAAGAACCATATGATCAGCAGGCCCGGTGTTTGGAAAATAGGACTGAAATTCATAAGCGATATGCGATGAATTAATTTGCAAAAACAAAATAAATATGGAAATTTTAATTGTATTATGATATAATAAAAAAAGAATTCCTCTGCCTGCGCGGAGGTTGCTTATGAACCAAAACAGAAAACTGGCACAGCTGATGTTTAAAGATAATTTTATGTTCGGCGCGGTCATGGTAAATGAAGAAATCTGTCAGGATTTCCTTGAACTGGCAGTAGGCTTTCCAATTGAGAGAGTGGAGATCAGTAAAGAGAAAAGTATGATTTATCACCCGGAATACCATGGTATTCGGCTTGACATTATTGCCAGGGATGAAAAAAGGACCCATTACAATGTTGAAATGCAGGTGGCAAAAAGACCTCATCTGGGAAAAAGAGCCAGATATTATCACAGCCAGATGGATATGGAGCTGCTTCTTACAGGAGAAGATTACGCAGCACTTCCTGCATCTTATGTGATTTTTATCTGTGATTTCGACCCATTTAGCAGTAAAAAATACCGCTATACCTTTCAAAATATCTGCGCGGAAACAGGCAGGCCGATGAATGACGGGAGCACGGTTATTTTTTTGAGCACCTGTGGCGAAAATGAAGCAGAAGTACCTGAGGGACTTGTTCATTTCCTGAAATTTGTCAAAGCTGATTTAGCAGACAGTATCCAGGACTATCAGGATAGCTTTGTCAGAAAAATCCAGGAGTCCATGGCAAGAATAAAGAGCAGCCGGGAAATGGAGGAGAGGTTTATGTTGCTGGAAGAGTTATTGAGGGAGGAACGCGCTGAAGGAGAAGCAAAAGGACTGGTACGCGGCAAAGCTGAGGGTATCCTGCTTTTGCTGGAAGATTTGGGTTCTGTACCGGATGGACTCAGAGAAAAAATATTGGAAGAACAGGATATGGATATTCTCTCAAAATATTTAAAACTGGCGGCACATGCAGAGTCTGTACAGGAGTTTGCGGACAAGGCAAAGAATATAATAAATCGATAATCTAAAAGTGGATGCAGCAATCATCGAAATGCTGCATCCATGTCATACAAATCTATGTCGAATCAGGCATATAATAAATCCAACTATGAACACGATCAAAAATGACAGACAGAGGAATTCCGATATAATTATAGTAATCTTGAGCATTTGTTTATCTGCAGGAAACTTTTGCATATTTTAAGCGTTGCCTGCAATATACTAACAAGATATGCAAGTGTTTGGCAAAAGGTTCTCTTGCATGTCTGTTAAGGAGAGACATTTTATCCAAAAAACTCGAAAATATTCATGATTCATACAAAAATGTCTTCCATAAAAAGACAAATGTACACTCGCACATCATGCATATAAAAATCTATACAGAAAAATTTGCAGGAAAAACAAAGCCAACTTGCAAATGATGAATATAAATATACATTCATCCTGAATAAAATATCATTTCTATACTTATATACAAATCAAAGCCAGATAAAACCGGTCTGCATAACCATAACAGCCCAGACCGGTCTGCGTATTTACTGCGTTCACCGCACGAAAAGGCAGTGCCGGCAGGCATACGGCCCACGTCAAAGTGACTGTAACGGTTACGCATAATCATACAATAAATGCAGGATAAGAAATTAAAACTTGTAATTTTTCTCTATCTATAGTAAAATGGTTAGCACAGAGTTCTTTGTGTTTACCACGTCAAAGTGATGTCAAAATGACAGGACACAGGGAGCGCTGCGTGAATCAAAGGAGGGATTTTCTATGAAGAGAAAAGTAATTGCGGCTTTGCTCTGCACATCTATGGCAATCACCCTGATGGCAGGATGCGGAAGCAACAAGAAGACTGGCGCAGACAATGCCAGTGACACAACAAAAACAGAAACTGCCGGTGATGAAGGAAATGCGGATGCGGATGCAGAGACGGAAACCGGAACAACCGAGAAAAAAGCAAGCGGCGAGATGCTGACAAAATTTGCTGATGTTCCGGAAGATGTGGACAAGGAGCAGACACTGAGATATGCGCAGGGCGCCGACCCACGTGGTCTTGACCCGGCTATGATCGATGACGGTGAGTCCTCCAAACCAATCTGCCAGATGTATGAAGGCCTTCTGAAATACGGCGACAGCGATACAGAGGTAGAACCCTGCCTGGCTGAGTCATGGGAGATCAGTGAGGACGGCCTTACCTATACCTTCAAGTTAAGAGAAGGCGTAAAATTCCACGACGGAACAGATTTCAACGCGGAAGCAGTAAAATATAATGTTGACAGACAGACAGTCAATAAAACAGAGGACATGCTCTACGCTGACTTCGTATACGGTGATGTTGCAGAGTGCAACGTAGTGGATGAATATACCGTAGAGTTCAAACTCACCAAAAAATCCACACCGTTCTTAAACAACCTGGCTATGTCTCTGGGTGCACCGATGGTTAGCCCAACCGCATGTGACGCGGCAAACGGAAACTTAAATGAAGCTCCGTGCGGAACAGGCCCTTACAAATTCGTAAGATGGGATAAGAACGAAGCAGTTGTTATGGAAAGAAACGAAGACTACTGGGGTGACAAGGGAGTTGCAAAAGAGATCATCTTCTCAACCATTCCCGATAACTCCGCACGTGTAGTTGCCCTGACAAACGGGGAAGTAGATATCATCGACGGTATCGACGCTACTGTAGTTGACCAGATCACATCTGCAGGCTGTCTGTTATACCAGGCAGAAGGTATGAATATCAACTATATGGCATATAACACACAGAAAGTGACAGACCCTGATGTGAGAAAAGCATTATCTGAGGCAGTAAATATTCCGGAACTGGTTGATAGCCTTTACAAGGGATACGCTTCCCAGGCTACCAGCATTCTTCCCACCTTTATGCCGGGCTACAGCGCAGATGTAAAACAGACAGCGTACAACCCGGATGATGCTAAGAAGATTCTGGAAGAAAAGGGCATCACGGAACTGAAGATGATGGCTTATACAAACCCGAGACCTTACAATACTGCAACAGGCCAGACATTGGCAGAGGCTCTGCAGGGATACTTTGACAAGGTAGGCGTAAAAGTTTCCATTGATTCCTATGACTGGACAACATACAAAGAGAAGCTGGGCGCAGGCGATTATGACATGTGCCTGTACGGCTGGATCGGTGACAATGGTGACCCGGATAACTTTATGTATCTGTTAGCTCATGAGGACCCGGAGATGAACGTTGCCCTGTACCGCAATGAGGAGTACAATACCATGCTTTCCGAAGCAGCCTCCATGGAAAACGGTGACGACAGAAATGCAGCATATGCCAAGATGGAACAGAAGATCGCAGACGAGAATATCTGGCTGCCGATTTCCCATCAGCAGAACCTGTCAGGCTATGTATCTAATGTACAGAACTTCATCGCACATCCGACAGGAAATGTTTTCTTGAGCAAGACATATAAGAACTAATCAGGTAAAACGGGATTGCATAAGGGCAGAGAAATCTGCCCTTATATGCGGTCTAAAAGCTTGTTTTACCGGGGAACAGTTCATCTCTGAAAGGGCTCTGCAGGATAAACCCCTTGAGAAATGAATTGTTCCGGAGGAATTCAGCAAAACAGCGGCGGGCGGAGACAAATTACCGAGCGCAGATTGAAACAAAAGAAAAAGAGAGGTCAAGACATGTTTAAGTACATAATTAAACGGCTTTTACAGCTCATACCCGTTCTCTTCGGTGTATCCCTGATTGTGTTCTTTCTTATGCGTGTATGCGCACCGGACCCGGCGCCTATCGTTCTGGGTCAGCACGCAACCAGGGAGAGCATGGAGGAATGGCGTGAAGCCAATGGGCTGAATGAACCTGTGGTCACACAGTATGTTGATTTTATCAAAGGAGCAGTCACCGGTGATCTGGGAACTTCCTATTATACAAAAGCACCTGTGACAAAAGAGATTGCCAGCCGTTTTCCGGCAACAGTGGAGCTGGCTATTATAGCGATCATCCTGGCAGCTATTTTCGGTATTATTATCGGCGTGGTGTCTTCTGTGAAGAAGAACTCCATATTTGATAACGGAGGTATGCTGCTGTCCCTGGTCGGTGTATCGGTGCCTATTTTCTGGCTCGGAATCATGCTGATCATCCTGTTTTCCGGCATCCTTCACTGGCTGCCTTCCAGCGGACGTATTGACCCGTCTCTGCGCCCGGACACAGTGACAGGTTTTATGATCATTGACAGTATCATCCAGGGAGATACGGTAGCTTTGAAGGACGCTGTCGTACATATGGTACTTCCGGCAGTGACCCTGAGTCTGTATTCCATGGCTATCATTGCCCGTATGACACGTTCCAGTATGCTGGAGACCCTGAACCAGGATTATATCCGTACAGCCAGGGCAAAAGGTATCAGCGAAGGCAAGGTGACAAGAAAACATGCGCTGAGAAATGCAATGCTTCCCGTCACCACCGTTATCGGTCTGCAGCTCGGCTCTCTTTTGGGAGGTGCTGTGCTGACAGAATCTGTGTACGCATGGCCGGGTATCGGCAACTACACAGTACAGTGTATTATGAAATCGGATTTCCCGGTGGTGCAGGGCGTGGTTCTGCTCATTGCAGTGATATTCGTGCTGATGAATCTTATTGTGGATGTGATCTATGCGTTTCTGGATCCGCGTATTAAGTTTGAGAAGAAGGAGGTGTAACCGTCATGCGGAAAAAACAACAGGTACAGACAACAGGGGAGGCACTGGAAAAACCGGAATCCCAAATCCGCGTGATGTGGGACACCCTGAAAAAGAACAAAGCAGCAGTGGCAGGCCTTGTAGTGATTCTGTTTTTCCTATTTTTAGCTGTTATGGGAGACTGGCTGGCTCCCTATGACCCGGAATACTCTGATATGGGGCACACATTTGTGGCACCCTGCAGGGATTACTATTTCGGAACAGACCAGCTTGGACGTGATATCTTTTCACGTGTGCTTTCGGGTACGAAGATTTCTCTTTTTGTAGGTGTGGCTGCTGTGGCTTATTCCCTGCTGATCGGGACCGTGCTTGGCTCAGTGGCAGGCTATTTCGGAGGGAAGGTGGACTCCTTTATCATGAGATGTATGGACATCATGCTCTCAATTCCATCCATTCTTCTGGCCATCACCTTGATGGCAGCGCTGGGCAAAGGACTTGACAAGGCCATCATCGCCATCGGTACGGTATCCATTCCGGAGTACGCGCGTATTGTGCGAAGCTCCATTTTGTCTGTCAAGGAAAATGATTATGTGGCGGCAGCCAAGGTTGTGGGAAACTCTGACAGGAGGATCATTTTCCACCACATCCTTCCTAACGTGGTCAGCTCCATTGTGGTAAGGGCAACCCTGGGTATCTCCACTGCCATTCTGGATACGGCAGCTCTTGGATTTTTAGGTATGGGCGTGCAGCCTCCCATGGCAGAGTGGGGAGATATGCTGGGGCGTGCGAGAACTTATATATTCTCCGCTCCCTACACACTGATTTTCCCGGGTCTTGCCATTACCCTGGCAGTGCTGGCATTCAACCTGTTTGGTGACGGCCTGCGGGACGCGCTGGACCCGAAAGAACGAGTATAAGGAGGACCGTATCATGTTGTTGGAAGTAAAAGATCTGGAGACAGAATTTAAAGTAAAAAGAGGTACGGTCAAGGCGGTAAACGGTGTCAGCTTTGAAGTGGACAAGGGAGAGATCCTGGCAGTTGTGGGAGAGTCCGGTTCCGGAAAAAGTGTTACCTCCCTCTCCGTTATGGGCCTGATCCGTGATCCGGGCCGTGTGGCAGGGGGAGAGATCCTGTTTAACGGTGAGAACCTGTTAAAGAAGAGCACAAAGGAGATGCAGGCTGTCCGCGGGGACAAGATCTCCATGATCTTCCAGGAGCCAATGACCTCCTTAAACCCGGTGTACAGAGTCAAAGACCAGATCATGGAGACAATTCTGACCCACACCACCATGAACAAAAAGGAGGCCCTTAAAAGAGCCATTGAAATGCTGGATCTGGTAGGGATTCCTGCGCCGGAACAGCGCGTGAACGACTATCCCCATCAGATGTCAGGAGGTATGCGCCAGCGTGTCATGATCGCCATGGCACTGGCCTGTGACCCGGAGCTGCTGATCGCGGATGAGCCTACAACAGCCCTTGACGTGACCATCCAGGCACAGATCCTGGATCTGATCAACCGGCTGAGGGAAAAGCTGGGTATGGCAGTGCTGCTGATCACCCATGATCTGGGTGTTGTGGCTGAGACTGCAGACAAAGTAGTGGTTATGTACTGCGGCCGTGTAGTGGAGCAGGCAACTGTGGAGCAGCTTTTCACGAAACCTCTGCACCCCTATACACAGGGGCTTCTGGATTCCATCCCGAAAATGGATGAGGACAGAGAGCGGCTTTATATGATCAAAGGTATCGTACCGGACCCCATCCATCTGCCAAAGGGATGTTCCTTTGCAGACCGCTGTGACAAATGCATGGAAAAGTGTAGAGAGCATATGCCGAAGCTGTCCGTCACAGAGGATGGAAGAAAAGTAAGATGCTTCCTGGTAAGCGACGAAGTGGAGGGTGAGTAAGATGAGTGAAGAGAAGAAAGAAGTCCTTTTGGAGGTAAAACACCTGAAAAAGTATTTCGATGTGGAGACAAATTTCTTCGGAAAACCCACCGCTGTTTTAAAAGCTGTGGACGATGTATCATTTAAAATATATAAAGGCGAGGCCCTGGGCCTGGTAGGAGAGTCCGGCTGCGGCAAATCCACCATCGGCAAAATGCTGGTGGATCTGTACAAACCAACTGCCGGTGAGATCCTGTACGACGGAAAGGATATCTCCAAGCTCTCCACAAAGGAGAGGCGGAAATACTGTAAGGATATTCAGCTCATTTTCCAGGACCCCTATGCATCCTTAAATCCCCGTATGACAGTGGGGGATATTATCGGAGAGCCGATCCGCATCAACAAACTGATGCCGGATGACCAGGTGGAGGACAGGGTTACATATCTCATGAACTGTGTAGGCCTTGCAAACCACCAGAGAAACCGTTATCCCCATGAGTTCTCAGGCGGACAGAGGCAGAGGGTGGGCATTGCCCGTGCGCTGGCTGTACAGCCCAAGCTGATCGTCTGTGATGAGCCGGTATCCGCGCTGGACGTATCCATTCAGGCACAGGTACTGAACCTGCTGGATGACTTAAAGGAGGAGTTCGGCCTTACCTATCTGTTCATCGCCCACGGACTGAATGTGGTGAAACATATCAGCGACCGGGTTGGCGTTATGTACCTGGGCAAGCTGATGGAGGTGGCAGATAAGCGTGAGATCTATGATAACCCGCTGAACCCTTACACACAGGCACTGCTGTCAGCCATCCCCTCCACGGATATTACAAAGAAAAAAGAGAGGATCATCCTGACAGGAGATGTTCCCACACCCATAAATCCTCCGGCAGGCTGCCGCTTCTGTTCCCGCTGCTTTAAGAAGACAGAAGGGTGCGATACGGTGATCCCGGAATTAAAGGATAATGGAAACGGACATATGGTCGCCTGCCATCTCTATGACAAATAATAAAATCCTTCCTATAAATACAGAGACAGCCCCGGCGGATTCGCTGCCGGGGCTGTCTCTGTATTTTATAAGAAGGATTTTGTCAATCAGGCTTTTTTACCCTTTTTGGAAACTGCGGTCATTACGCCAAGTGCTGCTGCAGAGAGGAGCATGATCATGGTGTAGTCCTCGTTTCCTGTCTTCGGGGATTTTTTGGCAGCAGTGGTTGTCTTCTTTGTTTTGGCTGCTGTTGTTTTGGCCGGAGTTTTTTCTGCTTTTGCAACCTGTACCACAATACCGATTGGAGAAAGGCTTGTGAAGGTGGCTGTCACGGTTCCGTTGCCCACACTGTCCGGCTTAATATATTCAATCTCTCCGGTCAGGTTTCCGTCCGCATCTGTGAGATAATGAACCACGGTCACGGTATCACCTGGTTTAACACCGTCAACTTTAAAGGTCAGAGTAACTTTGCCGCTGTATTCTTCGCCGGCTGCAGTTGCAACGCCTACTTCATATAAGCCGACCAGCTTTCCGGGAGCTTTGCTTGTGTCGATCTGTTTCGATAACTCTTTTACCACATCTTCATCCACTTTGTTGTAATCCAGGGCGATGGTGACAAGAGAAGTGCCGTTTTCCCCCACAGCAGATACTTTGTCAGTTGCAGCCTTTTTGAGGAACTCTTCTTCCTCCGGTGTCAGGCCGTCATCATCAGGGTCTTCTTTTGATACATCCCCTCCGCTGGCAACAGGCGCGGCGTAAGCGGTCATGGCGGTTGCCATGGTCAGCACTGCTGCAGTCACTACAGCCAATAACTTTTTCATCTTCATCTTTTTAAATCTCCTTTCAAAGTAGAAATATTATATAAAGCCGTGCTGCTTTATATTCCCCCTGACGGCTGTGTCTCAGTAATCCTCGCTGGAAGTGAGCACTGCCTGTACAATAAAACGCCTGTCATTTTGTCCTCCGTTTTCGCATGTAGACAGGGTAATGATCTTATCCGCAGAAGTTACCTGTACATCTTTTCGCAGATGTTGTTTTGGCATGGTACCGCTCTTTATATTGTCCAGATAGGACTGGAATAAAGCGGTATCCCCGTTCATGCTGGGTTCCCCCAGAATATGGCTGTCATCAATCTGTCCGCAGTTAAAGACAGTATATGTAAGCAGTTTATAATCTTTTGTATAGATAAGAATCGTGGGATGCGTATCAAAATAAGCCTGATCTTCATACTGATGGAGAGAGCCGAACATGGACTGATCTCGCTGGTTATGTCCATAGAGAATGGTGTTGGAATCACGCATGTCCAGGCTGTTGATGCTCTCAATGAAAATGGCGCCGGGCTGTACCTGATTACCTGCCGGGTCGTGGTTGAGATAGTAGGTATCGTCTGACGGATGGCATAGGAGCGGATAGTCTATGACGGTATCGGGAATGGTGATCCAGGCAAAGATATCTTCATTCTGTTCTCTCAGCCCTTCAAAATCAATGGGGAAGGATTTCCTTTTCTTTTCTTTTTCAAGAGCTGCCTGCCTTGCGGCTTCCTCCTCCGCAGCTTTTTTAGCCCGCTGTGCTTCCTCCTCTTCCTGCCGTTTCATTTCCTCTTCTGCTTTTTTGTCCTCTTCCTCCTGCTGCTTTCGTGCCAGTTCCTGCAGCCGTTCATATTCCTTCTGCGCTTTTGCGTCCTGAACCTTTGTGTTCACAAAAGCACAGGTGCTGATCACAAATATAGCTGCGATCACCAGAAATAAAATACGGAACCATTTGCTGTTTCTGTTCATGCTTTCTGTGCCCCCATATATTTGTTGGTATTGCACTTATAAATATCATTATACCATGATATGAAAATAAGTAAAGGAAGAAATGGTTAAAATGACGAATAATCTTTCTTGTTTTCACTTTTTTTGATATAATATATCTAAATGTTGTGGGAGGAAGACTATGAGCGAACTTTGCGAAAAAGGAAGAAAGGTTTACATCTGTCTGGTGGCGGGCGTGTTTCCGCTGTTCTTTACAGATTATTATTATAATATACAGAAGTCAAAAAGCTGTTTTTTTATTGCGGTTACCATTGCCGCGGCCGTTTTTTGGTGTGTGACAGCGTTTATGGGGCAAAGAGGAAACCGGAAGGCGGAGACGGCGGATATCTGCTTCTTGTCTCTGGGGGCAGCGGTGCTGGTATCCTCGGTCCTGTCCCCTTACGGGATGGCATCCTTTACGGGAAGCGGAGGGAGATGGGCGGGAGCCCTGCTGTATGTGTGTATGTGCCTGTGTTATCTGCTGGTATCAAGGAACTGCTGCGACCTATCCTTCTTTTCCCTTATATTCTATACCATCGGGGCAGTGACCGCAGCGGTAGGGATTCTGCACTTTGCGGGCGTGGATTTCTGGGGGTTTCTGGAACACGTTCCTGAGGGGCTTACAGGAGCCTATCTTTCCACCATTGGGTACAGCAACATTTTTTCCGGGTTCTGCGCACTGCTGGCGGTTTCCGCTATGGCGGGATTCTGCCTGGGCGGGGAGCGGGAGGTTCTGGCTGTCTGTTTTATAGGATTTCTGGGATTGTTCGCAGGAAACAGTGACGGGGGCTTTCTGGGAGTTTTCGCCGGATTCCTTTTCCTGCCCGCAGCCTTTTACAAAAGTAAGATATATCTGTACAGGATCACACAGACAGGGGCTGCCTTTTCTGCGGCCTGCTTTGCAGCCTGGCTTCTGGGGAAAAAGGCAGTCTGCAGCTATACGGCACTGCCCGGATACCTGGCATCCTGGCAGACAGCGGCAGCGGGACTGGTGTTATCTGCCTGTCTGTACGCGGCAGTGAGATGGGGCCTGAAAGAGGATTGGTGGAAACAGGCGGCAGCCGGAGTGCACCGTTATTATATGCTTTGCCTGGGCGGGGTGGCGGCGATAGGGATACTTGCTTTCGGGCTGGTGAACGCAGGGGTGCTGCGGGGACCGGGTTTTCTTCGGGTCACGGACTTTTGGGGCAGTAATCGGGGATATATCTGGAAACGGACCTGGGAGCTTTTTTTGGAGGCGCCGCCTGTGCGGAAGCTGTTCGGATATGGACCTGATACACTGAAACTTCTCATGATGCAGACAAGCAGCGGGGAGATGGTAGAAAAGACGGGACAGATTTACGACAGTGCCCACAATGATCTCCTGCATCTGCTCCTTACCACCGGAATCTTCGGGGCAGCCGCCTGGGCGGGGTGTTTTGCCGGTGTATGCCGCGCGGTGTGGAAAAACAGAAGAGAGGAGATATATCCCTGGCTGATTCCCTTTCTCTGTATGTTTCTTCAGGGGTTCATCGGAATCCTTCAGCCGGTGACCACACCTTTTTATTTTCTGCTGGCAGGCCTCTGCGTGGGCCTGTCCCGGAAAGATGTCTGAATATTCAGGCTGCCGGGCATGCCGTGAACCGTAATATATTTGGAAGTTTATGCAACTTTAATAAATAGATTTGTTGACACACCTACTGGAAAGACATATAATTTTTACATTAGACTGACCGGTCAGTCGGTCGGTCGGCCGATCAAAAATACAGGAGGACTTCAAATGTTATCGCGTTTTAGTGTGAAAAAGCCCTATACCGTCATTGTGGCGGTGGTGCTGGTGATTCTTTTGGGCGTGGTGTCTGTGACGAAGATGAACACGGATCTGCTGCCCAGCATGAATCTGCCCTATGCAATTGTAATGACCACCTATGTGGGAGCCAGCCCCGAATCGGTGGAGGAGACTGTTACAAAGCCTATTGAACAGAGTATGGCAACAGTCAGCAATATCAAGAATGTAAGCTCTGTTTCCAGGGAAAATGTATCCATGGTGATCCTGGAGTTTGAGGAGACCACCAATATGGATTCCGTGTCACTGGAGATGCGGGAGAATCTGGATCAGATCAAAGGGTACTGGGATGACTCGGTGAGCAATCCTATTATTATGAAGCTGAACCCGGATATGCTTCCGGTCCTGGTGGCAGCCGTGGATGTGGATGGCCTTACGGCTGCGGAGCTTACCGATTACATAGAAGATAATGTACAGCCCAATATCGAGAGCATAGATGGGGTTGCCAGGGTTTCCCAAAGCGGCGGCGTCACCGAGAGTGTTGAGGTGCGGATCAATCAGGAGAAGCTGGATGCCATGAACCGTAAGGTTCAGGATGCCATAAACGGCAAGTTCGCCGAGGAGGAGCAGAAGCTCAATGATGCCCAGGCAGAGCTGGATTCCGGAAAAAGTGAGCTGGAAAGCGGTCAGAGTGAACTGGAAAACGGCCAGAATGAAGCGGCCTCCCAGATTGGGGAGGGAAGCGGACAGCTCTCCCAGGCCCAGAGTGAACTGACGAAAAGTGCGGCTGAGGTGGATATGCAGCTTCAGAACCTGGAGAGCAAACAGACAGAGCTTGACAGTCAGTCCAAGCTGCTGCAGGCCACAGAGGAAGGCCTGAACCTGACTGTGGAAAAGCTGACAGAGGCAAAGAATAAACTCCTGGAGGCCCAGGAGGGGAGCCAGAAGCTGGAGGAAGGGATTGCGGCGATTCAGGGGCAGATAGAAGAGCTGGAAGAACAGCTGAGTGCCCTGACACCTGAAAAACCTGACAGTATGACAGATGAGGAATGGCAGCAGGCTATTGCCCAGCTCACAGCAGCCAAAGAGGAGATGGAGAACAAAAAGGCGGAGATGGAGCAGCAGCTTGCCGCTCTGAATGAGCAGCTTTCCAAGCTTGACCCTGTTGAGGTAGTGGATAAAGGGCTGGATGCCGCTAACAAAGGACTGCAGGAAATCGCAGGGGCAAAAGCCCAGCTTGCAGAGGGCCAGGCCCAGTTAAGCGCAGGGATACAAAAGCTGCAGGAGGCAAAGGCCCAGATCGAGGCAGGACAGTCCCAGATGAGCGCAGCTCAGATCCAGCTTGAGACCCAGAAGATCATGGCCTCCATTCAGCTCAGTTCCGCTTCTTCCAAGATTGCCATGGGAACGGCCCAGTTGGAGGCAGCCCAGTCCCAGCTTGACTCAGGCAGGGAACAGTTAGATGAGGCGAAGGAACAGGCGCAGGACAAAGCGGACTTAAATACGATCCTGACATCTGATATGGTTAAGGGTATCCTCACGGCAGAGAACTTTGCCATGCCTGCAGGCTACGTGACGGAGGACAACAAGGAGTATCTGATCAGAGTAGGAGATAAGGTGCAGGATGTGGACAGTCTGGGGGATCTGGTCCTTCTGGATCTGAAGCTGGACGGACTTGCATCCATCCGTCTGTCTGATGTGGCTGATATCAGCGTTACCGATAACTCCGCAGACGTGTATGCCAAGATCAACGGCAACCCCGGCGTGATGCTCTCCATAGAGAAGCAGACCGGATATTCCACGGGGGATGTGGCAGATAAGATTCTGGAGCGTATGGATGAACTGGAAAAGGAAAACAACGGTCTGCATTTTACAACGCTGATGAATCAGGGTATTTATATTGATATGGTTGTTAATTCCGTTCTGCAGAATATGCTGTACGGCGGTATTCTGGCAATCTTGGTGCTGTTTTTATTCCTGCGGGATATTAAGCCTACTTTTGTCATTGCCTGCTCCATCCCCATCAGTGTGGTGGCAGCTCTGGTGCTCATGTATTTCTCAGGAGTTACGCTTAATATTATTTCCCTCTCAGGACTTGCCCTTGGTGTCGGTATGCTGGTGGATAACTCCATTGTTGTTATAGAGAATATATACCGCATGCGAAGCCTGGGAATACCTGCCAGAAAAGCTGCTGTGGAGGGTGCGAAGCAGGTGGCGGGAGCCATCGTCTCCTCAACTTTGACAACGGTGTGCGTATTTGCGCCTATTGTATTTACAGAGGGAATTACCCGTCAGCTCTTTGTGGATATGGGTCTGACCATTTTCTATTCCCTGGTGGCCAGCCTTGTCGTGGCGCTGACACTGGTGCCCATGATGTCCGCCGGACTTTTAAAGCGGGCGGAGGCAAAGCCGTCAAAGTTTCTGGATAAGGTACAGAACTTTTACGGTCGTATGATCCATAAGACACTGACGCACAAAGCCTGGGTGCTTTTGGGAGCCCTGGTTTTGTTTCTGGGAAGCATGTACCTGTCCGTGCGCAAGGGTACAGAATTTTTCCCGTCCATGGAGAGCACACAGGCAAGCATGACTGTGACCACGGATAAGGGAACGCCGCTGAAGGAGACTGCGGCGAAAGCAGATGAGGTCATTGAAAAAATTTCCGATATAGATGATATTGAGACCATCGGAGCCATGGCCGGAGGCTCCGCCATGTCTATGGGCGGAAGCTCCACCAATGAAGTTACCATGTACCTGGTGCTGAAGGAAGATAAGAAGCTGGACAACGGACAGCTTGAGAAAGAAATACTGAAAAGAACCAAGGATGTAGAGGGCTGTGAGGTGGTGGTTTCCACTTCCAATATGGATATGAGCGCCCTGGGCGGCAGCGGCATACAGATAGAGATCAAGGGAAAAGACCTGGAACAGCTCCAGGAGATTGCCACAGACCTGGCCGGCAAGATTGAAAAAGTGGAGGGCACCCAGAATGTCAGTGACGGCATGGAGGAGACAGACGCCCAGTACAAGGTGGTTGTGGATAAATCAAAAGCCATGCGGCACGGCCTGACTGTGGCGCAGGTGTTCCAGGAGATAAACAAGAAGATTGCTGAGGCCACAAGTGCCACCACTATCTCCACAGCAACCAAGGATTACGACGTATATGTCAGAAGCGAGAAGGATGAATCCCTCACAAGGGAACAGATTGCGGACATAACCATCCAGACTACCAATGCGGAAGGGGAGACAGAGGAGATAAAAGTGGGGGATATCGCCGACTTTGAGGATTCCGTAAGCCCCCAGGCGATCAACAGGGACGGACAGTCACGCTATATGTCCGTGACAGCGGAGATCGCGTCCGGTTATAACATCGGGCTTGTAAGCCAGGATGTACAGAAGATCCTTGACAAATACACCATACCGGAGGGGTACACAGTTGAAATGAAAGGTGAGGACGAGAGCATCAATGAGGCCATGGGGCAGCTCCTTCAGATGCTGGCGCTGGCGCTTGTGTTCATGTACCTGATCATGGTGGCACAGTTCCAGTCCCTGCTCTCTCCGTTCATTATCATGTTCACCATTCCACTGGCATTTACAGGCGGTTTCCTGGGCCTTCTTGTCAGCAACAAGCCGGTCAGCATTGTGGCAATGGTTGGATTTGTCATGCTGTCGGGCATCATTGTAAACAATGGTATCGTGCTTGTGGATTACATCAATCAGCTCCGCAAGGACGGCATGGAAAAGAGGGCGGCGATCGAGGAAGCCGGCCGTGCCCGTCTGCGCCCCATTGTAATGACAGCGCTCACCACCATCCTCGGCCTTGTCACTATGGCTATGGGCATGGGTATGGGTGCGGATATGGTGCAGCCCATGGCAATCGTCACGATCGGAGGTTTGATCTACGGTACACTGCTGACCCTGTTTGTGGTGCCGTGTATCTATGATATACTGAACCGCCGTCATTATAAAAAGGATGAGGAGAGATTAGTGGATGAAGGAGAAGCTCAGTGAGAAGGAACTGGCTCTTTTTCAGGCGGTCATTGACCTGATAGAGGAAGATGCGGACATTCACTCCATTAAAGTATCTGATATTACCAACCGGGCCGGGATCGGAAAAGGCACGGCGTATGAATACTTTTCCAGTAAGGAGGAGATGGTGGCAAAAGCCATCATCTGGTCCGGGGAGAAAATGTTTCAGAAAATTATGGAGATACTCCGAACGACCGGAAGCCTGAAGGGACAGATTATGGCAGTGCTGGATTTCATCGAGACAGAGATGAGTGAGAGCAGATGCAGCACACAGCTTATGCGTCTGCAGGGGCAGGAGTGCAGAATGAAGGAGAATCTGTACAGGGAATTTACAAAATTCGGCGGCCCCCAGTGCCAGGTGGAGAATGTGCTCCGCATTCTCATGGAACAGGGAAAGCAGGAAGGGACCATCCCTGTAAAGATGCCGGAAACATTTGTGACCATGGTATTGATGGCCGGATTTATGAGTTATTTTGTATACCTGCTTGAGGGACTGGAGACAGAGGAGGTTCCGAGAGAGCAGACGAAAGAATTTTTACAGAGAAATATTCTGCTGGCTTTCAGCAGCAGCGAAGAACAGAAATAAGAGAGAGGGAATCCGGCGGTAAGCGGGATTCCCTCTCTCTTGGTATGAAAGATTTTATTTTCTATATACAAATGCGGGCAGGCCGTCTGTACCTGTGGGTACCTCAACCGTTCCCTGAATGAGGGGAAGGGCATAAATGATGAAATCATCGCTTACGTCTGAACCATCCCCGGTGATCCATGCAAGGGGAACGGTTTTTTCCTTGTTGCAGATTTCATTTACATCCTCAAGTCCCAAGGTGATAGCGTAAGGCAGGTTGCATGTCCTTTTGTATGCCACCATTTTCCCTGTATATCCTTTGAGTGCAGCGCGGACGCCGAATTCACCGGCCATGACGGCCTCTTTTTGGTCTGCCTGGGACATCATGGAGGAGGAACAGCGCTGGCTTACATTCAGCTCTACGGAGCGAGCCTTGACACCCAGGCGGTTTCTCACCAGGTTCTCCAGGTATTTGCCGCATCCGGCCAGCATTTTATGGCCAAAGGTGTCGGTGCCTACATGGTTGTCGTATTCACAGATAAAGGTTCCCTTGTCATCATGGATGCCCTCAGAAACGCATACAATGACATTGGGCGTCTTTTCAAAGCATTCTTCCACTTTTTTGAGGAAGGCTTCCTGGTCAAAGGCTGTCTCCGGCAGGTAGATGAGCAGTGGATTGTCCCCTTTATATTTTCTTGCCAGGGCGGAAGCGGCTGTGAGCCAGCCGGCGTGGCGTCCCATGATCTCTATGATGGTCACTGATTTTTTCTCATAAACATTGGCGTCAATGACGATTTCCCGCACAGTGGAGGCCACATATCTGGCAGCGCTTCCAAACCCGGGGGTGTGGTCTGTGAGGACCAGGTCATTGTCCACAGTCTTCGGCTCTCCGATAAAACGGATCTCGCTGCCTGCGGAGGCGGCATAGCGGGAGAGCTTGCTCACAGTATCCATGGAGTCATTGCCTCCGATGTAGAAGACATAGCCTATCTGCAGCTCCTCAAACTTGGCAAACAGCTCAGGATAGACCGGGTCGGACAAATCTTCCGGCAGTTTATAACGGCAGGATCCCAGGTAAGCACCGGGGGTGGTTTTCAGCCCTTCCAGTGTGCCGCCGGGAAGTGCGTCCTCAAAGTCCAGGATATGGCCCTCCAAAAACCCCTCAATTCCGTTTACCATTCCATAGACACGTCCGATAAATTCTTTCTGGCGAAGTCCCTCCGATACCACACCGTACAGGCTGCTGTTAATGGCAGCAGTAGGGCCGCCGGACTGGCCGACGATCATATTTTTCATTTCCATAATTCTGTATTCTCTGTATAACTGCAGTATTTGTCACTGTCCAGCAGGTCTGAACAGTCATCAATATTCCGGCAATTATACCCTCCTTTCCTTACGAATCAGAAATTTTGCTACAAATATATCATACCACAGATATCCGGGGGTGAAAACAGAAATTTGCAGGCGTTGTCTAAATTTTTTCTTGCTATTTTGATAAAGCTGTGGTAAAGTATGGCATGTATGGAAGACAGATAAAGGTGAAGATTTCCATGCAAATATTTCCGGCAATTTAATTGCCTTATTGATTGAGTTAGAAGCTCAAATTTTATAAGTTGGTTACTTTATAACTAGTGCGTATACAAAACGTCAAACTTGTGAAACGGTCAATAAGAGTATTAAAAGTATAAATATTTGCTATATAGACTCTAAACCATATCTGTTTTTGTGAAAAAGAATAACAGCCATGTTCACCCGGGTAGGGGCTTATTTGAGACCCGGTGCAGACGGGGGGACGGTGGAGTTCTATAATAATGATGAACAGAAGCAAGCAAAGGACAATGTATACGGTCCTGCTTGCTTTTTTTGTGTATATACATACAGCACACCCGTGTGCAGGCAGGAATCGGAAAAGGAGGTCGAACATGTCAGAATTAAAGCAGGAACGGGCGCCTATCTATGAGGCGCTGGAACGTTTCAGAAAAATGCGGGTCGTGCCCTTTGATGTTCCGGGACATAAGCACGGAAAAGGAAACCCGGAACTTGTGGAGCTTCTGGGAGAAAAATGTGTGGGGATTGATGTTAATTCCATGAAGCCTCTTGATAATCTCTGCCATCCTGTCTCTGTGATCCGTGAGGCGGAGGAGCTGGCGGCGGAGGCTTTCGGCGCGGCCCACGCGTTTCTCATGGTAGGAGGTACCACCTCCTCTGTGCAGAGCATGGTTCTGTCCTGCTGCAAGCGGGGAGATAAGATCATCATGCCCAGAAATGTACACAGAAGCGCCATCAATGCCCTGGTCCTCTGCGGCGCGCAGCCGATATACGTGAATCCCGATGTGGACTGCAGGCTGGGAATCTCTCTGGGGATGCGCCTGGAGCAGGTGGAGGCGGCGATTCGGAACAATCCGGATGCAGTGGCAGTGTTTGTAAATAACCCCACGTATTACGGTGTCTGTTCCGACCTGCGTTCCATCGTAAAGCTGGCACATGAGCACGGTATGCTTGTGCTGGCAGATGAAGCCCACGGGACACACTTTTACTTCGGGGAGGGGCTTCCCGTGTCCGCCATGGCTGCCGGGGCTGATATTGCAGCAGTGAGTATGCACAAGTCAGGGGGGAGCCTGACGCAGAGCTCTTTTCTTTTGACAGGGCCGGGAGTCAGTGTGGGGCATGTACGGCAGATCATCAATCTGACCCAGACCACAAGCGGCTCCTACCTGCTGCTCTCAAGCCTGGACATTTCCAGGAGAAATCTGGCTCTTCGCGGGCGCCGGGAGTTTGAAAAGGTTATCGGTCTGGCGGAATACGCCCGGGAGGAGATCAACAATATCGGCGGCTATTATGCTTTTTCCGAAGAACTGGTAAACGGAAACAGTATCTTTGCCTTTGACCGCACCAAGCTCTCTGTGCATACGCTGGAGATTGGACTGGCCGGGATTGAGGTCTATGACATTCTGCGGGATGAATATGACATCCAGATCGAGTTTGGCGACATCGGCAATATTCTGGCTTACCTGTCTATCGGGGACCGCAGACAGGAGGTGGAACGTTTGGTGAGCGCTCTTGCAGAGGTAAAGCGGCGGTATAAAAAGGACCGCGCAGGCATGCTGACCCAGGAGTATATAGACCCCAAAGTAGTGGCAACACCCCAGGAGGCCTTCTATGCGCCGAAAGAATCCCTGCCTTTGGAAGAGACGGCCGGAAGGATATGCAGTGAGTTTGTCATGTGTTACCCGCCGGGAATCCCGATCCTGGCCCCCGGGGAAGAGATCACAGAGGATATTTTAGACTATATCGTCTATGCAAAGGAAAAAGGTTGTTCCATGACAGGGCCTGAGGATGCGGGCATCCGGCGTCTCAATGTGCTGAAAGGAGGGGCTGTATGATGGAAATGTGGTTTTCGGATGTACATACACCCAATGTAAAATTATCCATCCGGGTGGATGAACAGCTCTTTTCCGCCAACAGTGAGCTTCAGCGTCTGGACGTGTTAAGCTCCAGGGAATTCGGGAAGATACTGGTGGTGGACGGGGATCTGGCTCTGACGGAAAAGGATGAATTCATATACCATGAAATGATAAGCCATGTACCCATGGCGGTCCATCCCGATGTGAAGCAGATCCTTGTCATCGGCGGCGGTGACGGCGGCGTTGTCCGGGAGCTGGTCAAATATGAGGAGGTAGAGCAGATTGACGTGGTGGAGGCAGACCCGCTTCTGGTGGAAGTCTGCAGAAGGTATTTTCCGCAGATGGCCTGCAGCTTAAATGACAGGAGAGTGAATATCTATCATGAGGACGGACTGAAATTCATCCGCAGCCGTTCAGATGCCTATGATCTGATCATTATTGACTCCCCCAATCCTTTCGGGGCGGCAGAGGGGCTGTTCACAAAAGAGTTTTACGGGAACTGTTTTAACGCGCTTCATGAGGATGGGATCATGATCAACCAGCATGAGAGCCCCTTTTACGATGAGGAGGCTTTCTGGTGTCTCAGAATGCACAAGCGGATCGTGGAGTCCTTTCCGGTGAGCAGGGTTTACCAGGCCCATATTCCCTCCTACCCCTCGGGACACTGGCTGTTTGGTTTTGCTTCAAAGAAATATCATCCGGTGGACGACCTGGATGGGGTCAGATGGAAGCTTCTGGGGATACACACCAGATATTATCTGCCCAGGCTTCATGCGGGAGTCTTTGCCCTGCCGGCTTATGTGGAGGAGATGCTGAAAGATGTTGAGTAAAAATATTGTGAATTTTATCGGATGCGGCGGGGAATATGAGGAGTCGCGTATTGTCATATTCGGAGCGCCTTTTGACTCCACCACATCCTTCAGGCCGGGAACCCGGTTTGGAAGCCAGGCCATCCGGAATGAATCCTATGGCCTTGAGACATACAGTCCTTATCAGAAAAAAGACCTGACAGATTTTAAAATATTTGACAGCGGGGATCTGGAGCTTCCCATCGGGGATACCGCCCGGGTGCTTTACCAGATTGAGGACCGGGCAGGGGAGATTTTGAGAGACGGCAAGCTGCCCTTTATGATCGGCGGGGAACATTTGGTGACCCTGGGAAGTGTGCGGGCAGCAGCAAAGAAGTATCCTGACCTCTGTATCGTGCATTTTGACGCTCATGCGGATCTGCGGCAGGATTATCTGGGGGTAGAGCTCTCCCATGCCTGTGTGCTGAGGCGCTGCTGGGAATTGGTGGGGGATGACCGCATTTTTCAGTTCGGCATTCGTTCCGGTGACCGGGAAGAATTTCTGTGGGCAGAAAAAGGGCATGTAAACATGCATCCCTTTGATCTGAAGGGGCTCTCCCGGGCAGTTGACAGAATTTCGGGAAAGCCGGTGTATTTTACGCTGGACCTGGATGTGCTGGACCCCTCCGTATTTCCGGGAACGGGTACTCCGGAGGCAGGAGGCGTAACCTTTTTGGAACTTCTGCAGGCAGTGCTTTTGGTGTGCGGAAAATGCCGGGTTATAGCATGTGACGTGAATGAGCTGTGTCCGCCTTTTGACCAGAGCGGTGTATCCACAGCTACGGCAGGAAAAATCGTGAGAGAGATGCTGCTTGCTCTGTAAATGCGCAGACATGATTGAACAGCTATCTCACGTTTACAAAAAAATAAATGACAGGAGGAAAAGAATATGGGAAAAGTAATGGTGATCGGCTGCGGCGGTGTGGCAGGCGTTGCGATCCGCAAATGCTGTGCAAACAGCCGGGTATTCGACGAGGTCTGTATTGCAAGCAGGACGCTGTCAAAATGCGATGCCCTGAAGGCGGAACTGGAGGGAAAGACAAAGACTAGGATCACAACCGCGCAGGTGGATGCAGGCAATGTGGCGGAGCTGACAGCTCTGATCGAGAGGGAAAAACCGCAGGTGGTTTTGAATCTGGCGCTTCCCTATCAGGACCTGACGATCATGGAGGCCTGTCTGGCCACCGGGACTCACTATGTGGATACTGCCAATTATGAACCGGAAGATACGGCGAAATTTGAATACAAATGGCAGTGGGCCTACCGGGAAAAGTTTGAGAAGGCCGGCATCACCGCACTGCTGGGGAGCGGATTTGACCCGGGTGTCACGGGAGTATTCTCCGCTTATGCACTGAAACATTATTTTGATGAGATCAACTATATTGATATTCTGGACTGTAACGGCGGGGACCATGGGTATCCTTTTGCCACCAATTTCAATCCGGAGATCAACATCCGCGAGGTTTCCGCCAAAGGCTCCTATTGGGAGGACGGGCACTGGGTGGAGACAGAACCCATGGAGATCAAGCGGGTATATAATTTCGCGGAAGTGGGGGAAAAGGATATGTATCTGCTCCACCATGAGGAACTGGAATCTCTTGCGCTGAATATTCCGGGGATCAAAAGGATACGTTTCTTTATGACTTTCGGGGAGAGTTATCTTACACATCTGAAATGTCTGGAAAATGTGGGAATGACATCCATTGAACCCATACTGTATGAGGGAAAGGAGATTGTGCCGCTGCAGTTTTTAAAAGCTGTGCTTCCTGACCCGGCTGCCCTGGGGCCCAGGACAAAGGGAAAGACTAATATCGGCTGTATATTTACAGGCAAAAAGAATGGGAAGGAACAGCATCTGTATATTTATAATGTGTGTGACCATCAGGAGTGTTATAAGGAGACCGGTTCCCAGGCAGTGTCCTACACCACCGGAGTGCCGGCCATGATCGGTGCCATGATGCTTATGACCGGTACCTGGAACAAGCCAGGTGTGCACAATATCGAGGAGTTTGATCCGGACCCGTTTATGGAGGCACTGAAGGAGTGGGGGCTGCCGTATCAGATAAATGAGACCCCCTGCCTGGTGGAGTAGGCCTATGAGACGGGAGGAACTGCCCACGCCGTGCTATTTGGTCTCCTTACCGGATCTGGAGAAAAACCTGCGCCTTTTAAAAGGAATCATGGACCGGACCGGGTGCAGGATACTGCTGGCACAGAAGGCGTTTTCCATGTACAGCCTCTATCCGCTGATCGGCAGTTATTTGAGCGGTACGGCTGCCAGCGGACTTTTCGAGGCAAGACTGGGGGCGAAGGAGATGGGAAAGGAAAACCACATCTATTCCCCAGCCTATAAGGAGGAGGAGTTTGAGGAGATCCTTTCTTACTGCGGGCATATTGTATTCAATTCTTTTGCGCAGATAGAAAAATACGGGAAACGGGTGCTGGACGCGGGAAAAAGTATGGGGATACGGATCAATCCCCAGTGTTCCACGCAGGAGGGACATGCCGTCTATGACCCCTGTGCACCCGGTTCCCGACTGGGTGTGACGAGGGAACGGTTTCGGCCGGAGCTTCTGGAAGGTGTGGAGGGAATACATTTCCACACACTCTGCGAGCAGGACGCAGATGATTTGAAAACAACACTGGATGCTGTGGAGGAGAAGTTCGGTGAGTATCTGTACCGGATGAAATGGGTAAATTTCGGCGGCGGACACCATATTACCAGACCGGGTTATAACATCGGGCTTTTGGAGGAATGTATCCGGCACATTCGGGAAAAATACCGGGTCACCGTCTATCTGGAACCCGGTGAGGCGGTGGCATTAAACGCGGGGGTGCTTCTTACAAAGGTGCTGGATACCTTTTCCCAGGACGGCGGCATCGCCATTTTAGATGCCTCTGCTGCCTGCCATATGCCCGATGTACTGGAGATGCCCTACAGACCGCCTCTGGCCGGAAGCAGGGAGGCGGGGGAATACCCATACACGTATCGTCTGGCCGGGCCGACGTGTCTGGCCGGCGATGTGATAGGAACCTATTCCTTTGACCATCCCCTGTCAGTGGGGGAACGCCTGGAATTCGGCGATATGGCCATATATACCATGGTGAAGAATAATACCTTTAACGGTATGTGTCTGCCCGCAATTGCTGTGGAGCGGGAACATGGGGAGTGCGAGGTGGTGAAGGCGTTTGGGTATGAGGATTTTAAGATGCGGTTGTAAATAATAGAGTAAATTATGATATAAAAGCCCTTTGCTGTGTGCTGAGAATGCATATGGCAAAGGGCTTTTTTGTTGTCAGGTTGTCATTCATATAAAAGCTTTGCTTTGATGGATTGATTGTGATTTCCAAAACCTGCACCGAAAATAGTAAATCCTCCGGGATTTCGGGTGTCCTCCGGATTAGAAAAACGCAGGGTGATGGGATGGCTGTAATCAATATGCAGGTCATCAATGGTGGTATCTGAGATTTTAGTACTTCCATCGATGAAGGTTCCGTTTTTATTGACAATGAGCATTTTGAGCAGCCCGTATTGATTGTTGCCGTCCGGATACCAGGAGGGATTAAAACGGCCGCGTTTTGAGCCATAATCTCCAGGACTTACCCAGTAACCAAGTGGGACATCATTGACTGAAAAATAAATATCTGAGGGATAGACATCCTGAAAGCCCGGTGCCTCAGACGAAATTTCAAAAGACAGCTGCAGTTCAACCAGACGTTCCCCCGCTTTTAAATCATTGGGAATATTGTATTCGATATATCCTGAGGAGAACCATAAAACAGAAGCCTCAAATCTCTGAGCAAAATAAAAATATCTGGGATCATCAAATTCACCAATCAGGCCGTTTACAGTGGCCAGACCGCAAGTTGGTTTTACCTGACAGGCAGTATAATGACCAATACGGATGTCCTGATGATAACAGTTCTCCTGGGTGATGGATGGCTGCAATTCAACGATCAGATTATTATGTTTGGGTTTGCAGATTTTCATGGAACCTCTTGTACCGGATACAGAATGGATTTCAATTAAATCTGCTTCCAGCAATTTGTTGATATGGGTTGAGATTGCACTGTTGGTAAGACTAAGCATCTGAGCAATTTCATTCAGATTTTTTCCTTCGTTTTCTGAAATGATATTCAGGATTTTCAGCCTGACTTCTGATGACAATGCTTTAAAGACAGGCAGAGCCTGTTCTGGGTTTTTAAAATACAGCATAAGGATTTCCTTTCATAGATACGCTTTCTATTACCAGATTATAACATTTAAAAAAAAACATGGCAACGTACAAAAAGACTAAATATTTGTTTGAAAATATATTTAATAATAAGAAATATATTTAATATAAATGTTAAATACATTAAAAAATGTTGAATAATGACTAATAAAAGCGTTGATATGTCAATAAAATAGTGATACTATACAATTAATCAATCAAAACATTAAATATTAAATTAAAAAGTTAAATTAAGGGAGGAAAGTCCATGAGCAGACTGGTCATCAATGGTTATCATCGGAAAAACCGCATTAATAAAAATATATACGGGCATTTTACAGAACATCTGGGGCGCTGCATTTATGAAGGGATTTATGTCGGTGAGAACTCCGGTATACCAAATGAAAAAGGAATGAGAAAAGACGTAGTGTCAGCTCTCAGAGAAATACGCGTTCCTGTTTTGCGCTGGCCGGGAGGGAATTTTGCAGACGAATATCACTGGATGGACGGAATTGGCACACGCAGTGAAAGGCGTAGGACCATAAATACACATTGGGGAGGTGATGTGGAAGATAATAGTTTTGGAACACACGAGTTTTTTGAGCTCTGCAGACAGATTGGCTGTGAACCCTATATAAACGTGAATTTGGGAAGCGGAAGAGTGGAAGAGATGCAGAAATGGATTGAATATATGACATTTGCAGGAGATTCTTCCCTTACTCGTCTCAGAAAAAAAAATGGGCAGGAGAAGCCCTGGAAACTGAAATACCTGGGAATAGGAAATGAAAACTGGCTTTGCGGAGGAAACATGACTGCAGGTTATTATGCGGATGTTTATAATCAGTTTCAAACTTACGTCAGAAGCTATGGTGAGGAATCTGTTTACAAAATTGCCTGCGGACCGCTGGATGATGATTACGAATGGACAGATGTCCTGATGAAAAAGGCAGCGAATAATCTGGATGCGATTTCTCTGCATTACTATACATATCCGGGTGTAAACATAGAAGGACAGAAGGGAGAGTCCATAAAATTCGGAGAGAGTGAATGGTATCACACAATCTCACAGTCTTTGAAAATGGAAAATCTGATTCGTATACATACAGGAATTATGCGCAGGTATGACCCGAAGGGAAGAGTCGATTTCATCATAGACGAGTGGGGAAACTGGTATAATCCGGAACCCGGCACGAATCCGGGACATCTGTTTCAGCAGAATACAGTCCGTGATGCGGTGACTGCAGCTGCGAACCTTAATATTTTTAATCAGTACAGTGACAGAATCTCCATGGCTAATATAGCACAAGCTGTTAATGTTCTGCAGTCTGTTCTTATCACGGAGAAAGATAAAGTTGTTAAAACACCTACTTATTATGTATATGATATGTTCAAATATCATCAAAACGCTATACTTTTGGATAGCTATCTGGAAACAGAGGAGATTGGTCCGGAAGCTGACAGAATAGTGAATATGAATCATTCCGTATCTATCGGGGATGATGGGAAGTTAAATATTACAATTGTGAATTTTTCTGCAGATACTTCTTATGATATAGAATGTGAAATTTTAGGTGGTAAGGCAGACGAGGCAGAAGCGTTTATTCTTCACGGGGCGATGAATGCGCACAATACTGTGCAGGCGTCTGACTGTGTGAAAAAAGTACAATTTTATGACTATAAAATGACGGAACGGGGAATAGATTTCGAAATTCCACCGAGAAGTGTTTTATTGATAAGGCTGTAGAAGGAGGGCAGCGGGAAGAAAACAGTAAATTCTAAGTATACGCTAAAGGAGGTATTTATTTATGAAGAGAAAAACAATTGCTTATGCCATTGGGGTAGTTTTGGCGTTTGGTCTGCTTGCAGGATGTGGGAATAACAGCAGCCAGAGTACAGAAAATGAAAAAAAGAGTGACACAAATACAGAGGAGGAGACCGCAGGAAATAAAGCCGCGACAGATTTTGAAATATGGCTGACCACGGAACTTCACTGTGATTTTTACGATGAAATGCAGGCACTCTGGAATGAAGAAAATCCGGATAAACAGATAAAACTGACATATTCTGTACTGCCGTATGAGGATATGCACAATAAACTTCTCATTGCCCTGCAGGCAGGGACAGGCGCTCCTGATATGGCTGATATCGAACTCGGAAAATTTGCCAATTTTCTAAAGGGTGAACCGCAGCTGGTATCTTTAAATGATGCCATTGCACAGTATAAAGATAATGTGGTGCAGTCCAGGCTTGATATTTATACCAAAGATGACAACTGTTACGGTTTGGATTTTCATGTAGGTGCATCTATGACATACTACAATGCGGAAATTCTTGAGGAAGCCGGTGTGGATTATACACAGATTAAGACATGGGATGATTTCCATGAAGCCGGCAGGACAGTGCTTGAGAAAACAGGGAAACCTATGTGCACAGTAGATACCGGAAATGATCCGTTTTTTCTCATGCCTTTTCTTGCTCAGCAGGGCGGCGGGCTTTTAAAAGAAGACGGTACCAATAATGTAAATTCTCCTGAGATGATAAAGACACTTACGTTCCTTCAGGAAATGCTGGATGACGGAACTGCTGTTGTCTCTCCGGGCGGCAGCCATCAATGTGAGGAGTATTGGGGCTTTATGAATGAGGGGGGCGCAGCTTCGGCTATGATGCCTATGTGGTATATGGGGCGTTTTACAGATTATATGCCTGATTTGAGCGGGAAAATTATAATCGCGCCTAATCCAGTATGGGAAGAGGGACAGGACCGGTCGGTTGGCCTTGGCGGTACCGGAACGGCAGTCACTGTACAATGTGAAAATCAGGAGCTCGCAGCAGAATTTCTTGCCTTTGCAAAACTTTCTGAGGAAGGGGCTGTAAGAGAATATACAATTTTAGGATTTGATCCCATGCGCAGTGATGTCTGGGATATGGATGAAGTGAAAAAAGCTGATACAAAATACACAAAGTATTTTAAGAATAATCCTTTTGAAGCATTACTGGAAGTAAAAGACGAAATTCCGGCCATAACAGTAGGGGAGAACTTCCCTGATGTAGTGAGTGCCATGAATACAAAAGTGATGTACAGGGCATTTGAAGAGAAAGAGGATCCGGCAGCTGTCTGCAGTGAAGAGGCTGCTTCATTAAAGTAAAAGGTTAACCGGAATAAACGGAATATATTCTGTCAAGGGTATATTCCGTGCCGGATTTCTGATAAAGGAAAAGGGGTTAATATGGTGAAAAGAATCAAACAGTTTGGTTATTCAAAAAAAGCAGCGCCATACTTGTTTATTCTGCCTTTTATGTTGTCTTTTCTGATATTTTTTCTGTACCCTGTTATTTCCATTGTACAGATGAGTTTCCAGTCGGTACTGCCTGGAATGGTGGAATATATCGGTATGGAGAATTATAAAAATCTGTTAAACCCAACATTTTTTAAGGCAGTAAAAAACAGTCTGGCGTATACACTGATTACACTTGCAATTTTAATACCTGTGCCAATGATTTTGGCTTGTATGATCAACAGCAGAAAAATGGTGGGAAAGACATTTTTTAAGTCTGCATTATTTGTGCCCACATTGACATCTGTTGTAGTGGCGGGCATTATTTTTCGGCTTCTGTTTGCCGAATCTGACGGCGCGCTGATGAATCAGATTATTGGTGTCTTCGGGAAAAGTCCGGTAAAATGGTTAAGAAATGGTACCACTGGTTTTATGGTTCTGATCTTTCTGGCATTCTGGAGATGGGTAGGGATAAATCTGCTGTATTTTCTTTCCGGTCTTCAGAGCATTCCAGAAGAAATTTATGAGTCTGCAGATCTGGATGGTGTAAATACATGGCAGAAGTTTAGATATATCACGGTGCCTATGTTGAGGCCAATAACAACGTATGTCCTGACCATTTCTATCTACGGCGGTCTTGCTATGTTCACAGAGAGTTATATGCTGTGGGCAGGGAACAGTTCACCGAATGATATGGGACTTACAATTGTGGGATATCTGTACAGAGCAGGATGGGAACAGAATAATATGGGATTCGGATCTTCCATTGGTGTATTTCTGCTGATCGTGACTTTGGCATTTAATGCAGTGCAGATGTATATTTCAAATAAAAAGGAGAGGGCATAAATGACTAAAAAGAAGATAAACGCAGGTATTATGCTGATTTTTTTGATTCTTTCCGTGATTGTGTTATTTCCCATACTTTGCCTGGTAATTGGAGCACTAAAGCCTTCATCAGAGATTATACGTTCCGGGTTGAATGCCAGGATAGATTTGGATATTATGGGCTTTTTTAATTTTAAGAGCCTGTTTACATCCGGAACAGAGTACTTTATCTGGTTTAAAAATAGTTTTCTGCTGACAATTGTGCAGACACTGTTGTCCTTATTTGTAAGTGCATCTGTGGCCTATGGATTTGCTATGTATGAATTTAAAATGAAAAAATTGTGGTTTTCCTGTATGCTTTTGATAATGATGATACCAATGGAGATTATTATGCTGCCTCTTTATAAAGAGATGATTACTTTTCAGCTCATTGATAGATTTACCGGTGTTCTTCTTCCTTTTATTGCAGCACCTATCCCCATTTTCTTTTTTTACCAGTTCTTAAAAGGTATATCAACAGCCTTTTTGGATGCGGCTCGGGTAGATGGCTGTACAGAGATTGGTATTTTTGTGAAGATCATTCTTCCGCTGATGGCTCCGGCATTTGCTTCCATGGGAATATACCAGGGTATGATCAGCTGGAATAATTTTCTGTGGCCTTTGATCGTATTGAAGAGTAACAGCAAAATGACTCTGCCTATCGGACTTTCAACATTGATGACTCCTTATGGAAATAATTATGATATTCTGCTTGCAGGGTCAGTTATGGCAATCATTCCCGTGTTGATACTTTTCCTGGCTTTTCAGAAATATTTTATAGCGGGTATGACTGCCGGAGGCGTTAAGGGATAACAGCAGGTGCTCAGTATTGGTAAATTTGCGTAAGAAAAGCTTGCCAGAAGGGGGAAATGTGTTATAATAATAACAAATCGTTCTTTCCTTATGAACAGGCCATTCGTCTGAGCAGGGATGGGAAAAGCGAGAATTTTCAATTAGTGGAGGTTATATTTATGTTAGTATCAGCAGCTGAAATGCTTAAAAAAGCAAAAGCAGGACACTATGCAGTAGGACAGTTCAATATCAACAACCTGGAGTGGACAAAAGCAGCTCTGTTAACAGCAGAAGAGTGCAAATCCCCGATCATCCTGGGTGTATCCGAGGGAGCCGGAAAATACATGACCGGTTTCAAGACCGTTGCGGAAATGACAAAGGCTATGATTGAAGAGCTGAACATCACTGTTCCGGTGGCTCTGCATTTGGATCACGGTACTTATGAAGGATGCTACAAATGTATCAAAGCCGGATTCTCATCCATCATGTTTGATGGTTCTCATTACCCCATCGAAGAGAACGTTGAGAAGACAAAAGAGTTAGCAGGTGTCTGCAAAGGCCTCGGCTTATCTCTGGAAGCTGAAGTTGGTTCCATCGGCGGCGAGGAAGACGGCGTTGTGGGAATGGGCGAGTGCGCAGACCCGAAGGAATGCAAGATGATCGCTGACCTGGGTGTGGACATGCTGGCAGCAGGTATTGGAAATATCCATGGAAAATACCCGGAAAACTGGGCTGGCCTTCGTTTTGACGTTCTGGATGACATCCAGAAACTGACAGGAGAGATGCCGTTAGTTCTGCACGGCGGTACAGGTATCCCGGCTGATATGATCAAAAAAGCCATCGACCTTGGCGTATCCAAGATCAACGTAAACACAGAGTGCCAGCTTACTTTCGCTGCTGCTACACGTGAGTACATCGAAGCAGGAAAAGATAATCAGGGCAAAGGCTATGACCCGCGTAAATTATTAAAACCGGGCTTTGACGCTATCTGTGCTACTATCAAAGAGAAAATGGAACTGTTTGGTTCTGTAGGAAAAGCTTTCGAGTAATTCCGCTGTAAAACATATGTATTTAAGGCTGTTTCGGGATGACCGGAGCAGCCTTTTTCTCTTCCCGCTCTTTCCGGCTGTTCATAGTTCGGACAGCACTCTCATATACTGCTATGAATATCTTTTTGGGCAGGTCCTGCATGTCAAACTTTCTGCACACGCTTCACGAATTTGTCTGGAGTCCGGGGATGCTGTTTTTCTTTCTGGCAACAGGCATACGATTTACCATAAAATCAAGATTTTTCCAGATCACCCATGCAAAGGAATGGTTTAGCACCACACTGGGTTCCCTGCTGAAAAAAGAAGAGGTGAGAAAAACAAAAGAGGAGCATTCCATCTCCCAGTTTCAGTCTTTCTGCACTGCGCTGGCGGCAACTTTGGGAACCGGAAATATCACGGGGGTGGCAACTGCGCTCATGGCCGGCGGACCCGGCGCTATATTTTGGATGTGGGTTTCCGCATTCTTTGGAATGATGACCAATTACGCGGAGAACTATCTGGGAATCCGTTACCGCTACAGGGATGAAAACGGCGGCTGGGTGGGGGGAGCCATGGTTTATATGGACAAAGGGCTTCACTGCAGATGGATGGCCGTTATTTTTTCACTCTGCTGCCTGGGCGCTTCTTTTGGCATGGGAAACATGGTACAGGGGAATTCCATGGCAAAAGGCCTGGAGGAGGCCTTTCATATACCGGCCTTTTTCACAGGTGTTGTGACTATGCTGGCAACCGCTTATGTGCTGAACGGAGGATTGAAGCGCGTGGCAGCACTCACAGAGAAACTGGTCCCGGTTATGGCGGCTGCTTACCTTTTGGGGGCGCTGGTGGTTTTGTGGGCCCATAAGGAGATGATACCGGATGCATTCGGTATCATATTCCGGGAGGCGTTCCGTGTGAAGGCAGCAGTGGGCGGTGCAGCGGGATACGGAATCAGCAGGGCGCTGCAGATGGGCGTTGCCCGCGGTATCTTTTCCAATGAGGCAGGTCTTGGTTCCTCGGTGATCGCCCATGCGCAGTCCGATGTCAAAGACCCGGAAACCCAGGGAATGTGGGGAATCGCGGAAATTTTCATAGACACGATTTTAGTCTGCACGGTCACAGCCCTTGTTATTTTGGTCAGCGGCGTCTATCAGCCGGAAATCTGTCTGCAGAACCTGGCCGCAGGCATTGAGAATATTGACGGCACCACACTTACGGGAATGGCATTTTCCACGGCCATACCTTTCGGAAAACAGTTTCTGGCCGCTGCCACCGTACTGTTTGCCTTTGCCACCATTGTGGGATGGTCCTGCTTCGGAGAACGGACCGCTGCTTATCTCTGTAAGGAAAAGGGCGCCGCAGCGTACCGGTTCTGTTATATTCTGCTGACCCTGCCGGGCTGCATGCTTTCCCCGGGTGTTATATGGGAACTGTCCGATACATTGAACGGTATGATGGCAATTCCGAATCTGCTGGCGCTGTTCTTTTTGGGACGGGAAGTGAAATACATAGCCGATAAAAAGAAAAAAGGTAAGAGAATACAGCCATAAACTTTCTTGCTGCTGCCAGGAGAAGATGATATACTAAAACAAAATCTATGGAGATACCGCATATGGCTGTATCAGAAAAAGAAACGGGTTGGTGAATTATGGCAAAAATAAGAGAGCTGGATATGGAGAATGTGGAGACGCTCTGTGACGTGGGAAAGGCTTTATCTTCCCCTGTGCGTGTGGAAATCCTGAAGCTTCTCTATTCTGACAATATGATCATAGGAGAGATCGCAAAGGCGCTGGACATTCCCCAGTCCAGTGCTGCCTTTCATCTGAAGCTTTTAGAGAAGGCGGATTTGATCCGTATGGAGGAACAGCCGGGCAGCAGGGGAACCATGAAGGTGTGCAGCAGAAAATTTGATTTTGTAAATATGTGTCTGCTCAGGCGGAACCTGGACGTCAATGAGATCGTCAGTGTGGAAATGCCCATCGGCAGTTATACGGGCTGCAAGGTCCATCCCACCTGCGGCCTGTACTCCCCGGAAGGCGTCATCGGTATGGAGGATACCGAGTACAGCTTTTATGATCCGGAGAAAATAAGAGCCGGACTTTTCTGGACATCTGCCGGCTATGTGGAATACAAATTCGCAAACGCAGTGCCAAAGAACCGTCATGCCAAGAGCCTGAGCCTGTCCATGGAAATCTGTTCCGAGGCTCCGGGATACAGGGAGGACTGGAAATCAGATATCACGGTATGGATAAACGGTGTGGACTGCGGAACCTGGACATGCCCAGGCGATTTCGGAAGCAGAAGAGGCAGACTGAATCCCGCCGTATGGCCGGACGGCTCTACCCAGTACGGAATGCTCATGACCTGGGAGATACTTGGAGACGGCTGTTTTATCAATGGAAACAAGGCAGCGGAAGCCACACTGGAGGACCTCTTCCTCATGGAGAAGCCATACATTGATGTACGGATAGGAAATAAGGAGGACGCCAGGTATATAGGCGGATTTAATCTGTTTGGAAAGTCTTTTGGAAACTATGAGCAGGATATTGTAATGAGTGTGGAGTATTAAATCAAATCTGTTGTACAGGCTGTCGGTGCCATATGGAGCAGAATCTTCCCGATCTGTGCAGCGCCAAGCGTATTGGCCGGCACGGAGGAAACAGTACCTCCTGCCTTATGGGCGTCAGGCTTGCCTGCTTACTGTTTGGGAAGAGCAGTGACTCAAAAGGAAAATTCGAATATATAAAATTAAATATGGCAATTGCAAACCTGATGTGATATAATCAGAACAGAATTCCTCTGCTTATGCGGAGGTTGTTTATGAATCAAAACAGAAAACTGGCACAACTGATGTTCAAAGACAATTTTATGTTTGGTGCAGTTATGGTAAATGAAGAAATCTGCCGTGATTTTCTGGAGATGGCTGTGGGTTTTCCTATTGAAAAGGTAGAAATCAGCAGAGAGAAAAGCATGATTTATCATCCGGAATACCGGGGGATACGACTTGACATCATAGCCAAAGATGAGAACCGAACACATTACAATGTAGAAATGCAGGTGGCAAAAAAGTCTTTTCTGGAGAAAAGGGCCAGATACTATCACAGCCAGATGGACATAGAGCTGCTGCTTACAGGGGAGGATTATGAACGGCCTCCCGCAGCTTATGTGATCTTTATCTGTGATTTTGACCCCTTTGGCCTGAAGAAATACCGCTATACGCTTCAGAATGTCTGTGCAGAGACAAAGAGAACCGTTTCGGACGGGAGAGTTACCATATTTTTAAGCACCTGTGGGGAAAATGAGAAAGAAGTACCTGAAAATCTAGTTAAGTTTCTGAAATTTGTTAAGGCTGATCTGCCTGAGAGCACTCAGGATTACCGGGATGATTTTATAAAAAAAATCCAGGAGTCTATGATAAAAATCAAGAGCAGCCGGGAAATGGAGGAGAAATTCATGCTGCTGGAAGAGTTATTGAGAGATGAGCGCGCGGAAGGTAAAACGGAAGGCAAGTCTGAGTCAGTCCTGTTCTTACTGCAGGATCTGGGGCCTGTTTCCGATGAACTCAGAGATAAAATCCTGGGGGAGAGGAATCGGGACGTCCTTTTAAAGTATTTGAAGCTGGCGGCACATGTCGGCTCCGTTGCCGAATTTATGGATATAATGGATAAAATTTGATCCGCTGCTTCTGAGACCTGATAACATAACCGAAATTCTGAGAGCGGATGCTGCTTAATCTGACAGCGGCATCCCTGTCTTACAAATCTATACCAGATCTGGTATATGAAAAATCCTATTGTAAATTATATTTTTAAATTATAAGCAGAGGAATTCTGTCTTTGGACCTTTTGGCTTACTGCGGGAGCCTGCAGTTTTGACATCACATGCCAAATAATTATGAGAACAAGAAGCACACCCACTCAGTTATGACAGAAATACTGAAAACAAACAGTAAAAAGATACTTAATAGAACAGTAATACTGTTGTATATAAATAGAAATACTGTTATAAATGGTCAAAAACACAAAAATTAGCAAAATAAAACTTGACATACTGACGGAATGACGGTATTATAGATGCATAAAGAACAATAAAACTGTTTTAAATGAGGCTCTTACAAAGAAATAACCAACAGTAATATTGTTTTTATGACCGGTCACAAAAGGATAAGAAACCAAATTTCAAGGAGGAAGAGAAAGTATGAAACGTAAAGCAATCGCATCGATCCTGGCACTTACATTAACTGCAGCAGCAGTCCTTTCCGGCTGTGGAAGCGAAAATTCAGAAAAAAGCGAGGGGGGGGGTAAAATCCTCTCAGGAAGAAGGAACCGAAGAGCAGGGTGAAGAGGCCTCAGCGGATGTAAACGACGATGGAACAGTCAACAATCCGGAAGCAGTTGCTGTAGACAAAAATAAATTGGTATTCTGGTCTCTGTTCAGCGGCGGCGACGGGGAATTCATGGATAAGATGATAAGCGAATACAATGAGGGTGGCCCGGAAAAGCAGGTACAGTCCATTATGCTGGTATGGGCAGATTACTATACAAAGCTGCAGACAGCAGTGGCAGCAGGCAAAGGCCCTGATATTGGTGTTTCCCATGCATCATCCCTTCCGGAACTGGTAGAACAGGGTGTGGTTGCCCCTCTGGACGATTATCTGGATGAACTGGGCGTGGACCTGAGCACCATGTATTCCGAGACATCCCTGGAATCTGTAACCTTTGACGGCTCTATTTACGCGGTTCCGCTGGATACCCATGCAGAGATCATGTATTTCAACAAAGATATCCTGGACCAGGCAGGCGTCGCGCTGAATGACAAGGGCCAGCTTGCTATTGCCAGTGAAGACGATTTCTACGCAGTTTGTGATAAGATCAAAGCGGTTATCCCGGAGGGAGGCTCAGTTATCTCTCTGACAAATAATGGTGATGACCCATATCGTGTATGGTGGGCGACTTACTTCCAGATGGGAGGAACCCCTCTTGTGAATGAAGACGGCAGTGAAGTCACCATGGATAAAGACATTGCGGTAAAGGCGGCGGAATTTGTAAAGAGCCTCTATGACAAGGGCTATGTGGCAGAAGGAATTGATGACCACCAGCAGTTTTTCCAGAGCGGAAAAGCCGGCATCTATATTGGTGGTACATGGGGAACCGGAGCCCTGGAGAAAACAGAAAACCTGAATTTCGGTGCCATGCCTTATCCGCAGATGTTTGACAAGAATGCATGCTGGGCAGACTCCCATACACTGATTCTTCCGACTAAGAAAGACAGAAGCGAGGAGGACAGCAAGGCAGCAGTGGAATTTATGGTAAGTGCTTCCGAAAAAGGCGGCCTTACATGGGCAGGCTCAGGTCAGATCCCTGCCAGCAATGCAGTCAGGGAAAGCCAGGAATATCTGGATATGCCCTACAGAAGCAGCTACATGGAAGCTCTGGAGACAGCAGTTCTTCCCTCAAAGGTTTCTACATTTAATGCTATGAAGTCAGGTATGATTGACAGTCTGAATACTCTGTGGTCAGGTGATACTGACGCAGAAGAGGCAGTCGGTATGCTTTACGACGAACTTGATACGAATCTTCCGTAAATAAGCAGGGCAGAGAAGGGGGAGCATAAGGCTCTCCTTTCCCTTGCAGACAGCAAAACTATCGTGAGCGGGAAGCTGTAAGGAGGAAATCAAGTGAGTAAAAAAAGAAAGCGAAAAAACCTGCTGGCAGGACTGGGATTCATACTGCCCTTTTTTATCCTGTATACAGTATTTACCATTTGGCCGGTGATTCAGGGTGTCTATGTCAGCCTTCATAAATGGTCTCTGATGGGAAAAGTAAAGTTCGTGGGACTTGACAATTACATAAAATTCCTGGGGGATAAAAAGTTTCTGGACGCCCTATGGCACACTACGTATTTCGTACTGATCACCACACCCCTTCTGGTGATTATGGCACTGATTCTAGCCTTGTTTGCCAACCGGCCGAACAAATTAAAGAAGGGCCTGCGTATCTGTTATTATCTTCCCAGTGTACTGTCTGTGTCTGTTGCGGCATTTATAGCAAAATATATGTTCACGCCGTACCGGGGATTTATCAACGGATTTCTGCATTTTATTAAGGTCCTTCCCCCGGACAGGGAGCTGCAGTGGCTCAACGAGAGCGGTCTTGCCTGGTCAGCCATCACAGCCATGACGATCTGGTGGACGGTTGGATTTTCCATGCTTCTGTATCTGTCTGCGCTTCAGGATATATCGCCCCAGATATATGAGGCCGCATCCATAGACGGCGCAACCAAGAGACAGCAGCTTTTCTCCATCGTACTGCCGCTTTTGAAGCCGACTACTTATCTGGTGGTTCTTCTGCAGGTCATTGCTTGTTTCAAAGTATTTGGACAGATTTATATGATCACAGTAGGCGGGCCGGCAGGATCTACAAGGCCGCTGATCCAGTACGTATATGAGACAGCCTTCAAGAAAAACAACATGGGGTATGCGGCAGCCATGTCCTATGTACTGTTTCTGATACTTGTAGTATTGACTATTGTGCAGAAGACGATTGAGAGAAAGGGGGCAGAGGCTGATGAATTCTAAGGCAAAGAAAAAACCGGGCAGTATTGTATTATCCATCATATCCGTGATCCTGGCGGCGATCTTTATGACGCCGATTCTGTGGTCTCTGGCAGTTTCCTTCCAGAAAGAGGGAAAGCAGATCAATAGTATACTGGACTGGTTCACACCACCGTATACATTCCAGAATTACCCGGATCTTATTCTGGGTTCGGATGTTACAAAATGGCTGTTCAACAGTGTATTTATCGCTGTGTTGACTACAGTTCTGACCGTGATCCTTTCTGCCATGGCTGCGTATGCTCTGGCAAAGATCAAATTTAAGGGGAGCAATGCGCTATATTTCTATTTTCTTCTGGGATTGATGGTGCCGGGGGAAGCAACCATTGTACCTCTTTTTATCACGGCAAACGGCCTGAATCTCATTGATTCCTACGCAGGCCTTGTATTGCCCACAATTGCGGGTTCCATGAATCTGATCATAATGGTGACCTTTTTTAAAGGACTGCCAAACGAGCTTCTGGAGGCAGTGCAGATTGACGGGGGAGGAGAGCTGACCGCATTCTTCAAAGTGGTGCTGCCCTTGTCAAAGGCGGTTATCTCAACTGTGTGTATTTTCGCCTTTATCGGAAGCTGGAACAATTATCTCTGGCCCCTGCTCTGTTCCATGAGCAGCAGTAAGTTCACCCTTCCCATAGGTATTCCGACCTTTGCGGGAACTTATACGGTGGACTATGTAAAACCAATGACAGCAAATATGATAGCAGCGGTGCCTGTTATTCTTATTTATATCCTGTTTGAGCGTCAGATCGTGGAAGGCATCACCATGTCCGGCGTCAAGGGATGACAGGAAAAGTAATTGACATTTACCTATAAGGAGGACAAACAGAAATGAAATGCTACAAAAAAGACTATCCGAGACCCCAGTTTGTGCGTGACAACTGGATGAATTTAAACGGGACATGGGATTTTGGATTCGATGACGAAAACCGCGGAGAAAAAGAGGCATGGTATGAGAAGTTTAAAGGAGAGAGACAGATTCAGGTTCCCTTTACCTACGAGACCAACTTGAGCGGTATCGGCGAGGAGGAGATCCATGGAAATGTCTGGTACAGACGCAGCTTTGCGGTAAATGGCGAAATGCTTTGCGGCAAAAGGCTTCTCCTGCATTTTGAAGGCAGTGATTTCCTGACAAAAGTGTGGGTAAACGGCAGTTTTGCGGGCAGTCACAGAGGCGGATATTCCCGCTTTTCCTTTGACGTGACAGACCTTGTGCGTGACGGGGAAAATGAGCTTGTAGTGAAGGTGGAGGATTCCACTGACATCCGCCAGCCAAGAGGAAAACAGCGCTGGATTAAAGAAAATTTTGCCTGCTGGTATGTGCAGACAACAGGCATCTGGAAAACCGTATGGATGGAATACGTGCCGGAGATCAGACTGGACCACGTAAAGATAACACCTGTACTCACAGACAATGCGGTGGAGCTGGAGTATGAAATAGCCGCCGCCGCGGAATGCTTCGGCGATGAGCTTTCGGTGGAAGCGGTAGTCAGTTTTGACGGAATGTTTGTGGCAAAAGGAACGGTTTTCATGGCTGCTTCCCACGCAAAAACCGTGCTGGAAGTCTCCGGTTCAGGGGAGAATGCCTTTGTCTGGGGCGTAAGAACCTGGTCACCGGAGGAGCCTGATCTGTATGACATTACTTTCCGCGTTCGGTATAAAGGAGAGGTTTGTGATGAGGTGGGTTCTTATTTTGGCATGCGGGAAATCCGCATTGATGGACCAAACATTCTGCTGAACGGCAAACCACTGTATCAGAGACTCATTCTTGACCAGGGATACTGGAAGGATTCCCATCTGACCCCGCCAAGTGAGGAGGCGCTGATCGAAGATATCGACAAGATTCATGCGCTTGGTTACAACGGCCTGCGCAAACATCAGAAGATCGAGGATGAGCGTTTCCTGTACTGGTGTGATGTTAAAGGCATGTTGGTGTGGAGTGAGGCTGCCGCTGCCTATGGATTTTCAGATTATGCCGTGGAGCTGTTCACAAAGGAATGGATCGACATTGTGCGTCAGAATTACAACCATCCGTCTATCATCACCTGGACTCCGTTTAACGAATCCTGGGGAATCCAGAGGGTGGAAGTGGATAGAAAACAACAGCATTTTACAGAGGCAGTTTACCATCTCACAAAGAGCATGGACGGATACCGCCCGGTGGTAGTCAATGACGGTTGGGAGCATACAGTTTCCGATATCATTACGCTTCATGATTATGAAGAATGCGGCGATATTTTCTATGACCGGTATGCGGGACATAAAGAAGAGATTCTGAGTACAGAGATGTATCACAGCAGCAGCAAATCCGCAATGGCAAACGGATACGAATACAAAGGCCAGCCGGTCCTGATCAGTGAATACGGCGGAATTGCCTTCAACAATGACGACAGCGGCTGGGGATACGGCAATAAAGTGAACAGCAGGGAGGAGTTCATCCGGCGTTTTGATGAGATCACGACTGCTGTGAAGAAGGTACCTTATATCTGCGGCTTCTGCTACACACAGGTGACAGATGTACAGCAGGAGATCAACGGTCTTATGGATATGGAAAGAAACTTCAAGATAGAACCGGAAATTATCAGGGAAATCAATGAAAGACATGTAGGATACTGGAGATCTTATATGTAAAAAAGAGCAGCTCTGCGGAAAATAAAACCGCGGAGCTGCTTTTGCCTTATCCGGCAGGTAATTCTTTTACGGGCAGGTTTTTCCGGTATTCCGGTACGGAATAGATCACAAGCAGGTCATTTTCCATAATGACTGTGTCCCCGTTCGGAACAACCGTTTCCTCCCCGCGCAGAATCATAATGACCAGTTCGCCGGGATAGGGAGAGAAGTCGGAAATCTTAATACCGATCCAGGGACTTTTTGCGGTTATCCGCATTTCCGTCAGCTCCAGATCTTCCTGTTCCTGATATCCGCGGGCGCTTAATACAGCCGTATCCCCGGGGAGAAAAATGGTTTCTCCGCTTGGGATCACGGTCTTGTCCCCCCGCAGAAGCATGAGAAAAAGAGTGTCCGGGGGAAGGGGAATGTCCTTCACAGCCGTATGGCTCCAGGAGTGTGTCTCTGTTATGCGGATGCGGATAAACTGCAGGTCAACTTCCTCAGAGTAATCACTGAAGGTCTTCATGACATCCGCCTCTGTGTCACTCATATTCAGTTTCTTCGCTGCCTGGGAGAGAAAACTTCCCTGGAATAAGATGGAGAGCAGTACAATACAAAATACAATATGATAGACATCAAAGCCGGTATAAGCCTCATCCACAGTGGCCATAATGGCAAAAACAATGGACGCTGCACCTCTGAGCCCTGCAAAGGAGACAAGGGCCTGCTGATTGAGACGGCATTTGAATGGCATCAGTATGGCCAGGACCGCCAGAGGCCGTGCCGCCAGGGTCAAAAACAGGGCGATTGCCAGTGCCGGAAGGAAAATATGGGGAAGCTTTGAGGGCGTTGCCAGCAGACCAAGGAGAAAGAAGATGAGCATCTGCATAAGTCCTGTGATACCGTCGAAGAAGTTTACCAGTGATTTTTTGTTCCTGATCTTGGTATTGCCGAGAATGATTCCTACCATATAGGCACTTAAGTATCCGTTGCCGCCCGCCATGGAAGGCAGTGCATAGGAGAGCAGCGCTGCCGCGATGACAAAAGCCATATCAAATCCCGCAATATCAAAACGGATATGCCGCAGGATAAAACGGGCTGCAAAAGCAATGAGGCATCCAAAGAGAATACCGAAGAAGAGCTGCGCAAAAATCATATAAAAGACAGAGCCTGCGCTTGCCGTACCGCTCATGGCAGAGAGAACCACTGCTGTCAGCATATAGGAACAGGGGTCATTGCTGCCGCTTTCCAGCTCCAGCATGGAGGCTGTGCCGTATTTGAGGCCCATATTTTTAGAACGGAGTATGGAGAAGACAGAGGCCGCGTCCGTGGAGCTGATGACAGAGCCTATGAGCATGCTGTCCAGAAAGCTGAATTTCAGGACAAAATAACAGAAGAAACCTGTGAGGGCGGCGGTGATCACAACTCCCAGAGTGGAGAGGAACACAGATTTGACGGCAACAGGTCTGGCCTCATTCCAGTTGGTGCCGAAACCGCCGTAGAACATAATGAAGATCAGTGCTGTGGAGCAGATATTTTCCGCCAGCGGATAATTGTCGAAAGAGATTTTTACGATACCGTCTGTTCCGAAAGCCATACCGAGAAGGATAAAGGCCAGCAGCATGGGTACACCGATCTTATCGGAAATCCGATGCAGTACAATACAGAGCAGAATTACAGATGAAATTAATAATAAGTTCCATGTCATTTTTTTACCTCCTGGTGAGTGTCCGCAGTGGAAGCAGAGTTTTCAGAGTGGGCAGGCGTCAGGGAAGTGAAACCTGAGGTTATTGTAACATGAAAACAGGTTTTTGTAAAAAAGAGACACATGACCTTTTTTATTTCCTGTGATTTGTTATAATAAATCTATGAACCACGTAAATTACAGGAAAGGGATGAATATATGATAAATTATTCAGAAGTAGAGGGAAAACAATATCACACACAGGTTGGCAGAGGGGATGTGGGGCGTTATGTCATCATGCCGGGTGACCCAAAGCGCTGTGAAAAGATCGCGAAATATTTTGACCATCCCAGGCTGATCGCGGACAGCAGGGAGTATGTGACCTACACGGGTACCCTGGAGGGGGAAATGGTCAGTGTGACATCCACCGGCATCGGCGGCCCTTCTGCGTCCATCGCCATGGAGGAACTGGTCATGTCAGGCGCTGATACATTTATCCGGATAGGAACCTGCGGAGGCATGGATCTGGATGTAAAAAGCGGCGATATCGTCATTGCCAACGGAGCCATCCGCATGGAGGGGACCAGCAAGGAATACGCGCCCATTGAGTTCCCGGCAGTACCGGATTTTGGTGTGACCAATGCCCTTGTAAATGCAGCAGAAACGCTGAAGAAGCCTTACCATGTGGGAGTGGTGCAGTGTAAGGATTCCTTTTTCGGACAGCATTCCCCGGAGACGAAACCGGTGGGCTATGAACTGCTGAACAAATGGGATGCATGGCTGAAACTGGGCTGTAAAGCATCGGAGATGGAATCCGCAGCTATTTTCATTGTAGCCAGTTATCTGAAAGTCCGGGCAGGCAGCGTTTTTCTGGTGGTGGCTAACCAGGAGCGGGCGAAAAAGGATCTGCCGAATCCTGTCGTACACGATACGGAGGGCGCCATACAGGTGGCAGTGGAAGCAGTCCGGGAACTGATCCGAAAGGAAAAAAAGTGATCCGGAGCGGAAAATATGGCATAACAGAAAAGAGGTAGCAGATGGAAAGTAAAGAAAGATTCAGAAGAGTGTTTGTGATCGTTATAGATTCCCTGGGGGTGGGCGGTGCCGTGGATGCGGAGCAGTTTGGTGATGCAGGGGCAGATACTCTTGGGCACATTGCCTCGCATGTGAAGGGATTTTCTGTTCCCAATATGCAGAAGCTGGGAATTGCCAATCTTCACCCGCTGGAGGGAATAGAACCTGTAAAACATCCTCTGGCATATTACACAAAACTCAATGAGACCAGCAGGGGAAAGGACACCATGACAGGCCACTGGGAGATGATGGGCCTAAAGACAGAAAAGCCTTTTATCACGTTCACTGAGACAGGATTTCCACCTGAACTGATCGCGGAGCTGGAAAGACGAACCGGGCATAAGGTGATCGGCAATAAGAGCGCCAGCGGCACAGAGATTTTGGATGAACTTGGTGAGGAGGAAATTGCCACCGGACATATGATCGTCTACACCTCCGCGGATTCTGTACTGCAGATCTGCGGCAATGAGGAGACTTTCGGCCTGGAGGAGCTGTACCGGTGCTGTGAGATCGCAAGGGAGCTTACCATGAAAGATGAGTGGAAGGTGGGAAGAGTCATTGCGAGACCTTATGTGGGCAGAAAGAAGGGAGAGTTCAGACGGACCAGCAACCGCCATGACTACGCGGTCAAACCCTTTGGGAAAACCGTGCTGAATGCCCTGAAGGATGCGGGGCTGGATGTGATCTCCATTGGCAAGATCAATGATATCTTCGCCGGAGAAGGAATCACAAAAGCGCTGAAATCAAAGAGCTCTGTCCACGGCATGGAACAGACCATCCGGGAGGCAGAGGAGGATGATTTTCACGGGCTGTGTTTTGTGAATCTGGTAGATTTTGATGCCCTTTGGGGGCACAGAAGGGATCCGGAAGGATATGCCGGGGAGCTGGAACGTTTTGATGAAAAGCTGGGAGTTTTTCTGGACGCCATGAGGGAAGACGATATGCTCATCATCACGGCGGACCATGGAAATGACCCTACTTACCAGGGGACAGACCACACAAGAGAGCAGGTGCCGTTTTTGCTGTATTCGCCGTCCATACAGGAAGGAAAAGCGCTGCCCCAGGCGGATTCCTTTGCGGCAGTCGGCGCCTGTGTGGCGGAGAATTTCGGTATACCCATGCCAGAAGGAACGATTCGGATATCCCGGAATTATATGGAGGAATGCAGATGAATGCCATTGAGGAACTGAAAAAATATGACCTGCACTGCCACCTGGACGGCTCCCTATCGGAGGCAGTCATAAGAAAACTGGCATCCGGTGCCGGGGTGGACATTCCTGCAGGGGAAAAGCTTATGGATCTTCTTCAGGTACAGCCGGACTGCAAAAGCCTGAAAGAATATCTGGAAAAGTTCGACCTGCCCCTGTCCTGTCTGGCGGACCGGGATAGTTTCCGCATGGCTGTGTCCCAGCTTTTAGGAGATGGGGCAAAGGAGAATGTGGTATACATGGAGATTCGTTTTGCGCCGCTTCTGTCCGTGCGGGAGGGACTTACATGCAGGGAGATCATTGAAGGAGCTCTGGATGGTCTGCGGGAAGGCCGGGAAAAGTATGGTGTAGGCGGAAATCTGATCCTCTGCGGTATGCGTCATATGCCGGCGGAAAAAAACGTGGAGCTGGTAGAAACAGCAAGAGAGTATCTGGGCCGGGGCGTGGCTGCCGTTGATCTGGCCGGGGATGAAGCTGCATTTCCGGTAAAGACCCAGGCGGAAATGTTCCGGAAAGCAAAGAGACTGGGTATGCCCTTTACGATCCATGCAGGCGAGTGTGGCAGCGCGCAGAGCGTGTGGGACGCCATTGAACTGGGAGCTGACAGGATAGGCCATGGAATCGCGGTCAGGAAGAATAAGAATCTGAAGGCACTGTGTGCACAGCGGAGGATTCCTCTTGAAATGTGTCCCACCAGCAATCTGCAGACAAAAGCTGTGGACAGCCTGAAGGATTACCCGATCCTGGAGTTTATGGAAGCCGGGATTCCCGTTACGGTGAACACGGATAACAGGACCGTGAGCGGCACGACGATAACGAAGGAGCTGGAACTTTTAAAAGAGTATTTTCATATTACCTACAGCGATATGGAACAATTGATGAAAAATGCGGCAGAGGCAGCCTTTGACTAAGTATATTTGACAAAACTAACACCGTTCGTATATAATATAGATTATACGAACGGTGTTAGTTTTTTGCCGCAATGGAAAATACCGCACGCGGCATATCAATTTTGTCCGGAAAAAGGAGACCGTCATGGGAAGAAGAGGATTGAATGCGGAAGTGATCATGGAGGCAGCCATAGAACTGGTGGAAGAGAAGGGATACCGGAATTTTTCCATGCGTGAGCTGGCAGCTCGTCTGGGCGTGCAGCCGGCCTCTCTCTATAATCATGTAAATGGCATTGAGGAGGTCAACACGGCAGTTGGCATGCACGGTATAACAGAATTGGAAAAAGCCCTGAAACAGGCATATACATATTCTGATTTTACAGAGGCGCTGGGTATCATGGCGGATGCTTACCGTAAATTCGCCATGGAAAGCCCGGAACTCTACCAGGCCATCATAGAGATGCGCACCTCCGAAAATGAGGAGCTGAAACATGCCATCCAGCGGATCATCCATCCTTTCCTGGTGCTCATCGGCAGGGAGGTAAAAGACCACGAAAAGACAGTGAACCTTCAGCGAACCATACGGAGTGCCCTTCACGGCTTTGTCTCTTTGGAACAGGAAGGGTATCTTACCTATGAAAATCCGGACAGCAGTACCAGTTTTCGGTATATGGTGGAAAGTCTGGCGGTACTTGTAATGAGAGAGGGGGAGAAAGAAAGATTATGACAGCATCGGAAATCACAGCGGAGGAGCGGGAACGAAAACAATATGAGAAGATGACGCAGACGCCGGTATCCAACCTGATCGTGCGTCTGGGCATTCCTACTATTATAAGTATGCTGATCACCAATATCTATAACACGGCAGACACATATTTTGTCAGCCGTTTAGGAACCAGCGCCAGCGGGGCGGTGGGAGTGGTGTTCAGCCTGATGGCCATTCTGCAGGCTTTTGGGTTTATGTTCGGACACGGGGCAGGCAGTATCATATCCAGAAAGCTTGGAAAAAGAGACCGGGAGAGCGCAAGCAGATTTGCATCCACCAGCTTTTTTCTGTCTATTCTGACGGGAACACTGATCGGCGCGGTGGGGATTACGTTTTTAACTCCGTTTATGCGGGCACTGGGAAGTACCCCGACAATCCTGCCGTTTGCCAAACAGTATGGACTTTTTATTCTGCTGGCAGGTCCTTTTATGACGGGGAGCTGTGTGCTGAACAATATTCTGCGATACGAGGGCATGGCTGCTTATGCCATGATAGGACTGACAACAGGCGGCATTCTGAATATGATAGGTGACCCGATCCTTATGTTCGGCCTGAATATGGGGGTATTGGGCGCCGGGCTTGCCACAGCCCTATCCCAGATGATCAGCTTTTTTATCCTTCTCTATATGTTTGTGGCGAAGAAGACCCAGAGCAGATTGTCCATACGGCTTATGACAAGGGATATCCACGAGGTGGGGCTGATCGTTGCGACAGGATTTCCAAGTCTGATCCGGCAGGGGCTGGGCAGTGTGTCCACCATGCTCCTCAATCATCAGGCAGCAGTGTATGGAGACGCGGCAGTGGCGGCTATGAGTATTGTGAACAGGATCTGCATGCTGGTATTCTCAGTAGGGCTGGGTCTGGGTCAGGGATTTCAGCCGGTGGCGGCATTTAATTACGGCGCCGGGAAATATTCCCGTGTAAAGAAGGGGTTCTGGTTTACGGCAGGCTCAGGGGAGGTCATGCTTGGAAGCTTTGCGATTATCTGCCTTTTCGTATCCTCCGGCATCATCGGGGTGTTCCGGGATGACCCGCAGGTAATCGCCATCGGTGTCTTTGCCCTTCGATGTCAGTGCATTGCTTTCTTCTTCCAGCCTCTTTCTGTCTGTACCAACATGATGCTGCAGAGTGTGGGCGAGAGTAAAAAAGCATCCCTTCTCTCTGCGCTCAGGAGCGGGATCTGCTTTATTCCCCTCATTCTCATACTGCCGGCAGTGATGGGGCTGAGAGGAGTCCAGATCGCGCAGGCAGTGGCGGATGTCCTGACCTTTGCTATCTCTCTTCCTCTGGTAGCGTCATTTCTGAAAAAACTGCCTGTGGATGAAGGTATGCCTGCTGTGCGGTTGGAAGAGTCAGATGTGAGTGCCTGACAGGAATACAATCCATAGTAAAAGCCCGCTTTTTCAGACTGAAAATCTGAAAAACGGGCTTTTGTATTTGCTCTTATTCCTGGATTCCAGGTATTTTAGGCAGTCTTGCAAAACTCTTTTCCAGCTCCGCATCCGTAGGAATATAATCTTTCATTGTTCCGTCCATATAGGACTGATACGCATACATATCGAAATATCCGGTTCCTGTCAGGCCGAAGAGAATCGTTTTGGCTTCCCCGGATTCTTTGCATTTCAGAGCCTCCTGTACGGCACCATAGATGGCATGTGCGGACTCAGGTGCAGGCAGGATGGTCTCCTGTTTCGCAAACATGGTGGCTGCCTCAAATACTTTTGTCTGTTCTACGGAAATGGCCTCCATATAGCCGTCATGATACAGCTTGGAGAGGATAGGGGACATGCCGTGGTAACGCAGACCGCCTGCATGGTTTGCGGATGGGATGAAGTCACAGCCCAGAGTGTACATTCTGGCAAGCGGCGTCACCTTTCCGGTATCACAGAAATCGTAGGCGTATTTTCCGCGGGTAAGGGACGGACAGGAAGCCGGTTCCACTGCCACGATGCGCGGGTCAGCCTTTCCTGTGAGTTTATCCTGCATAAATGGTGAGATCAGGCCGCCCAGATTGGAGCCGCCGCCTGCGCATCCCACCACAACGTCCGGGTACTCATCCAGCAGTTCCATGGCTGTCTTGGACTCCAGGCCGATGATGGACTGGTGGAGCAGCACTTGGTTCAGCACAGAACCCAGCACGTATTTATAGCCGTCCGTGGAAACCGCTTTTTCCACAGCTTCGGAGATGGCACAGCCCAGGCTGCCTGAAGTGCCGGGATTTTCAGCCAGGATTTTACGGCCGATCTCTGTGGTCTCGCTGGGGCTTGGAACGATCTCCGCATCAAAGGTGTGGATCACGGACTTGCGGAATGGTTTCTGCTCGTAGGAGCATTTTACCATATAGACGATCAGAGGCAGATGGTAGAAGGAGCACGCTTCTGCCAGGGCGGTTCCCCACTGACCGGCGCCTGTCTCTGTTGTCAGGCCCTTTAATCCCTGTTCTTTTGCGTAATATGCCTGAGCTACAGCGGAGTTTAACTTGTGGCTTCCGGAGGTGTTATTGCCCTCGAATTTATAATAAATCTTAGCTGGTGTGTCCAGATATTTCTCCAGATTGTAGGCGCGGATGAGAGGGGAGGGGCGGTACATTTTATAAAAGTCCTGGACCTCTTCCGGGATGTCAATGTAACGTGTCGTATTGTCCAGTTCCTGATGTGCCAGTTTTTCACAGAATACGGGATAGAGTTCCTCCTCGGTGATCGGTCTGCCTGTGCCCGGGTTTAAAAGAGGGTCGGGAAGGTCCTTCATGTCTGCCCTCAGGTTATACCACTGCTTAGGCATCTGCTCCTCGGTTAAATATACTCTGTGCGGAATTTTTTTCATAATTGTGTTCTCCTTTCTTATGGCGCGAATCCCGGAGATGAAGTTTGGGGTACAGCGGCAATAAAAAAAGCCCCTGTCTCTGCAATTTCTGCAGGGACAGAAGCTTGTTATACAGTCTTCTGCGGTACCACCCGGCTTGATGAATCAATCATCCACTCTGTTCATGTACTTTCATACACGGTTCCTTGATAACGGGTGAACATCCCGTCGGGCATTACTCAGAAAATTCCTTTCTTCCCGACCTCATAAGTCCATTCAACATCCGTTTTATTATCTTAATCCCACCACTTTAAGACTCTCTGCCGGCAGCATGACCTGCCGTTATCAATAAAACCTGGATATCTACTACTCTTATTCTACGGTTTCGCTGTTACATGATTTATTTTATGTTTATCACTATAGTTGGTGAAAGCGGATTTGTCAATAGGCAAAATCGAAAAATATCTCTTTTCGCCGGATGGGATGTCTGATAGAATAGACAGATACGAAAGGAAACTTTATTCGGAAAGAGGGATGGAAAATGAATTACAGACTGGATATACAGTATGACGGAACGCGCTATGAGGGCTGGCAGAGGCAGAAGACAACGGGCAATACCATTCAGGGGAAAATCGAAGAAGTCTTGTCCAGGATGCTGGATGCACCTGTTCAGATCGACGGCGCGGGAAGAACAGATGCAGGCGTACACGCAAAAGGCCAGGTGGCTAATGTGCACATGGATACAGAGAAAAACTGTGAGGAGATCTGCGCATACCTGAACCGCTATCTTCCGGAGGATATTGAAATTTATAAAGTCACCCAGGTGCAGGAGCGCTTCCACAGCCGCCTTCTGGCAAAGAAAAAAGTCTATCAGTACAGAATAGCAACAGGCCATCACAAAAATGTATTTGAGAGAAAATACCAGTGCCCCCTGCATGAGGAATTTGATGTGGATGCCATAAAAGCAGCGGCAGAGCTGCTGACAGGCACCCATGACTTTAAAAGCTTCTGCTCCAATAAGAAAATGAAAAAGTCCACAGTACGGACTATATACAGTATACGAGTGGAATCTTTGCCGAATGAACTGAGGATCACATACACCGGAGACGGATTTCTCTACAACATGGTGCGGATTCTTACAGGTACCCTGATCGAGGCAGGAAGAGGAACCAGAAAGCCGGAGGAAATGAAAGGGATTTTGTCAGCCTGTGACAGAGGTGCGGCCGGATTTACAGCGCCCGCCCAGGGGCTGACGCTTCTTGAGGTAGAGTATTGATGGTCACAAGGCGGCTTCTGGTATATTTTGGAAAAGGGAAAGTAAGGAAAACAAAGAGATTTTAGATTGCAAAAGACGAGTAAGGCATGTAAAATAAAATGTATGGCAATATTGTTTCGTCCCCGGTTTTATACGGGGTAACAGAGGGGGCCGGTTATGTATGGAAAAGTATTGAGGATAATCTACAGAATAGAGATTAACAGCATCATCTCCTCCGTCCGGAAGGGGTTTACGCTTCTGATTCCCGCCCTGCTGGTGGGGGCTTTTGCCCTGCTTTTCAGAAGTTTTCCGGTGCCTGCGTTTCAGACGTTTATTGAGAAATGGGCAGGGGGTGTCCTGCATCAGATACTGAGTTTTCTCTTTGATGCCACCGTTGGTTTTATGTCCATTTACCTTGTGATGAGTATCAGTTATTATTATGCAGCGACCATGAAAGACAGGGACCAGTTCCTTCAGGTCATGGCAATGGTGGTCTCTGCCATCTGCTTTGCCGTGTCCTTTGGCGCTGCCAGCGGCTCCATGGAATTAAGCGATCTGGGGCCGGTTGGAGTTTTTACGGCCATGTTTGCCGCCATTGCGGCGACCAGGATCTTTTATTTTTTCTGTGAAAAGCTGTCCCCGGCATTCCGGTTTCGTTCTGCCGGGTCAGATGTGGATTACCGCAATTCCCTTTCCGCTATTTATCCGCTTTTGTTCTGCACACTCCTTTTTGTGGCGCTGAACCTGCTGATCAAAACAGTGTTTAAGGCGGATAATCTGAATGACCTGATCACAAATTTTATTGTAAATCTGTTTCACAATGTAAATGACGGTCTGGGGGCGGGTGTACTTTATGTGCTGGTGCTGGACCTGCTGTGGGCCTTTGGGATTCACGGTGGCAATGCCCTGGAACAGGTATCCCAGACATATCTGGTGCCAAATGATACGGTCTCAGGAGCTGTCATATCAAAATCTTTTTTGGACAATTTCGCGCTGATGGGCGGATGTGGTACTTCCATCTGCCTTGTGATAGCGCTGCTGTTGTTTGCCGGAAGCAGGGATAACCGGCAGCTTGCCCGTTCCGCAGCCCCGGCAGTCTTTTTTAACATCAATGAAATTCTCGTGTACGGACTCCCGATCGTATTGAATCCGATCATGGTCATTCCGTTTATATTGACACCCCTGTGTTCCCTGCTGATCGCTTACGGGGCTGCAGTGAGCGGTTTCCTGCCTCTTTTGGGAGAGACTGTGACCTGGACCACACCGGTATTCTTCAGCGGATATCTGTCCTCCGGTTCCTGGCGGGGTGCGGCGGTGCAGGCGGTGATCGTGTTTGTCGGAACAGCCATCTATACGCCTTTTGTAAAAGTCTCCGAACAGGTGCGGAAGCTTCAGGCAGAAATGCTGCAGCAAGAGTTAACGGAGTATCTGAAGGAGCATCAGGAAGCCGGTGCGGCTGTAAGCCTTCTGGAACGCCGGGACAGTATGGGAATCCTGGCAAGAAATATGGCATCCCAGCTCCGCATTGATGTGGAGGAGAAGAATCTGACCATGGGATACCAGCCCCAGTATGACTGCCGAAACAGGATGGCAGGGGCAGAAGCGCTTCTGCGCTGGCGCTATATGGATGAGGCGGTTTACCCTCCTCTGGCTGTGGCGCTTGCACAGGAGGACGGTTTTTTTGACCGGCTGACGGAGTGTGTCATAGAGACTTCCATGAAGGCATGCAGCAGACTTCTGAATCTTGGCGAACCTGTCACCATTTCAGCCAATATAACGGCAGAACAGCTTAACTCACCGCGGTTTGTGGAGAAGGTCATACGAATGGCAGAGACATACGGCGTGGCGGGACATTACTGTCTGGAGATCACAGAGGAATCTGCTGTGGATAAAATGGAGGAGATTCCCTATCACATCAGCAGGCTGAAGGCAGCAGGTATCCTGGCTGCTGTGGATGACTTCAGCATGGGCCGGACCAGCCTGAAATACCTGCAGCACAACAGTTTTTATGCCATCAAGCTGGACGGCGGTCTGGTCAGAGGCATAGTGGAGAACAAAAGAAATCAGGAAATCGTATCTTCCATCATCTCTCTCGGCAGGAACCTGGATTTTGTGGTGATGGCCGAATATGTGGAGACAGAGGAGATTCGCAGCCTTTTGGAAAGCATGGGGTGCTGTCTGTACCAGGGATATCTGTACAGCCCGGCAGTTCCTCTTGTCAGGCTGGAAGAACTGCTGCTGGAAAAGAAAGGATAAACAGTAATATGACAACAGAAGAAAAGCAGAAGAAAATGGAGACAGAAATTCAGCACGATATAGAAAAAATGTACCCAAAGAATCCGGAACATCTATACTGCCGGATGGGTCTGGAGTTTCATTCCTGCAGTGCGGCCGAGCGTTCCCTGACTCTGCGCTATCCGGTGCAGGAGTGGGAGCTGAACCACATGTCCACCATGCACGGAGGGCTCATAGCTGCGGCTGTGGATACCACCAGCGGTGCGCTTACACGCAATTTGACCGGATGTGCAGTGACACCCACCATCAATCTGAATATCAATTACCTGCTTCCCGGAACCAGGGAAGACGCACTTCTGGTGACGGCAAAAGCAGACAGGATCGGAAAACATCTGGCCAATATACATACAGAATGCCGCTCTGAGAAGACAGGAAAACTTCTGGCATCAGCCATGGTAAATTTTATGCTCCAGAGAGACTGATAAAAAGCCATCACGGATATCCGTAAGAGGAGATCCGGGGTGGCTTTTCTGCGGAAAAAATAAGGATTTACAAAGAAATACAAAAAAATTTGTGATACCTCAAAAATTTTTAGAAAAACACTTGCTATTACTTCACGGTGATGATAAACTAGAGTTAATGAATATGGGAAATGCAGAATACTTATCAAGTATGGAATGCGCAAGGAGGTAAAACTATGTTAATGATTGGGAACGGAAGACTTGTGACAAGAGATGACCAGGCGCCTTTTTTTGAACACGGGGCAGTAGTTCTGGACGGCAATGTGGTGAAAAAGGCAGGGGAAGAAGCTGAGCTTAAAAAGGAATTTCCCGATGCTGAATATGTGGATGCAAAGGGCGGTGTGATCATGCCGGCATTTATCAATGCTCATGAGCATATTTACAGCGCGTTTGCCAGGGGCCTGTCCATTGACGGTTATGATCCCCACGGTTTTCTGGATATCCTGGACGGCATGTGGTGGACCATTGACCGCCATCTGACCTTGGAGGGGACAAAATACAGTGCTTATGCCACATATCTGGATAGTATTAAAAATGGTGTGACCACCGTATTTGACCATCATGCCAGTTTCTGTCGGATACCTGACAGTCTGTTTACCATCAGTGAGGCGGCAAAAGACCTGGGAATCCGCACCTGCCTCTGTTATGAGATCTCAGACAGGGACGGGATGGAAAAGGCCCGTGAATCCGTACTGGAAAATGAGAGGTTTGCACGCTATGCTCTGGCAGATGACAGCGATATGATCGCAGGCATGATGGGTATGCACGCATCCTTCACCATCTCCAATGAGACCATGGAGATGGCAGCAGCTCATAAGCCGGACGGGGTCGGTTATCACATCCATGTGGCAGAGGGAATCGAGGACCTGCATCACTGCCTGAAACACTACGGAAAGAGAATCGTGGACCGTCTGATGGACTGCGGCATTCTGGGAGAGAAGACACTTCTCGGGCACTGCATTTATATCAATGAGCATGAGATGGATCTCTTAAAAGAGACGGACACCATGGTCGTACATAACCCGGAATCCAACATGGGAAATGCCTGCGGATGCCCGCCAACTATGAAAATCGTGGAGAAGGGAATCCTGACCGGCCTTGGCACAGACGGCTATACCCATGATATGCTGGAGTCCTACAAGGTGGCAAATGTCCTTCACAAACATCACCTCTGCGACCCCAACGCAGCATGGGGAGAGGTTCCCAAAATGCTCTTTGAAGGCAATGCGCAAATCGCGGGACGCTATTTTAAGAAAGACCTGGGCGTGCTGAAAGAGGGCGCAGCAGCAGATGTGATCGTTATGGATTACGATCCGCTCACCCCTATGCACGCAGGAAATATCAACAGCCATGTACTGTTCGGCATGAGCGGAAGACAGGTAAATACCACAGTCTGCAACGGAAAGATCCTTATGAAAGACAGGGAAGTCTTAGTGGCGGATGAAGCGGAAGTAATGGCAAAATGCAGGGAAGAAGCGAAGAAATTAGCAGATTCTATTAATGGAAGATAAGGGATTTATGGGAGGTTTTTATTATGGGCGATAAGATGACATGTATGCCGTTTTCCCAGATCATGAACTGGGTTCTGGAAGAGAAAAAGGCGGGTAAAACAGTATTCGGAACACATAAAAAGTACGTGGCAGGAGAGGAAAAAGCGGAGATCTTCGGCAGGAATCTGGAGACTCCCATCGGTCCGGCAGCCGGCCCCCACACGCAGCTTGCGCAGAATATCATTGCAGCGTATTATACGGGAAGCCGTTTCTTTGAGCTGAAGACTGTGCAGATCATGGACGGGGCAGAGCTTTCCGCCTGTGTGAACAAACCCTGTATTCTGGCTGAGGATGAAGGCTATAACTGCGAATGGTCCACAGAGCTCACCGTACCGGATGCCATGAGCGACTATATTAAGGCCTGGTTTGCCCTGCATGTAATGGCAAAAGAGTTCGGCCTGGGTGCCCAGGACGGTTTCCAGTTCAACATCAGTGTGGGTTATGACCTGGCAGGCATCAAATCCGAAAAAATCAACCATTTCATTGATACCATGATGCATGCAGGACAGGATGCCACATTTGCGGAGTGCAGGAACTGGCTGCTGGAAAACATAGAAAAATTTGAACATTACACGAAAGAGGACGTGGAGTCCATACCGGAGGATATCTGCAATTCCGCCACCATTTCCACCCTTCACGGATGTCCGCCTCATGAGATCGAGAGCATAGCCAACTATCTGCTCACGGAAAAACATATCAATACCTTTGTAAAATGTAATCCAACCCTTCTGGGATACGAATTTGCCAGAAAGACTATGGATGAGATGGGATATGACTATATGATGTTCGGGGACTTCCACTTTAAGGATGACCTGCAGTACGCGGATGCTGTGCCCATGTTCACAAGGCTTATGAAGCTGTCCGAAGATCTGGGACTGTCCTTTGGCGTGAAGATAACCAACACCTTCCCGGTGGATGTGACAAGAGAGGAGCTGCCAAGCGAGGAGATGTATATGTCCGGCAAGGCACTGTTCCCCCTGTCTATTTCCCTGGCTGCAAAGCTTGCGAAGGAATTTGACGGACGTCTGCGGATCGCTTATTCCGGCGGCGCGGATTACTACAATATATCCAGGATCGTAGGAGCCGGCATCTGGCCTGTGACAGTGGCTACCACCCTCTTAAAACCGGGCGGATACAACCGCAGTGCGCAGATGGCAAAACTGCTGGCAGAAGAAGGCCTGAAGCCGTTTGCGGGAATTGATGTGGAGGCAGTCACAAAGCTTGCCGAGGATGCAAAACGTGATGTGCACCATGTAAAACCCATTAAGCCCCTTCCAAACCGCAAGGTAAAAGACAGTGTTCCCCTTATGGACTGCTTTATGGCACCCTGCGAGGCGGGATGTCCCATCCATCAGGATGTGAGCAATTATATGGAACTGGCTTCTGCAGGTAAGTATGAGGAGGCTCTGGAGGTGATCCTCGACAAGAATCCGCTTCCTTTCATCACAGGAACTATCTGTGCCCACAACTGCATGAGCAAATGTACCAGGAACTTCTATGAGGAGCCGGTTCATATCAGAAATGTGAAGCTGGAGGCAGCCGAAAAAGCATACGATGCAGTGATGGAGAAGCTGGCTGTGCCCGAGAAGACAGACGGCAGAAAAGCGGCAGTCATCGGCGGCGGCCCCTCCGGTATGGCGGCAGCGTATTTCCTGGCAAGAGGCGGCGCGGATGTGACCATATTTGAAAAAGAAAAGGCTCTGGGCGGCGTGGTTGCACACGTGATTCCTGATTTCAGGATCACAAAAGAGGCCATAGAAAAAGACGCTGCCATCATCCGCAAAATGGGTGTGAAGGTGGAGCTTGGAAAAGAGATAACTTCTGTCAAAGAGTTGAAAGACCAGGGCTTTGACGCTGTATTTTTCGCAGCAGGAGCAGGAAAACCCGGAGTATTAGAACTGGAGAACAAAACACCGTTGGATGCCGCTGAATTCCTGAAAGAATTCAAGGCAAAAGACGGCAATGTGGACCTTGGAAAGCATGTGGTGGTCATCGGCGGAGGCAACACAGCCATGGACACAGCCAGAGCCGCAAAGCGCACCAAAGGCGTGGAGCATGTATATCTGGTATACAGAAGAACAAGACGCTATATGCCTGCAGACGCGGAGGAACTGACACTTGTGCAGGAGGAAGGCATTGAATTTCGTGAACTGCTGTCCCCTGTATCCGTGGAGGATGGAAAACTGCTGTGCAGGAAGATGAAGCTTGGCGCTATGGACGCTTCCGGAAGGGCCTCTGTGGAGGAGACCGGTGAGACGGAAACAGTACCTGCGGATACCGTCATAGCAGCCGTAGGAGAGCGTGTGGACACGGAGCTCTATCAGGCAAACGGACTTCCTCTTGACAACAGGGGAAAGGTTGTGGCTGACAGCAGGACACTGGAAGCCTCAAGCGGTGTCTACGTGATCGGCGACGGACTTGGCGGTCCTGCAACCGTAGTGGAGGGAATCCGGGATGCCCAGAAGGCAGCAGCGGCATTCCTTCAAAAAGCAGTTGTCTCTGAGCTTAAAAAGGACGGCTGTGAGGAATCCTGTTACAGCAAAAAGGGTATACTGGACAGTGAGAGGGAACCGGCAGAAGAAAGCGGCAGATGCCTGAACTGCGCGGCAGTCTGCGAAAACTGTACAGATGTATGTCCAAACAGGGCCAATGTGGCGGTGAAAGTGCCGGGAATGGCTATGCGCCAGATCGTCCATGTGGATTACATGTGTAACGAGTGCGGCAACTGTAAGACATTCTGTCCGTACGCAAGCGCTCCATATAAGGATAAATTTACCCTGTTTGCCAATGAAGCGGATATGGAAGACAGTGAGAATAATGGTTTTACAGTTCTGGACAGGGAAGAGAAACGTGTAAAAGTACGCCTCTTCGGCGGACCGGTAGAAATCCTTCTGGATGATGAGAATCCCGCGGTTCCGGCTGGGCTTAGAAAAATCATGGATGCAGTCATAACCGATTACGGGTACATGATTCCGTAATACGGAAAATAAAGGTCCGGTTTCAGGCCGGTGCTGCGGTTTAGGCCGGGCACCGGCCTGAAAACACCTCGCGGGACAGTGACGTGTGAACAGTATCCCAACACTTGCCTTTCTAAATTTTTTAATAGAAAGCCTTTGAAAAATGCCATTTTTATGGTAGTATATTTCTTAGACAAAAAATTACCATAAATGATAGATGATGGAGGAACTGTAAGTGGAAAAGGAAACAGCAAAAGAAACCGTTTCTAAAAACTTTATTGAACAGATTATTGACAAGGATCTGGAGGAAGGAAAATACGAGGAGATCTGTACCCGTTTCCCGCCGGAACCCAACGGTTATCTGCATATCGGCCATGCAAAATCAATCCTGCTCAACTACGGCCTGGCACAGAAATACCATGGAAAGTTCAACATGCGTTTTGACGATACCAACCCCACAAAAGAAAAGGTGGAGTTTGTGGAATCCATCAAGGCGGATATCAAATGGCTGGGCGCAGACTGGGAGGACCGTCTGTATTTTGCCTCCGATTATTTTGAACAGATGTATGAGGCAGCGGTAAAGCTGATCAAAAAAGGAAAAGCGTTTGTCTGTGATCTGACTGCAGAGCAGATCCGTGAATACCGCGGAACCCTCACAGAGCCGGGAAAGGAAAGCCCATACAGAGACAGAAGTGTGGAGGAGAACCTGGACCTGTTTGAGCGCATGAAAAACGGGGAGTTTGAGGACGGAAGCAAAGTGCTCCGGGCTAAGATTGATATGGCTTCCCCGAACATCAATATGAGAGACCCGGTCATCTACCGTGTGGCCCACATGACACATCACAATACAGGCGACAAATGGTGCATTTATCCCATGTATGACTTTGCTCATCCCATTGAGGATGCCATTGAGGGCGTGACACATTCCATCTGTACCCTGGAATTTGAGGACCACCGCCCCCTGTATGACTGGGTGGTAAGGGAGCTTGAATATCCCCATCCGCCGAAACAGATTGAATTTGCAAAGCTGTACCTGACCAATGTGGTGACAGGCAAGCGTTATATTAAAAAACTGGTTGAGGACGGCATTGTGGACGGATGGGATGACCCCCGTCTGGTGTCCATTGCGGCGTTGAGAAGACGCGGATTTACCCCGGAATCCATCAAAATGTTTGTGGATCTCTGCGGAGTGTCAAAGGCAAACAGCTCTGTAGATTACGCGATGCTGGAGTACTGCATCCGCGAGGATTTGAAGATGAAAAAGCCCCGTATGATGGCAGTGTTGGACCCGCTGAAGCTGGTCATTGACAATTATCCGGAAGACCAGATCGAGTATCTGGACGTTGCCAACAACATGGAAAATCCTGAGCTTGGCAGCAGAAAAGTGCCTTTCGGAAGAGAACTGTATATTGAGCGTGAGGACTTCATGGAAGTGCCGCCGAAGAAATACAAACGTCTCTATCCGGACAATGAAGTGCGCCTGATGAACGCTTATTTTGTAAAATGCACCGGTTTTGAAAAAGACGAGAACGGCAATATCACAGTGGTACACTGTACCTATGACCCTGAGTCTAAGGGCGGAAATTCCCCGGACGGAAGAAAAGTTAAGGGAACCATTCACTGGGTAGCGCAGAAAACTGCAGTGAATGTGGAGTGCCGTCTCTATGAGAACATTGTGGATGAGGAGAAAGGTGTGTACAACAAAGAGGACGGAAGCCTGAATCTGAACCCCAATTCCCTGGTTGTGCTGAAAGACTGCTATGTGGAACCGGCACTTGCCCAGGCGGAGGCATATGACAGCTTCCAGTTTGTGAGAAACGGTTTCTTCTGCGCAGACTGCCACGATTCCAAACCGGGAGAACCGGTATTTAACAGGATCGTGTCTTTGAAGAGCTCCTTTAAATTATAGAAATTATGTCCGTCATATTTTCTATGGGCCATGAGTGTGAGAGAAAAGAATGAACGATTTGATCATTTCACTGGATACAAAGGCTGATGCGCCTTTGTACGAACAGATATGTGAATATTTTAAACAGGAAATCCAGGAAGGACGGCTGGCCGCAGGTGTGCGGCTGCCGTCCTCCCGTGCACTTGCGGGAAATTTGGCAGTGAGCAGGAGTACAGTGGATCTGGCCTATGACCAGCTTGTGTCGGAAGGATATATTGAAGCGGTTCCGTGCAAGGGGTACTATGTATGCGACATTGAAGGGCTTTATTACGGCACTGGCAGAAGACAGGAGCAGACGGACGCGGGAAGCGGTGCATCACAGGAAGGTGCGTTAAAAGGCAGACCGCACGAAACGAAAAGGCAGGCGGACCGGGAATCTTTCAAAGACAGGGATGGGTTTGTATATGATTTTGCTCTGAACGGAATCGCCCCCGGCAGCTTTCCTCACAATGCCTGGCGCAGATTGTCACGGCAGGTACTGACAGATGCGCAGGATTCACTCTTTGCGCTGGGCGATCCCTGCGGGGAACTGTCCCTTCGGGAAGCCATCGCAGAGTATCTTTACCGGGCGAGAGGTGTGCACTGCGAACCGGAGCAGATCCTTGTGGGGGCGGGGAACGATTATCTGCTGATGCTTCTGTGCACGATCCTTGGACGTGACAGAAGGATCGCCATGGAGAATCCTACATACAGAAGTGCCTGGCATGATTTTGGGCATATGGGATTTGAACGGTGTGTCGTAAATCAGGATGAACAGGGAATTGATGTGAAAGATCTGGAGCAAACCGGGGCGGACATGGTATATGTCATGCCCTCCCATCAGTTCCCCATGGGCACGGTCATGCCCCTGAAACGCCGCCTCTCTCTGCTCAAATGGGCAGGGAGGGGGGAGCGCTATATCATAGAGGATGACTATGACAGTGAGTTCCGTTATAAGGGAAAACCCATACCTGCTTTACAGGGATTTGACAAGGAGGAGCGTGTCATTTATCTTGGAACCTTCTCAAAATCCATAGCTCCCTCCATCCGAATCAGTTATATGGTACTTCCAAAAAAGCTTATGAGGCGGTATCTGAGCGGAGAAAATCCTTTCTCTGTCACCGTATCCAGGGCGGACCAGAAAATACTGGAGCGTTTTCTCAGAGAAGGCCATTATGAGCGGCATTTGAACAGAATGCGCAGCCTTTACAAAGGAAAACATGACCTGCTTCTGCGCTGGCTGAAGGACAGCATGGGAAATGTGTGCACGTATTTCGGCGAACACGCTGGCGTACATCTTCTGGTACAGTTAAAAAACGGCTTGTCTGAACAGGAGGCCGTGGAAAAAGCGGCCCGTTTGGGTGTCAGGGTCTACGGCCTGTCTGAATTTCTGGTCAGCGGGCAGACGCCGCCCATGCAGTCCACTGTCCTTCTGGGGTATGCCACCATGCCGGAGGAAGACCTGGAGGAGGGGATAAAAAGGCTTACAGCCGCTTGGAGCGGCACGGAAATTTGAATAGGGCAGTCATTCGGCGGGCAGCAGCCGGATGGCTGCCCTATTTTTGCCGGTGAACTTAACAGATAAATAATTCGTATATCTGTGTCCATGCAGATACATAAAGCTTCTTGTCTGACATTGCATAATAATGTCAGTTATGGTAAGATTATGATATTGACCAACATGAACAGGGTTGTTTTCGCCGAATCTGAGATGATTTCTTTTAGGAGAAAAATATGAAAAAAGACAAAGGGCTTTACGAGTTGATTTATGAGTATTATGAATCCCGTATTCTGTTCGGATATTATAAATACGGAGATTCCCTATCATCGGTTTCCGTGATTTGTTCTACATTTCAGGTGGGGCGGAATACAGTCCGGGCGGCGCTTGCCAAGCTGGAGGAAAAAGGTTATATCGTAACCGAGGAGCGCAGGGCCGCAGAGGTGGTATACAGAGGAACGAGTGAGGAGTTTGAAAAAAATGCCGCGGATTATTTTGTGCCCCGCAGGGATGGAATCCGGGATATTGCCCGGGCGGGAAAGATTTTATTTCTGCCTCTTTGGGAGGCCGGTCTGCGCAGACTGGACAGGAAAGCGGCAGAGGAGGAAAACAGCAGACATAACGCTGTCGTGTCCGGCGCCATACCCATACCGGTAAAGCTCTGTATTGATACCCTTCGTGTTTTTGACAATGCCCTCATGCTGAATCTTTACTGGCAGTGTCTGCGCTATGTGAATTTTCTTTACCCGCAGAACCGGTCAAATCCCAGAAACTGTGCGGAGGAAATATTAGCGGAACAAACAGCAGGCAGTCAGGATTCCCAATCCGGGTACCGGTATGTCAATGCTGAAGAAGAAGTACTGGATTTTATTGAACGTGCGCGTGAAAAGTATCATCTGGAAAATATCGGTCAGATTCCGTTTCATTGGGATATCTACCGCCAGCGCCCTCAGGTGAGGTATACGCTGGCTTCTGTTATTATCCGTGAGATTTTTTCCGGGCGTTATTCCATGGGCAGTTATCTGCCTTCACAGCCTAAGATGGCAGAACTGTATCATGTGTCACTGAGCACAGTGCGCCGCACATTGGTTTTGCTGGAATCCCTGGGAGTGACAAAGTCACATATGGGGATCGGCACAGAGGTATGCCTTGGAAATACGGATTTTAACTGGAATGCAGCGGAGATCCGGGAAAGTCTGCGTCTGCATGGCGAGAGCCTTCAGATCCTGGCCCTGACGGTCAGGGGTATCTTGCTGTTTACCCTGGAGTCATCGCCGCAGCAAAGAGGTGAAGAATTTCTGCGGGAACTGGGTAAGGTCAGGGGGACAAAGAGCAGCATTCTCTGTATGGATGTGTTACTGAGCTTTATCATCCGGGAGTGCCCGTCACCCATGATCCGGGAATGCTGCAGAAAATTAAGGGAACTGATCACATGGGGATATATTCTGTCTGCAGTGATGATGAAATCAGGTCAGCTTCCCCCAAGTCCTGAGGCAGTGCTGGAACTGTCGGAAAAATATCTGCGCGCCGGCCGTCTGTATGACTTTGCAGATGCATGGCAGATTTTTATAGAAAGCAGAATGGAATTTTTCAACGCACATTTTGGAATTCCGGCCTGCCATAATTTGAGGTGAGGGTATGAAGAAATATAAGAAACGGTCTGTTGCGATCCTGATCAGTGTCATCCTTCTGCTTGCGTTTACTGTTGTCTTTATGCTCTCCTTTCTGGACCGTATCAATGCCAAGATGAACCAGGGATCCAATGAGACGCTGATGAATTCCACACGTATGATCCAAAGCAGTATCAACAGTGAATTGGACAATGATGAGCAGCAGGTCATATCCAATGCCAATCTGTTTGCTTTAAGCGGTGGGGATGCGGCGTCTTTTGAGACACTTGCCAACTACGCGGAGTCTTCGGATTTCTACCGGTTTTATTATGTGGGGCTGGATGGAACCGGTATTGACAGCAGCGCGGAACCGGTGGATACTGCGTCTTTTCCCTTTGAGGAAACAGCGCTGTCCCGGGGAAAATCCGGGTATTCGGATGCCTACGTGGGGAGCAGCGGACGGCCTCAGATCACCTTCCAGGCCCCTGTCTGTGCGGGTGGCAGACAGGTGGGAGCTCTTTACGCTGACAAGACACTTTCCAAATACAATGACCCTGCCCTTTTTACTTTCAGCGGGGGATCCGGGTACGCTTATGTGGTGGATGGCGACAGCGGTTCCTGGGTGATTGAAAGCACAGGTTCAAAGACAGATGACATCTACGGTTTTCTGGCGCAGCACAACAACGGGGAAAAGATGCTGAGTACCCTGCAGGACCTTATGAGGAAGAAAGAGGCGGGAACCATCAGCCTGGAATTTCAGGGGGAGAGCGGCATTTTATGCTTTCTGCCCATGAGGGATTCTTATAACTGGTATCTCATTTCCATCCTGCCCAAACGCGTTCTGCAGCAAGAGTCATCTGAGATCATCAAGATGGTGGCCGTCACATTTACAGAGCTGGCAGTGGCGCTGATCCTGATCACAGGACTGCTGCTCAGCCGCGAATCCATGAAGGGGCGTGAACAGGGAAGGATTTACCGGGAACGGCTTTTCCAGAACATTTCTTCCAACATAGATTTTGCTTTCCTTGTCTACAACCCTGCGGACAGAAGCGTGGAAATGGTTTCCGACAATGTCAGGATGCTGTTTGATGTGGAACCGGGGCAGGTCATGTCCAGGCCGGAAATCCTCTTTGACCACTGTGGGATGCCGGGGGATGACAGGGACCGCATTTCCTTCTTTAACGGCAGTCTGGTGAAGAAGATGCGAAAGGAGTATAAGACAGGCACAGACAATGAACTGCAGCGCTGGACAGAGGTGCATCTTCTTCCCGCGGATAACGGGCAGTACCTGGCTGTCCTGCATGATACCACAGGCGAGCACCATATGCGGGATGACCTTGCGGATGCCCTGCGGCAGGCACAGGAGAACAACCGGGCCAGAAACGCCTTTTTTTCCTCCATGTCACATGATATCCGTACGCCAATGAACGGCATCATCGGCATGACAGCCATTGCGCGGGCCAATCTGAATAACCCGGATAAGGTTAAGGACAGCCTGGAAAAAATATCCACGGCATCTGATCATCTGCTTGCCCTCATCAATGAGGTGCTGGATATGTCGCGTATCGAGAGCGGTAAATTCAGCCTGAAAAAGGAGCCTGTGAACCTGCCGGAGCTGATCTCCAATGTTCTGCTCCTCATTAAGCCGGAAATGACAAAAAAAGGCCACACCATGCATGTAAAATCGTCTGTCCTGGATTATGATATCGTGATCGGGGATGCTTTGCATATTCAGAAGATCCTTCTGAACCTCTTATCAAACGCTGTGAAATACACGCCGCAGGGCGGAGAGATCACGATCCGGCTCCAGGAAAAAAAGCGGGATGACCGGATGATCGATATTGTATTCCAGGTGGAAGACAACGGCATCGGAATGGAACCTGACTTTGTAAAACGTATCTTCAATCCTTTTGAGCGGGCAGAGGATAACCGTCTGAGCAAGGTGACAGGCACCGGCCTGGGAATGGCCATCACAAAAAACATTGTGGATGTGATGAGCGGTACGATCCATGTGGAAAGTACGCTCGGTGCAGGGTCAAAGTTTACGGTGGTTCTGCCCATGGTGCTTATGGAACCTGACAAACAGGAGACCGGCGTGCTGGCGGGACATACGGTGCTTGTGGTGGATGACAGCCCGGATACCTGCGAGGGCATTCAGCTCATGCTTGAGGAAGCCGGGGTGCATGTGGATTGGGCACTGAGCGGCGGGGAGGCTGTCAAAGCCGCCAACAGGGCCCGCCGGATGGGCCGGGATTACTTTGCGGTGATTGTGGACTGGAAGATGCCGGAGATGGACGGGGTGGAGACTGCCCGCCGTATCCGGGCGGATCTCGGCAGTGATATCCCGATCATTCTGTTGTCAGCCTACAATTGGGAGGAAGTGGAGCAGGAAGCTCTGGAAGCGGGAATCAATGGATTTTTGACAAAGCCTGTTTTCCGCTCTGAACTGGTGCAGAAGCTGCGTTATTATATCATGGGGTCTTCCGCAAAAGTACAGGAGATCATGGACAGTGAAAATCGCGGACGGTTTGAAGGCCTGCATGTTCTGATGGCTGAGGATAATGAACTGAACCGGGAAATTGTGGAGGAACTGCTGCGGGACAGCGATATTTTGGTGGACAGCGTGGAGGACGGTCTGCAGGCTGTCAGGAAAGTGGAGCAGACCGGGCCGGGATATTATGATATGATCTTTATGGATATCCATATGCCTGTGATGGACGGCTTTACAGCCACGGGAGAGATCCGGGCGCTCCAGAAGAACAGTGCGGAACATATTCCCATTATAGCCATGACTGCCGATGCCTTTGAGGAGGATGTTTTAAAATGTAAAAATGCCGGAATGGATGCCCATATATCCAAACCGATCGATATAGCAAGGCTTTTTGAAGTCATCCGGATATATGCGGATAAGGAAAGCGGGGATGGAAAAAATGAAGAGAAGATATAGAAGGTTAACGGCAGCGGCACTTGCATGTATGCTTTTATGCAGCGGCTGTTCCGGAGAGAAGGAAGAGCCGGAAGTATACATTGATAAAAATGAGCCGGATGTTGTGATCACCCTCTTTACCCAGGGGGAAAACATATCAGAGATCATAAATAAGTGCTGTTCTGATGTGATCAATCCAAAAACAAAGGGCAATATTATCCTGTACAGTGATTTCGCGGATTTCTATGCGGAGGAAGGGCTTTCTTACCGGGAACTTCTGCTGAAGCGCATGGAAAGCGGACAGGCGGATGACCTGTATATCATACCGGCGGAGGATGTGCTGGAGTTTGACCAGAAAGGTTTTATCTATGATTTATCCGGTCTTGACTGTATCAGCAGCCTTTCTGAGGATGCCCTCCGGCAGAGTACATATAAGGGGAAGGTGTTTTCGGTCCCTCTGTCCTATACCGGTTTTGGCCTGATCTGGAATGTGGATATGCTCCATCAGTATCAGCTGGAGATTCCGGAGACACTGGACGAGTTCTGGAACGTCTGTGATGTATTAAAGCAGAACGGCATCCTTCCCTACGGGGCCAATAAGGATTTTGGACTGAGTGTTCCTGCCATGTGTGCGGGACTGGGGCCGCTGTATCAGAATCCTGAGAGTGAGGCGCTTACTGCCGCTCTTGCAAAGGGGGAAACGCCTGTCAGTACCTATATGCGGGACGGCTTTGCTTTTCTGCAGACCATGATCGACAGGGAATATCTGGATGTGGAACGCTCCTTGGAGACACTGCCGGGCAGTGACGAGGAGGCCGCCTTTTTCGCTGAGGGAAAATGCGCGTTTATCAGTTCTCTCTGCCGCGCGGCAGCGTTTGCCAGGGACTACCCGTTTGCAGCCGAGATGACCGCGCTGCCGGTGCTGAAGGAAGGTCCCGTCTGTGTTGTGGGTGCGGACCAGAGGCTGGCTGTCAATCCCAATACAGAGCATCTTGGCGAGGCGCTTGCCATCCTGGAAAACCTGTGTACCACAGATACGCTCAATGCATTTGCAGGGGAGCTGGGGAAGGTATCCTCAGCACGCGGAAATGAGGCCACCACGCTGCCCCAGGCTGAGAAGTTTGTATCCTGTCTGGCATCCGGAGGCCAGATTCCCAATCAGGATTTCACGCTCCCGTTTAATACCTGGAATACCATCAAGGAACTCTGCGTAGAGCTCTGTGAGGGGGCGGACGTAGAGACCGTGTGCAGGGAGTATGATGAGAGACAGAAAGAGGAAATTGCGCTGTACGGCGATAAAGATATATGAGATTGACTTGACAATCAATTTACAATGAAGTAAACTTGAGAAGACAACAGGGGAGCTGGAGAGAAGTCCGGCTGAGAGTAAAACCGTAATCGTTTTTCACCCTTAACCTGATCCGGGTAATGCCGGCGTAGGGAGCATAAGAGAGGCACCATAGACCGGTGCGCATTTGTTCTGAAAAACAGCTCCTGTTCGGGTAAAACCTGTCGGGGGCTTTTTCTTTTGCACAGATTCCCCGGCAGAAAACGATGATAAATTTCTAAGGAGGAAAAGAAAATGAACGCAAGCGTAGCAATCCAGACACTGCCGGAGGCAGCAAATGACGAGGAACTGATCCGTATAGTCGATGAGGTCATTGACTATATTAAGAGTACGGGGCTGAACTATTATGTAGGGCCTTTTGAGACAGCCATTGAGGGTGACTATGATGAACTTATGGATATTGTAAAAGAATGCCAGCACATCGCTGTCCGTGCAGGCGCACCTTCTGTTGCGGCCTATATTAAAGTGTCCTATAAGCCAGAAGGAGATGTGCTGACCATTGAGAAAAAAGTTACAAAGCACCACCAGTAAGCTGTGGGCATCTGCAGCCCTGGCCGCCATTCTGGTCATCTGGCAGGCTGTCTCCATGGCAGGCCTGGTCCCGGGATATATGCTGCCCTCGCCGGTACAGGTGGTGAGGGCGTTTATCAGTGAATTTCCCCTGCTCATGGAGAATTCCAGGGTGACGCTTTTGGAGGCGGCTGCAGGGCTTTTCTGCGGTGTGGTTTTCGGGTTTGTCATGGCAGTTCTTATGGACCGCTTTGACAAGCTTTACAAGGCGTTTTATCCGCTGATCGTTATTACACAGACCGTGCCTACCGTAGCCATCGCGCCTCTTTTGGTGCTGTGGTTCGGATATGAGATGCTGCCAAAGGTCATTCTGATCGTGATCGTGACCTTTTTCCCTATCACCATTGGGCTTTTGGAAGGATTCCGCTCCGCAGACAAGGATATGATGAACCTTTTACGAAGCATGGGGGCCGGCAGGCTTCAGATCTTCCGATATATCAAGATGCCGGGGGCCATGGGCCGGTTTTATGCTAGCCTGCGCATATCTGCCTCCTACTCCGTGGTGGGAGCGGTTATCTCTGAGTGGCTGGGCGGTTTTTCCGGCCTCGGTGTGTATATGACACGTGTGAAAAAGGCGTTTGCCTTTGACAAAATGTTTGCAGTTATTTTTCTCATATCCATTATCAGCCTTCTTCTCATGAAGCTGGTGGATATTCTGCAGAAAAAAAGCATGCCCTGGGAACGGGCAAAATAAGACAGAACAGAGAGGACAATGGAGGATGAAAAAGAAGATTCTGGCGGCTGTCCTGACAGCCTGTATGCTCACATCTGTGGCGGCGTGCGGCAGCAGCGAAGACAGCGGGAAGAAGGACAGCGGTTCCGAAGATTTGGAGAAGATCACTTTCGTGCTGGACTGGACCCCCAATACAAACCATACAGGTCTTTACGTGGCGAAAGAGAAGGGATATTTTGAGAAGGAGGGACTGGATGTAGAGATCGTACAGCCACCGGAGGACGGCGCGGACGCTCTTGTGGCATCGGGAAAAGCCCAGTTTGGTGTCTCTTTCCAGGACAGCATGGCACCGGGTGTGGCAGGTGACAACGCACTGCCAAATACAGCGGTAGCAGCCCTGATCCAGCACAATACATCCGGCATTATCTCCAGAAAAGGGGAGGGGATGGAGCGCCCCAAAGGTCTGGAAGGAAAGAAATACGCCACCTGGGATGCCCCCATTGAGAAAGCCATGATGCAGAATGTGGTGGAAAAAGACGGCGGGGATTTCTCTAAAGTGGAACTGATCCCAAGTACGGTCACAGACGAGGTCTCCGCGCTGAAATCAAAATCCGTGGATGCCATCTGGATTTTCTATGCGTGGGCAGGAGTTGCCACAGAGGTGGCAAATCTGGAGACGGATTACTTTGCCTTTAAGGATATCAATCCTGTATTTGATTACTATACACCGGTTGTGATAGCAAACAATGATTTTCTGGAAGAGAAGCCGGATACGGCAAAGGCTTTTCTCCGGGCTTTGAAGCAGGGTTATGAGGATGCCATTGTAGATCCGGACGAAGCAGCATCTATTCTTCTGGAAGCTTCCCCGGAGCTGGATGAGGAACTGGTAAAAGCCAGTCAGGAGTATTTAAAGGACCAGTATAAAGCGGATGTAAAGCAGTGGGGATATATTGACCCTGCCAGATGGAATGCCTTTTACGGCTGGCTGAATGAAAACGGTTTGTCAGAGGCAGAGCTTCCGGAAAATGCCGGATTTTCCAATGACTATCTGCCGGAATAAAGGCAGTTTTCGGAGGAGGAGATATGGCGGAATTAAAGGTTTCAAATGTGAGCAAATCCTTTGACGGAGTGAAGATCCTGGAGGATATCAGCATAGAACTCCATGACCAGGAGCTGGTCAGCCTTTTAGGTGTCAGCGGCGGCGGCAAGACAACACTTTTCAATGTGATATCCGGTCTGGAAAAGCCGGAGACCGGGCATGTATATCTGGATGGCCGGGAGATCACAGGTTGTCCCGGAAATGTCAGCTATATGCTGCAGAAGGACATGCTTCTCCCGTACCGCACTATAGAGGACAATGTGGCTCTTCCCCTTCTCATAAAAGGGGAGAAGAAAAAGGCTGCCAGGGAAAAAGTACAGCCTTATTTTCAGGAATTCGGACTGGAAGGGACCCAGAAAAAGTATCCGGCCCAGCTCTCAGGGGGGATGCGCCAGAGGGCTGCCCTTTTAAGGACGTACCTGTTTTCCCGGAAACTGGCCCTTTTGGATGAGCCCTTTTCAGCTCTTGATACATTGACCAAGAGTGCCATGCACAGGTGGTATCTGCAGGTGATGGAGCAGATCCATCTGTCCACGATCTTTATCACCCATGACATGGATGAGGCTATTTTATTGTCGGACAGGATTTATCTGCTCACAGGAAGACCGGGACGGATCACAGAGGAGATATGCATACAGGAACCGCGCCCAAGGCGCAGTGATTTCAATCTGACAGATGAATTTCTGAGTTATAAAAGGCAGATACTGGAGAAGCTGAATGGCAGCCAGGAGTCATAAAGGATATAAAAAAAGACCCGGGATACGGCTTGTACAGCCGCCCCGGGTTCTGTATATTATTCTGTTTTGTCTGAAGATTCAGCGGTGGTGTTCTCCATGGCTTTTTTTGCGTTTTCCATTCTTGCCTTCAGGTCCTCAGATACCTGTTCCACACTTTTTTCCACGGCTTCCTTCACGTTTTCGGCTGTTTCCGCAGCGCATTCCTTGGCAGTTCCGGCAGCGTCTTCTAAATCTTCCTTAACATCCTTGGCCGCCTCTTTGACATCCTCTTTGATATCATCCAGATCCATGTCGTCATCCTCGAAGATGTCCTCATCATCCAGATCATCCAGAATATCATCTGTGTGTTCTTTTACTTTATTTACCGTTTCCTCAACCGTTTTTTCCACTTTTTCTTTGAGCTTGCTTGCCACATTTTTGGCAGATGCAGCCGTTTCTTTTACATTGTCCTGAAAGTCGGCGAAATCTTCTTCCAGATCAGGATCTTCTTCTTTTTGTTTTTTCAAATAATAAAAAGCTGCACCGGCAGCCGCACCGATTACACTGAACCCCAATAATTTTTTTCCAAAGCTACCCATATTAATCCCTTTCCTTTCAAATGACTATTTTTAGTATTACCATTATAATACTTTTTAACAGAATATTGGAAGACCTAATTCATAAATTTTACATGAAATTTGCTAAAAAGTGTTGTTTTACATGAATTTTTCAATGATTTCCGCCACACCGCCCTGGTTGTTGTCACGCCGGGTAATATAATCCGCGTGTTTTTTTGCCTCCGGGGTGCCGTTTTTCATGCACACGGCAAAGCCTGCGGCATCCAGCATGGACAGGTCGTTTTCCGCGTCCCCTGCGCCTATGGTCTGCTCTATGGGCACATGCAGATACCGGCAGAGCCAGCGGATGGCAGCGCCTTTTGAAACACCCTCCATCACATGTTCCAGATAATATTCACTGGAGAAAAAGATGGAAACCTTTCCTTTGGCCCACGGAAGCATAGCGTCACGGTATGCCTCATGCTTTTTTCTGTCGTCCAGACAGGAGGTCAGCACCTTCACAGGCTCCTCCTTCAGATGCTCCAGAAGGTCCGGATCCACCCGCACCTCCATCTGGGAAGACCAGTGGTACTGAGCCGCTTCCGGCCGGTCCTCAGGGGTGACCACATAATCCCCCTCATAGGTCTGGCAGTAGAGGCCAAAGCGGGCGGCCTGGTCAAAAATGTATTTTACATAGGACAGAGGCATGGTGTTCTGATAGAGAATCTCCCCGCTGCAGCAGTCGTAAATCATGCCTCCGTTGTAGAGAATGGCATAGCATCCTTCCCGGTTCAGTCCAAGTCTGTCCACAAACTTTTTGGCGGAAAAATAGGAGCGGCCCGTGCAGAGTACCACAGCATTTCCGTTCTGAAGAGTCTGCTTTACAGCAATGGAATTTTCTTCCGGAATCTGTTTTTCGTCGTTGAGCAGTGTGCCGTCCAGATCAGTAAAAAGTATTTTCATAGAGCACTCCTTTATTCTTTGTTGAGGGGTTACCTGGTGTTTATTATATCCCATATTTTCTGTTTTTCCAAGGGAACATAAGTTCCTGCGCGGGACGGGAAATATCCGGCTGAATATTTCAACGGGATTCTGGTAAAATAATATCAGATTTTGTAAAACACAGATGAAAAATTTGGCAAAAAATTATATTGCATGGAAGAGTGAGAGACGCTATACTTAAAAAAGCATGAATAGGAGGCAGGGAGCATAAATGAGAAAAATAATATTAGCCAGTGCTTCTCCCAGACGCAGGGAACTGCTGGAGCAGATTGGGGCTGTCTTTGAAGTCTGCCCGAGCAATGCGGAGGAAATTATGACGTCCAGTGTTCCCCGGGAAGTAGTACAGGAACTGTCCCGCTGTAAGGGAAATGAAGTTTTTGAGAGGACATCCGGGGATGTGCTGGTGATCGGAGCAGACACTGTGGTGGCATTTCAGGATTCCATTCTGGGAAAACCGGCGGACGCAGCCATGGCCCGGGATATGCTTTTACGTCTCCAGGGCAATACCCATCAGGTATACACAGGCGTGACCCTTCTGTTACGGCAGGGCGGCACGGTAACGCAGAAGAGCTTTTATGAGAAGACAGAGGTCGTCTTTTATCCCATGACCGGGGAGGAGATTGACGCCTATGTGAGGACCGGGGAGCCTATGGACAAGGCGGGCGCCTATGGGATTCAGGGAAAATCCGCAGTCTTTGTGGAGAAGATAGATGGTGATTACAGCAATGTGGTCGGACTTCCCCTGGCAAGGCTCTATCAGGAATTAAAACAGATGGGAATAGACATAAAGGAGTGGCATTCATGATTCGGGCATGTATATTTGATTTGGACGGAACGATCGCGGACACAGTGGAATCCATCGGTGTTGTGGGAAACAGGCTTCTTCGCCATTATGGGCTTCCCGAACAGCCGATTCAGGAGTATAATTATTATGCAGGGGACGGAGCCGATGAACTGGTAAAACGGATCTTAAAAGCCTCCAAAGGCACTGACAAGGTGGATTATGAGGAGGCGAGAGTGCTTTACAGGAAATGGTTCGAGGAGGACCCCTTTTACCATGTAAAGCCCTTTGAGGGTATTCTGGAACTGCTTCGGGGACTGAAGGAGGAGGGAATACGGATCGCTGTATTTTCCAATAAGCCTCATCACGCAGCAGTGGATGTTGTGAAGAAGATTTTCGGAGAGGGCCTGTTCGATGAAGTGCAGGGCCAGACCGCCCAAGTGCCGAGAAAGCCTTCGCCTGTGGGGGCGCTGGCCATTGCAGACAGGCTTGGCGTCACTCCGGAGGAATGTCTGTATCTGGGGGATACCAACACGGATATGGATACCGGAAAGGCAGCGGGTATGTTTACCGTAGGCGTTACATGGGGATTTCGCCCGAGAAGAGAGCTTGAGGAGCATGAGGCGAAAAAAATAGTGGACAGACCGGACGAGGTACTGGCATTTGCAAAGGAGAGAAACCATGCTGAAACTCATTGCCAGTGATTTGGACGGGACGCTTCTGCAGGGAACAAGGGAAATCTCCCGGGAAGCGGTTGCAATGATCAAAAAATTATCCGAAATGGGCATTTTATTTGCGGCAGCCAGCGGCAGGCAGTATCCCAATCTGCGAAGACTGTTTGAGCCTGTGAAGGATGATATTGCATATATTTGTGAAAATGGCGCACTTGTGGTCTATCAGGGCAGAGTCCTACATAAAGATGTGTTTGACAGGACATTAGGAGATGAGATACTGGAAAGCATACTGGAGAAGGAAAGCGCGGAGGCACTGGTCTCCGGTGAGAGTACATGCTACATCCAGCCAAAGAAGCCCTCTTTTTATGACCATATTGCCAATTTTGTAAAAAATGATGTGACTCTGATGGATGATATTTTTCATATAGAGGAGCCATACCTGAAGATATCGGTGTATGAGGAGGCGGGCGTGGAGAATATCTACCCCTACTGGAAAGAAAAATTCGGGGAGCGGGCCACAGTTGTCACCTCCGGATTCGCCTGGCTGGATATGATGCCGAAAGGCGCGGATAAAGGAAACGCCATGCAGATTCTGCAGCAGAGCCTGCAGATAAAGCCGGAGGAGTGCGCAGCCTTTGGCGACAACTATAACGACCTGGAGATGCTGTCAAAGGTAAAGTACAGTTATGCGGCAGGCGACGCGAAGGATGCAGTGAAAAAGGCGTGCAGAGCAGAAACAAAACGGGTGGAAACCGTTTTAAATAAAATAATTATTAAAGGAGGATATGCAGAATGAACGAATTCAGCGATGAATGCTTACTCACATTTTTACAGAATCAGGGGCAGCTTTTTGCCGAGCCGGTGGCGGAGACTGTGGAGGAGGCGGAAGCCTTCCTGGAGGACTGCATGGCAGTTGTAGTGGACTCTATTGAGGAAGTCCGGGATTATTTTGAGGAAAACGGGATGGATGTGGATGGAATGTCACTGGACGAGATTGAGGAGGCAAGTGAGGTTTTTGTGCTTCCGAACGGTCAGTATTTGATCGTGGAAGGCTGATAGAATCGGGGCAGAAAATTGAGGACTGCGTGCCGGCGAAAGTGTTTAAATGAATGCCGGCTGAAGTGGCATAGAAATGTAATGCAGATGGGTGTGGCCGAAAAAAGGTATGATGGGATATTGTGCCTTTTTTCGGCCTCTTCTGCTGCAAAAGAAAAAATCCTATTCAACTGGCCGGTAAAATATAAGAAAAACCACCTTCTTTTCCTACACGATTTTTCCGTGCCATTTGAGAAAGTGCAAAAAATCCAGAAAGTCCCGACATTTCCAGTGAGCCTGGCTTGGCCTATGAAAGATTACCTGCTATTCCGTTCCAATATCTTAGAATTATAGGTATTTCTGGAGATTCTGATCAGATTCTTTTCCTGCTTTACCTACTATACAACTCTAACCTTTTAGAATTATAGGTATTTCTTAAGTTTCTGACCAATTTTTCTTCCTGCTTTACCTATATTTTAATCCAAGATTTTAAAATTATAGGTATTTCTTAAGTTCCTGACCAATTTTTCTTCCTGCTTTACCTATATTTCAATCTGAGATTTTAAAATTATAGGTATTTCTTAAGTTCCTGACCAATTTTTCTTCCTGCTTTACCTATATTTCAATCCGAGATTTTAAAATTATAGGTATCTCTTAAGTTCCTGACCAATTTTTCTTCCTGCTTTACCTATATTTCAATCCAAGATTTTAAAATTATAGGTATCTCTTAAGTTCCTGGCTAAATTTTCTTTCTGCTTTACCTATTATTTCAATTTAACATCTTAAAATTATAGGCATTCCTTAATGTTCCGTAACAGTAAAGGCAAGCCGAACCGTTGCTTTTGCTGCTATGAAACCGAAAGGCTGTAACGCCGGCATACCTTGTTCTTTTCGAAAAAATGTATTACAATAAGGAAAAAGTGCAGAAAAGAGGAATGAATATGGAAATAGATAAACTGGTGCAGTGTCAGAGAAAATTTTTCGATAAGGGATGTACCCTGACTTTGGCTTTCAGACTCCGGGCACTTGAACGGCTGGAGAAGAGTATAAAGAAGCATGAAGGAGAAATCCGGCATGCGCTGTATCAGGATCTGCATAAGTCTTCTTTTGAGTCTTATATGACAGAGGTGGGGATGGTTTTAAGTGAGCTGTCTTTTGTGAAGCGACACCTGAGATCGTGGATGAAGGATAAGACTGTCCACACACCACTGGCACAGTTTCCGGCAAGGAGTTTTGTGACGCATGAGCCTTATGGTGTGGTACTGGTCATGGCACCGTGGAATTATCCTTTTATGCTCTGTCTGGATCCTCTGATCGGGGCCATTGCTGCCGGGAACTGCTGCATTTTGAAACCTTCTGCTTACTCGGGGCATGTATCGGCTGTGATCGCGAAGATGATCCGCCAGGCATTTCCGCCGGAGTTTGTGTGTGTGGTGGAAGGCGGACGGGCGGAGAACCAGGAGCTTTTGGAGCAGCGGTTTGATTATATTTTCTTCACCGGAGGCGTGACAGTGGGCAGGCTGGTGATGGAAAAGGCGGCCCGTTATCTGACACCGGTGACCTTGGAACTGGGCGGCAAAAGCCCCTGTATTGTGGACAGGACAGCTAATCTGAAGATGGCGGCGAAAAGACTGGTCTTCGGTAAATATTTGAACAGCGGACAGACCTGTGTGGCACCGGATTATCTGCTCGTGCAGGAAGGGGCCAAAGAAGAATTTCTGGTATATGTCAGACATTATATCAGGGAGATGTTCGGTGAGGCGCCTTTGAAAAACCCGGATTATCCCCGTATGATCAATGAGAAACATTACCATAGGGTCATGGGGCTTCTGAGAGATGAAAAGGCTGAGATCGGCGGTTATGGGGACGAAAAACGACTGCAGATTGCGCCTACGGTACTGACAGGCATCACGGAAAAATCGCCGGTCATGCAGGAAGAAATCTTCGGTCCTGTGCTTCCTGTGCTGACGTTTAAAGAGATACAGGAAGCGCTTCAGTTTGTAAAAGAGAGGGAAAAGCCTTTGGCCCTCTACCTTTTTACCAGAGATAAGAAGACCGAACGGAAGGTTCTTGGGAATCTCTCCTTTGGCGGAGGCTGTATCAATGACACCATCATTCATCTGGCTACTCCGCATATGGGCTTCGGCGGTGTGGGCGGCAGCGGCATGGGAAGCTATCACGGAAGAGAAAGCTTTGATACTTTCAGCCATAAAAAAAGCGTGGTGAAGAAGTCAGACCGTATCGATCTGCCCATCCGTTATCAGCCTTACACGGAGGGGAAAGAGTGGCTGCTCCGCAGATTTTTATAAGGTTTCATACAGCGGCAGCAGTCCGCAGTAATTTCAGAAAGGGGAAACATAAGATGTCAAAAAGACCATCAGACAATGAATATTTCTGGAACAGGAGGTCCAGAGTTTACGATGACCAGGTATGGAAGGTCTATAAAAAAGCATATAAAAAGACAGTGAAACGTACACTGCCGTATCTGAACGAGGAGGCAAAGGTCCTGGATTTCGGATGCGGCACGGGCAACACCACCATTCCCATCTCGCAGAAGGTGAAGGAGATCGTGGCGATTGATACCTCAGAGGAGATGATGGAAAAAGCAGTGCAGAAGGCAGCACAGGAAGAGTGCCGGAATATTACCTTTTGTCATACGGACCTGATGAATTTCAGCGGTGAACCGGAAAGCTTTGATGTGGTCACCGCGTTCAATGTGCTGTTATACCTCTCAGACAGGGATGAAGTCCTGGAAAAAATATGGTCTCTTCTCAAGCCGGGCGGCGTGTTTATCTCTGCCACAGACTGCCTGGGCAGGAATTTTTCAAAGGATTCCGTGAAAAAGTTTTTGAAAAGCAAGCTACATCTGATGCCCTATGTGGCTTTTGACACACCAATCGGTCTTATGAGAAAAATACAGAAAAAGGGATTTCTTGTGCTGGAAATCGTAAACCTGCACAGAAATCCGCCGAATATATTTATTGTGGCACAGAAAATAGACAACAGGGATTAAAGAATCTGAATTTATAATTTGTTTATAATCTTAATAAAAATTTGTTAGCACTCAATTAGATTGAGTGCTAATTTTCTCTTGACTTTTCCTCCCCCTGGTATTAATATTATTTTTAGCAGCAGAAAACTGGAGTAAGGTTTTTTGCAATAAAAAATAAAATCACACAGAAAAGGCAAAGGAGATGCATATCATGGCTAACAAGCGTGGTACCTTATCAATTAATAGCGACAATATTTTTCCGATCATCAAGAAATGGTTGTATTCTGACCATGACATTTTTTTCCGTGAGATGATTTCCAACGGATGTGATGCCATCACCAAACTGAAAAAACTGGAAGTTATGGGTGAGTATACATTCCCGGAAGGACATAAGAACAAGATTGAAGTGATCGTGAATCCGGAAGAGAAGACACTGAAGTTCATTGATACCGGTCTTGGTATGACTGCTGATGAGGTGGAAGAATACATCACTCAGATTGCATTTTCCGGTGCAACAGAGTTCCTGGAGAAATATAAGGACAAGACAAACGAAGACCAGATCATCGGACATTTCGGTCTGGGATTCTACTCCGCTTTCATGGTAGCGGACGAGGTTCATATCGATACACTTTCCTACAAGGAAGATGCCGTACCGGTACACTGGGAATGTGACGGCGGCACGGAATATGAGATCGGTGAGGGAAATCGTACCAAAGTCGGTACAGAGATCACCCTGTTCCTCAATGAGGACGCTCTGGAGTTTGCCAATGAATACCGTGCAAGGGAAATCATTGAAAAATACTGTTCCTTCATGCCTGTTGAAATTTTCCTGTCAAAAGCTAACGCAGAGCAGGAATATGAGACCATCGACGAGGCTGATTTAAGAGATGACGACGTGGTGGTTGAGCATATCCACGAGGAGGCCAAGACAGAGGAGAAGGAAAACGAGAACGGCGAGAAAGAGATCGTTGAGGTATCTCCTGCCCGGGATAAAGTTAAGATCAATAAGCGCCCGGTATCTCTCAGTGATACCCATCCGCTTTGGACAAAACATCCCAATGAGTGCACCGATGAGGAGTATAAGGACTTCTACAGGAAAGTATTCATGGATTACAAGGAGCCGCTGTTCTGGATCCACCTGAATATGGATTACCCCTTCAATCTGAAAGGTATCCTGTACTTCCCGAAAATCAATATGGAGTACGAATCCATTGAGGGAACCATCAAACTGTACAACAATCAGGTATTCATTGCGGATAATATCAAAGAAGTCATTCCTGAGTTTCTGATGCTGTTAAAGGGTGTCATCGACTGCCCGGATCTGCCTCTGAACGTATCCAGAAGTGCGCTGCAGAATGACGGATTTGTAAAGAAAATCTCTGATTATATCAGCAAGAAGGTGGCTGATAAACTGTCCGGCATGTGCAAGACAGACAGAGAAAACTATGAAAAATACTGGGATGATATCAGCCCGTTCATCAAATTCGGCTGCTTAAAAGACACCAAGTTCTCTGAGAGAATGATGGACTACATCCTGTACAAGAATATTGACGGCAAATATTTGACTCTGGAAGACTGCATCAAAGAGAATGAAAAACCGGAAGATGCAAAAGAGGCAGAAGAGACCACGGTTGAGGAGACAAAAGAAGAAGGCGCTGAGGGAGACAAGAAAGACGAAGAGGAAAAAGAGCCTGAGAAGACCAATGTTTACTATGTGACCGACGAGGTACAGCAGAGCCAGTACATTAATATGTTCAGGGAACAGGGTCAGGATGCTGTTATCATGAAGCACAATATTGACTCTCCGTTTATCTCCCATGTAGAGCAGCTTAAGGAGAATGTAAGATTCCTGCGCATTGATGCGGATATAAATGAATCCGTAAAAGAGGAGGACGCGGCAGCACTTGAGGAGGAGACAAAGACACTCTCCGAGCTGTTCAAGAAAGTGTTGAATAAAGAGAACCTGACAGTCAAGGTGGAGAAACTGAAAAATGAGAACGTTTCTTCCATGATGACCGTTTCAGAGGAAAGCCGCCGTATGCAGGAAATGATGAAGATGTATAACATGTACGGCATGGACCCGTCCATGTTCGGCGGACAGGAGACACTGATACTGAATGCCAACAACAAGCTGGTACAGTATGTTCTGGAGAACGGGGACACAGACAATACAAAAGTCATCTGCGAGCAGCTCTATGACTTGGCTGTGCTGAGCCACAGACAGCTCACTCCGGAAGAGATGACAAAATTTGTGGCACGCAGCAATGAGATTATGATGATGCTTGCCAAATAAAAGAATCGCAGCAATTTAACAGACAGTGCAGACGGAAGAGAGAGTATTCTTTTCCGTCTGTATTTTTTTGCACTGGAAAAGGGCCGCAAACGGCCGCGCTTCGGCGCGAGAGTCCGGCAAGCCGGACTCTTTGTTCCATTGGAAGAGGGCCGCAGATGACTGCACTTTTATGCGGGAATCAGGAACTCTCGGCAGGCAGCCTCGCGATCCCTGAAAGGATGCAAAGAAAACTTGGCAAAAGGTATTGACAAGAAAACTTGGCATGATATACTGAGAGTGACAAGAAAACTTGGCAGAGAGAGGAAGGTATCATAATGGAGAAAGAAGAAGTTCTGGAGAGAGTACAGAAGAGCAGAAAAGGGTCTATGGATGAGTGGGAGCTGCAGGTCTCCCAGAAAGGGTTTACTTTGGCACTCATGGTCATTCTTCTGGCATCACTGGCGCTGATGATCACAAAGATTGTGGCAGGACAGCCATGGAGTGACGTGTACTGCATCTTTTTTGCGGGTATGGGGATCTCCCGTCTGTATAATGGGGTGAAGCTGCATAAAAAAGGAGAGTTGTTTTTAGGTATTCTTTCCCTGCTCACCGGGGCGGCACTGTTTATCGGCTATATCAGTGAAATTATATAGAAAACAGGTGTGCGGATGGAAGAGAATCTGATTTTAAGAAACCGTTTAAAGGAAGCCAGGACAGAGAAAAAGCTGTCCCAGAACCAACTGGCAGAGATGGTGGGGGTATCCAGAAACACCATCAGCTCCATTGAGACGGGACAGTTTAACCCAACAGCAAAGCTGGCGCTGATATTATGTATTGCTCTTGATAAGAAATTCGAGGATTTGTTTTATTTTTGATAAAGGAGAAAAACCATGCCCCATATATTACTGCTTGAGGATGATGAGACCATTGCCTTCGGAATCCGGTGCGCAATGGAGAAGGAGGGAAGCACCACGGTCTGGTGCAGGACATTAAAGGAGGCAGAAGCCTGTCTGGACGGAAGAGTGGAGTTAGTGCTTCTGGACCTGAACCTGCCGGATGGCAGCGGATTTGCTTTCTGCAGTCAGGTTAAGGCCTTTGATGAAACCCTTCCTGTGATCTTCCTGACTGTGCGCGATGACGAGAAGGATATTGTGAAAGGGCTGGATATGGGAGCGGATGACTATATTGTGAAGCCGTTTCTGCTGTCTGTTCTCTTATCCAGAGTTCGGGCTGTCTTAAGAAGGAGCACCAGGGCAGCGGAGAAGGGAAAACTTACCTGTGGTGACATTTCCATGGATACGGAGAAGATGAAAGCTTATCTGGGGACAGAGGAAGTGGTTCTCACAGCCGGTGAGCTGCGCCTGCTGCGTGTGCTTATGGAAAATAAAAACCAGGCGATAACCAGGAACCGTCTGCTGGAACTTCTGTGGGATGCGGATGGAAATTTTGTCAATGACAATACCCTTACGGTCACCATGAAACGCCTTCGGGAGAAAATGAATAACCCAAAACAGATTCAGACCCTTCGGGGGATTGGCTATCGGATGGAGGAGACAGGGGAGAATGGATAGAAGAGAAAAAAAGAGAACCGTACCGGCAGTGCTGGCCGCGGCAGTCTGCCTGGGACTGCTTCTTGGAACGGTCTTCGCGGCGGTTTCCTCCGGTATGCAGAGAAAGACTGTGGAACAGATTATGTCCTGCACTATAAAGGAGGAGCCGGAGCTTGCCGGCAAAGTGACGGCTATATTAAAGGAAAGCAGTACCGCCTCCGTATCCCGGGAGGGCAGGGAGTGGCTGGACAGATACGGATACACGGCTGCTTATTACAGAAGAGGTCTGCTTCCGGTGTATCTGGGGATTTCTTGTCTGTGCTTTCTGGGGATCTTCGCAGTCTGGTTATGCTGGTATAAAAGGTCGGAGAAGGGGAAAGGGCAGCGTATTGAGGAGCTCACCGCATATCTGGAGGATGTAAACCAGGGCCGTGAGACCGTGTTGTCCCGCAGGGAAGATGAATTTTCCATACTGGAGGATGAGATATATAAGACTGTCCGGGAACTTCGCAGGACCAAGGAAGAGGCCTGTCAGGAGCGGCAGAACCTGGCGGATAATCTGGCGGATATTGCCCACCAGTTAAAGACACCCATTACCTCCATGTCCTTGATGGTACAGCTTCTGCAGCAGGAAGGGGAGATACAGGGGACAAAGGTGTATCTGGACCGGCTGGAGGATCAGATTTTTCGGATGGAGTATCTGGTTGCCAGCCTTCTCACCCTGTCCAGACTGGATGCGGGAACACTGGAACTGGAGCAGGAAAACCTGGATGCTGCGTCCGTCATCATTGAAGCCTGTGAGCCGCTGGAGCCGCAGATCAGAGCGCGGGAACAGACGCTCAGCATTCCACAGCAGATACAGGCCTGTTTTAAGGGGGACAGACACTGGACAGCCGAAGCTCTGTCCAATCTGATTAAGAACTGCAGTGAGCACGCAGAAGAGGGCGGGAGCATCACAATAAAATACCACCAGAACCCCCTCTATACGGAGATTCTGGTGGCAGATAACGGCCCGGGATTTGATGAGGAGGATATCCCCCATCTTTTCCAGCGGTTCTACCGGGGGAAAAACGCCGGCAGGGACAGCATCGGCATTGGCCTTGCGCTGTCAAAATCCCTGATCGAGCGCCAGAACGGAACTTTGCGGGCGGACAACGGGCAGGACGGAGGCGCCTGTTTTACCGTGCGGTTCTATACAGATTCCCGTTAGAACGTCTCATCCTTCAGCGCGTCGATGATATTTTCCTTCAGTAATTTTCTGCTGCCCAGAGCGTATGTGCCCAGCATGACAACCAGCAGCAGGACCGTGTAAGCAAGAATCTTTAAAAACGGCGCGTGCGCCAGATAGATGCTGACAGGAAGCCCGGATACGTTCAGGAAGAAGGCTACAAAGAGCACCTGCACGGGAAGGCTTACAAGAATCGGTGTCAGACCGAAAAGCAAAGCCTCCAGTGACAGGATACGGGACAGGGCCCGCGGGGAAAGCCCTACGGAGCGCAGGGTGGAAAGCTCCCTTCTGCGGCTTTTTAAGGTCCCGGATACCGTTGCCCACACATTGGACAGGCCAATGACAGCCATCAGGCCGGAAATGAAGAAGATAACAGCACTGTACATCTTATTGGCATCCCGGTCAAGTTTCTCTTCCTCCAGAATGTCGGAGATATAATAGTCACCGGAACCATAATACTTGTCACTGAACGCTTCCATATTCTTACGGATTCCCTCAATATGCTTTCTGCTGTCAGCGTAGAAAAGGCCAATGGCGTGATAGGAACCAAGCCGCCGTTTTTCCCTGCAGTTTTCAGCCAGGGCATCCATGGAGCTCATGGGCACAAACTGGATCAGGGTATATCCCGGAAATTCTACGCCGGGAAGGGGCGTTTTGTCTGTAATATGTCCGGCTTTTATACGGAAAGTGGATTCGCCCTCCTCCTCATCCAGGATCTTATCGGATAAGGTCAGGGTATCTCCCTCCTGAAGTTTCAGAAAATCTATGTCCTCTGTGTGGGAGGGCTTTCCGTTTATCTTGTCAGCAGTCCGGTTGTACACAATAGCACGTGGGTCCGCAGTGTCAAAATAAGGTGCCGGGTCAATGCCAAGCAGAGAGCAGTATGCACGGAAAGACGCATCATCCAGTCCCATAATGTAACTTTGGATCCGGTACTGCCCGTCTCTTTTGATGGGATAATATTTTCCTGCATCTGTTACAGCTTCCATGCCTCCTGCGCGCTTCAGTTCCTCGGACTCCATGTCTGCGGTCATCCACAGGGCGGATTTTAAGGAAGAATAAAAGACAGCGTCCTTTACATGGGGAAGCTTTTTTAAGTCATAGAGTATCTCCTGTTCCGGAGCCTGCCCGTTATCCAGGTAATATTCAATATGGGCTTTTGAAGCCTCATCCTTTTGGACGGCTGCGTCCGTTTGGGCGCTCCTTAAGGCATTCAGATGCCAGAAGCAGGCCAGCAGAAGAAAAGACAGAGTCAGGGAAATCGTGGCTGTCCGGTAGGATCTCTTCCGGGCGGAAAGTGCACTGGATGCCATCTCCCCCTCAATACCGAAGAACCGGGACAGAAGATGCCTGGAACGTGTCTTTTTTATATTTCCCATACCACCCTGCCGTATGGCTTCTATAGGCGTGAGGCGTGCGATCCGTTTGGCGGGTATTCCGGCTGAAAACCAGACCGTCAGGAAGGTGAGGAGCACAGCGGGCAGTATGCTCAAAAGCCCGTAGGAGAAAATTACCTTCATCCCCTCCTGGCGTGCGGAGTTGTTAATGGAGTTAATATACCGGATGAGCCGGCTGTCCAGAAACCATCCGGTAGCAAGGCCGGCCGGCAGAGGCAGAAGCATGAGGAGCAGGCCCTCCCAGATGACGGACCGCCGAATCTGACGGGGCGAGGCGCCGATGCTTGCCAGAACGCCCAACTGGGTGATCCGGGAATTGGCGGACAGGGAAAAGGCGTTGTGTATGATGAGGATAAAAAGGCCCACAACCAGTGCTGCCAGAAACAGATACATCAGGGGATAGGCCAGCATCTGCATGGTACTGTCAAAACTAAGCTGTCCTTTGGGAAACACAAAGTGCTGTGACAGATAGTCGGCATTGTATTTCAGGTTATAATTTCCGTATTCATCTGTTTCCCATCCGATCAGTTCCGCTATCTTGGGAAGGTCCCTGTAGGTGTCGTGTATGGAATGAAAGCGCAGATAGACTGTGACGGACTCCTCCGGTTTTATCTCTTCCTCCTCCATATAACCCATAGCATAATACATAGGGACCGTGGATGCTGTTGTGACATCCAGTATGCCCACGATCGTAAAGGTGCGTTCCCCTTTTTGGGAAAAACTCTCCCCGCTGCGAAGCGGCTCTGTGGCTTCCAGAACTGTACCGTCCTTTACCCGATCCCCGATGGGAAGCGTTATTCTATCCCCGACTTTGAGCTGGGGATTGTTCTCAAAATACTGTTTTGAGATGACAATCTCATCGGACGCTCTGGGAATGCGGCCTTCGGTCAGCTCATTTTTATCAGACATATGCTCCCAGTATGGGGCATTGGCACAGCGGAAGGACAGATATTCTCTTCTGGGGTCCTCGATCTTCGCCGTGATAAATTCGCCTTTTATCAACAGGGATTCCACCGTGGAGTAATCCCTGATCAGAGGCAGATCCCGGCCGAAGGTCTCCCCGAACAGTTCCCCGTGCCAGTCACCGGATTTGTACACGGTGAGGGTGATGGTGTCCTTCCACATGGTCTCCAAAAAGCCGCAGAGGGAGGCCAGGAAGGTGCTGGTCAGATAAAGGGCAATCATAATGGCACAGCTTGTGCGCTTGTTCTGACGGATAAAATCCAGGGTATATTCTCTCAGAATCTTCATGATGGGTTCACCTGGTCTTTGATTACCCTGCCGTCCTCCATGGTCAGGATTCGGTCAGCCTCCAGTGCCAGCTTTTCATCGTGTGTGATCAGAAGAACGGTCTGTCCGAACCTGCGGTGTGACAGCTTCAGAAGATCCATGGTTTCCCGGGAATTTTTCCGGTCTAAGTTGCCGGTGGGTTCATCTGCCAGCAAAATGGCAGGGCGGCAGATCAGGCTTCTGGCAATGGCAGCCCGCTGCTGCTGTCCCCCGGAGAGTTCCCCGGGAAGGTGTTCCAGCCGGTCGGTAAGACCCAGAGTCGTGACGATCTGGTCAAATCTTTCCCGGTCAGGCCTGCGTCCGTCCAGAAGAACAGGCAGAAGTATATTTTTCCGGATGGTGAGAGTGGGAATCAGATTATAAAACTGATAGATCAGACCGACTTTCCGGCGCCTGAAGGCGGCGAGTGCCTCCTCATTCAGGGTGGAAATGTCTGTGTCCTCAATACGGATCTCGCCTTCTGTAGGGCGGTCCACGCCTCCCAGAAGATGCAGAAGCGTGGATTTTCCGGAACCGGAAGCGCCTACAATGGCTACGAATTCTCCGCTTTCCACGGAGAGAGTGACATGATCCAGGGCAGTGACCGCGTTTGGCCCTGCGCCGTAAATTTTCGTAAGATTTTTACAAGATAGTATTTCCATAGTTGTGTATCCTCCTTATGGAAACACAGTATAGCAGGGGAAAATGACATTACAGTGACAATTTGTCATCAAGTCCGTTTTTAAACAGCGTCATCATCTCCCTGGTGAGACTGATTTCATATGCGTCATCAGGTATCTGGGAACGCTCGTGCCATTCTGCCAGGGCCAGCTCCTCCTCGTCCAGCCGGATGGTGTCGTCACCGTCTAGATCACAGAAGAAGCCGAAGAGCAGAGTATCACTGAAAGACCATGGCTGGCTTTTGTAAAAGCGGATATTTTTGACCTTTAAGCCTACCTCCTCCATGACTTCTCGTCTCACCGTGTCTTCTATAGGCTCTCCGATCTCCGCAAATCCGGCAATAAGGGCATAGTTGGTAAATTCACGTCCTGCGTATTTGGAGAGCAGCAGCTTATCCCCGTTTCTCACGGCAACAATGACCGCGGGGGAGAGCTTTGGATACTCCATAGTTTGGCAGTGGGGGCAGTACATCATACGTTCTTTTTTATCCGGCTTCATCTTACGGCCGCAGGATCCGCAGAAGCGGCGCCCTTTATACCATTTGTAGAGCTGGTGTCCGGTAATACCTGCAAAGATAAGATGACGGGGGCTTAAGGTGCGCAGGCTGTAGGTCTTTTCAAAGGCATAGTCCGGCATCTCCTCAAAGGGGAGCCGGGATATAAGGTAATATGCAGTCTCATCTATGGTGAAAAGATATGTCCACATGTCTCTGACAGCCGGATATACGGCTTCCGCCTCTGCATAAGTGGGGAATGTGATTTCTCCGTCTGTGACATTCATGAATATCCGATCTTTATCGTAACAGAGCAGCACACTGTCCTTTTGAGGATGGTGGGGCAGATATTCGTTGTGGTAAATATGCGGTGCAATATCCTGTATCATAATTCTTCTCCTGTCACTCTTTTATCATATATAAAAACGCCGAATCCCATTCCGGCCATGTGTCCTTCCATTAACCAGGAGCGGTAAGCTCTCTGGAGTCCTGTGTTACCAGGAAGCTTGTCAGCCGGTTTTTCGTAGTCCTCATAAAAGATTCTCCACAGATCCCCGTTGTTATACTCCTCTCTGAAAATGTCATAATCCTGCATAAATCCCAGAATATTGGAAGTCTTCGGAAGGAACAGCCTGTGTTCCGGAAAGAGCATCCAGGATTCGCACAGGAACACAATGGGCCTGTCCTTGAAGGAATCACGGAAGAAGTCTGCGGCCATGGCGTAGGACTTCATGTATTCCTCCCTTTTTAAGGGGCCGCAGGACGGGATGTGCACGTTGATGACAAGGTCACCGGGATGCAGGGATACGCCGTCTTTTTCGTAGGTTTCCCGAAAGGGCACCAGCTCATACTGGAAACGCCCAAGCGCAAAACGTCTGACCTCAAACCACCAGATCTGCCACTGCGCTACGCTGGTGCCCCATATGCCGAACATTTTTCTGCATTCCAGAAGCTTCCAGTGCAGGTCCATCATGGAGGCACGGAAGATTTCCGGCGCAATGCCGCGTTCTTCGTAGATTTTCCTGGTTTTGCGTGACAGGATAATATAGAAGAGCATGTGGAGGGTATATGTGTGGATGCCGCAGCGCGGGGAGACATCCTTTAATTCTTCCAGGATTTTTTCGTAGTCCATATGGATGTTTTCACTGTATGTCCGGTCAGCAGCAGTGAGTATATGGAGAACTTCTCTATTTTTAAAGACCTGCTCCAGAGACTGCGCAAGAGAGGCGGCAACTTCCCGGGGGTAATCCATCTCGCGGGCAAACAGGGACAGATTTTCCATCCATTCCTGTTTGAAGTCATTTTTTTCATAATTTTGCATACTTTTCCTTCTTTCACATAAACTATTATCAATATAAAATCAGACAAGCAGCACAGGAATCTGCTGCTGCTTGAAAAATTTGGTCACCATTTCATCCCACACCCGGTCCAGGGACTTGTCCATGGTAAAGGTTCTCAGGGATGTACCTGTTGTGCAGGTCACATGACTGCCGTCGTACTGCAGGTTCAGATACAGGCCGAAGACATCTGCCGGTGTCTGGGAAAGTCCGCTTCCCACAAGCAGTTTTTCCACATTCTGCCGGGAGAGCTGAAATACAATTTTAAAGTGCAGCGGGGTATGTTTTCCTTTCATGATGGAGAAGCAGAAGGGTTTTATTTCCTTCCACGTTGAGAAGGTGCGCTCTGTCCGGGCGAGCATTTCCGCCTGTTCTGAATCAAAGAACTCCTTGTGGAGGGAACCGTCAATATGGTAAGTGACAAAGGTGGTCACATTGGCCTCACACAGCCAGAAGGCATCGAAGTCGGTTCCGATAAGCAGACGGGACATAAAGTCTTTTACATCCTGTACCTGTAAAGCTATCATGATATTATTTCCTCTTCCTGTCATTAGTCTAATGAATAGTATATACGAAAAACGGGAAAAATCAAAGTACTTTCATGAAAAAAGCCCTTTTCAACAGCATGGTTTTGTGTTATCATAAAACATAGTATTAAAAACTACATATAAGAGGTTGCAAGATGAGATATAAAATAGTAATAGACAGCTGCGGAGAATTAATAGAACGTTGGAAAGAAGACCCGGCCATTGAACGGGCATCCCTGACCCTTACTGTCGACGAAGAAGATATTGTGGATGATGAGAGCTTTGATCAGGCATATTTCTTAAAAAGAGTGGCAGAATCACCGAACTGTCCCAAATCCTCATGTCCCTCCCCGGAGAGATATATGGAAGCCTATGACTGTGAGGCAGACCATGTGTATGCAGTGACGCTTTCCTCAGAACTGAGCGGCTCCTATAACAGTGCCGTACTCGGCAGAAATCTGCTTTTGGAGAGCAGTCCTGAGAAAAAGATCCATGTATTCAATTCCCGCTCAGCTTCTGTGGGCGAGACCCTGATCGCTCTGAAGATTGAAGAGTGTGAGAGTAAAAATATGGAATTTGAGGATATTGTCCGGGAGGTAGAGGCTTATATTGAGAGCCAGAACACCTATTTTGTGCTGGAGAGCCTTGAAACTCTGCGAAAGAACGGACGATTAAGTAATCTGAAGGCATTTGTGGCCACGGCCCTGAAGATCAAGCCTGTCATGGGAGCGACCCCGGAGGGCACGATCATACAGCTTGACCAAGCGAGAGGCATCAACAAGGCCCTTATGAAAATGGTGGATTATATTGTGGAGCGCTCAGAGAACAGTGCGGACAGAATACTGGGCATCTCACACTGCAACTGCTGGGAGCGGGCGGAGATCGTGAAGGACGCCATTGTAAAACGGATTCCGGTAAAGGATGTAGTTCTTTTAGATACCGCAGGCGTCAGCAGTATGTATGCCAATGACGGCGGAATCATTGTGGTGATTTAACCCCAAGGGGATAGGCGGAAACGGAAGGAGATGAGCCGTTTCCGCCTTTCTATTTGCTCTTTTTGCCGCAGCACCTGCGGACAGCGGAAAAAAACACCCGGTCAAAGAAAAATACATTTTGACCGGGCTGTCTTTTTATAGTAGGATAAGTATATATCATATTCAGCGGAGCTGAATATGTATGAGAAAAATGTGACAGAAGAAGGTAAACGTATTATGGGAGGACAACTGAAGAAATTATTCGCCCCTGTGGATATGACAGAGGGTAGACCGTGGGAGAAGATCGTGGCTTTTACTGTGCCGCTTGTTATCGGTAATATCGCGCAGCAGCTCTACAACACGGTGGACAGTATTATTGTGGGACGGTATGTGGGAGACAATGCCCTGGCAGCGGTGGGCAGTGCCGGACCGATCTTAAACCTGCTGCTTGTTTTATTTATCGGTATTTCCGTGGGAAGCAGTGTTATGGTTTCCCAGTATTTCGGGGCAAAGGAGAGGGAGGAACTCTCCGGCACCATAGGAAGCTGTATCACCCTGACCGCCATTGCCTCAGTCATTATCATGGCGCTGGCACCCTTTGTGATCATGCCTATGCTGGAGCTTCTGCATACGCCGGATACGATCATTGACTGGTGTAATTCCTATCTGAGAATTTTGTTCATCGGCATTGCAGGTGTGGCTTACTACAATATTCTGAGCGGAATCCTCAGGGGTCTGGGAGATTCCGTATCGGCCCTTATATATCTGCTTGTGGCGACGGTGCTGAATATTATCCTGGATCTGTGGTTTGTAGCCGGCCTGGGCCTGGGCGTGCCGGGGGTTGCCCTTGCCACAGCCATTGCGCAGGCAGTATCGGCAGTCCTCTGCATGTGGAAACTGACCCGCATGAAGGATGTCTTTGATTTCAGACTCCACTATCTGAAGATGAAAAAGAACCATGCCGTGAATATTATCCGTCTGGGACTTCCCTCCGGGCTTACCCAGGCTATTTTTTCCATGGCCATGGTCATTGTGCAGTCCCTTACCAACAGCTTCGGGGAAATGCTCATAGCAGCCAATGTGATCGTTATGCGTGTGGACGGCTTTGCCATGATGCCGAACTTTTCCTTCGGCACCACCATGACCACTTATGCGGGTCAGAATGTGGGGGCAAACAGCTACGACCGGGTGGAACAGGGAGCCAGACAGGGCACCATGATCGCGGCAGGCACATCCGCTGTGATCACGGTCCTCATCCTGCTGTTCGGCAGGAATCTGATGGGTATCTTTACCGGCACCTCTGAGCTTGTGGATCTGAGTATGCGCATGATGTGCATACTGGCAGTGGGATACATAGCCATGGCTGTGACCCAGAGTCTTTCCGGAGTCATGAGGGGAGCAGGTGATACCATGACGCCTATGTGGATCTCCATCATTACCACAGTCCTGATTCGTGTGCCTCTGGCTTACGGGATATCCTGGGCCACCAGAACACCGGAACTTCCCAACGGCCGCAGTGAGTGTATCTTTATCTCTCTCTTGGTATCCTGGGTACTGGGTGCCATTGTCACCTGGTTTTTCTACAGGAGAGGAAAGTGGAAAACAAAAGCGCTTGCAGCAGCAGAAAAGTAGGAATATAAAAGCCGGTTAAGCCGGCTTTTATGAAATAAAAAAGTGAAGAGGAGAATGATTATGGAATTTACGAAGGAAAAATCAAAAATCGCCTATTACAATGAAGAGGGGAAAATACTGGCAGAAGTCACATTTCCCGCTGTAAACAAAAACACGGTGAATATCAACCATACCTTTGTAGATGAATCTCTGCGCGGACAGGGGATTGCGGGAAAGCTTATGCAGGCAGCGGCACAGTATCTGGATGAGAGCGGAAAAAAAGTGCTTCCAACATGTTCTTATGCTGTGGACTGGTTTGCAAAACATCCGGAATATAGTCATCTTCTGCTTGACGGCAGTGAAGAATAAGAAGTCTGAAAAGGGGAAAGCAGCAAAATGATAAAACAGAATCTTCATGAAAACTGGGAAATGCATACCGCGGGGTGGGACGACTGGCAGCCGGCACAGGTACCCGGAACCGTATACACGGATCTTTTGAGAAACGGCAATATGGAGGATCCATTTTGGAAGGACAATGAGAATAAAGCTCTGGCACTGATGGAAAACGACTATGAATATGAGACCATATTCGCCTGTGGGACGGACCTTCTCTCCTGTGACAGCGTTTTGCTGCGCTTTGAGGGGCTGGATACCATTGCGGACATCTATGTGAATCATGAATATATAGGCAGAACAGACAATATGCACCGGACCTGGGAATTTTCCGTGCGGCATCTTCTCCATGAAAAGGGAAACTCCCTGCGGATACTTTTCCACTCACCGCTTGCGTACATCAGGGAAAAATTTGCGGAGGCGCCCACAAGAGGGTCTGAGGACGCCATGGACGGTTTTGTGCACATTCGGAAAGCGCACTGTATGTTCGGCTGGGACTGGGGTGCTCACTTGCCGGATGCAGGTATCTTCCGCCCGGTATCCCTTCTGGGGATACAGAAAGCCTGCCTTGACAGTGTGTATCTGCGCCAGGAGCACCGGGCAGGATATGTCAGACTGAAGCCTCAGGTGCATGTAAGGATCGTGAAGGACCGGGTGGCAGGAGACCCCGTGGAACTCCACGGACAGGATTCCTGCTGTTCCTACCGGATCACCATAGAGGACCCCGATAAGTCAAAACGTGTCTTTGACGGCTCCCCGGAGGAGATCGTTATTGAAGATCCCAGACTCTGGTGGCCCAACGGCCTTGGGGAACAGCCCTTGTATACCGTCAAGACAGAGCTTATGTGCGGGGATACGGCAGTGGATGAAAAGATACAGCGCATCGGTCTTCGCACAATGACCATGCATGTGGAGAAGGACGCATATGGGGAGAGCTTTGCCCATGAGGTTAACGGGGTACAGGTATTTGCCATGGGCGCTGACTATATCCCCGAGGATCACCTGCTGGGCAGGACTACCTCGGCAAAGACCAGAAAACTGCTTAAGGACTGCAGGGCAGCCAATTTCAACGCCGTTCGTGTGTGGGGTGGCGGGTATTATCCTGAGGACTGGTTCTACGATATCTGCGATGAACTGGGTCTTATGGTATGGCAGGACTTTATGTTCGCCTGTGCGGTCTATGATCTGACGCCTGCCTTTGAGGAGAATATGAGAAAAGAGCTGGCTGACAACATAAAACGTATCCGCCGTCACCCTTCCTTAGGTCTGTGGTGCGGCAACAATGAGATGGAGATGTTTGTAAAGGAGGGCAACTGGGTATCAAAGCACTCTGAGGTGAGGGATTATCTGCTCATGTATGAGAGAGTGATCCCGGAGGTGCTGAGGGAGTATGACCCTGTGACCTTTTACTGGCCGGCAAGCCCTTCCTCAGGCGGTTCCTTTGACGAACCAAATGACCCGAACAGAGGTGATGTGCATTACTGGGATGTGTGGCACGGAAACAAGCCTTTCTCGGATTACAGAAATTATTTCTTCCGCTATGCGTCAGAATTCGGATTCCAGTCTTTCCCCTGTCTGAGCACGGTCAAGACATTTACGGATGATCCGGATGACTTTAATATTTTTTCCTATGTGATGGAAAAGCACCAGAGAAATGCAGGTGCCAACGGAAAGATCATGAATTACATGCAGCAGACATTCCGCTATCCCTCCTCTTTTGAAACCGTGCTCTATGCTTCACAGCTTCTCCAGGCGGAGGCCATCCGCTACGGCGTGGAACATTTCAGGAGAAACAGGGGAAGATGCATGGGAGCCATCTACTGGCAGCTAAATGACTGCTGGCCTGTGGCTTCCTGGTCTTCCATTGACTACACCGGACGGTGGAAGGCGCTGCATTATTACGCAAAACGTTTCTTCGCGCCCATTATGGTGTCCTGCCAGGAGGAGGGCTGGCTTACACAGAAGCCGGATATGAACCGGGAGCATTTTGAGTTTGAAAAGTCTATCCGTCTGAATGTGACCAATGAGACCAGAAAAGAACAGCAGGTCCTGGTCAGATGGGCGGTGCGGAACCAGAAGGCGGAGATTTTTTCCTCCCATGAGGAACTTGTCTGCGTTCCGGCTATGTCCAGTGTCTGGCTGGATAAAGTGGAATTCCCGCATATCCAGATTTTTGACAGGTATGTAAGTTATGAGATTCTGCAGAACGGTGAAATTCTGTCCGAGGGGACCGTCATCTTCTCCCTTCCCAAGTATTTTGCCTATGCAGACCCCGGGCTTTCCTGCAGAGTGGAAGGGGATGAGATCGTCGTTCGGGCACAGGCTTATGCAAAGAGCGTGGAGATACAAAATAAAGCGGAAGACCTGCTCCTGTCAGATAATTACTTTGACATGAACGCAGGGGAGAAGCGTGTCAGGATCCTGAGCGGAGAACCAAAAGGCCTGCGCTTGAGAAGTGTATATGATATTCGGTAAATGGAGGACAAAGGATGGAGCTCTGGGATATATGCGACAGCAAAGGGATTCCTACAGGGAGAGTCATGGAAAAGGGAAAAGACCTGGGTGATGGTGAATATCACGTGGCGGTGGAGGCCTGGATCATGAACACAAAGGGAGAATTTCTGATCCAGAAGAGAAGCAGCAGATGTGTCCACTATCCCAATGTCTGGTCCCTGACTGCCGGCAGGATACAGGCCGGCGAGGACGCCAAAGAAGGGTGTATCAGAGAAGTGCAGGAGGAGATAGGGCTTGCCCTGGAGAGGGAAGAACTGATTCATCTGGCACATATTAACCGGGAAGACGGAAGTCATATGATCTGGGAGGTTTTCCTTGTCCGCCGGGATATCCCTGTCTCAAAGCTTATCCTGGACCCGGAGGAAGTGGCAGAAGTCAGGTGGGTGACCGGGGAGGAGCTGGAGCGCATGATACGGACAGAGGAGATTTTTACCTACCCGGAGATTCTGGACTTCCTTCACCTGATCACCGAAAAGTACCTGTAAGAAACGAAGAGAGGACAGGAATCATGTGGAACAAAAGATTTTTAGACCAGATGACAGAATTTATTTTTGTGGAACAGGAGCCAAAGCCGGCGGATATTATCTTTGTCCCCGGCAGCGGATTTCCCCAAGAGCGCGGAGAAGGCAGCCAGTCTCTACAGAGAAGGATTTTCTGAGCTTGTGCTGCCGTCTGGAAAATACAGTATACTGCGCGGCAGATTCGGAGGTGTTCAGGCAAAGGAAGAGGAATACAGGGGAACGTACAGGACAGAGTGGGAATTTTTAAAGGCTGTCCTTGTAAAGCATGGTGTGAAGGAATGCCACATATGGAGGGAGGAAAAGGCCACCTACACATATGAGAACGCCATCCGTTCCAGGGAGGTGACAGACGCGGCAGGACTGCAGGTGAAGCGGGGAATCATCTGCTGTAAACCGGCACATGCCAGGCGGGCGCTTCTGTATTACCAGCTTCTGTATCCGGAAGCGGAACTTCTGGTCTGCCCTGCAGATGATTGTGAGATCACCAGGGACAATTGGTATCTGAGTGAAAAAGGCTGTGATACCGTTCTCGGTGAGATCGCCCGCTGCGGGGAGCAGTTCCATGAGATCATGAAAGATATGAGAGAAAACCAAAAGAAGCCGGACGCGTAATGCGTAACGGCTTCTTTTGGTTTAAAACGTGCCGGAAAGTTCATTCCGGCACGCTTTGGAGGATTTTATTTCTTTTCTTCTATCTCTTCTATAACATCCTGTTTGTCAGGGGTTATTTCTTCCGGTACGGTATAATCGTCAGGATTTCCCTGCTCTTCCTCCTCCTGAGGCTCATACTTTGCAAAGACCTTGCGGAATATGTAGGAGTTGCAGAAGGCGATAAAGGAAAGTCCGATCAGGAACCAGAACAGGCTTCCGTAAACCAGTGTGGTGGAGTTGAACATGGTGATGAACACGATTCCCACCGGAATACAGACAACCAGAACCGTATGGGGCAGGTTCAGAATACTGATCAGCAGCGCGTTCTTGAGCGTGTTTTTTACGTTGTTCTCAAATCTTGCCACATAGGGGAAAACGTAGGTCATCAGCAGCAGGTAGAAAGTTATCACAACGCCTACCAGGATGCGGAATATGTTCTTCATATTGTCGGGCAGAAACTGTGTTGCCTTGTAATCTGCGAAGATCAGCAGGCCAAGTACCGCCAGAAGCAGCCAGATAATCGTGGATATTTTGAAGTTCTCCTTGAAAGCCTTTAAGAAGCCTTTGAAGATATAAGATTCTTCCCCCCTTACCATTTTCAGGGTAACAGAGTACAGCGCAGTGACAGATGCTCCTATGGTTACAATAGGAATGCAGCATATCAGGCACATAAAATTTAAGATCATCAGGTCACATACGCGGGACAGAAACCGCATAACCGGGCTGTCCATGTTAAAAAAACCGCTCATAATTCTTTGTTGTCCTTTCCATTTGTTGTTCTTATGGCAGATGTCCGGGATTTCCTCCCGCTGCCGGTCATTCTTCTTCGGGCTGTTCCTGTATCTCAGGCAGGAAAATGTGTACAGCCTCGATTCTGTTTTTTTCTACCTTGTCCACAACCAGGCGCACATGGTCCGGGGTTGTGATACTTTCCCCGGGCTCCGGGAAGCGGTCAAGCTGTTCGATGATATACCCGCCGATGGAATCATAGTCCTCAGATTCGATCTGCACGGGAAGCACTTCATTTAAATCATCCAGTCTCGCGGCCCCAAGTGCCACGTATTCCCTTCCGGGAATGATCTCCGTTAAGTCATCCTCCTCGGTGTCATCGTATTCATCGTGGATATCCCCCACAATCTCCTCCAACAGGTCCTCCAGGGTGATGATTCCGGCAGTGGCGCCGTACTCGTCCAGAACGACAGCGAAAGAAACGCTCTCTTCCTTCATTTCCACCAGCAGTTCAGAGGTCTTCTTGTACTCAAAAGTAAAGTAAGGCTCCCGCATGATCTCTTTTAAAGAGAAATTATCCCTGGACCCCATAAGCAGCAGGTCTTTGACATTGACGATGCCTACCACATTGTCGGTGGTATCTTCGTAGACCGGGAACCGTGTATGCTTTTCCTCCCGGAACATGGAAATCAGGTCATCATAGGAACTTCCGATATCCGCGAAAGCCACATCAATGCGGGGAACCATAACATCCTTGGCCTGGGAATCCCCAAAGTCGAACACATTATATATCATCTGGCGTTCCTCGCTCTCAATGACGCCCTCCTCGTGGCTGACATTGACGATGGTACGCAGCTCGTGCTCTGTGATCCGGTTGCCCTTTCCGCTTTGGTCCACGCGCAGCAGAGACAGCACGCCGTCGGAAAGCTTATTTACAATATAGATGACCGGTGTGAGAAGCACCATCAGTCCGTGGATGGGGCCGGCGTAGGAAAGTGCAAGCCGTTCCGCGTTGAGGGTTGCCATGGTCTTCGGCGTGATCTCACCGAAGATCAGGATCAGCAGTGTCAGTACACCGGTGCATATACCCACTGCGGCATTGCCGAACATGCGGATAGCCATGGATGTGGCAAGGGAAGAAGCCCCGATATTGACCAGGTTGTTGCCGATCAGAATCGTGCTGAGCATCTTTCCGGAATTGCCTGTTACCTTCAGAAGGGTTTTTGCCTTCTTATTTCCCTGTTCGGCCAGGGTCTGGATACGAATTTTGTTTGCGGTTGTCATAGAAGTTTCTGCGGATGAAAAGAATGCCGAGAGGCATATAAGTACAATCAAGACGAGAAACTGTATGGCGTCACTGGAATCCAATTAAATTTCAACTCCTTTGTAATATAAAATTATATTAAGAAATGATACATGATTTTGGGAAGGATTGCAAGTATCGCAGAAAAAATAAAAAAATTGAATTTTAGGGGTGTCGAAACAAACAGAAATATGCTATAATGTCTCCGATAGAGGCATGATGATTATGCCTAAAGAAAGAGTACCGAAATTGTCTAATTTGCACAATGTGCAGAAACACAATTTTTACATATAAAAGATACATAGCAGACCACGACGAGATAGATTTTAAAAAGGGGCAGATTATGAAGAAAAATTACAGCGGAAATAACAGCAGATCATATAAGAACAGAATCCTGAAGACAACTCTCGGCATTACACTGGCAGCCATGCTGGTGGTACAGGGAGCGGGCACCGGCATGCACATGGGATTATCCCAGGTGGCAGCAGCGGAGCAGACGGACAATGCGGCAAAGCTAAAAACTGTCTATGTAAGCGGCAGCGGTAAGAAGAGCGGGGACGGCACCTCCAAGGATACGGCGGTTTCCAGCTTTGAGAAAGCCAAATCCCTGGCAGCCGACAGCGCGACCATCCTGGTATGCGGAACCATCACCATTTCCGGTGAGACAAAGCTCACCATGCCCTCCGGGATCACAGTCAAGCGTGCGGACGGTTTCAGCGGACCGATCATAAAGGTGGAGGGAAGCGGTAAGCTTACCTTGTCTTACGGTTGGCTGAGCGCCTCCGATGTGGATACCAAGAGCGCCAATCTGGGCGCCGATGCCTTTGTAGTGGGTGAAAAGGCAAAAGAGGAGAACAAAGAAAATCAGGAACAAAAAAAAGAGGATAACACCTCAGAGGATAACAGCGCAGATAAAGATGCGGTAAAAGAGGATACAAAAGAAGAGTCTAAAGAAGAGGCAAAAGAGGAACAAAAGGAAGAACCCAAGGAAGAACCCAAGGAGGAGGCACCGGTTAAAAAGCAGGAAGCACCTGCGGTGACGGTACCGGACAGCATGACCATGAAGGAGCCGGCCACACTGGAGTCCATGTTCATGGGAGACGGTTTCAACGGTGACGGTACCTTCCGTTTCGCGGAGCCTGAGAAAGTGCCGGATACCTATGAGAGCACCCATCAGATCATCTTTACGCCCAATGACACGGAGACATATGACTATTCCGGAGTCCCGGGCTGGAGCGCGGAGGGGCAGCAGGTGGTTCGAAGTGTGACCGTATATGTGGAGTCTCTGAAAGCGCCGGAGTCTTCTGCGGAAGAAAAAGAGGAGCCGAAGAAGGAAGAGGCCGAAACAGAGGAACCCAAGCAGGATACGGACAGCGGCAAGACTGACCAGGCTGAGAAGCCTGCAGATGACAAGGATACGGATGCCGATAAGAAAGACACAGACAAGACGGAAAAGCCCGTAGAAGATAAAAAGGATGCAAAGGACAAGAAAGAGGACGCATCCAAGAAGGAAGAGACCAAAAAAGAAGAGTCAGCCAAAAAGGATGACGCATCCAAAAAAGAAGAATCCTCCAAAAAGGAAAACACAGATAAAAAAGAGAATATATCATCGAAAAAGGAGTCTTCCGAAAAGGCAGAAAAAGAACCGGTGGGCAGCCTTTGGGACAAGGCCACAGATGTGAAAGTATCCGGTGATTTTATTCCCTCTTATGTAGAAGTCAGGGTATCCCTGAATACAGATGTGGACAGTCTGCCGGCAGCGGATATTGAGCAGATTCTCCAGGCATATGAGATTGAACTCTGGGATCTGAAAGCAGATAAAGAGTACAAGATTCCGGATGGCAAAAAGGTGACGGTATCCATTCCGGTGCCAAAGGACGCAGATCTCTACAAAAAGCTGGTGATCGGACATTATATGGAAGAGACCGGCAGTTATGAATATTTCACACTGGGAAGCAATATGAATGTTTCAGGCGGATACCTGGTATTTGAAACCGGCTCCCTGAGTCCTTTCAATGTAGGCGGCAGCCAGCTTGTGGGAATCGGAACACAGAGCCCCAACCATAAGCCTACAGTACCGTCAGCCGGCACAACAGGGAACGGCGGCAGTTCTTCCATCAACAAGAACGGCGGAAACAATGGTTCCTCCACAGTGAAAAAGCCAACCAACACCTCCATTAAGAAAAACAACGGAGCAGTGGTGGTAAACCCCAGAACAGGCGATGAGTCACCGATTCTTACCTATGTGCTGGTGGCAGCTGCGGCAGTCATTGTTGTGGTGGTCCTTTTAGTCTTGGGTAAAAGAAAAAAGAAATGATTACATAGTAATACATCAGAATGCCCTCCCATATATATACATATGGGAGGGTTTCTTTATGGAGCAGACAGTTGCAAAACAATCAAAACCTCTACTGATGATGAAGGCGCTGCTGGCAGCTTACCTGGCAACCGGCCTTATGCTGCTTCTTCTGGCGCTTCTTCTGTACAAGATGGGACTGGGAGAAAACCAGGTGAACCTGGGTATCCTGATTATTTACATAGTGTCCTGTTTTCTGGGAGGCTTCTATCTTGGAAAAAAAGTAGGAAACCAGAGATACCTGTGGGGAATGGCGCTGGGGATTGGCTATGCAGTGCTTCTGACCGCAGTCACATTTTTGACGGAGCATCAGATATCCGCTGATTTTAAGGAGATGGCAGTCACCTATTTTCTCTGTTTTCTGGGAGGCGCCCTGGGCGGTATGTTGTCGTGAGAGTTCCGCTTGCAGGAACCGGGATAGGTTCACTTGAATTACGAAAGAAATACTTGCCTTGCCGGTTATAGATATGCTATAATAGCCACAAGCGTGCAGACGCATAGAATTACATTTAAGCACAGGGAGGAATATGTCATGGAACATATCAAAACATTAAATACAAAAAACTTACAGAATACAGTAAAAAAAGGCGGTTGCGGTGAGTGCCAGACATCCTGCCAGTCAGCCTGTAAAACATCCTGCACAGTAGGAAATCAGAGCTGCGAGAATAAATAACAGGAACTGCGCTTCACGAACTTCCTGTTATCAAGAATAATTTGCTGTCATAGGAAGACATCAGAAGCAGCGGTATAAAAGCCGCTGCTTATTCATTGTACGGCATACTAAGAGAAGAAAGGAAAAATACTGTGATTCATCGTTATAAAAATAATGGATACAACATTGTACTCGATGTAAACAGCGGTTCCGTGCATGTGGTGGATGAGATTGTCTACGACATGGTCGGTCTGCTGGATGAGGGAAAAAGTGAGGAGGAGATACTCACTGCCCTGAAAGACAGGTATCAGGAGGAAGATATTAAAACTGCTCTTGAGGAATGCGCGGTGCTCAAAAAAGAGCAGATGCTGTTTACAGAGGATGTGTACGAAAAAGCAATCGACAGTTTTAAGGACAGGCCCACAGTGGTGAAGGCTCTCTGCCTGCATATTGCCCACGACTGCAACCTGGCCTGCCGTTACTGTTTTGCGGAGGAAGGGGAGTATCATGGACGCAGGGCCATGATGTCCTATGAAGTGGGAAAACAGGCGCTGGATTTTCTGATCGCCAATTCCGGCAACAGGAAGAACCTGGAGGTGGATTTCTTCGGCGGGGAGCCGCTTATGAACTGGAAGGTGGTCAAAGACCTTGTGGCCTACGGCCGTTCCCAGGAAAAGATCCACAACAAGCATTTTCGCTTTACACTCACAACAAACGGCGTCCTGCTCAATGATGAGATTATGGAATTTGCCAACAAAGAGATGGACAACGTAGTGCTCAGTATTGACGGCCGCAGGGAAGTCCATGATTTTATGCGTCCCTTCCGAAAAGGAGCGGGCAGCTATGACCTGGTGGTACCGAAATTCCAGAAATTTGCCGACAGCAGAGGGCAGAAGAAATATTATGCCAGAGGTACCTTTACCCGTCATAACCTGGATTTTTCCAAAGATGTGCTCCATCTGGCGGACCTGGGATTTGAACAGATTTCCGTGGAGCCTGTGGTGGCGGATGAAAAAGAAGAATATGCGCTTCAGTGGGAGGATGTCCCGAAAATCTGTGAGGAGTATGACAAGCTGGCAAAAGAGATCATCAAGAGGGAAAAAGAGGGAAGAGGCTTTAACTTTTTCCACTTTATGATAGACCTGACGGGAGGTCCCTGTGTGTATAAGCGGCTTTCCGGCTGCGGTTCCGGAACCGAATATCTGGCTGTGACACCATGGGGTGACCTGTATCCCTGCCATCAGTTTGTCGGTGAGGAAAAATTCCTCATGGGCAATGTGTGGGACGGTGTACAGAAACCGGAGATCCGCGATGCGTTCAAAGAGTGTAATGTATATGCAAAGGAAAAATGCCGGGAGTGCTTCGCCAGATTTTACTGCAGCGGCGGATGTGCGGCAAATTCCTATAATTTCCACGGCTCCATCAACGATGTCTATGACCTTGGCTGTGAACTGCAGCGCAAGAGAGTGGAATGTGCCATTATGATAAAAGCCGCTTTGGCAGAACAATAGCATACATCATGACACACATAAAGACTAAAAGTAAAGAAGGGAAAGAACAATGAAGAAAAGCAGAGGTATTCTCGTACTTGTGCTGACGGTTCTGATTACCGGTTTCCTGGTATTCACCTCCGCAGTCGGACTGGGTCCCACCGGAACAGGTGCCGCAAAACACATTAAGACCGGCCTTGATCTGGCAGGCGGTGTCAGCATTACATACGAGGCGTCAAAGAAAAACCCCACAGACGATGAGATGGCGGACACCATCTACAAATTACAAAAACGAGTGGAGCAGTACAGCTCCGAGGCCCAGGTTTACAAAGAGGGTACAAACAGGATCAACGTGGAAATCCCGGGTGTTACGGATGCCAACCAGATTCTGGAAGAGCTGGGAAAACCGGGCTCCCTGTATTTTATTGCCCACAAGGGTTCTGACGGTTCTGAGAACTACACCTTTAACGGCACAGAGTATGTTCTGAACAAGACTATTGAGGAACTGCAGAAGGATGGTTCCATTGTCCTGACAGGTACAGAGGTTAAGACAGCAAAAGCTGCCATCATTGAAAACGATTTAAAGAACAAAGAAAATGTGGTGGACCTGACTCTGACAGAGGAGGGAACCACAAAATTCGCGGAGGCCACAAAAGCTGCCTTTGAGGACAGCCATGACAGCATTGGTATCTACTATGACGGCAAATTCGTCAGTGTACCCAATGTAAACGCGGAGATCAAAGACGGCAATGCCCAGATTTCCGGTATGAAGGATTCTGCTGAGGCTGAAAACCTGGCTTCCACCATCCGTATCGGTGGTCTGAAGCTGGAGCTGAGCGAGCTTCGTTCCAACGTGGTTGCCGCACAGTTAGGTGAGGAAGCCATTGCCAGCAGTGTGAAGGCTGCAGGGATCGGACTTGCACTTGTTATCCTGTTCATGATCTTCGTATACAGGATTCCCGGTCTTGTATCCGGCATTGCGCTGATTATCTACACATGCCTGGATCTCATATGCCTGAACGCGTTTGACCTGACACTGACTCTGCCGGGTATTGCAGGTATTATCCTGTCCATCGGTATGGCGGTGGATGCAAACGTCATCATATACGCCCGTATCCAGGAGGAGATCGCCCTTGGAAGAAACGTGCGGACTGCCATCCAGAACGGATTTCAGAAAGCGTTCTCTGCGATCTTTGACGGCAATATCACTACGCTGATCGCGGCGTTTGTGCTGAACTGGCTTGGCTCCGGTACAGTAAAAGGTTTTGCACAGACACTGGCACTCGGTATTGTTCTGTCCATGTTCACCGCGCTGGTAGTTTCCCGTTTCATTGCCTATGCCATGTTCGCTGTGGGAATCCGCGACGAAAAGTTCTACGGCAGAAAGAAAGAGAGACAGCCGGTCCGCTTTTTACAGAAGAGAAAAATCTTCTTTGCGGTTTCTATCATTCTGGTTCTCTGCGCTCCCATTGCCATGGGCGTGTTCAAAGCCAGCACAGGGGATGCGCTGAAATACAGCCTGGAGTTCAAAGGCGGTACATCCACCAATGTGACATTTCATGACAATATGGACATCAAAGAGATTGACGCAAAGGTAGTTCCCATTGTGGAAGAGGTTACCGGTGACAACAATGTGCAGGCCACAAAGGTGGTGGGCACCAACCAGGTTATCATCAAGACCATCACACTGGATGTTAAGACAAGAGAAGCTCTTAATAAGGCCCTGGTGGACGAGTTTGATGTGGAAGAAGATCTGATCGCAACCGAGAGCATTTCCTCCACTGTCAGCAATGAGATGCGTGCTGACGCGGTGAAGGCAGTGGTGATCGCCACGATCCTTATGCTGCTGTACATCTGGCTGCGTTTCAAGGATATCCGGTTCGCCAGCAGTGCGGTTGTAGCTCTGCTTCACGATGTGCTGGTAGTTCTGGCTTTCTATGCAGTGGCCAGAGTATCTGTGGGCAACACCTTTATCGCATGTATGCTGACCATTGTGGGTTACTCCATCAATGCCACGATCGTTATCTTTGACCGTATCCGTGAGAACATGGCAGTGTCCAGAAAGAAAGCGGATCTGGAGGAACTGGTCAACAACAGTATCACACAGACTCTGACAAGAAGTATCTATACTTCACTGACAACCTTTATCATGGTGTTCCTGCTGTTCGTGCTGGGTGTTTCCTCTGTAAGAGAGTTTGCCCTGCCGCTGATGGTCGGTATTGTGTGCGGCGGATATTCCTCCGTGTGCATCACAGGCGCTCTGTGGTATGTCATGAAGACAAAAATCAAAAAGAAAATGGCTTAAAATGGGGAAGGGGTGCTGCAGCGGCAGCGCTCCTTTCTTTTAAAATAGAAGAAGACGGAGAGTACAGCAGATGGAAAAATGGGTGATTTCCGCCAAGAAAGCGGATTTTTATGAGATAAGCCGGAAGTTCGGCGTGGACCCGGTCATAGCAAGACTGATACGGAACAGGGAACAGATAACAGATGAGGAGATCGACAGATATCTGCATGGAAAGCTTACGGGCCTTCACTCCTGGAAGCTGTTAAAGGGAATGGACACAGCTCTTGACATTCTGATACATAAGATCAGGGAAGGAAAAAAGATCAGGATCATCGGGGATTACGATATTGACGGCATCTGTTCCACCTATATTCTGCTCATTGGCCTTCGCCGCGCAGGGGCCTGTGTGGATGTGGATATTCCGGACAGGATGAAAGACGGATACGGCATCAGCAAAGAACTGATCGACCTGGCTTTGGCGGCAAATACAGACACCATTGTGACCTGCGACAACGGCATCAGCGCCCTGGAGCAGATCGCTTACGCCAAAAGCCTCGGCATGACCGTGGTGGTGACAGACCATCATGAGATTCCCTATGAGGAGCAGGAGGACGGCAGTGTGAGGACCTTTGTCCCGGACGCGGATGCCATTGTAAATCCAAAACAGCAGGACTGCCCTTATCCTTACAAGGGGATCTGCGGGGCCATGGTAGCCTACAAGGTCATCTGCGGCCTTTATGAGCGGATGGAAATTCCTGCTTCAGAGACGGAGGAACTCATTGAATTTGCAGCCATCGCCACCGTGGGGGATGTGATGGACCTGCAGGATGAGAACAGGATCATGGTAAAAGAAGGGCTGAAAAGAATCATGCACACGCAGAATCTGGGATTAAAAGCTTTGATTCATGTCAATAATCTGGATGACAGGCCTCTTACCGCTTACCATATCGGCTTTGTTATCGGTCCCTGTATGAATGCCAGCGGGCGCCTGAGCACAGCCAAAAGAGCGCTGAACCTGCTTCTGTGCCGTGACCGGGAGGAAGCGGCAGCTCTGGCGGCGGATTTGAAAGCACTCAACGACAGCAGAAAGGATATGACAGCAAAAGGTGTGGAGGAAGCGGCAGAGATGGTGGAGAACACATCTCTTCATGAGGACAGGGTACTTGTCATCTACCTTCCCAAGTGTCATGAGAGTCTGGCAGGCATTATCGCCGGCCGTATCCGGGAGCGATACAGCAAACCGGTATTTGTCCTTACAAAAGCGGAGGAGGGGGTCAAGGGCTCCGGCCGCTCCATAGAGACCTACCACATGTTCAGGGAACTTACAAAATGCAGGGAGCTGCTGTCAAAGTTCGGCGGACATCCCATGGCAGCGGGGCTTTCCCTTCCTGAGGAAAATGTGGAGCCTTTCCGGCAGATGCTCAATGAAAATTGTACTCTTACAGAGGAGGACATGGCACAGAAGGTGCTGATTGACGTGCCCATGCCCATTTCTTATGTGAACATGCCTCTGATACGCCAGCTTTCCCTGCTGGAGCCGTTCGGCAAGGGAAACACCAAGCCTCTGTTTGCACAGAAAAACGTCCGCATTGAGAACTGCCGCGTCTTCGGAAAGAACAGGAATGTGGTGAAGATGAAGCTCTTTGACGAGAACGGATGTGAGGCACAGGGCGTGTGGTTCGGAGAGGGGGATGCCTTTGTGGAGCGGATAAAAGAGAAGCCCAGATGGTCTGTTGCATACTATCCATCCATAAATGCCTATAATGGCAGGGAAAGTATTGAAATTATCGTTCAAAATTACATTTGATTATGTTAAAAAAAGATGATATACTAAAGACTACACCCAAAATCTGAGTATAGTTGACATATAGTGAGATAATTTGATGAAACTAAAGGCAGGAGAGAGTTATGAAGAAGATTGAGGAATATGTGCGCAGTATCCCGGATTTTCCTGAGCCGGGAATCATTTTCAGAGATGTGACCAGCATATTGCAGGATGCGGATGGATTTGCACTGGCGGTGGATTCCATGCAGGCCCTTTTGGACGGCGTGGAGGTGGATGTGATTGCCGGCGCGGAGTCCAGGGGCTTTATATTCGGGGCACCTATTGCCTACAATTTACATAAGCCCTTTGTACTGATACGAAAGAAGGGGAAACTGCCCTGCGAGACCATTGAGAGCAGTTATGAGCTGGAATACGGAAGTGCAACCATAGAGATGCATAAGGATTCCATCACACCGGGACAGAACGTGGTGCTGGTGGATGATCTGATTGCCACAGGCGGTACCATTGAAGCGACAGCCAGAATGGTGGAGGAGCTTGGAGGGAAAGTGGTGAAGATCATAACCCTCATGGAACTGGCCGGACTCAATGGCAGAGAGCGTTTAAAAGATTACGATGTGGCTTCCGTTATATGTTATGAAGGTAAATAGAAATCAGGTGATGGCAGATGGAGAAAAGTAAAGAGGCAACACTTCTGGATGATGAATTAGCGAAAATTAAAAAGGCAGATGCAAGTGTGAAGACAATGGAAGATTTTACAAGCCCTTCTGTTTTGTATGAAGAGCTTATTTCCAGTGTGCAGAAGTACCATCCCTCCACCGATATATCTATGATTGAGAAGGCTTACCGGATTGCAAGAGATGCCCATGAAGGGCAGGTGCGCAAGTCCGGCGAGCCTTATATCATTCATCCCCTCTGTGTGGGGATCATCCTGGCGGATTTGGAGCTTGATAAGGAGACGATCGTGGCCGGCCTGCTCCATGATGTGGTGGAAGATACGGTCATGACCACGGAGGAGATCACCCAGGAGTTCGGCGCAGAGGTGGCCCTTTTGGTGGACGGCGTCACCAAGCTGGGCCAGTTGAACTACTCCGCCGACAAGGTGGAGGTCCAGGCAGAGAACTTAAGAAAAATGTTCCTTGCCATGGCGAAAGATATCCGAGTCATCCTGATAAAGCTGGCCGACAGGCTGCACAATATGAGGACACTGAAATACATGCCTCCCCACAAGCAGAAGGAGAAGGCAAGGGAGACCATGGACATCTATGCTCCCATAGCCCAGAGACTCGGTATTTCCAAGGTGAAGATCGAGCTGGACGATCTGTCCTTAAAATATCTGGAGCCGGAAGTCTACTACGACCTGGTGGAAAAGATCAACCTGCGCAGAAGTGAGCGGGAAGCCTTTGTAAGCGAAATCGTGAACGGCGTCCGGGATCAGATCGAGAATGCAGGCATTCACGCCCAGATTGACGGGCGTGTAAAGCATTTTTTCAGTATATATAAGAAGATGGTCAACCAGGATAAGACCTTGGACCAGATTTATGATTTATTTGCGGTCCGCATCATTGTGGATACGGTGAAGGACTGCTACGCATCTCTGGGAATCATCCATGAGATGTACAAGCCAATTCCTGGCCGGTTTAAGGACTACATTGCTATGCCAAAGCCCAATATGTACCAGTCACTGCACACCACATTGATCGGACCAAACGGACAGCCTTTTGAGATCCAGATCCGTACCTTTGAGATGCACCGCACCGCGGAATACGGTATTGCGGCCCACTGGAAATACAAGGAGGCATCAAACAGCAGCAAGGCAAATGTGACCCAGCAGGAAGAGGAGAAGATGAGCTGGCTGCGCCAGATCCTGGAGTGGCAGCGGGATATGTCCGACAACAAGGAATTTTTAAGCCTCTTAAAAAGCGATCTGGACCTGTTTTCCGAGAGTGTGTACTGCTTTACTCCGGCAGGAGATGTGAAGACACTGCCGAACGGCTCCACTCCCATTGACTTTGCCTATAATGTACATAGTGCGGTGGGCAACAAGATGGTGGGTGCCAGAGTGAACGGAAAGCTGGTTCCCATTGACTATGTGATCAAGAACGGAGACCGGATCGAGATCATCACCTCTCAGAACTCCAAAGGACCAAGCCGCGACTGGCTCAAGGTGGTGAAGAGCACCCAGGCCAAGAACAAGATCAACCAGTGGTTCAAACAGGAGTTAAAAGAGGACAACATTTTAAAGGGCAAGGATATGCTCACCCAATATGCCAAGCTAAAAGGCATCGGACTGGGAAATCTGACAAAGCCCAAATACCTGGAATCCGTTATGAAAAAATACGGTTTCCGTGACTGGGATTCCGTACTGGCGGCTGTAGGACACGGCGGTCTGAAGGAAGGCCAGGTCATCAACAAGCTCCTGGAGATTTACACGAAGGACCACAAGAGCGAACTGACAGACGAGAAGGTGCTGGAAGCCGCGGAGGAGAGTAAAGATAAACTGCACATCCGCAAAAGCAAGAGCGGCATTGTGGTGAAGGGGATCCATGATGTCTCCGTCCGGTTTTCCAGATGCTGCAACCCTATTCCCGGCGACGAGATCGTAGGCTATGTGACAAGGGGACGCGGCGTTACCATCCACCGCACAGACTGTATCAATATCATCAATATGTCCCTGGAGGACAGGGAGCGCCTGATCGATGCTGAATGGCAGGCAGAGAGCGTAGGCGACGGGGAGCAGTACACGGCGGAGATCAATGTGTATGCCAATAACCGCACCGGTCTTCTGGTTGACATTTCCAAGATCTTTACAGAGAGGAAAATTGATATCACGTCCATGAATACCAGAACCAGCAAGCAGGGACGTGCCACCATTAACATTGCCTTTGACATTAAGAGCAAGGAAGAACTGGGCAGCCTGGTGGAAAAAATCAGACAGGTAGAGAGCGTCCTGGATATCGGGCGTACTACCGGCTAAGGAGTCGAGATATGAAGAATCTGAACCTGAGAGGAATTGTGGTTGGTCCGGTCATGACCAACTGCTATTTCCTGAAAAATACACAGAGCGGGGAGATCCTTGTGGTTGACCCCGCAGCTGAGGCGGAGCGTATCTGCCGTACGATTGACCGGATCGGGGGAAAACCGGCAGGGATACTCCTGACCCACGGACACTATGACCATATTATGGCAGTAAGTGAGCTGCAGAAAAAGTGGCAGGTGCCTGTCTATGCGGCGAGAGCGGAGGAAGAAATGCTCACAGACCCCCGGTTAAATCTGTCCGCATCCTGGGAGGGCACCAATTGCACTGTGAAGGCGGACTGCTTTCTGGAGGATGGGGATGTTTTTGAACTTGCGGGTTTTCAGATAAAAATGTACCTGACTCCCGGACACACGGAGGGGTCCTGCTGTTATTATATCGAAGACGAAGGTGTGCTCATGAGCGGGGACACCATTTTCTGTGAAAACTGCGGCAGATGTGATCTGCCCGGCGGCAATTTTGCGAAGATGCAGGAGAGTTTGAATAAGATCATCAACCATTTACCTGAGGATGTGAAGATTTACCCCGGACACGGGGAGGAGACCAGCATCCATCATGAGCGATCATATAATCCCTATCTATAAAATACGAAAGAAAGAGGCAACTGTTCAGGAAAGAGGAACCTATATGATTGGCATTTCATTTAATAAAAGAGATTTTGAATATGATGCCTATACCCTGGTCAAGGCCTTCTATCCCCAGGAGGAAGTGGAGAACTTCTATACAGAAGAGGGGCAGGAGGACAAAGCCTGGGACCTGCTGGTGAGAATCACCTACGGGGAGGAGGAGACGCACCTCTCCCTGGAGAGGGATGGAGAAATTATATTCGGAGAAGCGGCCCGCTTTGAAAAAGGGCAGGACAGAAAAGAGAGAAAGAACATACTGAAACAGATTTTATACAGAGGTCTTGTACAGGAGACGGGAATCACCCTTCCCTGGGGCAACCTGACGGGTATCCGTCCCACCAAGATCGCCATGGGGCTGATCGAGTCGGGGATGAGCAATGCGGAGACTGCGGACTATATGCGCCGCACGTATTTCACCAGTAATGCCAAGACCGCGCTGGCAGTTACCATAGCCAACCGGGAACGGGACCTGTTAAAAGATATTGACTACCGGAACGGGTACAGCCTCTATGTGGGAATTCCCTTCTGTCCGAGTATCTGCCTGTACTGTTCTTTCAGCTCATCTCCTTTAGCGAGATGGAGAGATAAAGTGGATGAATATCTGGATGCGCTCTGCAGGGAACTGACTTACATTGGAGAGACGATGAAGGTGCGCACCCTTGACACCATATATATCGGCGGCGGGACTCCCACCACCTTGGAACCGGAACAACTGGAGCGGCTGCTTGGCCATATTGAGGCATGTTTTCCGGTGGAACAGGTGAAGGAATATACCGTGGAGGCAGGAAGGCCGGACAGTATCACCAGAGAGAAGCTTATGGCGATCAAAAGGCATCCGGTCACAAGGATTTCCGTGAATCCCCAGACCATGAACCAGAAGACACTGGATCTCATAGGACGGAAGCACACGGTGGAGGACACGCGACACGCCTTCGCTCTGGCGAGGGAATGCGGATTTGATAATATCAATATGGATTTGATCGTAGGCCTGCCCGGAGAATGTGCAGAGGATGTAAGGCACACACTGGAGGAGGTAAGGGCCCTGGACCCGGACAGCCTGACCGTACATTCACTGGCAGTCAAGAGGGCCACCAGGCTTCATCTGTTCAGGGAGCAGTACGAAGAGATGACCTTTGAAAACAACCAGGAGATCATGGATATGTGTATGGATTATGCCCGGGAGAGCGGCATGGGTCCTTACTATCTGTACAGACAGAAGAATATGTCAGGCAACCTGGAGAATGTGGGATATGCAAAACCGGGAAAAGCCGGCATCTACAATATCCTGATCATGGAAGAGAAGCAGTCCATTCTGGCGGCAGGGGCGGGAGCCTCCACCAAGTTTGTGTTCCAAAACGGGGAGCGCATAGAACGGGCTGAGAATGTAAAAGACGTGACAAATTATATCACCAGAATTGATGAAATGATGGACAGAAAACGGATTGGGCTGGAAACGTATCTGAATATAAAGAGCGGGGATGGCGGAAATGGCAAATACACAGAAGCATCTGATTAGTTTCAATCTGGAAAAAGAAATCGAGCATGGCATTCAGGTGAGTAACCTGGCTTTCCGTGTGGGAAAGCAGATGGGCCTTTCCGAGGAAACCTGTCATGAACTGGCAGTGGCCGGAGTGCTTCACGATATCGGGAAGCTGCGGCTTTACAACTACATTGCCGGGGAGGAGAATCCCATGGTAGTGGAGGAGATGAAATATGTCAGGCGCCATCCGGAGCTGGGATATGAGAGTCTGAAGGACAGGGGCTATTCCCGGTTTGTTCTGGACAGCATTTACTATCATCATGAGAATTATGACGGAAGCGGATACCCGGAAAATCTGGCGGGGGAAAAGATACCCATGGGAGCCAGAATCCTGAGAATCTGTGACGTATACGCAGCGCTCACCTCAAAACGGACGTACCGTGATGCCTTTTCCAGCGAGACGGCCATGAAGATGGTGATTGATGAAGTTAAGAATTTTGACATGCAGGTCTTTCTTGCATTTCAGAGAGCAATACATGAAAATGAATGAGAAGAGGAGAGAACATTATGCAGTTAAAGAAAAAACCAGTTACAGGAATGAAAGATATTCTGCCGAGAGAAATGGAAATCCGTGATTATGTGATCGGACTGATCAAGGAAACCTACAAAGAGTTTGGATTCACATCCATGGAAACACCATGTGTGGAGCACATTGAAAACCTGACCAGCAAACAGGGCGGCGACAATGAGAAACTGATCTTCCGTATTCTGAAAAGAGGAGAGAAACTGAGAATCGACGAGGCAAAAGAGGAGAATGACTTGGTTGACAGCGGTCTGCGCTATGACCTGACAGTTCCGCTCAGCCGTTTTTATTCCAACAACGCCAATGAGCTTCCGTCCCCCTTCAAAGCTCTGCAGATGGGAAATGTATTCCGTGCGGACAGGCCCCAGAGAGGACGTTTCCGTCAGTTTATGCAGTGTGATATTGACATTTTGGGTGATCCCACCAATCTGGCTGAGATCGATGTTATCCTGGCAACTTCCACACTGGTGGGCAGGCTGGAATTCGAGAGCTTTGCCATCCGTATCAATGACCGCCGTTTCTTAAAAGCCATGGCTGCCTACAGCGGATTCCCGGAGGAGTCTTATGACCAGGTGTTCATCATTCTGGATAAAATGGATAAGATCGGCAAGGAAGGCGTTGCAGCAGAGCTGGAAGAGGCCGGATTCCCAAAAGAGGGCATTGAAAAATACATCGCTCTGTTCGATGCTATCGGAGAGGGCATTGACGGTGTAAACTACTGCAAAGAAAAACTGGAAGGCTTCCTGGACCCGGATGTGGCTGACAATATGTCCACGATCATTGAGAGTGTGACAGAGGCAAAGACTGCCAACTTCAGGATTGTCTTTGACCCCACACTGGTGCGCGGTATGTCTTACTATACAGGACCCATCTTTGAGATCTGCATCGACGGTTTCGCAGGCAGCGTGGGCGGCGGCGGACGCTACGATGAGATGATCGGCAAATTTACGGGAACCCCCACACCGGCAACCGGATTTTCTATTGGATTTGAGCGTATTGTAATGCTGCTCATGGAGAGAGGATTCCAGGTACCGGGCAGCATGGATAAGAAAGCATACCTGCTGGATAAGAAGCTGAGTTCCGAAAAACTGGTGGAGATAGTGAAAAAGGCCGGGGAAGAGAGAAAATCCGGCAAAAATGTGAATATTGTATACATGAAGAAGAACAAAAAATTCCAGAAAGAACAACTTATGGCAGAGGGATACGAAACCATCGAAGAGGTATACAACGACTGACAGGTTTTGGGTACCGGGCTTACATTGTAATAACATAAATGAGGAATTAAGGAGAACTGACACAATGGCAGAATCAATGAACGGGTTAAAAAGAACCCATAGATGTACGGAAGTGACAAAAGCAGAGATCGGAAGCACAGTAACCCTTATGGGCTGGGTGCAGAAGAGCCGCAACAAAGGCGGAATCGTCTTCGTGGATTTGCGTGACCGTTCCGGTATCATGCAGATCATCTTTGAAAACGGCGATATTGATGAGGAAGGCTTTGAAAAAGCAGGAAGACTGAGAAGCGAATTTGTGATCGCTGTGACAGGACGCGTGGAGGCGCGATCCGGCGCTGTGAATGAAAATCTGAAGACAGGCGAGATAGAAGTGCGGGCAGGTGCCCTGCGTATCCTGTCCGAGTCTGAGACACCTCCGTTCCCCATTGAGGAGAACAGCAAGACAAGAGAGGAAGTGCGCTTAAAATACCGTTATCTTGATCTTAGAAGACCGGACCTGCAGAGAAACCTGATCATGCGGTCCCGGGTAGCTGTGCTGGTACGCCAGTTCCTGGCAAATGAAGGTTTTCTGGAGATTGAGACACCAATCCTGAATAAGAGCACTCCGGAGGGGGCAAGGGATTACCTGGTTCCCAGCCGTGTGCATCCGGGCAGTTTTTATGCACTGCCCCAGTCTCCCCAGATTTTCAAACAGCTTCTGATGTGCTCCGGGTATGACAGGTATTTCCAGATTGCCAAGTGCTTCCGCGATGAGGACCTTCGCGCTGACCGTCAGCCGGAATTTACACAGATTGATATGGAGCTCTCCTTTGTGGATGTGGATGATGTCATTGATGTCAATGAGCGTATGCTGGCATTCCTCTTTAAAGAGGTTCTGGGCGTGGAAGTGCAGCTTCCCATTCAGAGAATGACCTGGACAGAGGCTATGAACCGCTTTGGCTCCGACAAACCGGACCTGCGTTTCGGCATGGAGCTTACGGATGTGTCTGAGGTGGTAAAAGGCTGTGAATTTGCTGTGTTCAAGAATGCCCTTGAGGCAGGCGGCAGTGTCCGCGGCATCAATGCCAAGGGACAGGGCAGCATGCCGAGAAAGAAGATCGACAAGCTGGTGGAATTTGCCAAAGGATACGGCGCCAAAGGTTTGGCTTATATTGCCATCCAGGAGGACGGCAGTGTAAAATCCTCCTTCGCCAAATTCATGAAAGAGGAGGAGATGAAGGCCCTCATAGAAGCCATGCTGGGTGAGGCAGGCGACCTGCTTCTCTTTGCCGCTGACAAGACGAAGCTTGTATGGGATGTATTGGGTGCCCTGCGTCTTGAACTGGCGCGTCAGATGGAGTTGTTTGATAAAGAGGAATACCGTTTTGTGTGGATCACAGAGTTCCCTCTTCTGGAGTGGTCAGAGGAAGAGAACCGTTTTACAGCCATGCATCATCCGTTCACCATGCCTTTTGAGGAGGATATTCCGCTTCTGGATACGGATCCGGGTGCAGTGCGTGCAAAAGCCTATGATATTGTACTCAACGGCAATGAGATTGGCGGAGGCAGCGTGCGTATCCATCAGAACGATGTGCAGGAAAAAATGTTTGAAGCGCTGGGATTTGAAAAAGAGCAGGCTTATAAACAGTTCGGTTTCCTTTTAGATGCCTTCAAATACGGAGTTCCGCCGCACGCAGGACTGGCTTACGGCCTTGACCGTATGGTCATGCTCATGGCTAAGGAGGAATCCATCCGTGAAGTTATCGCATTCCCGAAGGTGAAGGATGCCTCCTGCCTGATGTCCGAGGCACCGAACACGGTAGATGAAAAACAGCTTGATGAACTGGGGATCGCGCTGAAAGTTCAGGAGGATGAGCAGTAATGGAGCCAGGTGCTGTCTCCTTTCTGATTGTATGTCCGCTGGTGTTTTTAGCCAGTTTTGTAGATGCCATAGCAGGCGGGGGAGGATTGATCTCCCTGCCTGCTTATCTTTTGGCAGGAGTTCCCATTCATAATGCCATTGCCACCAATAAGCTGTCCTCAGCCTCCGGTACGGTCATCTCCACGGCCCGCTACTGTAAAAACGGATATGCGGACATACCGCTGGCGGTACCGTCTGTTCTGGCAGCGCTTTTGGGCTCCTTTACGGGAGCAAATCTGGCGCTGACTGCCAGTGACAGGGTGCTGAAGCTCATGCTGATCGTGGTGCTCCCTGTAGTGGCATTTTATGTGCTGAAAAATAAAAGCATGGAGCCAAAACAGAAGAGGCAGCTTGCAAAAGGACAGAAATATGCCATTGTTATCACTGCCTCTTTGGTCATAGGGACATATGACGGCTTCTACGGGCCGGGGACAGGTACTTTTCTGCTGCTTGTCTACACGGGTCTTGCGGGCATGGATATCCGCACAGCCTCAGGCAATACGAAGCTTGTCAATCTGGCTTCCAATCTGGCAGCCCTTGCTGCCTTTTTCTCCAGCGGCAAGATCGTGATCTCTCTGGGACTTGCGGCAGCCGTGTTCAGCATCGCAGGGCACTACATCGGTTCCGGTATGGTGATAAAAAACGGGACGAAGATTGTTCGCCCCATTGTGGTCACGGTTCTTATTTTGCTGCTTATAAAAATTATATCTGGATTTTTTGTATAAAAAAATGCCCGGCTTTGGATATGCTAAAGCCCGGGCATTTATCGTGTTCTGTTTTTCGTCTGTACAAGTGCGTCTATTCCACATCCTCCGACACATCTGCCAGGGCGCTGTCCACGCCTCCGAGAATGGCCTGTGCCACATTTTCATCCATCTGCATCTTCCAGCTTGTTCCGTCATTGACCAGAGTAATGTCCACGTCCCGTGTGGTGGAGGCATTGTTCTTCTCTATACTTTCCAGAAGAAGCTGTCTTTCCTTCTCACGGCGCCCCTCGGCTCCTCCTGCCATGGCCTGGGAAGTCTGCAGCCATCCGGAAAGCTGTTCCTGGTAAGAAGCCACAATACTTTTGAAATCACTGCTGGTGATCTGAACTTTCACCTGGGCGTTGCGCTCATCCTTTTTTGCGTCCAGGATCTTAAAATCAAAACAGGCACGGATCTGTTCCGCCATGGCATGCGCAATGGAGCTGCTGTATGTGTCATCCGTATCCAGAAGGCTGTCCAGGGACAGATAGATGTTAAGCTGTTCCGTGTCAAAATCTTTGATGGTGCCAAAGTGTATTTTGACTACTTCCTCAGGGGGCAGAAGATTGGAATCAGCCATGTAGGAGAGAAAACCGCCGGTGATCTGATTGTCCAGGTTCTCGTCATAAACAACATGCCACGTCTCTTCTTTTTGCCTGAGGGTCAGGTCAAAGGTGGTATCCACCAGTTTATAATCGTTCTTTTTCAGCGTCTCTCCGAGCAGCAGGTAAGAATCCTTCAGTGAAAATTCCACCTGACTGGGATTGGCGTCGCAGGTAATCCGTTTTTTCAACGCAGCGGCAGTGTAATCCTCTGCCAGTGCATGGGCATCCAGGTTGGTGATGGTGACAGTGGCGCCCGCCTTTTTATTTTTGAGCTTGACATTGTCTATGGTGTAAGAGAAATCTTTAAAATACCGTGAAAAGATTTTGACAATGTCAGGGTCCATATTTTCCTCCCCGTTGTCTGTGTCAGGGAAAAGCTCATGGACGGAGAGATATTTTTCAATGGTCTTTTTATCCGGGCTTTTCAGCTGGTCAAGTTCCGCGGAAACTGCCTCCTTGACCGCGCGCTCCTCCTTGCCCTCGCATCCTGCAAGCAGCAGGGCAGAAGTCAGGAAAACCGCGGCATACAGCCATTTCTTATGTCGAATCTTCATGTGTCATCTCCTGTTTGCGGAAGTTACCGTATTCGTTTAGTTTACCAGAAATGACGAAAAAGTCAACTTTTTAAGAAAAGTGCCTGTATTTTCTATTTGAGAAGTTCCGGTTCCAGTTTTTTGATATGGGTTTCCAGGGTGTTGTGGTCCACAAGGGCGGGAACAACGCCCTGCCTGGATACACAACACCCTGCAGCATACGTGGCGATCCGGATGGACTTTTCCAGAGAATACCCCTCGATCAGGAAAGAGGCCAGAGCTGAGATAAAAGCATCCGCACCGCCGGTGGTATCAATGGAAATGAAATCCGCAGCCGGAAAATACTTTGCGTTATCCTCGGTTTTCAGATAACAGCCTTCATGTCCAAGCGTAATGATCACTGTCTTGATCCCTTTCTGGTAAAAGTATTCGGCCTGTTCCTCCACTGTATTGTACTTGGGACACAGGGCGGCCGCTTCCTTACGGTTGGGGATAAAGATATCTGTATTCTGCAGAAGCTGTTCCGGTATGGATTTCAGGGCAGCGGGCTTTACAATATTTTTTGCCCCGTATTTCCTGGCAGTTTTCGCTGCCTCCAGAACGGTCTGAATGGGAATCTCAGTGGAGAGCAGGCAGAAGCCGGCATTTTCAAAGAGATGCTGCCGTTTCTGTATGTCTGCCGGGCTCAGATTGCCGTTTGCTCCGGACATGATCGTGATGGTTCCCTCGCCGTCCCGTTCAATATAGATATATGCCTTCCCGGTCTGCGCCTTCATATCCCTGTGTACGCCCTGAGTTGCCACCTGTTCTTTCTCCAGGATATCGAAAATAAAGGTGGAATCCGTGTCATTGCCGATTTCCCCTATGAGAGAAACTTCCCGTCCAAGCTTGGCAGCGCCAACAGACTGGTTGGCTCCTTTGCCTCCCAGTGTGGTGGTGGAACTCAAGATCGTGGTGGTCTTTCCCGCCTGGGGAAGCCAGTCAACATTGAAGGTGATATCCGTGTTGATACTGCCAACCACTACGATCTTCTTCCCGCGGAAGAAGGAAGGAATGTCAAGGCTGTCCTCGTTGTCGAAATCGCACTGTGAGACAAAAGTATATTCCGGTTCTGCCGCCTCTTTTTTCTCACATTTCTGGATCAGATTCCTGCACACATAGTAACCGAACTCCCGGTAAGGGATTTTGATACTGGATATATGAGGGAAAGAGATTGCTTCCCGCACATCATCCTTTAAGCTCACCAGGGACAGGTCCGAGGGCACGTAATAGTGCAGTTTATCCATCTGCTCGTACAGGATCAGGGAGGAGGCAAAATGCGAGCTGACTATGCCTGAAAAACCATGGCTCAGTATCCTGGAGCAGCAGGCAGGGTCAGAGATGTAAAGCTTCATCTTTTTATGATAGGGGATCTGATTGTCAAAGAGACATTTCTTGAATCCCTCAAACACCATGCCGGAACGCCTGCTTTTTTCCTTCACAAGACATGCAATCTTGCTGTGTTTATACTCCAGCAGTTTCTGCGTCAGGACGTATCCCATTTTTTCAAAATCTATATTGTAGGCAGGCAGGGTATAAGGAGCATTGATATAGCTGACAGAGATATTCTGTTCCGCAAAGTAATGCTCATGCTGGGGACTGTTCTCATCCACCGGCTCCCAGATCACACCGTCCACATTGTTTTTGCACAGAGATGTGATGTGCTTTAACTCCGTATCTGCGCTGTTCAGACTGTCCAGAAGCAGTACATTATATCCCTGTTCCTGGGCGGCCTGCAGGATGCCGTTCAGCATCAGGTTGGTCTGTGAGGCAGTGCGCAGCAGGACGCCCAGCAGAAAGCGCTTCGCATTGGATATATTTTTTACCATGCCGTAAGGTGTGTAGTTGTATTCTTTTACGATTTTCAGTACCCGGCTGCGGGTCTCAGGATTGATATTCTGGTCTTTGTTGTTAACGATTTTGGAAACCGTTGAAATAGAGACACCGGCCAGGCTGGCGATTTCTTTGATTGTCATATGAGATCCCTCTTTTACCATTATTTTCTCTAATTATGAAGGATAGAGAGGGATTTGTCAATGGAAAATGCATCACATATATGTGCAATATGCATAAGAAAACTTTTTCTTAAATAGTTTTATTTCACAAAAAATAGAAAAACTATTGACAGTGCACAGAGAGGGCTGTACAATACATGCATAGGAAAACAATTTAAGAAATGGTTTTCTTAATAAATTTGATGGAGGTAATAGCTTGGATAAACGGATTCTGATTATCGGAAGTTTGAATATGGACATCGTTATAGAAATGAAACGTATGCCGTTGATAGGGGAGACCGTTCTTGGAAAAAACCTTACATATGTACCCGGAGGAAAAGGAGCGAATCAAGCATATGCAGCAGGTAAACTTGGCGGAAAAGTAACCATGCTCGGATGCGTCGGAGATGACAGCCTGGGACAGAAACTAAAAGACAATCTTGCGAATAGCGGAACGGATGCATCATATATCAGAAATATAGAAGGCAAGCCAACGGGTACGGCAATTATCTATGTAAATGACGATGGTGATAACAGCATAGTGGTTATCTCCGGTGCAAATGAAGCCTGTGATGTTGAGTATTTAAAACAAAATGAAGCTTTATTTGCAGAATGTGACTATGTCATGTTTCAGATGGAAATTCCCTATGAAACCATTTTTTATGGTATCAGAAGGGCAAAAGAGCTGGGAAAGACCGTGGTCTTAAATCCGGCACCGGCACCGGATGGCCTGCCCGAAGATATTTGGGGGAAAATTGATTACCTGACCCCCAATGAGACAGAATTGTTAAAACTGACAGGACAGCAGGAAATGACCATGGACAACATCAGAAACGGTGCACATGCTCTGCTTGAAAAAGGTGTGAAAAATATCCTGGTTACCCTGGGAGACAAAGGCGTATTATTTGTCAATGACAGGAAAGAAAAATTATTTCCGGCCAGAAAAGTGACCGCTGTGGATACAACAGCGGCGGGGGACTGCTTTAATGGCGCATTTGTCACCGGTCTGGCAGAGGAAATGAGCTTTGATGAGGCGATCGTATTCGCAAATATGGCGTCCTCTCTGGCAGTTACCAGAAAGGGGGCACAGAGTTCCATTCCGGGCAGGGAAGAACTGGAGGAACTCAGTAAAAGGAAGAGTAACGCGGGTCTCTGATTTTGCGGGAAGCAAAATTAAAATAGAGAAAATATAATGTATTCTAAGGAGGAAAGTTATGAAAAACATGAAGAAATTTTTAGCGTTATGTTTGACGGGGGCAATGGCAGTATCCATGGCAGCGTGCGGTTCGTCGGGGGATGACAAAGCAGCCGGAGAGGATGATAAACAGACAGAGAGCACAGCAAAGACCGATGATGACAAGGACGCCAAGGACAGCAAAGACAAAGAAAAGCTGGTGATATCCTGTTATCTGGCAGATGACAACCAGGTTGCAGTACGTGAGAAATACATTGATGAACCTTTAAAAGAAGCATTTCCTGACGTGGATATCGAGATAAAAATGTACAGCGACAGGCAGAGCCTTCAGGTAGAGGTTGCCGGCGGCGGCGGACCGGATATCCTGGATTTGGACGGTCCTACCGATGTTGCGGAATTTGCAAAGGCTGACAGAGTGCTTGATTTAGGCAAATATGCAGATCAATACGGCTGGAAGGATATGTTTTATGACTGGGCTTACAACAGCTGTTTCTATAATGAAAAGCTGTATTCACTTCCTACTTCTTTTGAAGGTATGGTAATGTACTATAACATGGATGTTATGAAAGAGAATGGCTGGGAAGTACCGAAGACACAGGACGAACTGGTAGAGCTGATGAAGAAAATACAGGAAAAAGGTATTATTCCCATCGCCTTTGGCAACTCCAACTATCAGGGTGCTGTAGACTGGCTGTATTCAACATTCACAAGCTGTTACGGTGGTCCGAAAGCTGTGAAAGCTGCTATGGAAGGAACCGGAAAATATACAGACGAACCGATCAAAGAATCTATCCAGACTATGGTTGACTGGTGGCAGGAAGGATGGCTCGGTGATAAAGCATCTCAGTCTATCACAAATGAAGATATGGTCGCTTTCTTTGCAGAAGGACGCGCAGCTATGATGATTGACGGAACATGGGCTTCTAACCAGCTTATAGCTACATATCCGGATTGTAACTGGGATTCCGAAATGATGCCTCAGAAAGAAGACATTGGCGAGATTCTTCCATTTGCTACAGGCGGTGGTTATTCCATCAATGCAAACTCCAAAAACCCGGATCTGGCTGCAGAAGTGTTGAATTATCTGTTTACCTCCCTTGACAGACATTATCAGTCCATCAATGAGGCAGGATATCAGCCATACCCGCTGAAAGAGTTTGATATTGCCAAACTGGAAGGAATGGATGAGAAACTGTTAGATCAGTATAAACTACTTATGGATGCACAGAAAAACAACCAGATCGGTTATTGTTCCTGGACGTTCTACCCATCTGAGATGAGGGTTTATATGAATGAGAATACGGATGCATTATTCCTTGGTTCACTTACCGTGGATGATTATCTGGCCCAGGCGCAGACGTATATAGATACCGCAATTGCTGACAATACGATTCCGGTATTACCGTAATAGCAGTGGAACAGTAACCATAAAAGTGATTAAGTAACTTGGAAATACCGTGCAGCCAATCTTCATGTAAGGAGGTACGCACTGCATGGAGGTGTTGGCTGTACGGTATTTTTTATGAAAGAAGACTTTACAGGTGGTGGAGAGATGAATACAGTTAAAAAAAGACATATGGTACCATACCTATTTATACTTCCCGCATTTATTATCCATGCATGCATTGTTACAGGACCAGCTTTAAGTACACTGGTGATGTCTTTGTTTGACTGGAATGGAATGGGAAACGCAAAATTCATAGGATTTAAAAACTTTTCGGAAATTTTTAAAGATCCGTTAGTAAAACTATCCGTAGTACATAACATTCAGTGGCTGCTTATTTTCATTACAGTTCCCTTGATCCTGGGATTTATCGTTGCAATCATAGTGAGTCAGCTCCGCAGATCCCAGATGTTTTTCAGAACGATTTACTTTATTCCTTATGTTATATCCGCTGCAGTGGCAGGTAAAATCTGGACTGCTTATATGAATCCATATTATGGATTTAATCAGGTGTTTGCCAAAGCCGGCTGGACAGAGCTGTCAAAGGTACTTTGGCTTGGAAATCCTAAAATTGCATTGTTTGCTGTGGCATTTGTGGACAACTGGCATTGGTGGGGATTCATAATGGTTCTCTTCTTAGGCGCATTACAGCAGGTAGACCCTACTTTATATGAGGCAGCCAGAGTTGACGGAGCAAACCGTTTCCAGGAATTGATTCATGTTTCGATTCCGGGAATCAAACAGACAATAGCATTTGTATTGATTATGACAATAATGTGGTCATTCTTGACCTTTGATTACGTATATATTATGACAAACGGCGGACCTGCTAATGCCACAGAAATCATGTCCACCTATATTTACAAAAACGCCTTTGTGAAATACAGGGCAGGTTATGCCAATGCTCTTTGTGTAATACAGAGTGGTATATGTGTGATTTTGTACTTCCTTCAGAAATACATCAGTAAAAAAGGAGGGATGGAAGATGAATAGTGGAGTGAAAATCGGGGCAAAATATAAGATTTCATCTTTTATCAAATATGTATTTTTAATTATCATGGCATTGTTTGCAGCAGTTCCGCTATTTCAGGTTTTCATAAATGCATTCCGTACAGACCGGGAATGTAAATCAATGCCGCTGGGTCTGCCGAAAGAATGGGTTTTTAACAACTTTCAGGAGACGTGGCAGATAGGCGGATATGCCACTGCTTATTTCAACAGTCTGCTCACAGCCTTTGTAGTAATTGTTGTGGTGCTTGTTGTGGTTGGTCTGGGAGCGTATTCGATCAGTAAACTGGAGTTTAAGATGAGAGGCTTTTTTACAGCATACTTTTTCGTGGCAATCTCTCTTCCTGGATTTTTGTATATTGTCCCGGATTACTTTGTTATGAATAAACTGGGCCTGGTAGATACCAGATGGAGTTTGATGATCGTGTATACTGCAATGCAGATTCCGTTTAATATGCTGCTGCTGAGGACCTTTCTTGCCGGTATTCCCCGTGAACTGGAGGAGGCAGCCAAGATTGACGGATGTAATGAGTTGAACAGCTTTTTGAGAGTGACACTGCCCATTGCTAAGCCCATGTTTCTCACAATTGCGATTTTAGTTTTTGTTAATGTGTGGAATGAATTTTTGTGGTCTAACACATTTATCACATCAGAAGAGCTGAAACTTGTAGCAACACGTTTTGTTAAATTTACGGGAGAATATGGTTCCAATATGGCACGAATTTATACAGCCAGCGTTATAACCATTGCACCGGTTATTATTCTGTATCTGTTCTTCAGCCGTAAATTTATAGAAGGTATGACCAGCGGAAGTGTAAAAGGTTAATATTAACAGACTGCTCGATGGGAGGTTGAGTATGAAAACAGAGTTTATTGAAGGTATTTATGCAGGATGGCTTGCCAAGATCATCGGTATCCGCCTGGGTGCCCCGGTAGAGGGATGGACCTATGAAAAGATTAAAAACATCTACGGTGAATTAGACCATTATCCTGTAGACTACCACGAATTTGCTGCGGATGATGACAGCAACGGCCCGCTGTTTTTCCTGAGGGCACTGGAAGACGGACATCATGATTACGAACTGCAGGCACAGGATGTGGCAGAGGCCCTTCTGAATTATGCGCCGTTTGAACACGGATTTTTCTGGTGGGGCGGTTATGGGATATCTACTGAGCATACAGCGTATCTGAATCTGAGAAACGGGATTCCGGCTCCGCGAAGCGGAAGTATCGAACAAAACGGAAGTACAACGGCAGAACAGATAGGCGGACAGATTTTCATTGATACCTGGGGACTTGTGACACCGGGAAATCCGGATCTGGCAGCAAAATATGCGAAAGAGGCCGCCAGTGTGACACATGACGGAAATGGTATTTACGGCGGTATTTTTGTTGCTGTATGTATAAGCTATGCTTTTGTGGAGAAGGACATCAGGAAAATCATTGAAAAAGGTCTCTCTTATATTCCGAGAGAATGCGAGTATGCAAAAGTAGTGCGGGCAGTCATGGTATACTATGATGAAAACCCCGGCGACTGGAGGGCCTGCTTCCGGTACATATTTGACAATTACGGCTATGATAAATATCCCGGAAACTGCCATATCATCCCCAATATCGCAGTGATGATTCTGGCACTGTTATACGGGGAAGGTGATTTTACAGATACACTGAATATCTGCAATATGTGCGGCTGGGATACAGACTGCAACGTTGGCAACGTAGCGACGATCATGGGCGTGAGAAACGGACTGGACGGTATTAACTACGAAAAATGGAGAAAACCGATCAATGATTTCCTGGCCTGCTCAAGTGTTATGGGTTCCATGAATATTATGGATATCCCATATGGTGCCTCTTATATAGCGAAACTGGCATATGCTGTGGCGGGAGAAAAGATGCCGGAACCCTGGAATACGATTACGCAGAAGAGAATTGACAGCTGCCACTTTGAATATCCGGGATCTACCCACGCAATGCGTGTCCGGGTGGATGGACTGGATAAACGGGCAAGAAAAGACAGGGAATGTACGGTGATCAATACGGATGAATCTGCATATACAGGATCACGTTCCCTGAAATTTGTGGCAAAACACGTTGAGCCGGGAGAAAACGTATTTGTTTATAAAAAGACACACTACAGACCTGCAGATTTTCATGACAGCAGATACGATCCGTGTTTCTCTCCGCTTGTATATCCGGGACAGATCATCCATGGAAGTGCAATGATCCCCGAATATGGTGAGGATGCACTGGTGAGTCTCTACGCAAGAGACAGCAGGGCAGATAAAATCTATGAGGGAAACAGAGAAAATCTCTGCAGAGGCCAGTGGAAAGAACTGGAGTTTACCATTCCAAGCCTGGAAGGCGCCCTGATCGATGAGATTGGCTTATGTTTCCATGTGCAGGGTACCCATACACAGGTGTTTGATTTTGTGGGGCTTATAGATGACCTGTACGCGGATGGAAAAGCTGACTATTCCATTGATTTTGCCAATGAAACGGAAGAGCAGTGGACCGTTCTGCATAAAGAGATCAGCCAGTTTACAAAATTAAAAGGCCTGATGTATCTGAATGACGGGGAAATGCATTTGTCCTGTTCAGATTTTGCAGAAGCATATACCGGCAGACATGACTGGGGAGATTACAGGGCAAAATTCTTCTTTACACCGCTGACAGGAAAGCATCATATGGTAAATGTGAGAGTGCAGGGAGCCATTCGTTCTTATGCGGTGGGACTTCTTCCTGACGGCAAAGCGGCAATCCTGAAAAATGATAACGGATACCGTATTCTGGCAGAAACTCCATTTGACTGGGGCTGCGGGAAAGAATACTGCATCGATGTTCAGGTCATCGGCAACAAGATAAGCGCAGAAATAGAGGGCTGCTGTCTGGAGGCTGTAGACGAAGAGAAACCTTATCTTTTTGGAGCAGTAGGTGTATCCATGCAGAACGGAACACATGATAAATATAGAAAAATTGTAATATCAGATTGTTAACAGGGGGCAGATCAGGCAGAACATTTTGTTCTGCCTGATTTTTAAAGAAGATAACGGTTCTGTTGGCGAAATAGTTACAAAAGGAGAAGGCGTATGGATGTATATGGTTTAGGTACATTGGCTATGGATGTTTTGATGAAGGTTGATAATCTTCCTTCAGAGGATGGATTCTGTATTGTGAAAAGTAATGACAGACAGCCCGGAGGAAGCGGCACAAACGTGATCGTACAGCTTGCGAGGCTCTCAGCAAAATGTGGCTATATGGGGGCTGTGGGAGATGATGCTCTGGGAAAAGATGTTCTGAAAAGTCTCCGGGATGAGAACGTAGATACCAAGAGTATGATCGTAAAACCGGGAAAGATAACCCTGCATACAGATATTGTCATTGATGATGAGGGCAGAAAATTTATTATGCTCAATATGGGGGATGCCTTTGAAAGCCTGACAAGTGATGAACTGGATTATTCGGCCGTCTCATCAGCTAAGGTTTTCTACACAGATTTACTGCCCAAAGAGCCTGCCATTACAGGACTTAAAAAAGCAAGGAAAGCCGGGGTGAAGACCGTCTTTAACATGCAGGTAGGCCTTGGCACCATGCAGGGACTGCATGTATCGAAAGAGGAGATATTATCAGCACTTAAGTTCACTAATATTTTTGCACCGTGCCGCGGCGGCCTGTACGAGCTGACAGGAACGACGGATTTAGATGCGTGCGTGAGATACCTCCGTGATTACTGTAAGGGTACTTTACTGTTCACCCTCGGAAAAGAAGGATCTGTTGCATATGATGAGCAGGACAGGAAGTATACGGTCAAGAGCTGTGATCTGGAAGTTGTGGATTCCACCGGGGCCGGGGATTCGTATATGGGTTCGTTTATCTATCAGTATTGTCTGAATGGCATGTCCATAGAGGAATCCATGAAATTTGCGACCATGTGCGCAGGGCATACGTGTACCGGAATAGGGGCCCGTTTTTCACCGGATCTTAAAACCGCTGAAACGTTTGTCTGGAAATGAGGTGCTGTGGATGAGGGAAAAATTTGACCAGGTAAAGGGAGGCTTCATCGGGATTGCTTACGGAGATGCTTTCGGAATGCCGGCAGAAATGTGGAGCCGGGAATTGATACAGAAAAAGCTCGGGTATATCAAAACCTTTCTTCCCGGACATCCGGATAACAGGATATCCGCCGGATTTGCAAAAGGTGAGGTGACGGATGACACGATCAACAGTATTTTGGTCACAGAGATGCTCAGTGAGAACGGGGGCAGGGTCGACGCGCAGGTTTTTATTAAAAAATTGAGGTATTGGATGAAACACTCGGATAAAAGTTCGGCAGTTGTAGGCCCCAGTACCGCTAAGGCTCTGGAACTGATTGAGGCCGGAACGCCGATGGAGGAAGCGGGAAGTACAGGGACCACCAACGGCGCAGCCATGAAAATCGTACCAATAGGTCTTCTTGCCGGGTATAACTGCAAAGAAGAGGTGGATTCCTGCCACTTGCTCCACCAGGTCATTGAATTGTGCAGACCCACACATTTTACTTCCTGCGCCATAAGCGCAGCATGTGCCATCGCAGCAGGAGCAGCGGCGGCTGTCCACGGAGAAAAAGATTTATCAAAAATTTATGAATATATGACGGAAATGGCAGAAAAGGGCAGTGCATATGGAAATTCCATTGGTTCACCGTCTGTAGCCTGCCGCATGAAAATGGCAAGACATTTTACAGAGCAGGAACCCCAAAAGGCACTTAAAGATATTTATGACTATGTGGGGACGGGAATTTCATCTGCCGAGAGTATACCGGCAGCAGCAGCTTTATTTTACTTGTCTGAAGGTGACCCTGCAGTGTGTGCCGAATACGCGGCCAATATAGGCGGTGATACAGATACCATTGCTGCTATGGCGTGTGGTATCTGCGGTGCCTATAAGGGAGCAGAAAGCTTTAAAACGGAGGATATTGAACTTTTAGAAAGAACGAATGCAATTTCGTTTACAGAACTGACTGAAAAACTGCTGGGAAATACCCCCTGCTGACAGGATACGGAAAGGGCACCTACATATACGTTGTAGATGCCCTTTCAGCGTAAAGAGAAATGATTACTCCTCGTCTTTATGGTTTCTCACATAATAAGCAAGCATAGAAATAAATTCTCCCGTGGTAGGCTTTCGCTGCAGCTCATACCCTGCGATATGATTCAGCAGCGCTCGGTTTCCTTCGTTCCAGCATGTGGTGATGACCGTACGAAGTGACCGTTCGATTCTTGTGCTGGTGGAATGGAAATGTTTCGCCACATCCGGATACAATTCTTTTGTTATGTAGAGCAGATATTCTTCATTTCTGACTGACAGTTCAACTGCGTAGATAAGGAAAGAATAGCCCCGATATATGGAGCAGATACCAAGACGGTGAACAAGACTTTCCACGTTCATAAAATACCCCCTTCGTTATATATTATTTTATTAATAATAAGAATAACTTAAAAAGTCATAAAAATATCTGATTAGATAAAAATAGACATAATCCGTTAAATAAAGCAATAATTCGACGAATTACGACAAAAAGACGACTGTTATATTATATACGAAATCAGAACACAAAAGATTACATAAAGATTTCAAAAGGTTATAAAAAGTTAAAAGACAGAATCTTTAAAATCTGTTATACTTTGTGTAAAGTTGTTTTCTTCAAAGTGCCTTCTTAAACAAATAGTATGTGAATTTTAAATTTAAAAACAGGGGGAAATATATGAATAAAAGAAATAAGATTTTAATCGGAGCAGGCATTGTGCTGCTGGCAGGCGTGATCGGTACGGGAATTTATATGCAGCAGCGGGGAAAAGGTGAGGACAAGAGCACAGAGCTGGCTTATGTGACCAGTGTCTCCTCCATGGATCCATCTTCCCAGGTTCAGAGACTGGCCGGTGTTGTGGAACCACAGAAGACATGGGAGATTCAGAAAAATGCAGAGCGGGAAGTAAAAGAGATCCTGGTGGAAGTGGGAAGCGAAGTGGAGGTGGGAACCGCCCTTTTTGTCTATGACACGGAGACACTGGAAGCAGATCTGCAGCAGGCCCAGCTGGATCTGGAGCGGGCAGACACCGATATGGAGAACCTGCGCAGTCAGATCGCACAGTTGGAAAAAGAAAAGAAATCCGCCTCAGAGGATGACCAGTTTTCCTACACGACCCAGATCCAGACAGCACAGATGGACCTGAAGAAAAGCGAATATGAACGGAAAAGCAAAGAAGTGGAAATATCACAGATACATGAAAAGATTGCCAATTCTTCTGTCACCAGTGAGATGCAGGGAGTTGTAAAAAGCATTAATGAGGGCAATGAGACAGATCCTTACAGCGGCAGTTCACAGGCATTTATGACTATTCTTGCAACCGGTGTTTACAGGGTAAAAGGAAAAGTAAATGAACAGAATATCGGCGCTGTTCAGGAAGGTCAAAAGGCAATCATCCGCTCCAGAGTTGATGAAAGCAAGACATGGACAGGTACGTTCACAGCGGTGGATACGGAAAACAGAGAGGGAAACAACAATAATATGATGTACGGAGGCGGCAGCGACAGCGGTGAAATGATGTCCTCCTCCTATCCTTTTTATATTAACCTGGACACCTCTGACGGCCTGATGCTGGGTCAGCATGTGTATATTGAAAATGACACGGGAATGGAAGAAAAAGAGGGTATATGGCTGGACGAAGGCTTTATCATGGACGCGGACAAGCAGCCCTGTGTATGGGTGGAAAACAAGGATGGAAAGCTTGAAAAACGTGATGTGACCCTCGGTGAACACGATGAAAATCTCTTCCAGTATCAGATAAAAAGCGGCCTGAAGGTAAGTGATTACATTGCTTTTCCGCAGGAGTTCTTAAAAGAGGGAATGAAGACAACACATGAAGAGATTCCCATGAGTGATCCGGAATCAATGCCTGCGGACGGTGAAATGCCGGAAGGTATGGATGGCCTGCCTGCAGACGGAGCAGATACACTTCCTGTTGAAGGGGAAGAAGGTGCTGCCGAAATGGAAGGCAATGCTTCGGAAGGTGAAGCCGGCAGTGCGGAAATGGAAGGAAATGCCCCGGAAGGTGAAGCCGGTGCGGAAGGCGCAGACGGGGCAGCAGTCCCAAGTCCGGAAGGTGAGGCGCAGTAGAGGGGAGGATGCAAATGAAGGCGAGAAATAAAAAAATCATCATTGCCGTCATCTGTGTCGGAGCTGCAGCGTTGGCCGGCACAGGAATCTGGTATGGTGTGAAGAAGATGGACCAGACGAAAGTAGATGTCTATCCCGTAGCTGATCTGAAGCAGCAGATCTGGGGTATGAGCACCAGTATAGACGGAACCATAACCTCCAGTGTGACACAGGAGGTTCATCTGATGGAAAAGCAGATGGTGGACCAGATTTATGTACAGGAAGGACAGGAAGTGGTTGAAGGAACGCCGCTTCTCTCGTATGACATGACACTGGTCAACATTGACCTGGAGATGGAAAAAATCAATAAAGAGCAGCTTCTGGTCAAGAAAAAGGGCCTGGAAAAAGAACTGGAAAAACTGAAAAATGCCGATATCATTCCTGACAGCCAGAAATCAGAGGATGACGATGAAGAAGGTTCCACCGGAAACATCATGGGAGCAGGCAGCAAAGCAGGCATCCTGCCTCTGGGAATGAGAGATGCAGGCTCAGGTATGGGCGGACGATGGGATGCAGCATTCAGTAAAATGGCAGTTTCCCAAAATACAAGAGCTGCCGCCGAATCCGGTGACCCGGATAACGCAGGTAATCCGGACAACCCGGATAACCCAGATAACCCGGACAACCCAGACAACCCGGACAACCCAGATAATCCAGACAACCCGGACAACCCAGATAACCCGGATAACCCAGATAACCCGGACAACCCGGATAATCCAGACAACCCGGACAACCCAGATAACCCGGACAACCCGGAGAATCCAGATAACCCGGAGAATCCAGATAACCCGGATAAACCGGATGATCCAGATAATCCGGACAACCCGGACAACCCGGACAACCCGGATAAACCGGAGAAACCGGTACCGTCCATGGTTTATGATAAACTTTACGGAGACATTACCCTTGAGACTATACCGGGCCAGAAAATAGAAAACGCCATTCCTTACAAGGGAACGGGCACAAAGGAAGACCCATACTACTATCTCTGCAAAAAAGATGTGAAGATCCAGGGTGCCTTTCTAAACCAAATCGCAGGATACGGAAATGCAGACACCAAAGAAAAAGAACCGGTATACTGTGTCCTGGAAGTCAGAGACAAGGGCGAACAAGACGGATTTCTCATCGCGGCCCTGTACCTTGACGGAAGTAAAATAACAGAGAAAGTGGAACCGCAGAAATGGTACCTCACCCACCTTGGAACGTATACGGAGGAGGAACCGAAAACACCGGATGAAGAGATGCCGGACGGTGATCCGGATGGGGAAGAGTTCCCGGATGACTGGGATTTTATGGAAGAGGTTCCCCAGGATGATATCATAAACGGCTATACAAAAGATGAACTGGACAAAGCGATCACAGAGAAGAAAAAAGAGATAAAAACCGCAGAACTGGACATTCGCGGCAGCAACCTGAAAATTCAGAATGTTGAGAAAAAGCTGGAGAACCAGACCGTAGAATCCATTCTGAACGGCGTTGTGAAGAAGGTTGGAGATCCAAGCAAAGGGGAAGTGGACGGCGAGGCATTTCTTGTTGTGGAAAGCGCAGAGGGCAGCTATGTGAAAGGTCTGGCAGATGAGTATCAGCTTCAGCAGCTTCAGCCGGGTTCTGTCCTGACAGGATTCACATACGAATCAGGACTTCCCGTGGAGGCGGAAGTAAAAGAGATATCCAATTTTCCGTCCTCCAACAATATGTACGGTTACGGCAGAGAGGTATCTTATTACCCCTTTACTGCCTATATCAAAAACAGCGACGGCCTTAAAAATATGGAGGGTGTCAGCCTGGAACTTCCCGCAGAGTCGGAGAATCCCGCAGGTCTTTACATCAGCAAGCAATTTGTGCGGAATAAAGACGGCAAGGATTTTGTCTACGTGGAGAACAAGGATCATCAGCTTGAAAAGCGGACGGTGCAGGTGGGAAAAAATTTCTACGGCAGTATGCTGGAAATTAAAAGCGGTCTCACAGAGGAGGACAACATTGCTTTCCCATATGGCAAGAAGGTAAAAGAAGGCGTCAAAGTAAGACATGCAACCATAGAAGAACTATATGGCATGTACTAGAGGAGGGAGGATAAAACATGGTAGAAAATATTAGATTGTCCTTCCAGGGACTCTGGGCACACAAGATGCGTTCTTTTCTCACAATGCTGGGCATAATCATCGGAATCGCATCCCTGATTTCCATTGTCTCTACGATCAAGGGAACCAGTGAGCAGATAAAAAAGAACCTGATCGGTGAGGGCGACAATGTTGTTGACATCACCTTAAACGAGGGCAGCAACATATATCAAATGGAGTATCAGGGGATTCCCCAGGGAGTGCCGGTTGCCACAGAGGAGCAGAAACAGCAGATCCTGGATCTGGACAATGTGGAGAATGCGTCACTCTACAGGCTGCGCCAGTATGCAGACAGCGTTTACTATCAGAATCAAAGCATGGAAGGCGGCAAAGTGCTGGGAGTGGATAAAGATTATCTGGACACCTGCGGATATCAGATCGTCCGGGGGCGCGGATTTTCCAAAAAGGATTTTGACAATTTCCGTAAAGTGATCCTGCTGGATGAAACTGCCTCCAACAACTTCTTTGAAAAGGGAAAGGAGATTGGCAAAACCGTCGAGATAAAAGGAGAGCCTTTTACGGTTGTGGGAATCATTAAAAAATCAGATGAGTACGAACCGGTCATTAACAGTATGGAGGATTACTATACATATTACAGCGATGACAGCGGCATGATCCTTATGCCGGATTCCACCTGGCCCATTGTCTATCAGTATGACGAGCCGCAGCAGGCGGTCATTCGGGCTGCCAGTCCGGAGGCCATGAGCAAAGCAGGCAAGAAGACAGCGGAAATACTCAACGCGTCCATAACATCCACCTCCGATTCCATCAAATACAAGGCAGAGGATATTATGGAGAAGGCAAAGGGCCTTCAGCAGATCAGTGAGAACACGAACCGGCAGCTTATCTGGATCGCCAGCATCTCACTTCTGGTAGGCGGTATCGGCGTTATGAATATTATGCTGGTGTCTGTCACGGAACGAACCGGTGAGATCGGCCTGAAAAAAGCCATAGGCGCCAACAAGCGCAGAATCCTGGGCCAGTTTTTGACCGAAGCGGCAGTGCTTACCAGTGTAGGCGGTGTCCTGGGTGTGGCGGCAGGCTTTATACTGTCAAAGGTTATCTCGAAGATTTCCCAGACGCCTATGGTCATCAGCATTCCCGCTGCAGCGGCGGCAGTAGTATTTTCTATGATCATCGGTCTGGTATTCGGACTGCTGCCATCTATAAAGGCAGCGAATCTGAGTCCGATCGAAGCTCTGCGGAGAATGTAAAAAGAATGTATAAAATAAAAAAACGGCAGCTTTTGATATGCCCCCTGTCAAGTAGACAGGTTAAATATCTAAAATGAAATGCAGATGAACGATCACACAGATTTGTGTGGTCGTTTTTCTATGCACACCATTTCTCTTTATATTTCTCAATTCTCTTATTCGTAGGAATTGGATATTCCTGAATTATCTCAGACTGTAGCGCTTCATTTCTTACTTCCAAAGGTGTTTTACAATGATATCTATCTTGTGGTCGTTTTGTTGAATAAAATCGTATGTAATCATTTATTGCATGCCTTAAAGAAGCTTCCTCTGTGATCTCATACATTTGATACATTTCAGCTTTTATAATGCCCCAAAACCCCTCTGTAGGTCCGTTATCAATACAATGTCCAACTCTTGACATAGATTGTTCCATTTCCTGTTCTATAAGTTTTCTTTTAAACACTTTACTGGTATATTGAAACCCTCTGTCTGAGTGAAAAAGTGGCTTAGCATCTGGATTGGCTTCGATTGCTTTTTCAAATGTTTTAAATACCAGATGATTATCATTTCTGCAACTTATGACATGTGAAACTGGATATCTGTCGTACAAATCCAGAATGGCACTTAAATAGAGTTTCTTCTGTGTACCTGGTACTTTGAATTCTGTTACATCTGTTGTCCATTTCTTATTAGGTGCATTTGCATAAAAATCTCTTCCAAGTTTATTTTCAGCCGTTTCATCAGGTGTAGAAGATCTATATGTTTTCTTTTTCTTTCGGATTACTGCATGGATATCAAGTTTTTGCATGATTCTATGCACACGTTTTTTGCTGTAGTTCGTATGATTAAAGTGATTAATCCACGAAGTCATTCTACGATATCCCAAGATGTGATTAAATCGTTCATCATACTCTTTAATAGCTCCGCAAGTTCTATGTTTTTGAGTTCGTGCTCAGGAATTTCACGATGAAGCCATTTGTAATACGCAGCTCGTGATATTTCCAGTTGTTTACACATCCAGTTAAGGCTCCAATGCTTGTTTTCATAAAAGAACTTTATTGCCATAAATCTGGAATCATATCTTAGTTTTCCCAGCCTCACATCCTTTCGAATTCTTTCACTTTTTTTAACAGTTCTGTCAGCATATCCTTTTCTTTCAGTTGACTCTTTAATCTAAGATTTTCACGCCGCAAGCGTTCTAATTCATCAACCTCATCATCCGTTTTATGATGACCTCGTTTATCTATTAATGCATCATTTCCATTAGCATCATATTTCTTTACCCAAGAATAAACCTGGTTGTAAGATACATCATACAAGGATGCAGTATCTTTGTAATTACGTTCGTGATTTATACAGTATTCAACAATTTCTCTGCGTTCCTCAATAGTTGTTTTTCTTCTTGCTTCTGCCATATAGACCTCCCTTTTAGGATTATGATCCTTAAGTTCTCTATTGGCATTATAACGCATAATCCAGCCTCTGAGTACCGCCCTTGAAGAGATATTATATCTGGCAACAATATCGTCTACGCTCCCTTGTCCTGACAGGACAGCCTCTGCGCACATCTTTTTAAAATCTGACGAATAAGAGGAGTTTCCGGAAACCTTGAAAAATGCGGAGATTCCATAAAGCCTGTATTTGGCTACCCATTGCTGCAGCGTTGTTTTCCCAATGTTATATTTTTCTGACAGAAAAGGATAGGAACTCCCATCAAGGTACTCCTGTGAAACCTTTGCACGGAATTCTACTGTATGTGGTGATTTGGACATAAAAATACCTCCTAAGTAGCTTTTGGTTATTTCCATTGTCTACTTAAGAGGTATCATATCAGGGAGCTGCCGTTTTTTTCTCAGAAACCGTAAGATTCACCGATTAGGATCACTGTGATCCTGTCTTTTACACGTGAGCGTCTTGTGATCACCGTCTGACAGCAGATGCAGTCAGGACTCTGGCAGTCTTTGCAGACGCCTGTTTTGGAGCAGGGGGTATTGGCCCCGACGCGGATACTGTTGGGGGGAGCTGCTATGTTGCGGACCCTGCGGATACCGTCCTCCTCTGTGACAGACACTTTGTTCATGCCGGCCACCACCAGTACATGCTGCGGACCTGTGATCAGACAGGCAACACGGTTTCCCATGCCGTCCACATTGATCAGTTCCCCGTCCAGGGTAATGGCATTGGTGCCGGTGAGAAAATAATCTGCAGTGACGATCCTGCCATAGAGAGTCCTGGATTCCTCAGGTGTTTTGGCTTCCTTTCGGTCAAGCAGTATGTAGTCACCCTGCTTTAAGGTGTCCATAATTCCTGTCTCCACCAGTGTTTCCGAGCCACCCCAGGTCACTGTGGCATGGGCAGGGATCAGGCTTTGAATGAGCTTTCTTGCTTCTTCGGCATTTTCACAGTAATATCCCTTCATGTTCCTTTTTTCCAGATTTGACAGGATAGTTTTGGCTGTGTTTGCATAAGATTCTGTTTGAAATGACATGATTTTCCTCCTTATCAGTATTTTTTCTGAAATCTATTATAGCATGCAGTGATTTTTTCGTCAAAATTTTCCCGGGGGAGACATTGTATTTAACTCCGGTCTATGATATTATTAAAAATAGTAACCCAAAATGGGGAAAAGGAGTCAAAGAAGCAATGGAAAAAAAGAAGATTGCAGTTGTGACGGACAGTAACAGCGGCATTACCCAGCAGTGTGCCGGGGAGCTGGGGATTACGGTTCTTCCAATGCCTTTTTATATTAATGAACAGCTTTTCCTGGAGGGAATCACACTCACCCAGGAGGATTTTTATGAACGCCTGGCCCAGGATGCGGATATTTCCACATCTCAGCCATCCCCTGCCGATGTGCTGGAGACCTGGGAGCGGCTGCTTGCAGACCACGATGAGATTGTGCATATTCCCATGTCAAGCGGTCTCAGCAACTCCTGTCAGACAGCATTTGTACTGGCCAGAGAATATAAGGGGCGTGTACAGGTGGTGGACAACCAGAGGATTTCCGTCACGCAGAGACAATCGGTACTGGATGCAGTTGAGCTGGCAAAAGCCGGTAAAAACGCGGTGGAGATCAAAGAAATCCTGGAAGCCGAAAAAGGGGAATCCAGTATCTATATCACTCTGGAGACACTGAAATACCTGAAAAAAGGCGGCAGGATCACACCTGCGGCGGCTGCACTCGGCACTGTGCTGAATCTGAAACCGGTCCTGCAGATTCAGGGAGAGAAGCTGGATGCCTTTTCAAAAGCCAGAGGAAAGAAACAGGCAAAGCGTGTGATGGTCAAAGCCATGGAGGAGGACCTGAAGAACCGTTTTAAAGATAACAGGAAAAAGGGCCTCATGTGCCTGGAGGCGGCTTACACCGGCAATGAGGAGGAGGCACTGGAGTGGAAGGCAGAGCTTGAGAAGCATTTCGATATGGAAGTGCATATGGACCCTCTGTCCCTGAGTGTTGCCTGTCACATTGGACAGGGTGCCCTTGCGGTGGCAGTTTCTAAAAAAGTAGAAGTGGAGTAGTGAACAGTTATGAAGAAAATCATCGAATGCATGGAAGCAGTCATCAAAGACGCATTCACAGCTTCTGGATATGACGAAAAATTTGCCCGGGTAAATGTATCCAACCGCCCGGATCTGTGCGAGTATCAGTGCAACGGAGCGATGGCGGCAGCCAAGACATACAAAAAAGCACCTATCATGATTGCAAACGATGTGGTTGAAAAAATAAAAGAGAGTGATATGTTCAGCCAGGCAGACGCTGTGAATCCGGGGTTTATCAATCTGAAGCTGAATCCTGAATTTCTGGCATCCTATCTGAACGATATGCAGGCAGATGCTGATCTCTCCGTTGAGAAAGCAGAGTCACCAAAGACAATCATCATCGACTACGGCGGACCAAATGTGGCAAAACCGCTTCATGTGGGACATCTCCGTTCCGCCATTATCGGTGAGAGCTTAAAACGAATGGGACGTTTCCTTGGGCACAAAGTAATAGGCGATGTGCATCTGGGCGACTGGGGCCTGCAGATGGGTCTGATCATCACAGAGCTTAAAAAACGTTCTCCGGAACTGGTATATTTTGATGCATCCTATGAAGGGGAGTATCCGGCGGAAGCGCCGTTTACCGTCAGCGAGCTGGAGGAGATATACCCCACAGCCAGCGGAAAATCAAAGGAAGATGAGGACTACAGAAATGAAGCTCTGGAGGCTACTCTGGAACTTCAGCAGGGCAGAAGAGGATACCGCGCACTCTGGAGACACATCATGGAAGTGTCTGTAGCGGACCTGAAAAAGAACTATGAGAAGCTGCATGTGGATTTTGACCTCTGGAAGGGTGAAGCGGATGCAGATCCCTATATTCCGGATATGGTGGCATATTTAAAGGACAATGGGTATGCATATCTGGACCAGGGCGCTCTTGTTGTGGATGTAAAAGAGGAAAGTGATGCCAAGGAGATTCCTCCCTGTATGATCCTCAAATCCGACGGAGCTTCCCTTTACAATACCACAGACCTGGCTACCATTGTACAGCGTATGGAGGATTACCATCCGGATGAGATGATCTATGTGGTGGACAAGCGCCAGGAACTGCATTTTATCCAGGTGTTCCGCTGTGCCAAGAAGGCAAAACTCACGGAGGAGAACACCGGACTTGCATTTGTCGGCTTCGGAACCATGAACGGTAAGGACGGTAAGCCCTTTAAGACAAGAGAAGGCGGCGTTATGCGTCTGGAACGCCTCATCAATGAGATCAATGAGGAAATGTACAAGAAAATCGTTGAGAACCGCAGTGTAAAAGGCGATGATGCGAAAAAGACCGCTGAGATGGTGGGACTTTCCGCAATCAAATACGGGGATCTGTCCAATCAGGCTTCCAAAGATTACGTGTTTGACGTAGAGCGTTTCACATCCTTTGAGGGCAATACAGGGCCTTATATCCTGTATACAATTGTGCGTATCAAATCCATTCTGGAGCGCTATCGCGAAGAGGGCGGTAATCCGGAAAAGGGCACAATACTGCAGGCGGCAAATGCCAGCGAGAAGGCATTGATGCTGGAACTCTCCAGATTCAATTCCGTGATCGCCCCTGCCTTTGAGGAAAAAGCTCCGCATAAGATCTGTTCTTATATCTATGATCTGGCAAATGCGTTCAACAGTTTTTATCATGAAACTAAGATTCTCAGTGAGGAGAACGAAGCACAGAAGACTTCCTGGATTCGTCTGCTGGTTCTGGCAAGAGATGTACTGGAGACATGCATCGATCTGCTGGGATTTGAAGCACCTGAGAGAATGTGATCTAATATAAAAAGACGGGCTGCCGTATGCGGCAGTCCGTCTGAAAATATCTGAAATTTCGGCATTTCTGCCTGACATTCCATTTTCATTCTACAATATATAAGAACTACATAAAGAGGTGATGCTGTTCGTGTATGGAGAAAAGCGTCTTCTTGGAGAACGCTACCGTCTGGATAAAATCCTGGGAAAAGGCGGACAGGGGAAGGTGTATCTGGCCTTTGACATAAAGCTGGAAAAATACTGGGCTGTCAAAAGGATTCCCGCTGGCAGCAGCAGAGAAGCTGAGATCATGCGGTACCTGGAACATCCGGCGCTGCCCAGAATCGTTGATACACTAAGGACAGATGGATACTGTTATCTTGTCATGGACTATCTGGAAGGATTCACTTTGGAGGAGATAAAGAAAAGCGGAAAAAAGATACCCTGGAGCAAACGGATCCGATGGGCCATACAGCTCTGCAGTCTGCTGGAATACCTCCATGGTCCGGCAAAAGGGATTATCTACCAGGATATGAAACCTTCCAATCTGCTGGTACACATTTCAGGGGATATACGGATTCTTGATTTCGGCATTGCGTCCCTGGCCAATAAGAGCGGCAGCGGGTACGGAACACCCGGTTTTGCCGCACCGGAACAGTTTTCCGGTAGTGCAGAGGAACGAACGGACATCTATGGATTGGGAGCTGTCCTGCGTTACATGGAACAGACGGATGAACACAGATCCAAGATATATAAAAAGTGGAGACACATTGCAGACAAATGTATGGAAACCTCTCCGGGAAAACGCTACAGGAACATCCGTGCGGTCAAGAGAGAACTGCAGAATCTGGAAGAGTGGATGCACACCAGGCAGCGTGTTTACGCAGGTTCCGTTTTTCTGGCAGTGGGTTTTCTGCTCCTTTTAGGCGCGCAGGTCAGGCGGCAGGAGCTGCTGCTTGATGCGGGAAGGCTGCTGGGCTTTCGCAAAGACATCGGTCTTGCGGATACAGCGGATTACAGGGAGGCACGCCGGTATTTCCTGAAAGAACAAGAAGGGACAGAAAAAGGAGAGCTGTACCGAAAAATCCTGGATGCCATAGAAGAGGCGCCGTCAAAAAGAAACTGGGTAGAAGCCGGAGCTGCCATAGAAACATTGGAAAAAAGCGCAGGCACCTCCTGGGAGAAGGCGGGCGAACAAATATTTCTGGCAAATATTGTACAGGCATATGAAAGCGAGCTGGGATTCTCCAATCAGGAAAGCGCGGAAAAAGCACAGGGTCTTCTTTTGCAGGCGGAAAAGAATGTAAAGGAAAACAGCCGGGAGACATATGCACCGGTATACCGTGTAGAAATTTACTATCAGCTCGCCGTGATTTACGGAAAACTGGATAATCCGGTAAAAAGCATCCGGTATTATGAATTGCTTCTGGAAGAAAAAATCCCTGTAAACCTGGAACAGGAAGCACGTCTGTCAATTGCAGCCATGTACCGACAGATGCAGGCGTATATGGAAGCGGAAAAATGCTATGAACGTTATCTGAGCGATTTTCCCCAGGATGCAGAAGCCTACTGCGCCTATGCACTTATGGAAGCAGCAGAACGGGAAAACCAGAAAAAGGCAGAGAGTCTGCTTTCTCTCATGGAAAAAAGAGGAGCAAAAAAGGATGGGTTTAACAGCAAAAAAATCAAAAATAAAATCAAGGCTTTGGAAACGGAGGAAACAGAATGAATCGTAAAAGGATGTTCTTTATAGTGACAGTGATATTTTTATGTTTAGGCAGTGCGGTTCCGGTATTTGCTTCAGCCGAGGAAGATTTTGGAAATACGGACAATACTCTGCCGGAAATGACACAGATTGTAGAACTGCAGAAGGGAGAAGCGCTTTTTTTGCCCGGCAATGGCATGGTACAGATAGCAGATGAGCGCATTGCCTGCGCGGGAAGAAACGGAAATATAGAGGCCCTTGAAGAAGGGGAAACAGAAGTGGTGGTTCGGTATAAGATCAGGGTGAAAAAGACTGATTCAAAAGAAAATACGGACGAAATGAAATCTGATAAAAACGGAAAGGATACTGCAGATTTAGAGAAAACACAGACAGGTGATACATACACAGATAAAGATGCAGAAGAAATTCAAGGAGGTACAGCAGATGAGAATCAGAACACAGAAGACGGTATAAAAGATATGGAGGAAACCGAAAATGGTAACGGACATGAGGAGGCAGGGAGAACCGAAACCGCCCGGCAGCCTTCAGAGGAGGCAGAAAAAAACGAATCTGCCCGACAGCCTTCAAAAGAGAAAGAGGACGATACTCCTACGGCTATGACAGAAATCGAAATCCCCGACCGCGTGTATCCTGTTATCGCCCTTGTGAATCTGAAAAATCTTTCATCCAGCAACACGCAGGTATCGCCATGTATCACAGTACAGGATGAGAATCTGGACAAGGACAGTGTAAAAATCCGTCTTACTGGGAAACGTACAGGTGAGAGAACGATTTCCTTCCGGAAAGAGGAGAACCGGAATTGTCTGACCCTGACTCTGGACCCGGTGACAGAGGATGATGAGTATGTGCTTATCTGCGAGGCATGTGACCTGTACGGCAACCGGACAAAACAGCACTTTCTCTTTTCCGTCAATCAATCTGGCACAAGCTTTGTATACGACAGGGAGGAAATTGCCCACAGCGGCGGCTTTACACCGGAAATAACCCTGGACAATGTGGACGCCGTCCGGATTGTTTCCTGTTCGGTGAACGGGGAACCGGTTCTCTATGAGTGGAAGGAAGGAAAACTAAGAATCCCAAGTAAATACCTGAAAAACGGTAAAAACAGAATAACCCTGTCTGTTAAGGATACAGCAGGAAACATAAGTGATATGGAACCCTGGGATTTTACCATGCCTGCCAATGAAAATGCCGAAACGGACACAGAGCCCGTACCGGAGGCTGTAAAAATGCAGAAAGAAAATCCGGCCGGAATTATTTTTTTACTGATTGGCAGTGTTCTTGTTTTCTGGGAGAGGAAAATGTGTTACAATGGCAACATAAATTAATCTATAAATATTGGGGGAGACCAAATGGAAAAACTGGAACAAAAGTATCTGGAACGCCTTTCCGAACTATATCCGACGATCGCCAAGGCATCCACGGAGATCATCAACCTGCAGTCAATTCTCAACCTTCCCAAGGGAACAGAACATTTCCTGACAGATATCCACGGGGAATATGAGGCATTTTCCCATGTGCTGAAAAATGGTTCCGGTTCTGTGAGACGAAAGATCAACGAAGTATTCGGCCATACACTCAATGAACAGGACAAGCGTTTTCTGGCAACACTGATCTATTATCCGAAGGAAAAGATGGAGCTGATCAAAAAGACGGAGGAAAACATGGAGGACTGGTACAAGATCACCTTATACCGTCTGATCGAGGTGTGTAAACGTGTTGCATCCAAATACACCCGATCCAAAGTCCGTAAAGCCCTGCCGCCTGATTTTGCATATGTTATCGAGGAGCTTATCACCGAGAAACCGGAGCTCAATGACAAAGAGGCTTACTATGAGCAGATTATTGAGACCATTATAGCCATAGGCAGGGCGGAAGTGTTTATCATCGCTCTTTCGGAGCTGATCCAGCGTCTGGTTGTGGACCATCTGCATATTCTGGGAGATATTTATGACAGGGGGCCGGGGCCGCACCATATCATGGAGAAGCTGGAGGAATATCACTCTCTGGATATCCAGTGGGGCAACCATGACATTGTCTGGATGGGTGCGGCAGCAGGCCAGCGTTCCTGTATTGCCAATGTGATCCGCATCTGTGCCCGCTATGCGAATCTGGACCTTCTGGAAGACGGATATGGCATTAATCTGCTGCCATTGGCTACCTTTGCCCTGACGTATTATCAGGATGACCCCTGTGAGTGCTTTAAAATAAAAGGGGGAAATACCCTCAATCCGGCAGAGACTGTGCTGAACATGAAGATGCACAAGGCCATTTCCGTTATCCAGTTCAAACTGGAAGGGCAGCTTTTGATCAGGAGAAAAGAATTTCATATGGCAGACCGGGCGCTTCTGGATGATATTAACTATGAGGAGGGGACCATCCGTTTATACGGAAAAGAATACAACCTTCTGGATCATGTCTTCCCGACCGTGGACCCGGAAAATCCCTATGAGCTTTCAAAAGAGGAGGAGGAGGTTATGGAACGCCTCGTCTCCGCCTTTGCCAACTGTGAGAAGCTCCAGCGCCATATGCAGCTTCTTTTGAAGAAGGGAAGTTTGTACAAGGTATATAACAACAACCTGCTTTATCACGGCTGTGTCCCTCTGAATGAGGACGGCAGCTTTAAAGAGGTTGAAGTGTACGGCAGGACTTATAAAGGAAGAGAGCTCTATGACGTGCTGGAAGCCTATGTGCGGAAAGCTTTCTTTGCTCTGGACAAGGAAGAAAAACAGCGCGGCAGGGATATTCTGTGGTTTATCTGGAGCAGTCCCTCGTCTCCGCTGTTCGGCAAGGATAAGATGGCTACCTTTGAGCGGTATTTCCTTGCCGAGAAGGAAACCCATGTGGAGAATAAGAATCCTTACTACAGACTTTTAGAGGATGAAAGCGTAGTGGATAATATTTTCCGGGAGTTCGGAATCGAAGGGGACTGCTGCCATATTATAAACGGTCATGTCCCGGTACACCATACCTCAGGGGAAAGTCCCATCAAATGCGGCGGCAAAGTGCTGGTCATTGACGGTGGATTTTCAAAAGCATATCAGAAGGAGACCGGGATTGCGGGATATACGTTGATTTATAATTCCTGGGGAATGATCCTGGCAGCCCATGAACCATTTACCTCTGCAGAGGATGCCATCACAAGGGAGAGCGATATTCTCTCTGACAGTATTTTAGTAAAACGCACCTCTCTTAGGAAAACAGTGGGGGATACGGATAACGGACATCACCTGCAGGAGAGCATTGATGAGCTGAGACAACTTCTGAAGGCCTACAGAAACGGCCAGATTATTGAGAAGGAATAAAAGGAGAGCAGAAACATGATACATGAAAATATTCCGATTCAAATGTCAGGGTCTTCCAAAGAGACACATTTGACAACTTATATTTTGGCTGCGTATGAGGAGCTGCCGGAAGATTTAATGCGGCCTCTGATACTGATCTGTCCCGGAGGCGCATACCGATTTACGGCTGACAGAGAGGCGGAGATGGTGGCTCTGCAGTTTAACAGCATGGGATATCACGCGGCAGTTCTGCGCTATTCCTGTGCTCCCAGTGTATTTCCCGCAGCCCTGACCGAGGTGGCCCGCTCTGTGCAGATGATACATGAGAAGGCGGAGGCGTGGCATGTGGATACGGAAAATATCTTTGTTATGGGATTTTCAGCGGGAGGCCATCTGGCAGCCAGCTACGGTGTTTTCTGGAACAGGGATTTTCTTTCTGAGGCTGTGGGATGCAGCAGGGAGATTTTAAAAGTAAAAGGTCTGATTCTCTGCTATCCGGTGATCACATCCAGGGAGGATTACGGGCATCTGGAAAGCATCCATAATCTGCTGGGCAGTGATTATGAAGAGAAAAAAGCGGAGATGGCACTGGAAACCCAGGTAGATGTCCATGTGCCCCAGGCTTTTCTCTGGCATACCTTTGAGGACCAGAGCGTGCCGTTTCAGAACTCCCTGTTATTTGTGGAGGCAATGGGAAAAGCGGGCGTTCCGGCTGAATACCATCTCTATCCCAAGGGCAGTCATGGCCTCTCCCTGGCAAATGAGACACTGATGCGTGCAGACGGCACCGGTGTACAGAAAGAGTGCCAGAGCTGGATGCCGCTGCTTAACATTTGGCTTAAGAATGCCTGCAAAAGAAAATAAGTAGTATAAACCTTGTAAAAACAGGAAAAAATCTTAAAAACAGCTTGCAACATACACCTCAGCTATGCTATAATACCAACGTTGCAAAATAACCACGTCTATGAATACCAAAGGACGGTGCCTGCGGACAAGCGTCCGACAGTGTCCCTGCGGAGAGGAAATAGACGGAAGAAAACAACCAAAAAGGAGAAAAAACATGAGCGTTATTTCAATGAAACAGTTACTGGAAGCAGGTGTTCATTTCGGACATCAGACCAGAAGATGGAACCCTAAAATGGCTCCCTACATCTACACAGAGAGAAACGGCATCTACATCATCGACCTGCAGAAATCTGTAGGAATGGTTGACGATGCTTACAAAGCAGTTGCAGACATCGCAGCTGACGGCGGCACAATCCTGTTCGTAGGAACTAAAAAACAGGCTCAGGATGCTATCAAAGTGGAAGCAGAGCGCTGCGGAATGTTCTATGTAAACGAAAGATGGTTAGGCGGAATGCTGACAAACTTCAAGACCATCCAGAGCAGAATCGCAAGACTGAAAGAAATCGAAGCTATGGAAGCTGACGGAACTTTCGACGTACTGCCGAAAAAAGAAGTTATCGAGCTGAAAAAAGAGCAGGCCAAATTAGAGAAGAACCTGGGCGGTATCAAAGAAATGAAGAAACTCCCGGATGCCATCTTCATTGTAGACCCGAAAAAAGAAAGAATCTGCGTTCAGGAAGCACATACATTAGGTATTCCGTTAATCGGTATCTGTGATACAAACTGTGATCCGGAAGAACTGGATTATGTTATCCCGGGCAATGATGATGCCATCAGAGCCGTAAAATTAATCGTTTCCAAAATGGCAGATGCTGTCATTGAAGCTAACCAGGGTGTTGCTGAAGACAGCGAAATCTTCGAGGAAGCAGCAGAAGAGGAAGCAACAGAGGAATAATTCAAAGCGCCTTGGCTGTACTGCCAAGGCGGTTCTTTAGAAAAAACCAATAGAATTCAGGAGGAATATCACGATGGCTATTACAGCAGGAATGGTAAAAGAATTAAGAGAGATGACCGGCGCCGGCATGATGGACTGTAAGAAAGCTCTTGCAGCAACAGAAGGCGATATGGATAAAGCAGTTGAATTCCTGAGAGAAAAAGGACTTGCTACTGCACAGAAAAAAGCAAGCCGTGTTGCAGCAGAAGGTCTGTGCAAAACTCTGGTATCTGCTGACGAGAAGAAAGCAGTTGTTGTAGAGGTTAACGCAGAGACAGACTTCGTTGCTAAAAACGAAAAATTCCAGGGCTATGTTGCACAGGTTGCAGAGCAGGCTATGGATACAGAAGCAGCCGATGTGGAAGGTTTCTTTGCTGAAGCATGGGAAATTGATATTCTGTTTGT